>Ga0137365_10005176_pt1 | contig 10467 bp, 10 predicted proteins | sample SagtaG_9_FD_104799 | JGI IMG/M metagenome (GOLD analysis project Ga0137365, IMG submission 104799) | Vadose zone soil microbial communities from Sagehorn Ranch, Mendocino, California, USA - Sage1_L_40_16 metaG | ecosystem: Environmental > Terrestrial > Soil > Vadose zone | place: USA... | reverse complement strand
ATAATTAGTATAATGCCTTCTCATTTCATTGATACCCGGCATTAATCCTTTCCATTCAACTGAATAATGTAAATGTTGCCGAATAACATTTACTCTTTGTACAATAGTTGGTGGCGGTAAATGCTCACCGGTTTTTAGAAAATATTTGATCTCGTCAAATATCCAGGGGTAACCGATAGCCGCACGACCGATCATGATACCTGCAACGCCAAACCGATTTTTGCACTCCAATGCTTTTTCGGGTGAATCAATATCACCATTGCCAAAAATCGGGATATGAATATGCGGATTATCTCTCACTTTGGCGATCAGTGTCCAATCCGCTTCGCCTTTATAAAGTTGTGCCCTTGTTCTTCCGTGAATAGCCAATGCCTTAATACCAACATCCTGCAAACGTTCCGCCACTTCTTCAATGTTTTTTGTATGTTCATCCCAGCCTAATCTTGTTTTTACGGTAACCGGTAATGATGTTGATCTTATTACAGCCTCAGTCAACCTGACCATGGTCTCCACATCCTTTAGTACTGCTGCTCCGGCCCCTTTGATAACCACTTTTTTTACGGGACAACCAAAATTGATGTCAACCAAATCGGGATTTACCGCTTCGACAATTTTTGCGCTCATTGCCATAGCTTCTTCATCACCGCCAAAAATCTGTATGCCGATGGGGCGCTCATAATCAAAAATGTCGAGTTTTTGTTTGCTTTTAATGGCATCACGGATCAATCCTTCACTGGAAATAAATTCAGTGTACATCAGGTCTGCACCATTGGCTTTGCAGACTGCGCGAAATGGCGGATCACTCACATCTTCCATTGGGGCAAGAAGAAGTGGAAAATCGGGCAACTGTATGTTTCCTATTTCAACCATCGGGATCACAATTGAGCTAATAATTATTAATCAATAATTATTAATTGCTGGCTATTTTTGAGCCTGCAAATTTATCTAATCTTAGTTGTATGGCATATTTCGCAAGCAAAAGAATGAGTTATTGGGGACAATTGGGAATACTGGCGGCCTTTACCAGCGCCGGTCTTTTAATTGGAGGAATAGTCAGTTTAATCCCTTTGCTTGGAAAAATGGATTTGAATAGCTTCAAGGGTTTGTCAGGTAAAGAAGCCATGAATTCTATATTTGTTCCTGAAAATGCGAGTGTACTGCGTTGGGTGCAATTTCTCACCACTCTTTTTCTTTTTTTTCTGCCGCCCATTTTTTATGCCTGGCTTTGTCATAAAAAAGTATTTACTCATTTAGGTTTTAAAAACAAGGTAACAGTTCTGCAATTTTTTGTCGTCATCCTTATTATGGCCGCCTCACTTCCCCTGGTAGGTGCATTGGCCGATCTAACGAAGATGCTGCCTTTTTCAAAACTCACGTTCGAAAAGTTCCAGCGAGCGGAAGAAGAATATAATAAACAGGTATCCATTATTGGCCGCATGAATGGCTTGAGCGATTATATTCTTTCTATGATCATGCTTGCCATTTTGCCTGCTATGTTTGAAGAAACTATTTTCCGTGGCGGATTGCAAAACCTTTTATCAAGATGGTGGAAGATGCCCATCTTTTCTATTGTGGTCACTGCCATAATTTTCAGCCTTGTTCACGGTTCATACTTTGGTTTTTTAAGCCGGGCTGTTCTTGGATTTGCATTGGGCTGGATGTATTACCGCACTGGCAATATCTGGCTCAACATTATTGCACATACAGCCAATAATGCTATTGCCGTAACAGCAATCTATATAATGCGATTAAAGGATCCGCATGCGGATGTGGCAAAGGCTGATGTGAATTTGTCTGTCTGGTGGGGATTAATCTCTCTGGCGGTTATTTATGGGTTGTTTATCCTGTTTGAGAAAGTGAGCCAATATCAAATCAATAAACCCGGCGAAGAAGTTATTATACGGGATGAAAATTATAACCAGCCATCCTGGGTTACTGACCGGCAGCCCTAATTTTATTTCATGGCATTTAACTGGCAAACATTTAAAACAAGAACACTGACTGCTGCGATTTTTGTAGTCGTGATGTTAGCGGGCCTTCTCATTAATCGCTGGACATTTTTCATTCTATTTTCTATAATTCATTTTGGCTGCTGGTGGGAATTCGTAAGCCTGATGAAGAAAATTTATAGTAAAAATTATTTGTTTTATAGCTTATTGGGAATTGCATATATTACTTTACCAATATCACTATTGATTGCATTAAGAAATTTTTATGGAATAAATATTCAAGAGGATCATTGGGATTTAGCTAAAATACTTCCAATGGCTTTGATCTTTTCTCTTTGGATCAATGATACTATGGCTTATATAGTGGGTTCTTTAATTGGCAAAACTACAATGTCAAAAATTTCACCCAAGAAAACATGGGAAGGAAGTCTTGGTGGAGTTATTTTAAGCGTTATAGTAATCTTTTTGTTGGCATATTATGTTTTTCTCTTCGGAATTATAAGTTACAGTTTAGCAGTTCTTGCTTTTATTGCTTCGATTGCAGGTACATTCGGAGATCTCTTCGAATCCAAGCTAAAACGCATGGCGGGAGTAAAAGACAGTGGCCATATTATGCCGGGGCATGGTGGTTTTTTGGATCGGTTTGATTCGTTGCTCGTCGCTATTCCTTTTGTATGGTTATACGTTTATTTTTTTATGAAATAAACCATTTCTGCTGAAATTCATCAGAGAAATATGTCAAAACCAGTCTCAACAATTGTTTGCCTGCTTCTTTACCCCTCTATTATTGTATACGCAAAAAGAAACAAAGGAAAAATGGGCGGTCAGCGTTTCTCCGGGTATTGTACCCCTCCCGGGCAAACCGCTTAGTTTACAGCCGGGAGTTGAGTTCTATTTTGGTCCCCGATTTTCTTTACTCAATGAAATTTCCCTTCAAACTGAAAAAAATAAAGATTTAGATTCAACGGCCCTAAATAAAAAATATTTTAAGTATAAAGCAGAAATCAGATTTTATGTAACCAGGGGTGAAGACGCGATCAAACCCTATTTTGGATTACAATTTACTACTGCCAAAAGAAAATTTGATGTTGATAGAGCTGATCGGTATTATGAAACTTTCCAGGATGACAGCGCTTACACGTATGATAAAGCAAGTATAAATAGTCCGGTTCAGACCGGCACATTGCAATTGGGTCTAACATCAAGGGTGTTCAAAAACTTCTATTTTGATATAGCAATAGGGTATGGCGTCAGGCTTGTTCATACGGAATACACATCCCTTGTCAATCTTCAAAAAATCAGAAATGTTGGTTTCTTCAATATAAAACCTGTATCATCTTACCGGTATGCCGGGAAACTCACCCGGTCACAGTTCAATTTTGGTTTCAGAGTTTTGTACCGACTTTGATTTACAGCTCAATTGTATAATTTTGTTTTTGAAAATTATTTACATGACCATCCATAAGGAAGGATATAAGATCATTGCATGGAGTTCCATCTTATTCGGCGCTATTAATATTATTTCTTTTTACACTTTTAGTTTTCATACTCCCTGGTTGAGCTGGCTCATTTTTTTGGGAACCCTGGTTTTACTGATCTTCATTATTTCATTCTTTCGCATTCCAAAACGACAGTATACTGTCGATGAGAATGCCATCATTGCTCCGGCAGATGGTAAAATTGTAGCCATTGAAGAGATCCAGGCTGATGAATATTTTACTGACCGCCGGCTGCAGGTCTCAATTTTTATGAGTCCACTGAATGTTCATGTGAACCGTAACCCCGTTGGCGGTGAAGTCACGTATAGCAAATACCACCCCGGTAAATATCTGGTGGCCTGGCACCCGAAATCCTCAACGGATAATGAACGAAGTACTACTGTATACCGGTATAATGAAAAAGAAATTTTGATAAAACAAATTGCCGGCGCTATGGCCAAACGAATTATTAATTACCTGCAGGTGGGGCAAAAAGTTGACCAGGCAGAAGAAATGGGATTTATCCGGTTTGGCTCAAGGGTAGACGTAATCATGCCATTAAATGTAAACCTCAAGGTAAGGATTGGCGATATGGCTAAAGGTGGCATCACTGTTATTGCGACCTGGTAGTTATGAATTAAAAATCTTCTGTCCTCTGTTTTCTCAGAATATATTTTCCAATTCTTTTAATGAACTTACAGTATAAGTTGGCTTTACTGCCAGTTCAAGGCGAAGATGATTGACGTACACCTGGTCAATGCCTGCATTCATAGCGCCTAGAATATCTACTTCAACACTGTCACCGATCATGATACACTCACCTGCTTTTGTACAACATTTTTCCAAAGCAAATTCAAAAATTTCCTTATTGGGTTTCAGACTGTTTGAAGCCTCAGATGTAATGACTTCCTTAAAAAATGGTTTCAACCCTGAATGCAGCAATTTATTATGCTGTGTTTTTTCAAATCCATTTGTGAGGAGATGTAACCAGTAACCTTTACCGCTCAGATACTTCAGTATTTCTTTTGTGTAAGGAAATAAAATGGTTCTTGTAGGTAATAAATCCATAAAACGAACATTCAATTCTTCCGCTAAGTTTTGATCTGCAATTCTAAAATCGAGAAGAGTAAGCCACATTCTTTTTACTCTCAATTCTTCCTGTTTGATATACCCATTCCTATATCGTTCCCAAAGTTTTTCATTATGAGCGAGATAATTTTTATGAAACAGATCAAAATCATTTACTCCCTTTTCTTCCAGTTGCAGCGTTTCGTGCAATTCCCATAATGTAGCTCTTGCATTTGCTTCAAAATCCCAGAGGGTATGGTCAAGGTCAAAAAAAAGATGTTTGTATTTGCCTCTATTCCCTAAAGGGGGATTTCGAATATTCTTTTTATTTATGACATTCTTTCCCATTCGTGATTAAGTTTGCAAATTACAGAACAAAATTTTGAAACATGGGAACCAATAACCCTCCGCCGGCTGAAAGAGATGGGGGCAGGAACATAATTATTACGGGTGCATCAAGAGGATTGGGAAAAGCTATTGCAGAAATTTTTGCAGAGAACGGCTATGATCTCTATCTCACTTCCATGAATGAAGCCCGTTTAAAAAAAGCAGTTGAAGAACTCTCGAAAAAAAATCCGGCCATAACCGTTAAAGCAAAACCTTTTGACCTGAGTAAAAAGGAGCAGACAAAGTCATTCGGAGAATGGTGTTTAAAAAATTGCTCGCCGGATATATTGGTGAACAATGCCGGAAGTTTTACAGGAGCTAATGTATATAATGAAGAAGAGGGCGCCCTTGAAGAAATGATCGAAACAAATTTATACAGCGCTTATCATCTTACCCGTTCTATCGTACCAGCTATGATTGAGAAAAAAAGCGGTCATATTTTTAATATGTCATCCATTGCGGGGTTAAAGGCCTATCGGGGCGGAGGTTCATATAGCATCAGCAAATTTGCCTTGCGTGGTTTTTCAGTAAATCTTCGGGAGGAATTGAAACCTTACCATATTAAAGTGACAACCGTTTTTCCGGGAGCTGCTTATACAGATTCATGGGAGTCAAGCGGCATTAAAAAAGAAAGATTTATGGAAGCCACAGATATTGCTAAAATGGTATATGCCGCCTCTCAACTATCACCCCAAGCCTGTGTAGAGGATATTATTTTACGCCCTCAATTAGGAGATATTAATTAAAGCACGCTTCATCATTTTTATAACTGCTATCTCCCTGACCTTTTTTATTTTTATTGAGATGAAACGGTACGGCTATATTCCTTTTTGTTGGATTATTCAATGTTTTTTCTTTTTACCTGTGTTCGGTCAGGTAAGGTTCAGAACTGTTGTGCCTCAACATGCCATGGTGCCGGGTGAGTCTTTCCAGGTGCAATACATTCTTGAAAATGTTGAAAAGATCGCTGATTTTTCACCACCCCCATTCCAGGGATTCAGAATTGTCTCCGGTCCGAATATTTATTCAGGTGATAAATCGACATCATACAAAAATTGGGTATTCACATTAGCAGCCATCAAAGAAGGAATATTTAAAATTCACGGCGCTACCTGCCTGATCAATGGAAGACTTCAAAAAAGCAATGATGTAACTGTAAAAATTCTTTCTCCGGGAGAGTCTGATCAGTCTTCTTATTTTTTAAAGCCGGGTGAGGATCCATTCAAAAAGATCCGGGAAAATTTGTTTCTGAAACTGATTATAGATAAACAAACATGCTTTATTGGCGAGCCGCTGGTCGCTACATTTAAATTGTATTCAAGGCTTCAATCCAGGTCAAACGTAATTAAGAATCCGGGTTTTTACGGATTCAGCGTATATGATATGGTTGAAGTAGGCGATAAGATGGAATCGGAAGAAAAATTGGATGGACATTGGTTTGATGTGCATACGATCCGTGAAGTACAACTTTATCCTTTGCAGACAGGAACATTTACAATCGATGCCATGGAATTGGAAAACCAGGTTGAATTTTATCGCAGTGCTGTAAGTAAAAAAACTGAACAGGAAGTTACTGAGAATATGTATGGTAATGATAAAGAAAAAAATAAGCATGATGCAAATGCAGAGGTGTATGAAATGAATATTAAAAGCAATCGGGCAGTAGTTACAGTTAAACCTCTTCCAGCCAAGAATATGCTCGATACTTTCGCGGGCGCTGTAGGAAATTTTTCAATTACCGCTGCTGTTGAAAAAGATTCTCTTTTGAAAAATGAAGAAGGCTTATTAACAGTAGATATCAACGGGGCCGGAAATTTCCAACGTGTAAATGCACCTGTGATTAACTGGCCTCAAAATATAGAAGTTTTTGAACCTTCGGTAAAGGACACTTTTAATAAGCAGGTAGTCCCTTTAAAAGGTCAGCGGGATTTCAAATACTTTTTTGTTAGTGATAAACCGGGATACTACACAATTCCCGCCATCTTATTTTCTTTTTTCGATCTTAAAACAAAAACATATAAATCAGTATCAACAAAACCTATTTCAATTTTTATCAGTGCAAAAAGCAAAAAAAATAAACCAGCGATTGCTTCTCTCATTAGCCGGGGATCAAATGATAGATCATATCTATGTTTGATTGGAACAGGGATATTGATTTTAGTGGTAGCAATATTCCTATGGATAAGAAACAAACGAAATACGGCAACGGAAAAAGCGCAAGCGAAAATAGATACGGCTGCAAATTCCTATATTTCTATTGAAGAAATATTAGCGCCGGCCAATTTGCTAATAGATAAGGATAAAATATTTTATGAAGAACTTAAACTTGCCATATGGAATTATTTTCATAACCGGCTGCCTTACTCAAATACACCGATCAATAAAACCCAGCTGGCAAACACCCTGGCTCAAAAAGGTATTGAGCAAAGCCTGGTCGGTATCCTCATGGAAATTATTCATCAATGCGAAGCCGGCATCTATACAAACGTTGAAATGAACCTGGACAAAACGGAATTATTTCAAACCGCGAGGCAAACTCTTAAGGAAATTGACGCTGCACTAAATAAGCAATGAATTTTATTCTGCATATTTATATCCCACTCCTCTTACGGAATGAAAATATTTGGGATTACGGCTATCTTCTTCAAAATATTTTCGAAAATTAAGAATGAAATTATCTATAGTCCTGGTGGTGGGGTAAACATTATAACCCCATACAGCCTGCAGGATCTTTTCCCTCGGCACCACTTCATTTTTGTTCTCAATCAGGAGTTTCAGCAACATGCTTTCCTTTCTGCTTAGCTGAATTCTTTCTCCACTTTTTGTTCTCGCTTCCTGTGCTTTAAAATCAATTGTGTTATTGCCAAAACTATACGTATCTCCAATCGAAGATTTATCCCGGAGCCGTTTATTCTTTTCAATCAGTTTTTGCACACGTAGTGTCAGCTCTTCCAGATTGAATGGTTTAGTAAGATAATCATCTGCCCCTTTTTTCAAACCCAATACCCTGTCGGCACTGGTATTTTTAGCACTGAGGATCAAAATTGGCACTTCCAAATTCTGCAGCCTTATCGTTTCGGTTACATTGATACCATCTACTTCCGGCAGCATTACATCCAAGATAATTAAGTCAAAATATTCTGATTCCACGGCTTTTAATGCCGCGGCTCCATTATACGCAGAAGTAATTTCATATCCTTCCAGCTCAAGATTCAGCTTCAGCGCTTCATGAAGATTTTCTTCATCCTCCACTAACAATATCGATGGTTTCTTTTCTTCAGTCATTTAAAATTTATTTTGTTAGCCGGTATCAGCCTGAAAGACGACAACGAAATTACTTCCGTGGGGTAGATGATCTGTCACTGTAATGTCTGCATTATGATCTTCAGCGATCATTTTACAAAGGTACAACCCAAGTCCTGTTCCCTGGGTTTCCCGGGTACCTTCATCACCAATACGGTAAAATTTCTTGAAAACGTTTTTCTTTTCTTTATCAGGTATGCCGGGACCTTCATTAATGACATGAAGCTCGATCCTGTTATCATCTTGTTTTAGCTGGCAGGTAATTGGTTTTTCCTTTGGAGAATATTTAATAGCATTTTCGACCAGGTTATTGATAAGCATTTGCAACAACAGCGGATCCCCTTTTACATCCATATCGGGCTCGATGGCCTCAATAAATCTCTTTTCGGGAAACCGATGCGTGAAATTTCGGATACAATCTTTAAACAAGTCACTCAGATCAAGTTCTTCTTTTGAAATTTTATAACCTTCACCTTCCAGTTGCGAGGCGATCAGAATATTATTGGTTAATATATTCAGTCTTTCAGTTTCATCCAGCGTCATGCGTATGAGTTTCTTCTGTTTCTCCATATCGAGCTGATATTTTTGCAACGTTTCAAGATTGAGCCTTGCCACGGAAATGGGCGTCTTTAATTCATGCGTCACGGCCATCATGAAATTCTGTTGTTGCTGCTGCAAAAGAAATTGCTTCCGAACGGAACGATAAACAAACGCCGCTCCTATCAGTATCAAAAGAAGGAAAGTTGAGCCTTCGCTAATATATTTTACCAAATTTCTTTTATGTTCTTCTCTGATTTGCGCAATCGAACTATTATAAATCCCAGGGTTGTGAGATGGATCGATCGCAGCATTTAACTCGCTTATTTTAAAATCGGTCATTTGGCGGTTTTGTTTTTCAAGAGAAATAAACCACCAGACAAGGGCGGCCACAATATAAAAAAGCAGAAGCCAGTAAATGGTTGTTGCAAAACGAATTCTTTTTTTGTTGCTGTCCGGCATGGCTTAGGAAAGAGTTATTGTTTTTTTTCAACCCTTAATCCTACATTCATCACATTTTCCAACGGGTCTTCTCTCATTATTTGTTCAACAATAAAATGGTAGACGCCGGCTCTCAAATATTGCGGATCGGTTAACTTAATACGATGCTCATAAATATCGTCCATGCCCGTCGCCAGCCATTTTTCATTTGTGGCTAATGGAAGTTCGAAAGGAGCTTTATGCAGACTATCACCCGGGGGTTGAGAATATAAATTGATCCATATGTTATTGTAGTTGTACCTATCATTATGTCTTAAAACAAGGAAAAGTTGATATGGAACAGTCGTATCCTTTATAGCAAACGTAAATTCAGGTTTGAAGCTGCTTTTCCACTTAAATCCCGGGATAGTCACGTCCTTTTCATACAAGTCAATGGTGGTACAGGAAAGATACAAGATACATGATACAAGGCACAGAAAACAAGTCTTTATCAGTTTCATTCTGCAAAGATATATTGAACAAGGTACAAGATACAAGGCACATGACAGGAGACAAGTTGAGAAAGCTATTCGTTGATTTATTGAGGTAAATTCGGCAGGGGATCTTGTACCTTGAGCCTTGAACCTTGTGCGTTCATAATACATTCAGAATTTGTTCTTTTGCTTTTTCCAGCTCATCTTTCATAACTACTACGCATTTTTGGATTGAGGCATCATATGCTTTTGCACCGGTAGTATTGATCTCTCTTCCAATTTCCTGCAGGATAAAAGAAAGTTTTTTCCCCTTGGATTCCTCCCGTTCTGCCATTGTAGTTCTAAAATAATCGCAATGATTTTTTAATCTCACTTGCTCTTCGCTTATGTCGATCTTCTCTATATAATAAATTAATTCCTGCTCCAGGCGATTACCATCATAATTTTCTTTACCTATGTTTTCGTCCAGCAGTCTTGTCAATCCATCCCTGATCTTCTGCTGACGTAATGGTTCAAGTTTTATTATCTCTTCCTGCTGCTTTAAAATATTATCAATTCGTAATAGCAGGTCTTCCGCCAGGGATTTCCCCTCGTCTGAGCGATGAAGATTCAAATCATCAATAGCAGCCATTAATATTTTTTCAAAACTCATCCATTCTTCGTCCGTTAAGGTATCAGCCGTGGGAGTAATTACTTCAGGCAATTTCACTAATGTGCTTAAAATATTTGAAGGATCGAGGTGCAGGGCTTCAGATAATTCCGCCAATGGCTTGTAATATGCTTTCGCAAGCTCAGTATTAATAGATACAGGTTTTGCATTGCCGGTTTCTT
>Ga0137365_10005175_pt1 | contig 10467 bp, 9 predicted proteins | sample SagtaG_9_FD_104799 | JGI IMG/M metagenome (GOLD analysis project Ga0137365, IMG submission 104799) | Vadose zone soil microbial communities from Sagehorn Ranch, Mendocino, California, USA - Sage1_L_40_16 metaG | ecosystem: Environmental > Terrestrial > Soil > Vadose zone | place: USA: California... | reverse complement strand
GGTCTCGTTATTCGAATTATCGGTCCAGGACAGGTTGATTTGGCCGGATGAGATTGCGGTAGCGCTAAGGTTTGTCGGAGCTGCAGGGGTGGGAATTGGCGTCGGTGTAGGAGTTGCTGTTGGGGTCGGAGTCGGTGTTGGGGTTGGAGTCGGTGTCGGCACGGCAAAGGCGTAGACTTTGTTGTCTGCGGCGAAGTAGATCCGGCCGCGAGCAACGATGCCGGTGTTCCATTTGCGCGTATTGGCCATTTGTTCGTTAGGCCCGCCACCTGCGTAAACGACTGCGCCGGTATCACCATTGTACCCGTGCAAGCGCTGGTCGCCCGCGGCGCCGACCACCCAGACAATCGCATTGTTGGTCCCATCAGTAGTTGTGACCCAGGGCGAGCCCTGACCGTTCTGGCTAACAGTCCAAGCAGGAATTATGGTGGGCGGATTTGTGGCAGTAATTTTATAAGCCGAAACAGCGCTGCTCCCGTTACGAAAGACAAAATACGTCCCTTGGTTAGTACGGTAAGTGGCAGCCGATTGACCTCTCACGGAATTGGCAACGTTTGCGGAGGCGACAGGTGCGGTGATGCCGCCGAGATTGCTGCGATTAAGCAAATAAGCCTTCCCGTCTTTTCCTAACGCGAGCGCCAGTTGTGAAGGAGTGGCTCCGGCAACATTGATGAGCACTGCGCCGCACCCGCCGAGATCGATGTCGCCGTTATCGAGCGAGAGCCAGTTAGTAGGTGCCCAGTAATCGCTCGGAGAGCCACTAAAGATCGGCCCGGCTTGCAAACGAATGATTGCTTCACCGCCGCCCCAGTTTCCTCCAGTGTTGAACGTGTTGCCGGTAATCACGAATACGTTGGTGCCATCACTGGCGACACCGCCGTGTCCCCAGATTCCGCCACCAATCGCAGTCGTCGCCCACGCCTTGACACTGGAAGGATTATTGACTGGCACGCCGACAACCCAGCCGCGATACGTGCCGCAGTCGCCGAAGTGGCCGGAATACGGCACGTAGACCACGCCGTTAACCAGCCCAAGTGCAGCGCGTTGGTTTTGGATTGACGAAGTAAAGGTCATGCCGTTGTACATCGCGGTGGCATTCACATCCACCGGCCAGCCCGGATTGATTGCGCCGGTGTCTACATTCAATGAATAGATGAAATGCTTCTTGGTCACGCCATTGATCAGTGCATCGAAGAAAAGCGATCGGGAGGCAAGATGGACAACAGGCGTGCTCGTGATGCCCAGCGGACTAATGTTGCCGCACGGAAGACCTGAGGTGACCGGTGACCCAACGTTGCGTTGCCAAATCACCGTGCCGGTAATAGCGTCGAGGGCATAGACGTTATTCGATTCGGTCACCACAATAACCCTCGCTCTACCGCTCGGACCGCCTTCGATGTAAAGCGGCTGCGCATAAACGTTCCCCGCAATTGTGCCATCGAAGTTTAGGTCGCGCGTCAGATTGCCAGCGGCAGACTGCGTGAAAACTGAATCGATAAAAAGACCATCGCGAGAAAGATTGTTGTGCTGCTGGGTAACGTTCACCTGCGCGGTCATTGGAAGGGCCGCACCCCACAAACCAGCCAGAATAGCTAAGGAGATCGACGTTAGAGGTTTCATCAGGGCTGCAGTGGCAAATCCCCGACCTCTTACCACAACGTGCTTAATGAATCGTATGCTCCTCCAAAAGCGGTTGCAAGAAGATATTGGAGGCGAAAGCTTATCAAAACCTGTCAAGATTTCCGACGGGATAGCCGTGTGCCGATGCTGAGAGCATAGACGGGCTTTCCGTTGTACACTCCGATGAGGAGCTAGCAGCTTCGTAGGAAAATATGGGGTCAGTCCTCACTATTAACACAAATCGCTCCTTCGATTAGAACTTGGCGATGCCGCGCCAGCGGCGAATTCAATACGAGGGGGCGGTTTATCACTTGATGAGCCGGGGTGATCGGCGTGAGGAGATTTTTCGCGATGATTTGGATCGAGAAGATTTTCTAAAGACGTTGGGCGCAGCCTGCCAAAAACTGGATGGCAGGTCCACGCCTAACAGAAGGCGGAGGTCCTCATCTCAAGGCTCAAAAAGCTCGGCTGGGAAAAAAGAGAACTTACCGCTCGACGCAAGAGCGACCCAGTGAAGGTGGCTCTTGCAGGGGATCTGCGTTCCCAAACTACGATGAACTTGAAATGGATCGCCCGACGCTTGGAAATGGGATCATGGACGCACGTTTCCAATCTTCTTCGCCAATAAGGCATCGCTTTGTGTCAAAAGTGAGGACTGACCGCATTCTGATGTTCGATACGATATACGAAAGAAATGGCGCGTCCGTGACGCAAGAATTTGAAGACGCCATTCAACTTCTTTGCGTGCGAGGCAACGCGCGCGCCAGTCGATTTTCTGCGATGAGAGCGGTTGTGCTCGTCTCCTCGAGCTGTTTAGTACATCCATACCACAGGCGACGAAGGGAAGCAGGTCGATTAGGCCTTTCTGTCATGACCGACGACAGGAGTCTGCGCCGTAGCGCAAAACATATGGGTCTCAAAATGGCTTAAGCCGGAAATAAGCCGTCCAACTGTTTGTTGATTACGTTCCGAATTGTGTCTTCAGAAATAAAGGCCGTCACCAGTCCTGGCAAGTCGGAGTCCATAATTACAGAGTCGTCGTCTACCCGGATGACGCCGGATATCGTGGCGCCAACGAAACCCTTCCTGGCCTTAAAAGAGAAGTGCATGGCGTCATCGGACCAGCTCTTGAAGGGTTCTTTGATAGTGATGCCCCTCGGAAACTGGCGGCGCATTAAGTCGTCAAGAAAGCAGTCGATTTTGTGAATTGCTTCTTCTTTGCTGACGTTATGCCTTCGCTCGATATACATAGCTGATCGCCTAATTCGGCAGTTTGTGTGTATTTGGCGAAAACTCCGAGCCGAAAATTTCCTTTCCCGTCGCTGTCATGCTGCAAAGACAGGAGCTTTTCTAGCGGTTCGGAAAGGGGTCAGTCTCAAAAGTGAAATACGCGGGTAAGAAGTTGTAATACGACGATGGCGAAAAAGGCCCAAAAACATTCAAACCTGCACTGATTGAGACAATGATTGAGCTTTTCGGAAACTTCATTCCCCGATTCCCGTAGAAAGATCTAAGGGCCAAAAGCATCAGCCGAACTGCCGGCACCGGTCCGGGAATCGGAAAACGGAGTCGAAAGAGCGAAGCAATATGGATCTTCAAGACTTCGTTACAACAACGCTGTGCCAGATTTCGGCTGGAGTGGCAACTGCCAAAAACTATGACAGGTGCGTCGCCCCACGAGTTGACGTCGGCGAAAGGGATCCTAAAATTCTTCGCACGTTCGCGGGCGCTGATGGTGTCTTTTTAGTCGAGTTCGATGTGGCGGTCACTATCTCAGACGCTAACGAAAACGGAGCCACTGCCAGTATCATGGTCCTATCGCCGCCAGCACCAAAGCCAAAGACCAAAGGTGGCATCGAAAATTCGTCAGTGAATCGGGTGAAGTTTACCGTTCCGATCGTTTACAGGTGAACGGACACCTGACGATCGCGTACGGTCGTGCTAGTCACACTATCCCGTGCTTCCAGGCCAGAGCGATCGCGCTTCAAAGCTTTCGTCCACGCACTGACGAAGCCATAGCAGGTAGATCAGGCGCGACTGGGCGGGCCGCAAAGCAGGATTGCTACCAACCTTGCGGAACTTTGTGCCGCGGCACTAGCTTTGCTATCTCGAGCCCTTATTTGGAGTCGGCTTTGGCGGGAAGAGCGAGCGCAATAATTCGCCGACTGGGTCTGTTTTTTTCATCGTCTCGGGTCGAGTTCGGCGCTTTTTACGACGTTGCTCTGTCGGCGTTCGTCTCCCTGCTGCCGCGGCAGTGAACTGTGGCGTGGCGGTTGGTGACGCGCCAGTAAGCTCTGGCATAGCGGTTGGTGACGCGGCAGTAAGCTCTTGCGTCGGAGTTGGCAATTCCCTAGCGCTGGGTGTAGCGACAATTGGCGCTCCTATAGTCGCAGGCCAAGTCTCGCGAGTTGGCTTGTGTGCGAAAAATTGGGCAACTCCAGAGGTAATTGCTGCAGCCATCGAAACCATTCCAAACGCAATTGCCCAGCGTGCGAGGCGCTGAGTTTGCCGGTGCTTGGCGGCGCTATGTCTTAAATCGATCTCACTGCGTATGAGTGCCAGTCGTTCCGATGCAGTTATGATTTCATTTGTAGGAAGCGTCGAGTCACACTGAATTTCCAAGAAATACTCCTGACAATCCCGGAGTTCGCTTTCTGCAAAGGCGCGAAGCTTGCTGGGCTTAGTGCGATCAACCATTTTCCAAAAGTTAGATCGGTCTGCCATAAGATTATTTCAGCTTAGGCATTCACTGATAAGCAGGTAGTCCGTAATGAATCTTAGCCCCTTATTGGGAAACGGCTGCGAACAGAAATTCGCGTGTCCGCGGCCTAATGGATCTTATTCGGCACACATCTGCCTTTGCTGAGATTGTCAGCGACTTTTTCCATTACTCACCAGACAGTTGCTTTGTTGCGCTCGGCAAACGGTAACAGGACCGACACTCCTGCTTTACTGATTCGCAGGGTATTCCGACGATTGTAAGATATTCCGACAATTAACTGGACAACAGGAAGCGCTTTCGGTGAAATCGTCGGCGACGTTTTGCATTACCCACCGGACAGTTGCTTTTGTTTCGCTCGACAAACGGCAACAAGGGACCAAAACGCGACGCAGTTCCGAAGTTTATATACAGGCGATTGCCCACATTTTTCCCTGCTCCATTTGCTCCCGGATTTACAGCGACGGGGGACAATCGGAAAGGGTATGAAGCGGCTAATTACGGCAGTTGGGCTTATCTCGCTTTTTGCGTGCCAAGTCTTTGCCGACGAGCATTCAGCACTCGCGCGCGTCACGGTTTACTGGCATGGAGAACGCGATCGTGATCGATCGTTTTTTTGATACGAAAGAGAAGGCGCTTGCCTGGGCAAAAGCGAATCCACATTTCATGATGGTGCGAGTTCGCACACCCGGCACCGATGCCGCGTACTAAAGCGCGGAACCGGAAACAATCCCAGGATCATCAACGCTGCTCGTTGAGAATACACGCGATACCCCAGCATGGTGGTGTCGACCCTAATCTCCGATGCGCTGCCATTCGGTCGCGTGTGGTATTGGGAGCGAAACGCAATCAGCTGGGCAAAGTTTTTCAGCCGCTCACACGAAATCGTAAGGTATTCAGGCGGGTTGTCAGATATCCCGACGACTTCCAACTTTTTTGGAAATTTCTGCGAAACATTAGCCGGTAAATCTCGGAGAAAACAATGACGGGAATAAACCCAGCAAAGCGCCGCACCTTGGAGCGCTACACACCCGCGGGGCACGTCCTATCCTATGGCGAGTTTAATTGTACAAAACGAAACTCATCCGGTAGCGTATGAACTAGTCGACGACATTGTCATGATTGGCCGCGCTGCGTTAAACGACATAGTCATTGACAATTCGGTGGTATCAGCGCGGCACGCCATGCTCCTGAAAATCGGCAATGCCTATTGGCTGAAGGATTTGAATTCAACAAACGGGACATACATCAATGGCCTTCTTTTCACTTACGGCGAGTTGAAGGATGGCGACCCAATCCGATTTGCTTCCGTCATGGCGATTTTCTCAGAACGTTGCCGCAAACGGTGGTCAACTTGCGCGATTAGAACGTTCTGGACCAGTTCCACAACAAGACGAAAATCCGCCGCGGCAGCCAAAGGAGATACAACGGAAATGGAATTTGATGACTCAAGCAAAGAAAAAGTCGGTCGATCTGACCACGTCAGTTTGCAGCATCAAATGACACACGACCTGGCCATTCAAGAGGCGAAGGAAGCGTCCTCTGCACGCAAGGCGATCGGTGAGCGTTTGCTGGCCTACTTAGACAAAGAAATAGGCACGCCCGGCCGAACGACACCCCGGTCCGCACTCAACTTTTGGAGGAACAAGATCAGACACATGAAACACCACTGATGATATGTGGACAAGCGTGTGTTCAATAGATGCGCAAAGCAACAGAAGGCAGCTGCATAAAAACCATTTCAGAAACGCGACCTAGCAACGTTACGCCCTTTGTCCTCGAAGGTTGCTGGGCACTCGATGGCCTTGACCAACCAATGATGCGATGGCTTAGCAAGATAGCGAAACGAAAACATGTGGCGGTGGCCGATGTCATTTACGAAGCTATCGAGTTATTCCTCGCAAAATGGGAAGCTGAAGCCGAACTCGAAACAAAAATCATCAAATTTCCGACGTCGCTAAAAAGGTAGTCGTCGACGGATCGCTAATTGAGTGCAAACAGCCTTTCATCCGCACTCAGATTCTCTTCCGCCCGCTCGACGAAACGCTTTCCGTCGTCGCGATGTGCGTCTGCAACAAAGTCAGACCGCCTTCCACCCACCTCTCGTGCAAACGGGGAACAAGGTAATGCGGAAGAGTTGATTCTGGCTAAGCGTTTTTATACGGGCACTACGGTCTCCTAACGATGTTCACCAGAGCGAGCCGTTCCTTCCCGCCCTTCACCACGACACCCAGGATAAAGCCAACTCCGCGGGCGTAAAACTTGTGCTCAATATTCCCAGGCTCCAACTGGGTGAATTCCTTTGTAACTAGACAGTTTGTGAGTTTGCCAAGCGGAACCGCGACCGTTTCGTGCAGGCTCAAGACGATTGCCTCGTCTTGAGCGAGGGGTGCCGCTACTTCCTGAAAGTAGTGATCGTTGACGTTTGGATGCGCTTCCATGATTACCCCAGGCTGCGCTCCATCTACGCCCGCCCTCCAGGTTCCGGCGGTGCTTACGATCCTGCCGTTCTTATCGACTTCCTCCGTGTCCTCCCCGAAATACCAGACGTTTCCGTCCCGGTCCTGTGCGAAATAGTCAAATGTATTCTCCCGCAGGACGCCACGGATAAAAACTTTGTCGTGGACTACCCGACAAGTCACTCCGTCGATGACTACCGTTCTGTCTGTAACCGTAAACTCATCTCTTTGCTTACGGCCTTCCCTATTTCCCCTGTAAATAAAAGTAGTGCCTGGTGGCAAAGGGAAAAACGGATTGTCGATTCTAACCGTGAAATCCTCGGGATTAATGTCGTCCGTTGCACCGTTGCGCCCCGCGACTGTCAAATTCAATACCGACAGCGCGAGCGCAGCGGCGAGAGCTCTTATTGCGTTTTGTCGTTTCATATCCGTTTCCCCGCTGGTTGATTTTAGGGCGGCTGCGAGTCCGGACGAGATGAAGAACCTAGCGGGCGAAATGTCCTCGCCTGATTCAGATCCGTTTAGCGACCCTCAGTTTGCAAAAAATATCGCTTGTTTGTCAAGCCAATTCACCGCAACTGCGAATCGCTGATGCGAGTTCCAGAAGCGCGGTCAACTTTCATCCACACGCACAACGAAACGCTTTCCGTCTCGATGGCCGTTTTGTCACGAAGAAACAGTGCAACAAACTGCGAGGGGCCAGGAATTACACGGGGACTTAACCTGGCGCGGTGGACATGAATCAGCACGGTGTTCCAGTAACCGCCTCTCCGCACCGGTTGAGTGCACGCAGTTTGCTGCGAAAGAATTTCAACTCAGAATCCTCCATTTTGTCACGTAAAAAATGCACACTTACGAAATATGCTCGCGTAAAGACAAATGCGGCGTCAATCTAATCTCCGATGTGCTGCCATTCGGTCCCGTGGTAATCGGGCCGAACGCAATCGGATACGCCAAGGGCCGCCTGTGTTTTCGCTCAGGCGATATGGCATCCCCGATTCCATGCGGCACGGTCAGGCACGTCATTTCATCTATAGGAACGGATTGGACAATGATCGCGCCAACCGAGTTTCAACGCCGCTCACTGCGGATGCCGCAGGTACATGCTTAAACCGCCTACATCGATAATTGCAGAGTTGGATACGAGCTCGCCAATCCCAAGAAGGTGCGCGAGAGGGTGGTCAGCTTTCTTTAAATGGACAAAGTTAATATCGGCATCTCTGATCTCAAAATCACCAATAGCGAATTGCTTTACATGGCCGCTGCTTAGCGGTGCCTTCGCCCCTCCGGAGCCGATAAGCACGGTTCTCGTGTGCTTCATTATGACTCCCACTTTGGTCCCGATGCTTTTATCCACGCAAGTGGCTAGCGAACCCGTGTCAACCACGATGGTCGAGGGTACACCATCGATGGAACAAGCAAGTTCGAGACGATGGTTTGAGGTTAAACGCATGGGGACCTGCGTGAACCCGTTGCTTTGGAGCATCGCCGCCAATTTGCTGCTTGTATCGCTACGGGGTCCCCGGGGTGCGTAGTAAAGTGCGGGCTCGGCACAATCCAACACGGCGCCAATTCTGTGCAGGTCGTCGGATCCAAAAACGCCGTCTACATATGGAATCGCGTCAATTAAAACTGGGAGGTCCTGGATCATGCAATTGCCCATGGCAAGCATGCTAAGTTTTGCGATGCCATAGAATTTGTTGGAAGCTGATCTGAGTGGACTGGTGACTCGAAGAGAAGTCTTTCGCTCGACAAGATCGAATTTCTTGAGCCTGCCTCGCGCAATATTGGTTGTTGGCGTACCGGTATCGACCATTAACGAAGCGCTCACTCGATTAACGTCGACATCAACGATGAGATGTTTCGGGTCGTTCTTGTGCGCCTTGTGATTGTCGAGGTTCTCCTGCTTAAGTTTCACGACCCCGAAGCCTTCTTGTTTCGAAAAGCTGTCCAGTGTCGAGTTATCACCCGCCGTATCCTTTGGAGGGGGCTTCACTTCTGAGACAGTTGCGGCAGGGGCAGGGGACGGACTTGTCGGCTCGGTTGGCGCTGGATCCTGAGCCATTACCTGTTCGCGCAGTTTCACGGCATACTTCGCAAATTCAGAAAGGGTCGGGTTGGGCGCTTCAACAGACTTTGGCTCCATTTCTCCCAGTGATTCAGAAGCGCTAGATTCAAAGCTACCGAGGCCTCGCCACAGTTGATCAATTGCCGAATTAGACGGCGATGAGGCTGCCACTATCGAGGCCGTTGGCGCTTGTGACGGAGAGGCAATAGTGGACGTCAACACCGTGTGCGTCTGTCGAAGCCGAGCCCCTAATTGATCCTTGTGCCATCCCATCCCAGACCCAGTTCAAACACAACAAGCCCGATGACCGCGACTGCGAACGCTTTTAATAGTGACTTGGTTTTGTTCAACTGAACCAATCGCGGTCTGATGCATCGCCCCACCCCACTGCACCGTTGCAGCCAGTAAGCAACGAGCCTGAAATCACAGATTCGAGCTCCAGAAACGCAGTCACCATTTCATCCGCACGCGCAACTAAGCGCTTTCCGTTGTCGCAGTGCGCGTCAGCAATCCAGATTGTTCGCCCGTTGGAATAAATCGCAGAGACACACCCCAACTCCAACCGGCTTTGCTGAGATTGTCAGCGATGATTTCCCAGTGCGCGCACGCGATGGATTCTTTTTTGCTCTCCACGCAGCAATGACAACGTAATATCAATTTTTCGTTAAACGATAAGCTGCCCGCGATGCGTCCGACACTATGCGATTTCAAAAAAAGGCTTGTGGACCAGGCTTTGTTGGGTTACAGCCGAGCGACGTCGGCACACTGATATTAATCAACGCAGTTTGGCCTGGAAAATTTTGAGCGGGGCGAGATTGTCTCGCCGCGAGGATGCATTGCCAGTAAGGTGTCGGGCCTCAATCTGGCAACGCCCGATGCGCGTCATCGTCCGCCCGCTCAAATTCTTTTATACCATCCAAGTGTAAAAAAGCAACGCCCGTGCCAAAAGGCGGGATGTCGTTCAAGAAGTGTCCGACGCCAGTCCGTCGTGGCGCGACTCCGGGCATTCCAAGGGGTATTTGCATTTCTCACCTTTTCCTACGGAAACGGCGGAACGAAAGTCCTCGAAAAAATGCTGGAACGTCACTGATCCGCCGATCACCATGGTTGTCCGCAAAGCCTTTTTCGATGTCGGTCATTCTCTGAAAAACATTCGAAAAACCGGAGAAAGCTGGATGGGAAATTCACGGGGTGATGAAATAGATCCCAAAGATACTCAATTTTCCCCCTGAATAGTTCCCAAAGTCGATCCGAGTGACCAGTCGTTTCAAGCTCCCTCGTCGCGCCTGTTGAATCAAAGTCTCCGGGTTGGACTCCCGTACGCGCTGCCATAGCAAAATTGCTGTTTGCTGCGTATCGATGACGTTTCGATGAAAAGAACTTGAGAGGGCGCTAGCCTCCAACGTAAAATATTCTCAGTTGTTATTCGGTTGCTTTCTGATGGGCCTCCGCTCACAAATTTGAGTCGGTTTTTCTCGCTGCGTGAAATTGGCGAACTTTTCGGTGGGCTGGATTGTGCTGAGGTGGCGCAGCGGATTCGTCGAACACGATCCAGTCACGATGCCGTTGCTGCGCGGAAGCTGATTAAGGAAATGTTAAAT
>Ga0137365_10005169_pt1 | contig 10473 bp, 14 predicted proteins | sample SagtaG_9_FD_104799 | JGI IMG/M metagenome (GOLD analysis project Ga0137365, IMG submission 104799) | Vadose zone soil microbial communities from Sagehorn Ranch, Mendocino, California, USA - Sage1_L_40_16 metaG | ecosystem: Environmental > Terrestrial > Soil > Vadose zone | place: USA... | reverse complement strand
TGATGTAGTCGATCTTGAGCTTGCGAAACGCCTCGAGGATCGCCTCGCCCCCGTCGAGATAGTTCTTCATCTTGTCCTCACTCCCGCCGTTGCGTGGCGCATACCAACACCGAATTTGGCGGTCCGCAAGCCGAGGCGAGCGGCGCGCGGGCGGGATCGGGGTTGCGTCGCTCGCTTGGGTCGACACGGCGGACGCGGATTGACATTTGGCCGGCGGCGCAGCATCAGCGACCCGCCTTTGCCCGCCGCGATCGGCGGCAAGTACTTCACGCCAGGACGTTGCCATGAGACCAGCACGCAAGACATTGCGCCGCCCCGATGAGCTCATCGCGGTCGGATTGATTGCGCCCGAACGTCGCGGCGAGATCGAAGCGGTCGCCGCGCGCTACGCGTTGGCGCTGACCGTGGACGTCGCCGAGCTCATCGATCCCGCCGATCCGCGCGACCCCATTGCGCGCCAGTTCGTTCCCGCGGCGGCGGAACTCGACGCCAGGCCCGAGGAGATGGCCGACCCGATCGGGGACGATGCGCATAGCCCGGTCGAGGGCATCGTGCACCGCTATCCCGACCGCGTGCTGCTCAAGCCCGTCCACGTCTGCGCGGCCTATTGCCGCTTTTGTTTCCGCCGCGAAGTGGTTGGGCGCGCTCGCGCCCTCTCACGCGCGCAGCTCGACGCCGCGATGGCCTATATCCGCGGCCATCGCGAGATCTGGGAGGTCATCCTCACCGGCGGCGACCCGCTCGTGCTCTCGCCGCGGCGTCTTGGTCAAGTCGTCGAAATGCTGGCGGCGATCGGCCACGTCAAGGTCATCCGCGTGCACAGCCGCGTGCCCGTGGTCGCGCCCGCGCGCGTGACGGCAGCGCTCGTGCGCGCGCTGCGCGCGCCGGGCAAGGCGACCTACCTGGTGCTTCACGCCAACCACGCGCGCGAGCTCACGTCCGCGGCGCGCGCGGCCTGCGCGCGCCTGGTCGATGCCGGCATTCCCATGTTGAGCCAGACCGTGCTCTTGCGCGGCGTCAACGACGAGGCGGCGGTGCTCGGCGAATTGATGCGCGCCTTGGTCGAATGCCGCGTCAAGCCTTACTACCTCCATCACGGCGATCTCGCCCCCGGCACCGCGCAGTGGCGCACCGGCATCGACGAGGGTCAGGCCCTGATGCGCGCGCTTCACGGCCGGCTCTCGGGCCTATGCCAACCCACTTACGTGCTCGACATCCCCGGCGGCTACGGCAAATCGCCGATCGGCCCGAGCTATCTTGCCCGCGTCGGCGGCGCTAACGGCACCGCGCGCTACGAGGTCGAGGACTTCCACGGCCGCCGTCACGCCTATCCGCCGGCCCCCGCGAAAGCTTTCCTGTAAAGAACAGGGAAAAATACAGGGCGATGCACGTACCGAGTTGGAAAACCGATGGAAAATCGAGGACGCCCTCATCAGGTAACAGGACATAACAGGCAGATAACAGGGACAGAACAGGACGCCATGGCCTGCCGGCGCAGGCTCAAGCTTCGGCCCGGGCATCTATCCCTTCGTTGCGCCTCGAGAGTGGAAACGAAGCGCGGCAACCGCCGCGGAGCGGCGCCAAGGGCTGCAAGCGCAATTTTGGTGAATACCGAAAGTTGGAAGATTCTCGTTACGCGAGTCAAGCGAAATCTCCGGATCGCGCGCGGACGCGCGGATACCCACGCCTTCACGTTGGTTTGGAACGGATTCATCGAGCGGCGAACTCGGTCAGCTCCCTCCCCCCAACCAAACCCCGGCTTGCCGGGGTTTGGTCAGTTAAAATTTGCCGGAAGCAGGCAAGCCCGCAGCCGGCTGGGGGAGGGATGGGGAGGGGGTGATGCAGTGAAATGATGGGTGGCGCCGCCTGTGAATGAATCGCGCCACCCCCACCCCTAACCCCTCCCCACAAGGGGGAGGGGAACGCACCGACTTCGCGGTCTTAAGGTGTCACCACCAACCGCCGCCGCCGCACCACATCTCGCAGGTGTTGCGACGATAGAAGTTATAAAAGAGCGCAGCGACGCAACGGCCGTTCCAGTCGCCGGCGATGAGCCTGATGCGTTCGCCCGCGGCCCAGCTGAAACAGGCCGGCGTCCGCGCCGTGAAGCGGGTGCCGTTGATGATGAAATTGCCGCTGTAGGGGGGCTGCACGACCTCGATCACGTGCTGCTCGGGCGGCAGAGAGTACCGGTACTGGTAGTAGTACCGGTAGTACCCCGGGCGAGGGTATTCCGTCTCGTCCGCAAGCGCCGGCGCGCATACCAACATGGCCAACGCGAACGCCGACATCCATTTGAACATTATCTTGGCCTCCCCGCTGACGGTGCGGAGAGGATAGAGGCGATCTTCAGCGCTGCCAAGGGAACACCTGCGAGGCCTGACCGACGTTGCAAACGCAAAGCTGGCGTTGCGCTCATGCCGCCAATTTTGTGGAATGTACCAACGTCATCCGCTAGCGTCACATCTCAATGCTCGTCATCTCGATAATTCTCGAAGCTGCAGTTGCGATCATAGCGATCTTGGCGGCCCGCAAAGGCAAACCGTATATCTATGGCCTTGCATTTACGTTCGGCGCCTACGTGCTCTATGATCTCGCCCGTCTTCTGCTATGGGATGTTCAAGGAGGGGTTCTTTCCGGGCTCTTCCTGCTCGCGACCATCACCGCGTTGATCGCGGTGTGGGGACTGTACCGGGAACAGAGAAGCGATTAGCGCCTGAAGGAGCTCAGCCATGTCGAAACTTGCCTGGATCGCCGTGCTTGCAACGCTGGCAGCCGCCCCTGCGGCGGCGGAGAGCGCCGTTCCCGACCTTCGCGGCACTTGGAAAGGCGAGAGCGAGTCGATCATCCTCGGCGCGGGCAATCCGCATCATGCTGCGCCCTCGTCGGCCGAACCGCGGCTCAACAGCATCCCGTTCACCGCGACCATCGACAAGCAGGACGGCCGCCGGTTCTCCGGCACGTTTTCCTCGCCGCGCGGCAACGACAAGTTCGTCGCCGTGATCTCGCGCAACAACACGATTTTGCTGGTTGATGACGACGGCTATACCGTCGGCACAATCTTGGCGTCGAACCGCATGGAGTGGTGCTACATGCACCTTTCGCAGGCCACCCGCCTCGCATCCTGCACGGAGCTGACCAAGCAGCCGTAGCGTGGGCCGGCGCCGCCTCGGAAGTCTGCCACCTCGATCAGATGGTCCGCTCTTCGCGATCGGTTTGCGCCGGCGATGTTAGGCCGGTCGGGCGCAGGGTGAGCACCATCAGGGCGACGCTGACGTCTTCCGCAGCCGTGCACTCTCCGCGAGCGGGCATATCGGTAACACCTTCCTTACATCTGCTGTGCGACTCTTTAAGGATCGACGCAAGGAGGCTCTACATGAAGGCGCTTTTGTATTCAGCGATGTTCGCCATCCTCGTTTCAACGCCGGTGTTCGCCGCCGATTCAGTATCCCTCGTCGGCACGTGGACTGGCCAGAGGGATCGAATTGCCAAGAGTGAAGGACGGCGCGGCGGCCTTGCGACGCTGGTCATAACCGAACAACAGGGCAATACCTTTGTTGGTCGCTTGAAGCGCTCCAATCCGACCGGCGACGAGGAAGAGCCGCCTGTGGGGCGCGTTCACGCCCGGCGGCAAGCTGATGATGGGTTCAGATGACGAAGGAACCTACATTTTCAGTCTGATCGATCAGAATACCCTCGACTATTGCTACAGCGAGACTCGCCCTTCTCCGCGATCTGTGTGCGCAAGGCTGACCCGTCAGCCTTGACAGAAGGCCGGCTCGTTCCCTCCCGCGTTTCTTTGGGTCGCGCGTGCTTGGCGGCGCGCGCGAAATCGACGCTCCAAGCGTCTGCCTGCTGCGAGCCCACGCGTTTAGACAATTCATTTTGCTTTCAACTCTTTTTCTAAGATGTTGCTGAGCGCTTCAACAGCGGCTCGACATTCGGGCCGTTCCCGCGCTGGTTTCTTGGGGGCATCCCAACAATGGTCCTTGCGGACGGCGTTTAACATTTTGCGGGTAATGGCAGTCGGGCGACAGTCCGCTCTCTCAAAAATGGGGCTGTCTTTGCCGCCGCGCCAGTTCATGCGGTACTTAGCTTCTGCCTCGCATTCCGCCAAACTGGAAAACGGAGGAAGAAATCGGGGGTCGTCTTTATTTCGCAGAAACTGACGTTGATCTTCAATCAGTGCGCCGTCGCTGCGGCGATAGGCGGTGTCAAGCCAATAGATTTCCGGCTTAGCGATCTTCTGTGCGCTGCTCTGAGCCGCCTTCCTCGCCGTGTCGTCTTCGCCGCCTTTCCGGGCGGCTTTGAGGTCGTTGTTTGCTCCGTGGGCAGACCCCGCAAATGCAAAAGCCAATGCAACGATTGTAATGTAGCGCATCAGTCGATTCCTCCCAGTGCCGCCACGACGCATAGTACGCGAGAACCATCCAGGGTTCAGGGGCAAGTGCGGGCTGACAAGGTAACGCTCGGGCGGCCTGCGTTCCCACGGAAAAAGCCCGTCTCGACGGATGGGGCCCCCTCCCTCGGCCAAGGTGGTGTCAGGAAATCGGATTGGCGGGAATCGGAAGAGGGTCTGAAAGCGATTTTGCAACCGGCCAACTGCCCGGCAGCGCCGCTTATGTCCGGTCTGGGCCGGAAGCGGAAAGGCTCAAAACGAGCACATCACGGCCGCTTTGCACCCGAAAGCGGACTTTCGACGATCAAGGCTCGTCCCCAATCGACGGTGTAGCCGTCGTTTTGGAACTCCCTCAGGAGTTCGGCTTTCCAGGCGCCGCGATCATCCATTTCGGTAAGGGCGACACCAGCAAAGTCGGAACGTGTCTCACCTGCGCCTCGCCTCTCTTGATTTAGTGGCGCGCCCTACGGGACTCGAACCCGTGTTTCCGCCGTGAAAGGGCGATGTCCTAGACCGCTAGACGAAGGGCGCGCGAGGCGCGGCGACATATAAAGACGTTTGCACCGTGCGGCAAGAAAGAGCCAATCGCCGCCAAAGGAGGCGTTTGCCTCACCACTTGCCGGTGTTGGGCATGGAAACCCATGGCTCCTTGGGCGGCAGCGGGGCGCCTTTCTGTAACAACTCGATCGAGTGCTTGTCGGGCGAGCGAACGAAAGCCATCACGCCGTCGCGCGGCGGCCGGTTGATGGTGACGCCAGCCTTCATCAATTTTTCGCATAGCCCATAAATGTCATCGACCTCGTAGGCGAGGTGACCGAAATAGCGCGCCTCGCCGTAATCCTCGCTGTCCCAATTGTAGGTGAGTTCGACCAATGGGGCGTCGCGGCCGGTGCGCTTGCTCTCTTCCACCAGCTCTTCGTCCTCTGGCGCGGCCAGGAAAACGAGCGTGTAGCGGTTCTTCTCGTCGACCCGGCGTCGCGCCTCTTTGAGCCCGAGCTTGTTGCAGTAGAAGTCGAGCGCTTGATCGAGGTTGCGCACGCGCAGCATGGTGTGCAGATATCTCATAATGTGACCTCCCGGCATCGCCTGGAACCAAAACGGATAAACGGATGAAGCATACATGATCGCGCCGGATCTGGAGACCGCTATCGACGAACTGCAGGAACTGGTGGAGGCTGCGCGCGTCATCGCCCCGTTTACGGGAGCCGGAATTTCCACCGAGTGTGGCATTCCCGATTTCCGCTCACCCGGCGGGCTCTGGACGAAGAATAAACCGATCCCGTTCGATGAGTTCCTCGCGAGCCAGGAGATGCGCGACGAAGCGTGGCGCCGGCGCTTTGCCATGGAGGCGCAGTTTTCCGCCGCCCGCCCCGGTCGCGGGCACCTTGCGCTCGCTAGTTTCTACCGCGCCGGCAAGGCGCCGGCCGTGATCACGCAAAACATCGACAATCTTCATCAAAGCTCCGGAATATCGGCGGAACACGTGATCGAACTGCATGGCAACAATAGCTATGCCTTATGCCTCGGCTGCGGCAAGCGCTACGAATTGTCATGGGTGCGTCAGCGGTTCACCGATGCACGCGAACGCGCGCCCGATTGCGCCGATTGCGGCGGGCACATCAAGACGGCGACGGTTTCCTTCGGTCAGCCGATGCCGGAGCGCGAAATGCGACGCGCTGAACAATTGACTCTTGACTGTGATCTTTTTCTCGCGGTCGGCTCTTCGCTGGTGGTGTGGCCGGCCGCCGGGTTCCCCTTGCTTGCCAAACGAAACGGCGCTCGTTTAGTGATTATCAATCGCGAAGCGACCGAATTCGATGAAATTGCCGACGTTGTCATACGCCAAGACATCGGAACGGTGCTATCTCCCTTCATCGTCCACTGATTCGGCAGAGGTCGTCGAGATTTGCACAGCCATCCACCTCTTTTGGCTTGCAAATGCATTTTGGCCTTTCCCGTTCGCCGCCGAATGATATCTTCATCACGGCCAAGATTCGAAGCGCACGGAAGAAGCGCCTGGACTGAGCGGCGGCGTTGGGGCGTCATGACGTCGGACGGAATTGGACCGAAGGGGCCGGGCGGCGGTTTGGTGACCGGCCGCGGCGCCGGTGGCGAGATCGGCGACGAGGCCGCGAGCGTCATCGAACTCACCGGCGTCATCAAATGGTTCGACGTCTCCAAGGGCTACGGGTTCATCGTTCCCGATAACGGGATGCCCGACATTCTCCTGCACGTGACCTGCCTGCGGCGCGACGGCTTCCAAGTCGCGTATGAGGGCGCGCGCGTCGTGGTCGAGGTGCTGCAGCGCCCGCGCGGCTTGCAGGCATTCCGCGTCCTTTCGATGGATGACTCCACGGCGGTGCATCCGGCGCAGATGCCCCCGCCGCGTACCCACGTGACCGTGACGCCGACCAGCGGGCTCGAGCGGGCGCAGGTGAAGTGGTTCAATCGGCTGCGCGGCTTCGGCTTCCTGACCCGCGGCGAGGGGACGCCCGACATTTTCGTGCATATGGAGACCTTGCGCCGCTTCGGCCTGACCGAACTGCGGCCGGGCCAGTATGTCCTGGTGCGCTTTGGACCCGGGCCGAAGGGATTGATGGCGGCCGAGGTGCGCCCGGAAGGCGCGCCGCTCGGCCCGGCCTCGCACTGATCCCCACCTAAAGACCGCTTCCATGCCGGTGCGGCCTGCAGCCGACCCGCCTTAAAGCTTGTTCCCGGCGGTGGCGTGTTCCGATCTGCAACATCTCAGGTCTCTGCTAAGATCGGGGCTCGTCAATCGAGGCCTTGTCCATGCGTCGTTGCCTGCTTGTTCTCCTCGCCGCGCTGTCCGTCCTGACCCTGCCGTCCGCCGACCTTGCCGGGCGCCTCGCGGCGGCCGAACTGCAGCCGCTCGAGATCGCAAGCAAGCGCGGCGTGCACGTCTTCGCGGTCGAGATGGCGTCAACGCCGGAGGAGCAGGCGAAAGGACTCATGTTCCGGCGCCAACTGCCGGAAGGGCAGGGCATGCTGTTCGACTTCCATCAGGAACAGCCGACCAGCTTCTGGATGAAGAACACTTACATCCCGCTCGACATGATCTTCATCCGCGCCGACGGGCGGATCCTGCGCATCGCCGAGAACACGGTGCCGCTCTCGGAAACGCTCGTGCCCTCCGGCGGGCCGGTGCGCGCCGTGCTCGAAGTCATCGGCGGCACCGCCAAGAAGCTCGGCATCGCGCCGGGCGATCGGGTGGGGCACGCGATCTTCGGCGGCGGCCAGTAGGCTCGTTGTGGCGGCCCGGCGCGGCTTGCTGGCGCAAACCGAACCGTGTATCGAGGCCCGGCACGGCGCCGGGGCATAGCGCAGCCTGGTAGCGCGGGAGTTTTGGGTACTCCAGGTCGCAGGTTCAAATCCTGCTGCCCCGACCACGTTGTTCGAGCGCGAGCAAGCGACAGGCCATGATCGCACGCATCTACAAGCCCGCGAAGACCGCGATGCAGTCCGGCACGGCCAAGACCAAGGAATGGGTGCTCGACTACGAGCCGGAACAGCCGCGCCAAATCGAGCCGCTGATGGGCTGGACCAGCTCCGGCGACATGCGTCAGCAGGTGCAGCTGCGCTTTGACACTGCCGAGGAAGCGATCGCGTATTGCGAGCGCCACGGCATTGCCTATCAGATCTTTAAATCGAAGCCCGCTGAGCGGCGCGGCATCTCCTACGCCGACAATTTCGCCGTCAATCGCCGCGATCCCTGGACGCACTAATTCCAGGGGACGGAGGTCAGTAGTCAGTGACTACTGACTAGTGATCTCCGCACCACCTGGCTCGCTGCCCACAGGGCGAGGCTCGCGAACGCGGCGATCAGCGCGATCATCAGAAAAAAGTTCGCCTTCGCCATGCTGCTCCAGAAGCCGCCGAGGAACCCTGCGAGAACATCGGCGGGCAAGGTGGTCGCAAACCAAACGCCCATCATGATGGAGGTCGTGCCGGCGGGAGCGAGTCTCGAGATCAACGCCAGCCCGACCGGCGCGAGGTGAAGCTCGCCGATCGTCGCAAGGACGAAGTAGCCCACAAGCCAGAGCGCGCTTGCCTTGCCGGCCGCGCTCCATGCCGCGCCCGCCATCACCAGATTGGCGAGCGCGACGCAAAGGCAGCCGAAGGCCATCTTGCTGATCGGGAAGGGCTCGGTGCCGAGCCGGCCCTGGCGTGCCCAAAGCCGCACGATCAGCGGCGTGAACACGAAGATCATGAACGGATTGAGGGCGAGGAACCAGGGCGATGGAAACTCGCCGCGCCAAAAGCCGAGGTCGACCGACCGGTCGGTGAAATCTTCGGCCCAGAGCAGGATGGTGTTGCCTTGCTGATCGAAGGCGGCCCAGAACAGCGTTACCAGCACGCAGGTCCCGATGAGCGCGAGCACGGCACGGCGCTCGCCGGCGTCGAGCGGTTTGTTCTCGCGCGCGAGCGCGCTGTCGCGCGATCGTGCGTCCGCCGGCAGCGTCCGCCGGCCGTAGAGATAGATGGCGAGGCTCACGAGCATCCCCACGCCGGCGGCGCCAAAGCCGTAGTGCCAGCCGTATTGGACGGCGAGCGTGCCGCACACCAGCGGGGCCAGAAACGCCCCGACATTGATGCCGAGATAGAAGATCGAGTAGGCGCGGTCGCGCCGATCGTCCCCAGGCGCGTAGAGCGCGCCGACCTGGGTCGAGATGTTGGGCTTGAACGCGCCGATGCCGACGATCAGCATCAAGAGCGCAAGGAGAAACAGCGCTTCGAACGCCATCATGAAATGGCCGATCGCCATGAACACGCCGCCGATGACCACGGTGCGATGCTGACCCAACCAACGGTCGGCGACGAGGCCGCCCAGGATCGGCGTGAAATAGGCAAGCCCGGTGTAGAAGCCGAAAAGCTGGGAGGCGAGCGGCTGCGGCTCGAGCCGTCCGAACAGGAATTCGAGCGCGGCTTTGACCGCGTCGAGACCGAGCACCACCTCGACCCGGCCGGGGTCGAAGAGATATTTCGTCATGTACAGCACGACCAACGCGGCATTGCCGAAATAGGAAAAGCGCTCCCAGGCCTCGCTCGCAAACAGGACGGCGAGCCCGCGCGGATGGCCGAGAAAGTCGCGGCCAACAGGGGGTGTTGTCGCTGCCTCGCGCCGGACCTCCGGGATCATGCGCGACTCCCCGGCAGGCATGCGTAGATGTCGCCGGAATTTGCGGCTTGCGGCAGGGTGCGAAGCCAGACCGCGATCTCTTCGGCGCTCACCCAGTCACGATAGACGAGGGCATGGCTCTCGCCGAGCACGGCGTTGTAACGCGTATAGCCGAGCTCAGCGCAGCGGCTGACGCAAGCCTCCGCCACGCCGCGTTGGATGGTGGTGAATTCGAACGATAGGGTCGGGGAGGGGCGCGTGAGTCCAGCCAACGCCTCCGATTCGGAACCCTCCACGTCGATCTTGATGAAGGCGGCGGCCCCATGCCGCGCGACCAGCGTGTCGAGCGTCATGACCGGCACGTCGATGGTTCTGCTCCATGCTTGTCCTTCCCAGCCCGGCGCACCGTCGGCCGCCTTGCGGAACGCGTCCGAGGCGGTCGAGACCGTTGGGTTGTCGACGTTGAGGCTGAACTTGAGCATTCCCGCGCTGCGGCCAATCGCGACCGGCTCGATCGCGACCGCGCGATCGCGGCCGTAAAGGAGTTTCAGCGTCTTGACCAGCGCAGGCTGCGGCTCGACCGCCACCACGCGCGCGCCCAGGTGGCGCAGGACGGCGATGCGGTCGCCGACATGCGCACCGATATCGAAGACGAGATCGCCCGGTCCCACGAACCGGCCGTAAAGACGCTCCATCGCCGCACGGCGCGGGCGGTTGCCGTAATAAATCCGCAGCGAACGCGCGACGCCACGGATGGTCCGCCAAGAGTCGGACCAAGAGTGGTACCAAGACTCGTACGAGGCCGCGTCCATGATCGGTTTATGACGCTGGCTGCGACAGCTCGATCGCAGGCAGCTTGAGCGCGCGCAATTCGGGCGGCGGCAACGTCTCCTCCGGCAACCGGTCGAGCCCGGCCGCGATCAGGGCACACCCGAGC
>Ga0137365_10005155_pt1 | contig 10490 bp, 14 predicted proteins | sample SagtaG_9_FD_104799 | JGI IMG/M metagenome (GOLD analysis project Ga0137365, IMG submission 104799) | Vadose zone soil microbial communities from Sagehorn Ranch, Mendocino, California, USA - Sage1_L_40_16 metaG | ecosystem: Environmental > Terrestrial > Soil > Vadose zone | place: USA... | reverse complement strand
GGCACGACGCGCCACCCCGCCCTGGGGCGCATCGCACCGCAACTCACCCGTGCCGCAGCGGCCGTCAACGACGCCGGAGCCGCCTGGCTCGGCGCCGCCGGGCAGTGGGACACCATCACCACCGACACCCGCGGCGGCCAGTCCCACACCGCGGCCGCCACCGCCGACCTCACCCTGTGGACCGGGCGCCTCGCCTACGCCGACCCCGGCTGGACCCCGCATCAAGGACCATCCAGCACCATCCGCACCGCCCCCAGCCTCCTGGCACGCTCGGGCGACCTGCACCGTGTCATCACCGCCGTACACCACGCCTGCCACACCATCACCGAACTCGCCTGTGCCGACCACGCCCAGCTCCGCGTAGGTGCACGGGCGGGTCGGCTCATCGTCCCCGTCCGCAGCCTGCCCGACCGCTACGACATCCCCCGCCACTACACCCACGCCCCATCGGCCCGCGTCGCGCCCGTGCTCGCCGCCTACCAGCAGGCAGCGACCGCCAGCGACCAAGCCACTGCCAGCCTCGACCAGATCGCCATCACCATCCGGGCGCCCAGTCAGACCCTCGCCACCGCCCGCGCCATCAGCCGCCAGCCAGACCAGGCCGTTCAAGGACCGTCCGCCGGGCCGCGGCCCAGCCCGAGAATGTTCGGCCCAGTTGAGCGAATCCTCCGCGACCTCGACGTCACCGACCCCGACGACCTAAGCCGAGCCGCAGCCATCGACGAAGAAGCCGACGCGCTCATCCTCCGAGCGGCACACTGCACCCCGAACCCGCACCGCGATCTCGCAACATCAACCGGCACCACCGAGCTGATCCATCACCTCATCAGCACCGGCACCGATCTGCCCGGTCCCGCCTCACCAGCCCGTCAGCCTCAACCCGAGATCGAACCCGACGTCTAGCGTCGGCCCTTCAGGAGACGGCCCAGACGGACGATTCATGACCCTACGCCACATTTCTGTCGGAACCGGGGCCGCCGGTCACCGTCTATTGCGCTGGCTCGATAGCTCGCACTCCGCCGCCGACTCTGGCGCCCGATGCTCGGCGGCCAGCGTCCCGCATCCGGACTGCGACGCCGAAACGCGCCGCCGCCGGCTGCGGATCAACTGTGCTGCGACTTTACGGTCGCCAGCACGGTCGCGTGCTGCGAGCGTTTGGGATCGCCGACAGTACCAACGCGTCAGGCACTGCGGCTGGATAGGCTGGAGCCCTGAATCCTAAGGATTCCGCTTGCTCTCCTTGCGCGTCACGACCACGATCGAAACGCTGGCCGCCGGTCGACCGGGAGCTGCGTGTCCCCGGTCCTAGACCGACGCCCGTGCTCCACGGCCGGGATCGGCGATGACGCGGCGTTCGAGACAAAGCTTGGGCTGGCCCGGAAGATGATCGAAAGGGTTATCAGTCCGGCTGCGAAGCTGATGTTCAGCCATGAGCAGCGTCCCACGCGGGTGGCTCCGCTTCTCTTGACCACGCGGCCTCCTCGAACGGGCCGAGGTCGACAGGCGCTATCGAGGTGGACCGAGGAAGCCGGCCAGGTGACCGCGTCGGCATGCGGTCACTGGACAGAGCGCGTAGCTCGAACAGGCTGGCCAGGTCATAGGCGTGGGATAGCCGCCGGACCGCCCGCGCCTCCGCTTCGTCCCGCGATACAACCGCCTCCCCGACTCACCTGACGCTAAGCTCACGATGTGCCCCACGACTTCGACAGCCTCCGCGACAGGCTGCGGCAGTTCGCTGCCGAACGGGGTTGGGGACGCTCACACTCACCGCGCAACTTGATCCTCGCACTCACTGGCGAGGTTGGTGAGCTAAGCGCCGAGCTGCAATGGGTTGACGACTGTCGCGTTCGCGACCACCTCGCCGATCCGATCGCCTGGGCACGAATAAAAGACGAAGTAGCAGATGTTCTGATATATCTCGTGCAGTTCGCCGATGCCTGTGACATCGATCTACTCGCTGAGGCATACGCGAAGATCGTCAGAAACGAGACTCGATACCCACTTAAGCCCCTCTGCACAGGCGAATCGACCAACCAACCGTCATGGCGTCGTGACGCAAGAAGCTGGCAGCCACAAGAAGGCGTCGTCGCGTAGAATCTAGTCTACGCCGAACCTTCGCCTACAACCATAACTGCTTGACTCTCCGCTGCATACGTACTACTACTAACAGCAGCAAACTATGAGCCAAGCATATTGGGAGTGAAATATGGCCGAGGAGATCGATCTCAAAGCCGCCATTAACGCGGTATCTGACGTCGTCCAGAACCGACCGCGACCGATACGAGAGTTCGATCAGATATACATGAAGACCGGCGACATGGTTATGCAAAGCGAATTCGTCGCCAACTGGGCCCGCGGCAAGCGGCTGGCATTCATAGGCGACGGCGACTCGATAAGCGTATGCGTCGCCTATCTCCACGCCAGAGGCATACTAGGCTACGGTCCAAGCTTGACTACCGTCTTCGACTTCGACGAGCGGATCGTCTCAGCTATCAATCGCTTCGCCGATCACGAACGTCTGGAAAATCTACAAGCAGTCCTCTACAATTGCATCGACGGCCTTCCACTGTCCAAGCAGTATGAATGCTTCTACACCAACCCGCCATGGGGCGCTAGCAACAACGGGGCAAGCGTAAACCTCTTCGCACAGCGCGGTCTGGAGGCGACGCGATACTGTGGCGAAGGTATGATCGTTATCGCTGACGACCCGCAACTATCCTGGCCACAGGAGGTCCTATATCAGGTACAAGCGTTTACCTCTAATTCCGGATTCTACGTAAGCCGGATGATGCCGCAACTGCACTCGTATCATCTGGATGACGCCCCAGACCTGCGTTCATGTAACCTAATAATCAAGGCTCGGCCGACGAATATCGAACGCCTAGGCAGTGAGCCCATACTCGACGGCGCGCGGCTTGATAACTTCTACGGCCGCGACACGACGCTGAGGGTTCGCTACGTGAAGGAAGTTAAACGACTAGACTACGGTAGAGCTAACGAGATCGAGTACGCATTCGAACTACTCGGAGAGGCCGAACGGCAATGAACATCGAGCCCGGCGCGGCGATCCTCTACATGAAGGTCGGGACACACGCTCAAGAGAACCTCGAAACCATCCTGGAAAGAAAGCGGAAGGAAATAGAGGACTCCGGCTACTCGATGTGGGGATACGGCGGAAATAGTTGTCATCCGCGCACCATGGTCCAGCCGTTCGCTCGCGCCGCTCCTGGGCCTATTTACTTGTGTATGGAACCAATGCAATCAAGTCACCTTGCCGAGCCTATTCGTGCGGAGGAGTTCTCCGCTGACGGCATGAATTGGCACGAGATTCCTGCGCCAATAAATGTCCTTGGATCCCGTTACGCCCTATGCATCGACAGCCTCGAAGATGTAGACCAGAATCTCGACCTGGCCGGAACGAGGGTAGCCCTAGGTAACAGCATGGGATTGAATGGCGGCAAATACGTTAGAGGACGGGTAGATAAGGCATGCCTGGAAGTCGTACAGCTCAGTTCATCCGAACCCAGGAATGTCCACATAGGTCTCGCAGCTAAGCTAGTCGAGCCATATGCCGTTCTTTTGCGCACATGAGTCACTCAAAGGAAGTCAGCCTCGTAGAGAATAATTGGCGCTTGACCACGGAGATCATCCACGTAGCTCTTCAATCCCGCCATGTCTATCTTTATGTCTGGATCGGCCGCACAGCTGAAACATATTGATAGCGCGATGTCTACGCGAGGTTCCGCACAAACGAAAAGCCGAGTCTTGTTCACTCCCAACTCAGCAGCTATGCCTCCGACTATCTGCTCAAGACATATCAGCCGACCACGCAACTCGGACAGTGGCTGAAGCTCCATCATCGCTTGCTCTGCCCCGCCGATTGCGCGTTTATCACCAGTAAGAACTAGGTAAGAACCCCGAGTTACCGCAACGGCGAACAGTTGGCTCTCGCCTGTGTCGACGTCAAGGCTCAGCCTTTGCGCAACGAATTCGATCGCAGCGGCTAGTTCGAGTTCCGCACTGGTGGGCTCAATGGTGTCGATGGTCTGTAGGTAATCCTCAAAGTATTGCCGTGCGCCAGTGCGATCGCTAACTCGGCTGTCCCTCTCAAGTCGGTCACGGACGACATAGCGCGCGACTCCGAGGACGCTGTCTACCGTCCCTGCTGGACGGCGGATTTTCGACAGGATCCTATAGCATGAACACTTGATAAGAACATCTACATCAAGCAGCAGCATAGTCGCGGCCTATTACCTGTGCTAGGTATTGGCGATTTCCGTAAGAGAGTTCGGACCAGCTGAACTGACTTGTCGCCAAATCATTTATCTGCTGGCCCACGTTCTGGCGGCCCGGCGGAAGCCCTCGCAGGGCCGCGAAGGTCTGAGGCCAACGCTTTGTGGCGTAACCTGCGCATAGCGCTAGCGTGCCGGGCTCTATTCGACCTCCTGCTGACGCCTGGAGGGCCGCTTTAACAAGTTGCTGGCCAGTGAATTGATCCGCGTCGGGAACTACCTGTGGATCGCGGTCGCCAGTCAGGAGCATCAGCGCCTCGTGATCCGCATCGATCTCCTCGCCGTCCTTTTCGCTGGTGGTCAGCAGATCTTCGATGTCCAGTAGGTTCGTGTCGTTCGCCAGATGGCCAAGCGCAATGTGGGCTAGTTCGTGTCCTATGACGAATGCCGTTTGTGCATAAAAACTCGACTGACGCCCGAGTAGGATTGCGTGTCTGTCCTCCAGACGCACCGTCATTGCCTGCATGCGCTTCTGCCGAAGTGCAAAGACCTCCAACTGGATGACAGGGATCCGGATCGCCCAACACAAGTTCAGTATCTCGCGCAGCTCAACGAACTGAGCCGCCGCAAGGATGATTTCACGTACATGCGCGAGGTCCGGAAGTTCTGCGAGGCTTCCTTCGACGGGCGTCGCCCTGATGGCGCATCGGCCGACAGCAGTGCCGAAGGAGGCCAAGATCGCTTGTTCACGTTCGGATGTCGTACCCAGGTTCTTGAACTTCGTCTCGTCCCGCCAGAGGAACTCAGGCGATCCGTCGAACAATGCCGTCGGCGACATGCCAAGTCTCCTGGCCACCGTGTAAGTCAGTTCGGCTGTCGCAGACATCGAGTTAGCGGCATCGGCACTCCACCACTCTGGCCAGACAGCATCGACTGCCGCGTTCGCTACGCCTGCCTGGCGTAGCTCGCGTCTGAGTTGGTTCGCCGTCAGCACCGTGCCTCTGTCTGGCTCGTCTTTGTCATGCACAACAAGACACGCCGTACGATCAACCCTCTGAAGGCCGGCCGTTTCGGTAGAGTATCGTCTGTGGCTGCCCTTAGCAACGACCCAACGGTGTCAGATCTGCCGAGTGTCTTCTGCTGGACGAAGTTCGGGGATGAGGCGGGCGAGGAAGCGCCGTCGATTTTCGAGCGAAAAGAACTTGAGCGACGCAAGAACGGCGGTGTATTTCTCTGGGGTATCGGGCAAAGCATTCGCCCGTCATTGCTAAGCCTGCTCAAGGTAACTAGGTCGCCAGAAGTCGTTTTCACTCCGATGAGAGTCCCAGCGTCACCTCGTGACGCGGCTCCCGAGAAAGTGTTGCTTTGGTACGCAGGAGTGGGGTACGACGGTCAGGAGTATAGGCTACCGAGGTTCTCTGTGGTAACGAGCAGGTGGAGTAATCGAGCAATTCATTCCGGGCACTTTGCGCTTGTCTGCGAACGTCATTCGCCACTCTTGGATCATCCGGCCGAGGAACGAATATTTGTATCCGAGGTTAGGAATCTGCTCACTGGCTCACTTGTTGGCTCGTCACAGGTCACATCAGTTGTCGTGCGGGTAACGACGGAGCGGTGCGATCAAGGCGGGTACACTGTAGTTTCCCGTGCGCGGCTAGTGTATCCATATTTCGTGTGGCTGAACAGAAACATTCCCATCCCAGACCACGAGCGTCTCGATTCCCTGCGCGGCCATTCACTGGGGCAGGGATTCGATGCACTGATTCACCTGAAGGAATCGATAGCGTCGACCGCGATGCATTCGCAGCCGTTGTTCTGAGCCGAATGCCGAATAGCTGTGGGCAGTAGCTACCTGGACCTGCAGTTGCGAGCTTCGGCGCGGGGGCCGTGCGCGACCAGTTGCTCACCTGCCAGCGAAGGCCGTCGGCTCGCGGCCTGGCTTCTGCTACAACTGTGTCGGCGACTTCCAGCGTCATGCGGTCAGCTCTGATCTTGAGCGTCATCGGCCGACCTCCGCAGCAGTCGCTGCGATCGGATGCGATCCGCTGGCGTCGTCTTGGCCGTAAGCACCGGCCTGTCCGGCGTTCTTGACCAGGCGACCCCACCGCTCGTTCCGACCGTGGGCACTGGCGATGGCCCTGCCGCTGGGGCAAGATACCGTCGCTGGCCTGCCTAGCCAGCGCCCACTGCCACGCCTGCCGGTGCAGCTCATCACCAGAACGACGGCCAGGGCGCGCACGATGAGCCGGGGGAACCAGCATCAGCCCTGGCGACGGAACTCGCCCGGCCGAATCTGCAGCGGCAGCTCGCCGCTGCAGAGGCTACTTTGCCTGCTCCTCGGCGCAGGTTGCGCTGCGGCGCACCTGACGAGTTAGCAGTTCATACGAGGCCGTCAAGGCGAATGACGGCCAGGCCGCGACTACGCGGCCGATCAGCGTGGGCTCGGCGACCCGACATTGGCCGCCGGGCTCGCGACACTGCCCGCAATCAGCAACGCCACGGCAGCGCGCTACCCGACCGGCCCGACCGCGAGTCGGCCAGCAGCGTCGTCGATGCGGCCACGATCATCCGGTCGACCGATAGCGGCGTGAGCGCGGCGACCCAGCCCGGCTGCCCATGCAAAGCTACGAGAGTGTGCATGTGCAGGTAGGAGACAGTTCCGGCGATTAGCGCGGGAAGCGCCACGCACCCGATCGTGGTCCGCCTGATCCACCGATCCGCCCGCCAGGTCAGGCAGTCGCTCCGAGAAACGAACTCACTGGACAGCAGGTATTGGCTTTAGGGTCAGATACTCCTCGGACACAACCCCATGCCCTCGCGTCGCGAACGGGTAGAGCGATCTGCCATGAGCCAAGTGGGGGAGCCATTGCGCATCGATCTCGGGCGGCACGGCGCCCACATCTGCCGTCAGGCACAGCCATCTGACCTGCCAACGCCACATCAAGCGACCTACGGGCTATCTGGCGAAGCCTCGTTCGCGTCGAGGTCGAATCGCTTCCGCGGGTCAGCTACTCGGCATCGCGAGTTCCCGGGGCGAAGATCTGGTCCATGACTTCGGCGCCGCGAGTCAGGGCCGGCACGAGCTGGAACCGGTAGACCTGCTCGGTTGTGGCGGTCTGCTTGTGCCCGACGAGCAAGGCGATCGCCTCGACCGGGACGTCGCGGGCGGAAAGCAGCGACACGAACGAGTGCCGCAGCTCCCGCGGCACCCAGTCCGTGCCGAGCCCGGCCGCCTCGGTGATCCGCCGGAACTCCCTGCGGACGTTGTGGTGGTCCATCAAGGTGCCGACGGCGGAAGCGAACACCAGGCCGTGGTCGCGCCACAGCCGGCCGGCTGCCAGCCGTTCCTCAGCCTGGCGGACCCGCTGCTCGCGCAATACCTGCACGCAGCGCCCGGGCAGCGCCAGAGTCCGCCTGGACTTCGGGGTTTTCGTATCACCCCCCGCGCGATCGGAGCGCCACACGAACACGGCGACCAGCTCGTGATCAAACCCGGCATCGATGACCGGCTGCCAGTGACCGCCGACCCACGCCACGACGTGATCCCAGCGCAGCGCCCGCACCTCTTCGGTCCGCAGGCCGGCCAGGAGGGACACCACGATGTACGCCTCCAGCCGGGTGCCCCTGGCGGCCTCGAGCAGGGCCACCGCCTGCTCCAGCGTCAGCGCCTTCGACGCCCGCCCGGCCTGCCCTCTCGGCGGCTTCACCAGAGCGGCGACGTTCCTGGCCACGAGGTCGTGCCGCTCGGCGTGCCGGACTGCCCGGACCAGCACGTTGTGGGCGATCTGCACAGTCCTGGTCGACACCTGGCCGGCCAGCGCGGCCAGCGCGGTCTCGACGTCGCCCGCGGTCAGCGCCGACAGCCTGACCGCGCCCAGTTGCTCAGCCAGGGCTCTGGCGATGGTGTCCTTGTACAGCGTGACGGTCGCCGGCGCCTTGCCATCCAGGCCGGTCGCCAGCCAGTCATCGAGCGCGTCCCGCACCGTGTACCTGGGCCTGGACCGGACGCCGCTCTCGATCTCCCGGTGCAGCTCCCTGAGCTTGTCACGGACCTCCGCCTTCGTGCGGCCGGTGACCTTGCGGCGGACCCGCTGCCCGTCCCGGCCGTAGCCGAGCGAGACAGCCCCGACGTACCGGTTCTTCGCCGCGTCTAAGTAGATCGCGTCCTCGCCAGGGCTGCGGCGCCTGGCGACCTTAGCTGCTGCCATGGCCGGAGCCTAACACGGCCTGGCTCCCTGTTTGGCTCCCTGCCGAACTCAGCCAAGACCGCCGATCCACATCATACGGCGCTGACCTGCTCATTCTTGGTGGAGCTAGCGAGACTCGAACTCGCGACCCCCTGCTTGCAAAGCAGGTGCTCTTCCAGCTGAGCTATAGCCCCGTCGTATGGCGTTCCTCAAGGGTACCGGGCGCCGCTCCGCGTCCGCCCGCTCGTTTCCAGCCGCGATCCTCATGGGGGTGTGCCAGCCGCGTGCCTGACGGGCATCGCCGCGCGACATCAGCCGCACCGCCACCTACCCGGCCCGCCGCGCGACATCATGCACCGTCATGCAAGCGAAAAGCCCGGCCAGGTGCACAGGCCGGGGCTTATGACTCGCGTCAGTCGTCGTCGGCGGTGGTCGCCTCGGTCCACAGGTCGAGCTCGGCACGATCCGCCTGGACCTTGCGCCAGACGGCAGCCAGCCCGAGGGCGACCGCAGCCAGCAGGATCAGCTTCTTCACTGTGCGCATCCTTTGCGTGTGTCTCACCAGGATTCAGGGTGGCGTCGTGGCCATCGGCGGCCAGGAAGAGCGATGACTGCGTTGGCCGCGGCCTTGCGAAACCTCCTGCAGCCTAGCAAGGCTCCGGGTGACCGATCGGGCCTGCCTGGCATAGCTGCGAACCGCCGGCGCCGGTCCGGTCAGCGCTGACGGTTCACCCGCCGCTCGTCCCAGACCGGCTCGGGCGCCTCGTAAACCTCGCCTGACTCGCCGAAGACCACGAACCTATCGAACGACCTGGCGAACCAGCGATCGTGCGTGACTGCGAGCACCGTGCCTGAATACTGTTCCAGCCCGTCTTGCAGAGCCTGGGCACTGGCCAGGTCGAGGTTGTCCGTCGGCTCATCGAGCAGCAGCAACGTCGAGCCACCAAGCTCGAGCAGCAGGATCTGCAACCGTGCCTGCTGCGCCGGACAGGCTGCCGAAGCGCTGGCGTGCGCACGACTGCAACTCATACCTTGCCAATGCCGACATCGCCTCGTTGATCAGCAGCGCGTGCTCGGTCATCAGGAACTCAAGCGGGCTCCGCCCGTCAAGGTCGGCGCGCGCGTGCGTCTGGGCGAAGATGCCGGGCACGACCCGCGCGCCCAGCCTCGCCATGCCCGTGTGCGCCACCTTGTCCCCGCCCAGCAACCGCAGGAAATGCGACTTGCCCGAGCCGTTGGAGCCGAGCACGGCCACCCGCTCGCCATACCACACCTCAAGGCCGAACGGCTGCATCAGCCCGCTCAGCTCCAGGTTCTCGCAGATCACGGCGCGCTTGCCGGTGCGGCCGCCGCGCAGCCGCATCCGCACGTTCTGCTCCCTTGGCGCCTCAAGCGGCGGCCCCGCTTCCTCGAACTTGCGCAGCCTGGTCATGGCGGCCTGATACCGCGAGGCCATGGAGTCGTTGTAGCTGGCCTTCAGCCGGTACATCCTGACCAGCTGCTTCAGCTTCTCGTGCTCCTCGTCCCAGCGCCGCCGCAGCTCGTCAAGGCGCTCGATCCGGTCCTTGCGCGCCTGCGCGTAGCCGGCGAAACCGCCGCCGTGGGTCCAGATGGCGCTATCCTCAACCGTGACGATCCGCTCGGCGCAGGCGGCAAGCAACGCCCTGTCGTGGCTGACCAGCAGCACCGTCTTGCCGGAGGCGGCCAGCTGCTCCTCGAGCCAGATCTTGGCAGGCACGTCGAGGAAGTTGTCCGGCTCGTCGAGCAGCAGCACCTCGTCCTTGCCGCGCAGCAGCGATTCAAGCACCAGCCGCTTCTGCTCGCCGCCGGACAACGTGCGCACCTCGCGCCACTGGCAGCGGTCGAACGGCACGCCGAGCGCGGCCAGCGTGCAGGCGTCCCAGTGCACCTCTATCTCATAGCCGCCGGCGTCGCCCCACTCGGCCAGCGCCGTGGCATAACGCAGCTGGGCGGGCTCGTCGTCGCGCTGCATCATCACGATCTCGGCGGCGTCAAGCCGCGCGGCCGCGTCCCTGATCCGCTGCGGTGCGATCGAAAGCAGCAATCCCCT
>Ga0137365_10005149_pt1 | contig 10494 bp, 7 predicted proteins | sample SagtaG_9_FD_104799 | JGI IMG/M metagenome (GOLD analysis project Ga0137365, IMG submission 104799) | Vadose zone soil microbial communities from Sagehorn Ranch, Mendocino, California, USA - Sage1_L_40_16 metaG | ecosystem: Environmental > Terrestrial > Soil > Vadose zone | place: USA: California... | reverse complement strand
CTCCCGGCCGCCTCAGCGCCAACATCAAATCCACTGGAACTAACAATAATTCCTTCATCTGCCTCAAGTTCAGCATGAGTTATCGAATTAAATTTATCAAGGTCTTCAATGCCAACTTTTCTCATGTGAAGCTTACACTCAATCGGTGACATCGTTCCATCTGGCTTGATTGCCGTCGCATCTATTTGTCTTTTTCTACCAGAACGTTTCCCCCTGTACTTCATGCTCCCCTCAACACGCTCAAACCCAAATTGTTCGCGCAATCGCTGAAAGATGGCTTGTGTAATCCGTTCAAATCCCTTACTGGCGGTAGACATGCTGCCTCCTTATGATCCTACTGTACCCATCAGCATATGGACAGGCTCATTTTAGTGCATCTGTACGAACACGGCAAGCAAAATAGGTGTGGATAATGCTGAATTATCGGTAGCAAGTGGAAGGGATTAGTGGACTCGGATATTGCCAGTGGCATCTACGGTTGTTGGATCGGCAGTGTCTCCTGCGCCTGGTTGGGAGTCGTAAACAACATTGTTTGAGCTATCTTTGATCTGGAAGCGGATCAGGTCGTTGCCTCCTGCAACGCTGCCATCAATGCCTGTTGCGAGGAACGTATAGCCTGATGTGCCGTTGAGTGTTCCTGTGCCTTTGAGATATGCTTTTCCATTTGAGGTTGCAAGAGATGATAAAAAGGTTGAGGCAAAATCAAGGCTAGCTGCTTTAAAGTTCATTTTAGCGTTTCCTGTAAGAACATTGCTGTTGTTATATTTTGCGCTGATGCCAAAGGTTACCTTGCCAGTGGTGCTAGGAGAAGCAGTTGAAGGATTATCAAAACTTCTTCCTCCGGCAAACGATGAATTGGAGTCATACACTGAGACGTATTGGAACGTGGAAGTACCTACGCCTCCATCTTTATCTGTAACAGTTAAGGTTATAGTATAAACACCTGTTACGGTGTAGGTATGGTTGTTTGAAACTGAGCCTGACCCGTTGGTTTCTGTCACTGTTCCGGTTGTGGTATTGCCATCTCCCCAGTTCCAGCTTGCGGTATGGGTATCAAGGACTCCTGGGTCAGTAAAGTTTGCTGAAGCAGTCAGAGCAGTATTGACGAGAACTGGACTTGAGGGAGCGGTGATTACTCCTGGGGTTGGGGCAACATTGTTCACAGTGATTTGTGCTGTTCCAGTTCCGGTTGCGCCCTGGTTGTCGGTAACGCTGACTGTGACTGTATAAGTTCCATTGTCTTGATAGACATGGCTCAGAGAGAAATTCGTTCCTGAAAGCGTCAAAGTTTGCGCTCCTGCTCCGTCGCCATAATCAACGGTTGCCGTCCAGGAGGTTGAGTCAGAGTCGGTGAAAGAACCGGAAGCTGAATACGTGTCTCCCTCATTGATGGTGGTGTTTGAGATTGGATTGATAGCCGGTGGCTGATTAGATGGGTAATTATAATTACCATTGGAGTCAGTATGGACTGGAGCAGATATATAACTAATATAATTATCTGGTATACCAGAAGGATTATAATGCAAAAATTGTAAATCAACATCCTGATTGACAGGAGAAATATTATGCAAAGAAGTATAATAATTGTAAAAGCTTGATAAAGAAATAAAGCCTGAATTAAGATCACCACAAGGATTTTCGCTCGTCACAGTGCCGCCACCAGCGGCATCTTGTTCAAAAGTCAAATCAATAGAGTCAACAATTTCAAGTCGAGCAATATCGCAACTGCCAGAAAAAGCAGGAGAGAATGGATGGGAATATGTAATATCATAAGATGACCCGGTGTTATGAATGGATATAATGCTAAAAGCATTACCATAAGCAAAAGTTTGCGGAACATAGAAGAAAAATAAAAGGAAGAAGAGAATAAAAGCAGAAATCTTTTTCATAAAGATAGCTTTATCTTCTCAGAAAGAATATTGTCTGTCAACTGGCAATTCAACTGGGCTTTATAGTTGAGAGTGTACTTTTTTGTGGAGGAATGCGTAGGTGTATCCCCGGTTCGCCTAGCAGGAAGAGCTTTCCGAAGAGAGCTACTTATTCTCTTGCATGCCTTGCATAAGTTGGGTAAATATCTGTCTTTGGTCATCGGTTTCGGCGTGATTGTACCCCTGCTGCCAGACATCCCTGGCATGGACATCATCAAGGATAGCTTCATAAGCTTGTCCCAAACGGGCATACATGATGATCTGATCAGGACTGAGCGTCAACGCCTGTTTATAGAAGCCTATGGCCTCCCTCGGTTGTTCTTCTTTCATCAGCAATTCGCCCATGTTATAGTATGCGGACGGAAACGACTTATTAAGCTGTATAGCTTTGAGAAACTGCTCACTTGCCTGATTGAGTTTTCCCTGCTGCATAAGAATTAAACCGATTGCGTTTTCGGATAGGGCGGAGTCTTGTATCTGCGTCATACGGACATAATCATCATAAGCTTCGGCCATATGACCTTTTTTGTATGCTTCAGCTTCAAATGGCGTTGCGGCGTTCGCCGTAAACTGCTTTAATATACCTGCATTCCTTCCGTCCTTTTTAACAAAAATTTCATTTTTATCATCCCAATACACAAGACCCCACTGTGGATCATTTAGCAATGTAGGAGACGTTACATAGACGAGCCCTTCATGGTTCATGACTAATATCACATACGAAGTATGGTATTTATTAAAAAACTCGTTTAGTAAATTACGATAACCATACGCATCGGAGACCATAAGGTTTTTTTCAAGGGTTAAATAATCTGCCATTTCGCAACAGAGATATACGTCCGCTCTTCCATCAATAAACACTTTTTGCTCAGGATACAAACGGTAGGCAAGGTATCCACCAACACCAAATTGGTTAAACATATTTCCTTTCATATGTTCCCTGTGGATAAAATCAGCCGCCTTTTCCGGGAAATCAGTGGTAGCGGATTCAAAATTCACTTGCATGACCCGGAGTGCAATTCCTAATACAGTGATAATACCAACACATACGAGCGTTGGTATTATCCGGCTGCTCCGGCTGAATTTGATTTGAGAGAAAAGCCAGCCGGTGATAAGGATACTGCTCAAATGTCCGTAATATGTATTTCTCAAGGCAGTGTAGCCATAGGGAATGAACAGAAGAAGAGGGAATACCCAGGTTAGTCCGGCAGCCATTTTTTTCTTTATGATAACAAAAAGGAAAAGAAGGAGCGGTATACCGGCAACGCAGGAGTAGAGAATAAAGTCTCCGAAAAACATAATCAGAGGCTTCCATTCAAATATTAATAGGGTAACTATGTGTCTATAATTAACAAGTAACAAAACATACTGATACGGAATAAAGCCCTGGGGAGGAAGAATACTGACAATACCAACCCCAATTGTAGAAAGACCAAGTACTTTTGCTTTTCTAAGCCATAATGCCTCTTCGTTTTTACTAAGATAAGAATTCATAATGCAAACGACAAAATAAGCAAAGCAGAGAAAGGGACTGAGAACTACCGATGCATGAATATTTGCCCATATATAAGTAAGAGGAAGAAGAAGATAGAGCACATTTTTATTTTTAAGTATGTACAGGAGTAAAATAAAGAGTTCTATAATTAAAAACGTAGATGCAATAATTTGTGGTCGTTGGGTTATATATTGGATGTTAATGAAGAAATATAATAGTGAGAGTATAAGAGAAAAAATCACATTGAGGTTAAGAATGCGGCGCAGCAAAAGATACAATGCAGCAAGTTGCAACACTCCTAAAATACCTGTAAATATACCCCATGAAGCAAAGCCAAACACAGAAATATACCAGTAGAGTATAAGCTGGAAAAGCCATTCGTACGGAAGCCATGATCTGCCTGCAGCTTGAGATAATACGTCATGATGGATTAACCCCTGGTGCGCAATGATATCACCCGATATTACGTGGAAATAGAAATCTGGATCAAGAGGATGCTTACTCGATATGATCAGAACAAGCAGAAAAAAGAGGATGACTAAAACAATCTGATAATATTTTCTAATAAGGCGCACAAACGAATTCTAACATTTCCTAAAAAGTAATTGAAGGTGAGACATAAATATTTTTACACCACCAAGGGCGGGGAGCGATACATATATTTCTCAACGTGAAGAACCCAAAATCGCTCACTAAAGTGCGAGAGGCTCAGTAATATCATTTTGACTGTCATTTGCATCAGGTAGGCCGGGTATTACCTCAATTGGATACTCATTTGTTGCTTCGGTTCCATTCGCAAATCCCATATCCTGTAAGTGCTTCTTTTTATCGTAGGGCGTCATGGTTTTGAGGCAGCAGTAGAGCACGCTTGCCAGTTTACCGGACAAATGCCCAAGCGCAGCGCTTGCCCTCATCCCTCTTTTTGTAAGGCGCTGGTAGTAGCGGCAGAACGCTGTCGTTTGGTAGTTCGGAGTGATATGTACTCTTGCCATCTGTGAGAACACGTTTCGCAAGCTCCGGGCACCTTCATTGGCAAGACTGCTGCTATGGACTGATGTGCCGGATTGTGAAACTTTTGGGTACCAGCCAGCATACGCCCGGAACTCGCCATAGTTATGGAAACGGTCAATGTTGCCGATCATACCGATAAGCGCAGCCGTCCAGATTGGGCTTTTGGCAGTCAGGCTCTCAATGATTAGCGTATAGGGATGAGAAGCTATCAATTGCTCAAGCTGCGCAAGAAGATCGTTCCTGGCAGTTTCCAAAACGTCCATTTGCTCAAGCATCCATCCCTGCCGCCACACATGGTGGCTCATGAGTTTGACGCCGACAGAGTTTTGCGCGAGAGCCAGTAGTTTACCGGCGTCTTTCTCGTGGACGCGGTCATAGCCCATACGGAATATTTCAGCAATCTCCGCAACTGAGGCTTTACTGAGTTCCTGCGGAGTCGGATATTTTTTGATAAGCCTCCGTGCGGAAGGGCAGGTGATATCATTTTTGAATATTGTCTTCAGTTCCGGGAAGGTGAAAGCAAACACCTGGTGGAGTTGGCATTTGCGCGTGCTGATTTCTTTTGTCAGCTTCATCAGGTCGCGGCTCATCAGGCGGATCATCGACTCATCGGGACTAGCGATATGCACCGGCTGGATGGAAAATTCTTCACCGACCCACTCATGCAGAAAGCCCATGCGTGCCATCAGCCGGGCATCGGTATCGTCCGTTTTTGTCTCAGAGCCGTATATGTCTTCCCGGTATTCCTTGACCGCTTTGTTCTCAACCTGGAGTAAATCGTAGTCTTTCATCTTAAGATATATGAGAAGCGCTAGGCCGTAATAACCACCGGTTGGTTCAGAGAGGATGAGAAAGCGCGCCGGGTTGGATGAGAAGCTCTCAAGATATTTTTGCAACTGCTTAAAGCCTTTGGCATCGCTTGAGAAATGGATGGTTTTTGCCCGCTTCCAGCCATCAGGGTAGCGTTTGGCATTAAAGAGTGTGCCGGGGATTGCGCAGGCAACATGCGTCCTGTACCCGACATCAATACCGACGAAAATCTGATAACGGGAAGCATCAGGCGGTTGCAAATTGTTTTCTGACTGTTTGTTTATGCTGTTCACCTCCTCTCTCTCAACGGGATATCTTTAAGACACAAAAAAGACATACAAACTTACGGCTTTCCACCACGAGCGCACTTAACGTGCAGGAGTCGCATTTCGCTCCAATGTTCTGATTAGCGCTTTTGTGGCGGCGCTCCACGTAATTATTAGAAGTCAGGCTAACGCTTGCTCCAGAGAATTATCAGAAGTCGCCGCAGGCTGTACGCCTTAAATTATTTCTTAAAAGAACACATTCTGCATAGCACAAGAGAATGAAAATTGCTGTAAGGAAGATTGCAAGACGAAAATTTAAGTAAACCTTTTAGCTTCAATTCTTAACCTATAGTGTTGACAAGTAGATGATTTATTGCTATAGTAAGGTACTTTTTCGGCAAGAAGCCGCAGGAAGTGTTTTCCTACACAGATTGCTTCTTTCCTTAAAGTACATTTCGCTCCTTTACATACCTACGGAATAGATACTTCCTTTTTTAAGCGGGTAGCAATTTGTGAGTAAAATCTTGCTCTCAGGCTGCTGCTCGCTTGTGGGTGGCACGTTAAACTACTTCTCAGCAATAATTTGAGCAGAGAAGTACCTGAACAAAACAAGGAGAAATGAAAATGGTTGTTCTAGTTACCGTGATTCGAGTTGTAGGTATAGTATGTATCATCGTAGGCCTGCTTGTGACAATTATTGGCTTTCTTGGTACGGCGCTAGCTGATTGGGATGAGATTGGATGCTTATGGGGCGTGGGTCTTCTTGTGATCGGTGTTGGCTTAGAATTTTTAGCCAGCTACATATAATGTAAACCTGCACAAGGGATACGAGCGAGACATACGTGCTTCACGCCATGCAAATGTCATCAATTCGTAGGATGTAAGAAGTAGTACAACAAGCGCTGTGGAAAACACAGAGTTGAGCGTGGATGCTCTTTTTTGAGTGACCGTGTACCGGTCAGGGTCTTCCAAGACCTCATCCACCCACCTCATCTCTGCCACAGCGCCTATTTCGTTTCAGGAAGAACTATTCTCACAGGTACTCACCTTTTTCATGCTTTGTTGTTATCATTTTCAGCTCACTATAGAACATAATTATATAAAGCGGGGGCTGGCACGCTCGCCGGTGATCTGGCTGCATCGCACATTCCAATATTGTTCGACGCGGGTAGGGATAAATATACAAGGATTGCAATGTTCGTGCGTCTCATAGAACGCGTTAGGTTGAAGATGTTGAGGCATCTGGTGGCTCAATAAAAGGTATATTTGCCATTTCTGCCTTATTCTGATGGTTAATGTCAGCCGAAACAAGAATAACTATGTTTGATGGTTCATCTCGTTGAACTTCCAAAGTAGCGGCGATGATACGATCATCGTTGTTTTCAGGGTCAAGCCAACTCAGCGTTCTTTTGAAGTCAGGTTCTTTTGCTATCATCTTGACTGTTACTGTTCTGTTTACCGTAACTCCTTCCTGCATATTCCCTTGCTGGCGTAACCCTTTCAAACGCCTAATGACGGACTCTACCTTACCTCTAAACTCTTCACTTCGATGCGTTATTTTGAGCTTGTCAAGTTCGGAAAGGACAGTAGGGAGAATGACAACAGTATATTCTGCCCGCTCAACTACTGCTGCATAGGAAGATAGTTCAGGAGCTTTAATCAGTGCATTTGTGTCTGGCACAAGAATAATGATAGGATTGTCCGAAGACGTGAAGAGACCAAGCAGTCGATGATAAGTTTGCATATGCTCCTGAAAAGTCTTTTTCGCTTGGTCAATAGTAGATGGTACGTATGATCCATTCTTTTTCTCAATCAGTGCCAGTGTTTCACTGTGGGCGATGATAAGCTCTCCTTGTAGCATTTCAGGGCTGTTATAAAAGAGCATGCGGAACTGTTCATACCACGATAAGTACGCTCTTAAGAGTTTGAGTTGTACGCTCTGCTGTTTCTCATCGGTCTTGCCCCAATAATAATCATTGGAAATAGCAATTCTAAATGGGTCGTGAGGACGTTTTTCAATGGTTGAAGCATCCAACATGCTAATAACTTGGTTTTCAATTGATTGTAGCTGCTGTTCAAGACGGTCAATCAGAGGTACTAATTGCATAGCATTTTATCCTAATCCTAACTCTGCCTGTTGTGCATCGGACTGTTGGACTCGCCGCGCTTGCTTGAATGTACCAAACTGCGGAGGCATTTTCAATTCTGCGTTGTGAAGCAGCTCGTCAATAGTGAGTATCTGGATACGCGGATAGTCTTTATTCCAGCCTGGGGAATGGTAAAAGCCTGCGCTGGCTGCTTCAGTTGTCATATCTTTGCTCGGTGGTTCCAACGTGATAAAGACACCGATTGCTGCTTGCTCCCGTTGGAGTGTGCCTTTCAGATCGCGGATATGACTTGAGTTGACATGACCTGACTTCACCTGCACCAGTACCCGTTTTGCCTTGCCGGTCGTATCATCAATAAAGGCAATGACACCATCAATACCCTTATCGCTTCCTTTCTTGCCTTCTTTGCTTCCTTCCTGGCCGCCAAGAGGCCGGGCGCGAATGAGAGAGAGTGCCCACCATTGGAATTGATAGCGGTCTTCTGTTGCAAGTTGATGGGCTGCGCCAATATCCTTTGGCTCGCCGACCACTTTGAATTTGATGCCCGGAAACATTGCCTCAAGGCGGTATTTTTGCAAGGCAATAGCAAGGTGGGTGATATCAATACCTATCCATTTTCGGCCTAGTTTTTGAGCAGAGGCTATGGCAGTCCCGCAACCACAGAATGGGTCAAGTATCCAGCAGTCGGGGTTACTACTCGCTGCAATGATGCGCTCAAGCAAAGCGAGGGGTTTTTGTGTCGGGTAGCCCAACTTCTCGGCTGATTGCGCCGACAGAGGTGAAATATCTGTGATTATCGATTGAATGGCAACCCCAGACATCTCATCAAGATAACGCTTATAGCGGGGTACTCCCCCTTCTTTTTCAGGCCAGTAAATACGTCCTTCACGATCAAGCTCTTCTAATCTCTCAATGGTGTATTTCCAATGGTTTCCCCTCGAATTGGGGTCAATCCCTCGCCAAGGTTTTCCAGATGAACCGTGACGTATACCTGCGGCCATAAGATCACTCTGAGTAAATCGGCGGCTTGTATCCTTTTCAACATTGCGATAGAAGCCTTCCACATACTCTTCGTCATAGGGGGTGTATTGAGTATTCCAGGTGTAGGTACTGGATTTGCTATAAAACAAAAGAATGTCGTGGATATGGTTCCATTTATGCGAGTCGCTTCTCGCGCTGGTTCGTTTCCAGACAATTTCATTGCGGAAGTTCTGCGGCCCAAAAATGGTATCTAAGATAATCTTGAGGTAATGACTGGCCGTTGGGTCACAGTGTAAATATAAGCTGCCTGTGGTTTTCAGGACTCGGTGTAGCTCGACAAGTCGAGCAGCCATCATCACTAAATAAGCCATCATTTGGTTTGTGCCAATGAAACCACGAAGAGACTCGATCATCTTGGCAACATGGTCTGGTGCTACGGTTAAAAGTTCGCTGTATGTTTGCTCAGTAGCAATGCTCCAATGCCAGGTGTCCTCAAAGGCGGTGATCTGCGCTTCGCTCTCGGTGCCGCTCTCATCTCTAAATAAGACATTGTAGGAGCGGCTTGAGTTGAATGGGGGGTCAAGATAGATGAGGTCAACACTCTCAGAGGGGATATGCTCTCGCAAAATATACAGGTTGTCGCCATAGAACAGCGTATTCTCGGTGATAGGCTTTGGTGACAATGCGTTGCTCCCTGTTCATCATATTCCTCCGCAGTATACCATAGGTTGAGCAAGGCAAATAGAGTCTAGCCATTTTTAGAATGTTTCGTTACAGTTCAACTTGTTTCACGTTTTATAAACAGGGCAACTGCGCCTGTTTGCCAAGAGAATTTAAGAAGGGAATTAACGAGTTTATGGGAGAAGGGCAAAATATACCAGCGCTAACCGACGACGAATATACCATTCTTGCATTGACCATTCATGGAACGTTTTTTGAGCGGAAGTGCCAGAACGCTGTGCATCAAGCGAAGGAATGGAAAATCCAGGAAACCAACTATCCGGTCACCTATGGTGGTGCGAATAGCAATTTGGATATCTGGGCGCAGCGGGGAGAAAATACCTATCAGCACCTCGTGCTTCCGATAGAATGCAAGAAAAATAATCCTGATTTTATCAATTGGATATTTTTTCGCCAACCAAGTCATCGGCCTGAATTCTCACATATGCAAATGATAGGGATACAGCGTCAGTCAGATGGCTCCTATACCGAGGAGTTATATCACAAGCTTAAGCGTTTTCATCACGATCTCCGTATTGCAGATGAGGGGCGGGAAACCAAGGGAGATTACCAAAAAATAAAGCTACAGGATCGGACAAGGACATCAAATGCAGCTATTACCGATGCAGCAACTCAAATTACCATTGCTACTCAGGCGCTTATGCAGCAAGAACTGAGCGTACTTGAAGAAAGTAGTCGCCAATCAGATAATAGACTCTATCGTCGGACATATACTCAGCTTTTCATTTTTCCAACCATTGTGACCACTGCGAAGCTTTTTCTGTGCGAGTTCCAGGATGAAGATGTAGACCTGGCCACAGGTGTCATTGCTCCTGACAAGGCAAAGCTCGTGCCATGTCCATACTTGATCTTTGATTATCCCGTTCCACCGGCATTGCAACTGGTACCTAGCGCTCTGCGCATGGATTACACAAGGGACACGCTCAAGCAGCTCGCTCGGATGCCCGTTTTCATTGTCCAAAGCGAAGCTTTTCCAACGTTTCTTGAACGACTTTTCGCGCCTAAACTGCGTACTCCCCGATTTGACAATGAAGATACTTGGTACGAGTTATGTCTCAAACCTGGAGAGAACGAGGAAACAAAAGAGTAGTTGCAATCACGGACTGGTATTGGTTATATGCATTCCATTTTGTTCAAACGTCGCACATTTGATG
>Ga0137365_10005147_pt1 | contig 10498 bp, 8 predicted proteins | sample SagtaG_9_FD_104799 | JGI IMG/M metagenome (GOLD analysis project Ga0137365, IMG submission 104799) | Vadose zone soil microbial communities from Sagehorn Ranch, Mendocino, California, USA - Sage1_L_40_16 metaG | ecosystem: Environmental > Terrestrial > Soil > Vadose zone | place: USA: California... | reverse complement strand
TTTTGGTCGGGCGGACGCTGGATATCGAAACGCCGGCCCCAGACCGCATCGGCCTTGGCGGTAAGAGGCGCAAGCAATGTCGTAAAAAATTGGTTGCTCACCGCAACCCATTCCGCGCCCGCGATATTTTCCTGGTAAAAGGGTCGCTCGGCGCGCTGGCCCAAACCGAGAAATCCGCTACCGCCACCAAACCAGCCAACATCGATGCCCTTCGCCTTTCCAGCGATGCACCACACCACTCGCGTGTAAGAAGGATAATCCTTCGAGTGAATCGGAGCAGCAGACCCGAGCGCAACAAAGTAACCCGCGCTTCGGTACGGTTCAGTGCCGCGATTCTCAAAGTCGACATCCATTTCAGCGACAAAGTTGTCTTTGTTCTCTGGAGATTGTTGAAAGAAGAACTTCTTCCGGATGGCGACCTGCTCGGCGGTCGTGTGCTCGAACCGCACTACGGAATCCGACTCCGTAGATGCGCTAAATTCGGGGAGCGCCGGTGCGGATGGTTGCTCAATGAGTGAGCCGATCGGTGCGCTCTCTGCTGAATTCAAGACAACGCGTTGCCCGTTTTCGCTGACCTGCTTAAGCAAGACCGCCTCCTTGATGCCACCTCCACGATTTGTAAGGCGCAGTTCGACGTCCGAATTGCGCAGCGTTTCTATTTTCTCCGGGAAGCTCGGAACTGGTTCGGCAGTTTTCGGCGCAACTTCAGCAGCGGCGGGCGGCGTTGGAGAAGCGATCGTTGCCGCGGGAGAAATCTGCCCCGGCGTAACATTGACCGGCGCAGGTCTTGGCGGCGTCTGTTTTACCAGATAGAGCTCCCACAGGACGAGCCCAATCACGCAAAGAACAACGACAATCCACGCAGTTCGATCCATAAAAAATCATGCCGGAGCGGCTATTCACAAACGTTGGAACAAAGACTTCCAGTCTGTGCGGCCAGCTTGTCCCCGCGGGCTTCGACCTTGCGCCACTCCTTTTCCGGCGGCGGCACCGGATCGTGTCCGCAACCGCCCCAGGGTTGGCACCGCGCCAGGCGCTTGAATCCCAGCCAGCTTCCACGGGCGACGCCATGTATCTCAATCGCTTCCAAAAAATACGCCGAACAGGTTGGCGTAAATCGACAGCCTGAACCGGGACCGCAAATCAAGGTGAGAAGCGGCGAGAACGTACATTGGTAAATGCGAATAAGAAAACGAACCAAACTGAGCATCAGAGCGCTAGGATAGAAGCGCGCTTTGCCAGACGCAACCATTCATCTTCCAGCACACGAGAACTCGCTTTCGGGGCATCGCGTCTGGCAATGAGCACAATCCAAAAGTCTTCCCGCAAATCATGCTGATGCTTGCGCACAATTTCCCGCAGACGGCGTCGAACACGATTGCGCACGACTGCCCGTCCAAGGCGCCGGCTCGTAACAAAGCCGACACGCGACGCGCCAGAATTTTGCACCGCGACAGCGGCGACCACCATGAACTTACCGCGCTCAGGATGGCCCCGTTGTTTTACGTGAGCAAACTCCGAAATGCGCGTTAAGCGCCGCGTTTTGGGGAAAGAAAGCGTGCGGGTTTGCAGCATGGCGATTTCCGATCTGCCGCCACAACATTACCGGCGCTGTGTCTGTACAGCAAAATCTTCCCTCGAAGAGCATTCGGGGGAAGACTCCGCAGGTGAATCGCCCGAAACCCTAGGGTGATGGCGAAGAAGTCGTCGTCGTACTGGACTCGGTCTTCGTGTCGCTGCTGGGAGCAGTTCTATTGATGGTCGTGTTCGTCTCCGTCTTGCTCGATGTAGCCGGAGATGGATTCACGATAGTTGTATTGCTTTCCTTTTTCTCGCTAGGCGGATTAGTAACGGTGGTCTCCCTTTGTTCGCAGGCCGACAACATTGTTAGTCCAGCTAAGAGGCAAATGTATCTTTTCATATTTCTGAATCGACTTTCGTGATGGGTTTAGCCGCAATTACGGACTTGGCGATTCAGCCGGCGAGGTGCCGGATTCTGCTGGTGACATACTCGTGGACTCTGGGCTGGTCGCAGCCGGGCTGGTTGTTTCCGTTGTTGTTGCCGGAGTCGTGGCAGCTGGGCTCGCCGCAGGCTCCGTAGTTTCGGTCTTTTGCTCGCACGCCGCAAGAAGCGCGGCACTGGCCAGGATGCAGATGTATTTTTTCATAGTATTATTGGAAAGGGCATATTGGTTTAATTGATTAATCGGAGCAAGGCGCTTTTTGGCCCTGCGGAAATTTATTTTTCAGCCGCAAATGCTTGATAGTCGCGGATTAAAACGGGACCTCGTATTTGAGACTATGCGCCTCAGCGACCGCGCGGCAAGTGAGCCGCCCGTCGCGCGTATTGATGCCACCAATCAAGGCGGGTTGTTTTTCGCATGCGCCTTCCAAGCCTGAATCGGCGAGCAATTCGATGTAACGGTAGGTAACGTTGGTAAGCGCCTGCGTGGCGGTGCGCGCGTAAGCCGCGGGCATGTTCGCCACGCAATAATGCGTAACGCCTTCTTCGACATAAACGGGGTCGAGGTGCGTGGTTGGTCGCGAGGTTTCAGCGCAACCGCCTTGATCAATGGAGATATCCACCAGCACGCTTCCCGGTTTCATTTTTTTCAACATCGCACGCGTGATTAACTTTGGAGCTTTTGCTCCTGGCAACAGCACCGCGCCGACTAGCAAATCGCAATCTGGCATCAACTCATGTAAATTCGCTTCGCTTGAATAGAGCGTGTTCGCGTTCGCCATCGCAAGATCGAGATAGCGCAACCGCTCGAGATCCACGTCAAGTATTGTTACATCGGCGCCAAGACCGGTCGCCATGCGGGCAGCATTTACACCTGACGTCCCACCTCCGACCACGACAACTCGTCCCGGCAACACTCCCGGCACCCCGCCAAGCAACACTCCGCTGCCGCCATTATATTTGGCGAGAAAATTCGCGCCCATCACCACCGACATGCGCCCCGCGATTTCGCTCATCGGTTCGAGCAGCGGCAAACGATTGTTGGTCTGGATCGTTTCATAGGCGACCGCTGTCACGCCGGATTTCAGCAATGCCTCGGTGAGCGATTTGCTCGCGGCCAGATGCAAATAGGTGAAAAGAATCTGGCCCTTGCGCAACAGAGGAAGCTCTGCCTCCCGCGGCTCCTTCACTTTCACAATCATGTCGGCACGCGCAAAAACCTCCTTCGCTTCAGCGACAATCTCAGCGCCGGCCTTTACGTAGGCTTCATCCGCATAACCTGAGCCGATCCCGGCATTTTTTTCCACCACTACCGAGTGACCACGCCGGACGAATTGATTCGCAGCCGACGGCAACAAGGCGACGCGCTGCTCCTGTTCTTTAATTTCTTTTGGGATACCGATGATCATCTAAGAAAGTGAATGGTGATAAGTGATCAGTGGATAGTGGTAAAGCGAAATCCAGAGACACGACCAGCTGAATTTTCTGTTCGCCGGTCACCAGTCACCGGTCACTGTTCACTAATTCAGTGACGGATCATCCGGCGCTGCCGCCAGCATTTTATACCACGGCCCCAAACTGCGCATGATATCGAACCAGAGTTTCGGCAGCCGATCGAGCTTGAGCACGGAGGGACTGGGCTTTTGAAGAAGCCATGCCTTTTGCTTCATCTCGGCTTCGAGCTGACCCGCTCCCCAGCCCGCATACCCCACAAACGCACAGATCGTGCCCGGGGTTTTCTGATCAACCGCATCGCTCGCCTCCTCCAAACCAACATTGTGATTGAGCTTGAGCCCTTTGCTTTTCTGCCATTCGAATGCCGCAAACATCAGTTGGTTTTTCCCAACCGGTCCGCCGAGAAAAACAGGCACGTCGGCAAGGTTCGCAGGCGGTGTCTCCGTGACGAGATCGGCGACCTGTCTGTCAAGCGGGCGATTAATGATCACGCCCAGGGCGCCGTCCTTTGGATCGTGCGCAGAAATAAAGAGCACGGCGCGCCGAAAATTCGGATCGAGCATATTGGGATGAGCGACTAGCAATGAACCCGCGAGGCTGCGTCGGGGTCGGTCATCCAGATTGCGCATGTAAAAACTAGAAACCTTGAAGAGAGCTTGCGCAAGCTGGATCACTTCGCTCGGTCGAAAGATCCGCCGTCGGCGCGCGGCGCAGCAATATCTTTCTTACAACCCGCGCGGCCTTCGGAAAATTTCATGCAAAATCTTGTTGCGACGAGCCAGAAGCTCGTTTAGTAGCCTCGAAGTTTTTCACGATTGTTCTGGGGGGAACAGCCGCCCTTCACGCCTATCGGGCGTGGGGGGCGGTACTTTTTTGGAGTAAACAAAAACTGCCAACGCTCAACGCCCAACATCCAACGTTAAAGATCCCACGAATAACCGTTGGGCGTTGGACGTTCGATGTTGGACGTTGGATGTTGAGTGCTGGAACATCATCCGAGTTTAAAGAGGCGGCACCGTTGTCGCAGCGTTCCCTCATCGTCATTTGTCATTAGTCATTAATTCGCCATTCGTCATTCGTGCTTCGTCATTCCATTTCAAGATCGGGACGGATCTCCTGGCCAATTGCGTTCACGCTGATGGCGCTCATCATTGCGGCTGTCGTCCTGATCGTCTTCCTGCGGTTGGAAACTTGGCCAGCGCGTACAGCACAGCAAAGTACAGCCGGGCTCGAGAGGCTGGGTAAGGATTTGCGCGCTGCTTTTGTCGGCATCGCGCACCTGCAACCGCGCATCACCATCAACAACCGGGTTTACATGGAACAAACCGTGCCAGTGAGCGAGCTGGTGGTTCTATCACGTCGCATCGAGGTCGAACATGAACTGTTGCATACCTGGGTGGGCAGCTCCAAGCGGGTGAAGCTGCATGGAACATTCAACGTTAAAGCCGGCTTCGATTTGCGGCAGAATCTTTCAATCGATATTCGACCAAACGAAATCATCGTTCAGCTTCCGCCCGCTCAGATTCTGGGCATCGAGGAAGTCCAGCTGGAAGTCCTCGCGTTTGAAAATGGACTCTGGAACCGCATCTCCAGAGAGGATGTGCAAAGCGAACTGTCCATCTTGCCTCAGCTCGCCCGGGAAAAGGCGGCGGAGAGTGATTTGCGTGCTGAAGCCGAACGCGCACTGCAGAGACAACTCACCGAACGCATTCACGCGCGGCAGCCGTTGCATTTGGTTTTCACCAACGAGAAGAAAAGTGAATAGTGATGGGCGAATGGTGAAAGGTGTTCAATCGCCGAGCGTTTCACTAATCACCATTGACAGATCACGATCACGCCTTGCCAACCGATGCCGTTCAAGAATCGATTCTTTCTCGTTAGTCTGCTGATTCTGCTCGCGGCGCTGTTTGTGATGTGGCTTAGACCATTCGCCGTTTCCAATGGCGTTCGATCGTGGATTTGGTGGAAGGCCCGCCACGAAGGACTCATTGTTAACATCGACAGGGTCGACGCGCCGTTTCTGCGTCCGATCGTGGTCCGCGGCCTCCGAGTGAAGAGCACGCCAGAAAACGCATTCCGCATCGATCTCACCGTAACGCAAGCGAGCTTCGATTTGAATCTTAAGCGTATCCTGCTTCGGATGCGTGAGCACGCCATTCGCGATCTTACGATTCAATGCCTGCGCGGCGAATTACGCCGCAGCAATCCAGCCGGGCGAGTCGTAACGCAAAACGGTTGGACAACACTGCACAAATTGCTTCCCCAGAATATCAACATCGCCAGCTCGGACATTCGCGTTGAAGACGGGCCGACAATGATTTTGCTGCGAAATGGTTCTCTGTCCGCGAGCGAAACGGAAGCCGGGCGATTTGGCGCGGGTGAGGTCATGATTTCGTCGCCGTGGTTTCGTCAAACTTTTTCACAATTACGCGGTGCGACCAACTGGCAGAATAATCGCCTGACGCTCGCTGGACTCACCTTAACGCGTGGCCTCGACCTTCAATCTATTACCGCTGACTTGTCGCGTCTCGGTAATCAGCGTGTCGGCTTGGAATTTGATGCAGATACGTTCGGAGGAAAAATTCGCGGCAACATTTCAGATTCGTGGCGCTCGCAGCACTCCAATTGGAAGATCGCCGGTTCGGCCACGGACATTTCCCTCGCGCAAACGTCGGAGGCGATCGGATTCACCGATCGTGTGGACGGTTTGCTTCACGCTTGCAGTTTCACTTTTCGTGGAAACTTGACCGAACCGGCTCGGACAACGGCGTCGCTCTGGGCTGAACTAACCAGGCTCACCTGGCGGAATCGCACGGCCGAAAAAATCATGCTCGGCGCTGCGCTCTACAACCGGCAGGTCCAACTCCAGCAACTTTACATAAAACAAGAAGCAAACGAATTCACCTTGAGCGGCGAGGCCGCAGCCCCCTCCAACTCATCCGACTGGCTCAGCCCGGCTTTTCGCGGCGATATTTCCGCATCAATCAACCAGCTTGGAGATTTCGCGGCTCTTTTCGGCGCAAACGCCGGCGACTTTGCAGGAAAGATCGCGATCGAGGGAACGATGAACACCCGCAATCGCAAATTTGGCGGACATCTTACATTCGACGGCGCTTCTCTCACACTTTTCAAAACCGCAATCGACACCTTGAGCGCGAAGCTGAATTTGAAAGCGACCGAGTTGGAGATTGAACAGTTGGACCTAAAGCGCAAGAACGACTCCCTCACCGCGCAAGGCAAAATCGACATGTCGCGCGAGCATAACTATTCGGGAGCGATCAACGCCATGGTTGATAATCTGGCCGACTATTTGTCGATCTTCCGCGGGCCAGTCAAAAACGACTCGAAACCGGCACCGGCGAACATTCAAGTAACGGTCACCTCCAATAAGTGGATGGCGCGCGGCGCGATCGGTCCGCCAAATTCGAGCCCGATTAATTTCACGGCCAATTTCCCTCTGCGCATCGGAACAGATTGGAATGCTTTCCTGATATCTCCGCTCAACGTAACGCTCGATTTCCCGTCAATCTTCCTCGCAAACACGCCCCAATTTTTTCACCCAGAAATTTTCCGCGACGGTATTCTGAGCGGAAACATTTCTCTTTCTGGAACATTGCAACATCCGTGGATTACCGGCGACGTGCAGCTCTTGAATGGAATATTGCAGAATGCTTCTTTCAATCTGACCGAAGCGAGCAGTCGCGTCTCTTTCACGGGAAATCGCGCGTCGCTGGACTTTCTAAATGCCACGACGAAAGACGTCGATCTTTCACTTTATGGGGAAATCGATTTCCAAGATGCAAGCGCCATCGCCATCAACATAACCGGAGCGACGCCGATCTTTGACGTAACGCTCCGCCCAATTGATTGCGTAAGCAAAATCGAGATTGGAGCGGTTACGGTAACGCTCGCGCCTGCAATAGCTGAGTTGGAGTTGCGGGGAGGGCTTTTTCGATCCGACTGGACCATCGGTTTAAAAGAACGCATTGGCACTCAATCCTTCGCTGCTTTTGACCTGAGCGGAACAGCCCGAAAATTTCCGCTCTGTTTTTCGGGCGCGAGCGCGGAAGGAAAAACATTATTGATTGGAGCACTCGCGCGCCCCGAAGCGCCTCGCGAGGTGATTCGGCCGAAAAAACGAACAAAACGGCGCTAGAGCGTCTAACCGGGCGCAACCTCGAAAAAGAGATCTTCCGGCCGGCTCCTGGTTACGCGCTTACGATTTCGCCGTCACAAGCCAGCGTGACAGCTTTGCCTCGAGATCGCGTGTAAGGTTGACGCGAAACTCCATGCCTGCGTCCAGGCGTAATGAATTGCCGTTTGCGCGATCAAACAGCAACCAAACCGGGCGTCGGCCCGGTGAGCTGGAGAGAATCTCGCGCACTTCGCGCAGTTCATCCCCCGTCGTTGCGGGAGAAAATTGCAAAAGCACCGCAGATTCCTGGAGTGCGTTTATCGATCTTTCATTCGCGCCGTTGGTTTTTTCCGGTGCAAGCGTCTTGATTTCCTGAGCCATGCCGCGAAGAGCGTCGTCGCGCTTGTCCAGCGTTGCTTTTATTTCAACGACCCGTCCGGCCACCAGCGCGTCTGAAATTTTCATATAAACCTCGTTCCAAACGACCACCTCGAGCATATCCGTCAAGTCCTCGAGCCAAACGACCGCGAATGGTTTGCCTTCTCTCCTTGTAAACTTCCTTTCCACCTCCACAATCGCTCCAGCAATTTTAAATAGCGCGCGATCGTCGAGTTCGCCTAATGAAGCAATCGATCGATAGTTTTTTGCCGCGAACAGATCGACATACGCGTCGAGCGGATGCCCGCTGACGTAAAAGCCGAGGAGCTCTTTTTCGTACGAAAGCTTTTCATGCTCGCTCCATGGAGTAATCAACCTTTTCCTCGATGTTGCGGGGGCAGTTGTCTCGTCGAAGAGCGAAACTTGACCGGCAACGCGGTCCCGATGCGCAGCCGCGGATGCACCCAGCCCTTCATCAATACAGGCAAAAAGTTCGGCGCGCTCGCGGCCAAGAAAATCAAAGGCGCCCGCTTTTATCAGACTTTCCAGCATTTTGCGATTGGCGATGCGAGAACCCAGACGGCTGCAAAAATCCTGCAGCGAAGTGAAATCCCCTCCCCTTTCGCGCTCGCGAATTGCGGCTTCCATCGCGCTTTCGCCGACGTGTTTGATCGCAGCAAGACCGTAACGAATGGCCCTGTAGCCGGGTTCGGTGACCCCGGTCAGACTGCCGGCAACACCGATGCCGGCTACATTCTCCGGCGTAAATTTCAGGCCGCTTTTGTTAACGTCGGGCGGGAGGATGGAAACGCCCATGCGTTTGCACTCGCCGACAAAAACAGAAATTTTATCGGTGTTGTTGATCTCATTGCTCAGCAATCCAGCCATGAACTCGACCGGGTAATGCGCTTTTAGATAAGCGGTTTGATAACTGATCACGCCGTAAGCAGCGCTGTGGCTCTTGTTGAATCCGTAACCCGCGAATTTTTCCAGCAAATCGAAGATGGCATTTGCTTTTTTCTCCGCAATTTTGTTTGTGCGCGCGCAGCCTTCGATGAAATTCTTGCGTTCTTTCGCCATCTTCTCCTTATCCTTCTTGCCCATGGCGCGCCGGAGAAGGTCGGCCTGCGCAAGCGAGTAGCCGGCAAGTTTGCTCGCCGCAGCCATTACCTGCTCTTGATAAATCATCACGCCGTACGTGTCGGCGCAGATGTCTTCGAGCAGCGGATGCAAATATTTGATAGGCGTGATTCCCTTTTTCGCTTTCACATATTCGGGGATGAGTTCCATCGGGCCGGGCCGATAAAGCGCGATCAAAGCGATAATGTCGTCGAGCTTTTTTACATCGAGCTGCTTCGACAGACTCGTCATCCCGCCGGACTCCATTTGGAAGAGGCCGATCGTTTCGCCGCGGTTATAGAGGGCGAACGCCGCTGGGTCGTCGAGCGGAATGTTCTTCGGCGAGAAATCTGGGTCTCGTTTGTGAATGAGCGCCAGCGTGTTCTCGATCACGGTTAGCGTTTTTAATCCGAGGAAATCCATTTTCAGCAGCCCGAGATCGTTGAGAGGTCCCATCGGGTACTGGCTGATGACGTCGTTGCCTTTCACGTCGCGACAGAGAGGGATGTAATCAGACAAATCCCGATCGGCGATCACCACGCCGGCAGCGTGCACACCGGCATTACGCGATAAACCCTCAAGGACTTTCGCATAATCAAAAAGCTGGCGGGTTGCTGGCTCGGTCGCGACCGCTCGTTTCAATTCGGAATTCTTCTCCACGGCGGAATCGAGAGTGATATTTAGCTCGTTTGGGATCATCTTCGCGATGCGGTCGGCATCGCGGTAGCTCAAGCCGATCACGCGTCCGACATCGCGCACCACGCTCTTTGCTTTGAGTTTCCCAAACGTGATGATCTGCGCGACCCGGCGTTCGCCATATTTCTGACGTACGTACTCGAGGACTTCGCCGCGGCGTGCCTCACAAAAATCGACATCGATGTCCGGCGGTGAAACGCGGTCCGGGTTTAAAAACCGCTCGAAGATCAATCCATATTGGAGCGGGTCGATGTCGGTGATTCCGAGAACGTAAGCGACTATCGAGCCCGCGGCCGATCCGCGCCCGGGCCCAACAGGAATCCCTTTCTCTTTGGCAAAATGAATGAAATCCCAAACAATGAGCAGATAACTGACAAACCCGGTTTTTTCGAGGACACCCAGCTCATAATCAAGCCGTTCGACTAACTCTGAGTCGTTCGTCGCACGTTCGCCGTACCGTTCGCGCAGGCCCTTGTAACAAAGTTCCCGCAAATAGCCTTCACGCGTTTTCCCGGGGGGCGCCGGATATTCAGGATACTTGGAACGCCCAAATTCAAGATCGACATGGCAACGTTCTCCAATCTCCAGCGTATTCGTAATGGCTTCCGGGAAATCGCGAAATACCTCACGCATTTCGGCTGGCGATTTGAAATACAACTCCGGCACGTACCGCATGCGGTTTTCGTCCTGCACCATTTTGCCGGTGCCGATGCACAACATGACATCGTGCGCTTCGTGATCGCTTCGGCGCA
>Ga0137365_10005142_pt1 | contig 10504 bp, 8 predicted proteins | sample SagtaG_9_FD_104799 | JGI IMG/M metagenome (GOLD analysis project Ga0137365, IMG submission 104799) | Vadose zone soil microbial communities from Sagehorn Ranch, Mendocino, California, USA - Sage1_L_40_16 metaG | ecosystem: Environmental > Terrestrial > Soil > Vadose zone | place: USA: California... | reverse complement strand
TGGCCGCCATGAGAGGCTGCCCACTTTGCTGGGCGCTGGGACTGTTCGAAACGATCGGAGAGAGGATGAGGGTTCGATGAGGAGACAGACGCTGGTGCGGTTGGTGGAGGTGGCCGGTCACGGCACCGAACGGCCGGAGATGGTCGAGGCACGCAAGTTTCTCGAGGAGAGCCGCTGACCGCAGGAGACGGTCGCTGAAGTCACTCAATGTTGTTCCGTCCTAATCCCGCATCAGGCGTGCCGATCTACCTCCAGCTGATGGAGCAGGTGAAGCACGGTATCGAAACGGGCGCGCTGCGTCCAGGCGAGCAGCTGCCAGGCATTCGCCCGCTGGCGGAGGAGCTTGTGATCAACCCGAACACCGTGGCCAAGGCGTACCGCGAGCTCGAGCACGAGGGGGTCATCGAACTGCGACAAGGCGCCGGCGCCTTCGTGTCGGGGAATGCGCGGGCGAAAGAGCTGACCGACAAGGTTCGCGCCGGACAGACCATCGTGACCACGGCCATCGAGCGCTTGCGCGCGCGCGGAGTGACGGACGAGGAGATCAGGCGGTTGTTCGAAGCGCATTTGGCAGGGCTGAGCAAGACAGGAGACCGCCGTGGCTGACCCGCTCGCGATCGAGACGACCGAACTGCGAAAGAGCTACGACGGCGCGGAGGCGCTGCGCGGCCTGAGTCTCCAGGTGCCGGCCGGCTCCATCTGCGGCTTCCTGGGACGCAACGGCGCCGGCAAGACGACCACGATCAAGATTCTGCTCGGGATGGCCCACCCCACCAGCGGACAGGCCCGGGTGTTCGGGCTGCCGGCCGATGCGCCAGAGTCGAGCGTGGAAATCAGGCGCCGCACGGGCTTCGTCAGCGAGGACAAGGATCTGTTCGACGCGATGACCGTGGGAGAAATCGTCCGCTTCACTGCCGCGTTCTATCCGCGGTGGCGCCCAAACCTCGAGCAGCGTTATCTCCGTCAGTTCGACCTTCCGCGGGGGAGAAAGATCAAGGCGTTGTCGCGAGGGATGCGCACCAAGCTCGCCTTACTCTTGGCGTTCTCCCGCGGCGCCGAGCTGCTGGTGCTCGACGAACCGACCTCCGGGCTCGATCCGGTGGTGACGGAGGAAGTGCTGCAAGCGATCGTCAGTCACGTCGGCAGCGAAGCGATGACCGTGTTCTTTTCGTCGCACCAGATCGCTGAAGTGGATCAGATCGCGGATCGCGTGGCGATCGTCGATGGCGGCTGTGTCGTGGTGGAGGGAGCGCTCGAGGATCTTCGCGAGCGCTACTGCCGCGTGCAGCTGGTGTTCGAGAGCGACGCACCGGAACCGGCGCTTCGCGCTCCAGGCGTCGTGCGAATGCGCCGCGCCGGACGCGTACTCAGCGTGCTGTGCAGCGCCGGGGCCGAGCGGATTCTCGACGAGACCCGCGTGCTCAACCCGGTGTCGGCCGAGGTGGTGCCGGTTACACTGAAAGAGATCTTCCTCGAGACCGTGAGAGCAGGGGACTGACATGCTTTGGTACAAGTCATGGCTGGAGACCCGTTCGCGGTTTCTCATCGGCCTTGCGGTGATGATGCTCACGGCGGCAGGCGCCGTCCTGGTGTATCCCAGAGTGATGAAGCTCCTGCCGCTGGCAAACACGGTCGACACCAGCGGAGAGCTTGGGCGGCAGATTCGCGAGGGCGCGGAACTGATGCGCAGCTACCGCGGCTATGTCTGGGGCCAATGGATCCGGCAGTCGCTGACGCAGATGGGGACGCTCTTTGCGGTGCTGCTCGGCAGTGGAGCTCTGCTCTCGAGCGCCTCCGGCAGCTCGGCGCTGTTCATGTTGTCCATGCCGGCCTCGCGAAATCGCGTCCTGGGCATTCGCGTCGCAACGGGACTCTGGGAGTTGCTGGTGCTTGCACTCATCCCTGCACTCCTCATCCCTGTGCTGTCTCCCGGCGTCGGTGAACGGTACCCGGTGATCGACGCAGTGCTCCACGGCCTGTGCTTTTTCGTCGCGGCGGCTGTGTTCTTCAGCCTTGCCCAACTGCTATCAACAGTATTCAACGACCTGTGGCGTCCGCTGCTGATTGCCTGCGGCGTCGCGGTGGCACTGGCGCTTATTGAGCAGGCGGCTCGCGGTCAATGGACCTACGGCATCTTCCGGCTGATGAGCGGCGAGGACTACTTCCGCACCGGTCACGTGCCATGGCTGGGATTGCTCGGCAGCGCGGCCGCGTCGGCCGTGATGCTGTACGGTGCCACCAGAGCCATTGCGCGCCAGGATTTCTGACCATGAATTGCTTCACGCATCGTCACGACGCGGCGGTTGGAATGTGCGCGGTTTGCCAGAAAGGCGTGTGCCACCAATGCGTGGCCGCGGAGAGGCCGCGGCTCGTGTGCCGCACCTGTGTCGCGAGCGGCGGCGCGCTCGGATACGGATGGTACGGCCCCTACGGCTACGGATACGAATACAAATCATCGATGACGATCGGCGGGTGGCCACTCGTTCATGTGTGCGCGGGCATCGATCCGGTCACCATGCGTCTGCGGGTCGCCAAGGGGGTGGTGGCGATCGGCAATGTGGCGGTCGGCGTGCTCGCGATCGGAGGCCTGGCCTGCGGCCTGATCACCGTCGGCGGCGCGTCGATCGGGCTGCTGGCGGCGGTCGGCGGCGCGGCGCTCGGACTCGGAGTGTCAGTGGGCGGCCTCGCCGTTGGATCGATCGCGATCGGCGGAGCGGCCGTGGGCTTCGTCTACGCCATCGGTGGAGGCGCGTTCGGGCCCGCCGTGATCGATGGCGGCCACTGCGATGAGTTGGCGCGCGACTTCGCACGTCGGTGGCTCAACATGGTTCCGCCGAGCTGCCGATGATCGGTGATACGGACAACGATGCAACGCAGAGGCCCCAGAGAACTCCTCTTCGTCACGCTCGTAGAGCCTGAAGGGGATCGGTGCGCGTCGCACGCCAGGCGGGAACGAGACAGGCAGCCAAGGACGCGACGGCGATCACGGCGAACGCCGATCCGAAGGCCCACGGGTCGCGGGGGCTGACGTTGTAAAGCAGATACCCCATCAATCGCGTCAATTCCAGCGCCGCCGCCGCGCCGAGTGCCGCGCCTCCTGCCGTCAACGCGAGGCCTTTCGACAGAACGAGCCGCAACAGATCGGAGGTACCGGCGCCTAGCGCCATACGAAGCGCAAACTCGCGCGCGCTCTGCGACACCGTGGAGGCCATCACGCCGTAGAGTCCAATCGCGGCCAACAGGACGGCGAGGCTGCCGAACACACCCAGGATCGTGACCGCGATGCGCTGCGAGGCCGTCGTCCGGGTGACTTGTTCCCGCATCGTCAGGAGCTCTCCCGGCGCCACATTGGCGTCCAGCGCGTGAATCTCTCGCACCAGCGCGGGGGCGAGGGCGGCTGTACTCTGCGGGGTTCGAATCTGCAAGCCTGCAACGGCCGAAAAATTCTGGCGCAGCGGAACGTAGAAAAACGGCTTCGCCGTCTCGAGGAGGTTGCGGTACTTGGCCGCCCTGGCAACGCCCACCACCTGCATCCATCGGCTCTTCACCTGCATGCGTCGGCCTACCGGATCCGCGTCACGCCAGAACTGCGTCGCCATCGTTTCATCAACAACCGCGACCAGCGCTGCTGTCTCGTTGTCGGCGCGGGTGAACTCGCGACCGGACAACAGCGGGATTCCCATCGTTGCGAAGAATCCGGGACTCACCTCGTTGTAATCTGCCGTGGGCTGCTGGTCGGGGGGCGCGTCATACCCGTCCACGGCGATTGGCGCCGACGCATAGCTCCTGTAGCTGAATGGCGTCATGCGCGAAAAGGCCACCGAATCCACGCCACCGATTACCTGGAGACGATCGACCAGCTCGTCCTGGAAGATCTTCGCGCGCTGGATGTCGTATCCGGCGGTGAACAGATCGATAGAGGTCGTCAGCACACCCTGCGTCGAGAAGCCAGGGCTTGCATTGCGAATCGCAAGCATGCTCTTGATGAGAATTCCCGCACCGACCAGCAGCGCGAAACTCAGCGACATCTGAGCCAGCACGAGAGTCGAACGGACCCACGCGCGTCCGCGTGCGCCGACCACGCCGCCGGATTCTGATCGCAGCGCACCGGCCAGGTTGACGTTGCTGGCCAGGATCGCAGGCACCAGTCCGAACAGGAGGGTCGAGACGAGGCATACGGTGGCGCTCAGCGCGAGGACACGCCAATCGAGCTCACCTGGCAGACGCAACGCCACGCCGCCTCTCGGCGGCACGAGCAGCGCGAGCGCGTCGCGGCCCCAGTTGGCGACGACGAGCCCGCCCGCCGCGGCGATGGTCGACAGCAGGAGGCCTTCCGTGAGCATCTGCTTCACGAGCCGGCCCCGTCCAGCACCAATCGCGAGCCGGACCGTCATTTCATGCTGCCGCGCGAACGCTCTGACGAGGAGCAGGTTGCCAACGTTCGCGCATGCGATGAGGAGCACCGCGCTCACCACGGCAAGGGCGATGCCGAGCGTTGGCAGCAGAGCGCCCGCATTGTTGAACGGGGTTTGCCACAGCGGAAACAGCCTGACGCCGCGACCACGGTTCGTCTCCGGATAGTCGGCTTCCAGCCGGACAGCGACCGCCGACATCTCGGCCTGCGCCTGCTGGATCGTCACGCCGGGCTTGAGGCGCACGAACCCTTCGATCCACCGCTGGCCGCGATCCTCCAACTTATACTTGCCCGCGTCGAATTGAGGTTGCATCGACGCCGGGACCCAGAACTGAAAGGCATAGCCGACAAACGTTCCGTAGAACCCCCTGGGCGCGACGCCGACAATCGTGTGTGGAAGTCCGTTGAGGACCTGCGTCTTCCCGATGATCGCGGCATCGCCGCGGAAGCGCTCTTGCCACATCTGATAGCTGATCACTGTCACCGGATGGGCGTTGCGTCCAACGTTCTCGGCCGGCTCGAATCCGCGCCCAAGCACCGGATGCACGCCGATCGCATCGAAATAGTTCGCAGAAACGATGCTGCCCGACGTGCGCTCGGCACGGTCGCCGTTGCTAAGCGTCGTGCCGGTGATCTTTTCGGCGATGAAGGCGTCGACCAGCGTGGAGCCTCTCTGGAAATCGAGGAAGTCGGGCCACGACACGTCGTCCGTGCCAAGGGCGCCGCGATTCGTACCCGCGACAGCAAACAGACGGTCCTGATCGACCACGAGCGGATACGGACGGAGGAGGATGCCTTCGATCCAGCTGAAGACCGCGGCATTGGCACCGATGCCAAGGGTGAGGCATAGGACTGCGAGCAGAGAGAATCCCGGATTGTGCCGGAGCATGCGCAACGCGTATCCCAGGTCCTGACGGAGGTCGCGAACCCAGCGCAACACGTCCACGTCGCGCGTTCGTTCTTTGATCAGGGTAGCGCTGCCGAAACGACGGAGCGCAACGTGCCGGGCATCGTCCTCGGTCATCCCACGCCGAACGTATTCGTCGGTCCGCTCGTCGAGATGAAAACGCATTTCTTCATCGAGGTCGTCCTCGGTTCGTGACAACGTGCGCTGCAGACGCCGAAGCCAACCCATAGGACTCCCTTCGGTCTCGCTTTACCTAGAAGTCTATGGTAATACGGCCGTTATTACAAACCCGGCCTGTTCTTGCCAGGCCTATGAGTTGGTCCTGGGGTATACGGTCTTCCCTCCCACGATCGTTCGATTCACCTTGATGTCCATGATCTGATCGGGCGCGACGGCGTGTGGATCCTTTTCAAGGAACACGAAATCGGCGAGCTTGCCGGCGGTGATCGACCCTTTCAGCTGCTCTTCCGACGAGGCGTACGCGCCGTTGATGGTGCCGATCGTCAGCGCCTGGTCCACCGTGACCTTCTGATTCGCGCCCCACACGCGACCCTTGTAGTCAGTGCGCGTCACCATGCTCTGGATGGCCATCAGCGGCTCGAAGGGACCCGGGTTGTAATCGGACGCGCCCGGCACCCGGATGCCGGCGTCGAGGAACGACCGGTGCGCGAACATCCAGGACACCTTGTCGTCACCGTATTCCTTCCATTTCTCGCCGTGGTAATAGACGTAGGTCCAGAACGGCGTCGGAATCACCCCGCTCGCTTTGATGCGGCGGATCAGATCGGGATTCATCAGCGTGCAGTGTTCGATCCGGTGCCGCCGATCCGGATCCGGCCACTTCTGCAGCGCGCGCTCGTAGGCCTTGAGCACCATGTCGATCGTGACGTCGCCGTTCGCGTGCACGCCGACCTGAAATCCGTGGCTGTGCGCATCGTCCACCGCTTCGTGGAGCTGTTCCTGCGTCATCGTCAGGATGCCGTAGTCGTTCGTGCCCACGTACGGCGTACTCATACGCATCGTCCGCTCGCTGGCGGAGCCGTCGGCGACGAACTTCGCGCCGCCGACGCGAATCCATTCGTCGCCGAAGCCGGTGAACACATTGGCGGTTTTGAATGCGGCCAGCACCTGCGGCGCGCGGATCATCATGTACGCCCGATGCGTGAGCTCGCCCTGCTTGCGGCAGTCCTCGTAGGCCTGGATATGGTCGGCGTTCGTGCCGGCGTTGTGCACTGACGTGAGGCCGCAGGCGTTGAACAGCTGCGACATGTGCCGCATGCCGTTGCGCGCCCGGTCGCGGCGCTGCTCCGGCGTGAAGCTCTCGCGCTTGCCGACGCGTGCGAACACGTTGCGCGCGTTCTCGGCCACCCGCCCATTCAACTCGCCGTTTTCCTTGAAGAACCGCCCGTCGGACGGGTCGGGAGTCTGCGCGGTGATGCCGGCGAGCTCGAACGCCTTGCTGTTGTAGAAGTTGGTGTGACCGCCGCGGTGCGCCACCGACACCGGATGCTCGGTCGTCGCTTCGTCCAGGTCTTTCCGAGTCAGCGGCCGATCGAGCTTCGTGTCGTCGAACTGGAAGCCGGTCACCCAGAAGCCGGCCGGCGTGGCGTCCGCTTTCTTCTTGATCGCGGCCTGGATTTCTCTCACCGTGCGCAAGTTGGTGTTGACGCCGTACAGCTCCTCGACGCCGCTGGGATGGCAATGCGCGTCGACGAACCCGGGCGTGATGGTCATGCGCTGCGCGTCGATCACCTGCGTGCGCCGGGTCGCGAGGTTGCGGATGTCGTTCGACGATCCCACCGCCGTGAACCGGCCGTTCCTGACCGCGAACGCTTCCGCTCGCGGCAGAGCGCTATCGCTTGTGTACACCGCACCGTTGACCACGATGACGTCTGGTTCGACGCCGGCGGAGGAGGTCGCGGGCGCCTGCGACGCCGTCTGCGCGACCGCGGGACGGCGGCCGAGAGTGAACGCGCCGGCGAGCGCGGCGCCGAATCCGAGGAATTCTCCGCGTGTATACTTGGCCATGATTCGCGGATCTTAATATGGTTCTGCAGCAGTTCTACCTGAATTGCCTGGCGCACGCGTCGTATCTCATCGGCGACGAACGCTCACGGATCGCGGCGGTCGTCGATCCCCAGCGCGACATCGATCAGTACATCGCCTTCGCCGACGCCCACGCGCTCCGCATTGCGCACGTGTTTCTGACGCACCTCCACGCCGACTTCATCGCGGGGCACCTCGAGATGCGGGACCGCACCGGCGCCACGATCTACCTGGGCGCCGCGGCAAAGGCCGAGTACGCGTTCACGCCGCTTCGCGATGGCGACCGTGTGGAATTCGGCGCCGTTCGGCTGCAGGCGCTCGAAACGCCCGGGCACACTCCGGAGTCGATCTCGATCCTGGTGTTCGATCGCGAACACAGCGAGACCGAGCCGCATGCGGTGCTCACCGGCGACACGCTGTTCGTCGGCGACGTCGGCCGGCCGGACCTGCGCGTCGCGCTCGGCTGGTCCGCCGGCGACCTTGGCAGCCTGTTGTACGAGTCACTGCGGACCAAGCTGCTGCCGCTGCCAGACTCGAGCCTGGTTTATCCGGCCCATGGCGCCGGGTCGCTCTGCGGCAAAGCGATCAGCAAGGAAACCGTGTCCACCATCGGCGAGCAGCGCCGCGTGAACTACGCGCTGCAGCCGATGACGAAGGCGGCGTTCGTGGACCTCGTCACCGCCGATCAGCCCGATGCCCCGCCCTATTTCACCTACGACGCCGTGCTGAACAGCAAGGAGCGTCCGACGCTCGACGAGACACTCGCCCGCGAGCTGAATCCGATGACGCTGGACCAAGTGCTGGCGCTGCAGGAGATCGGCGGTCAGCTGCTCGACACCCGCGACCCGGCTGAATTCGCGGCCGCGCACCTGACGGGAAGCATCAACATCGGTCTTGGCGGCCAGTACGCCACCTGGGCGGGAACGATCCTGAGCCGCGATCGGCCGATCGTGATCATCGCCGATCCGGGACGCGAGAGCGAATCGGCGGTGCGTCTCGGACGCATCGGCTTCGATCACGTTGTGGGCTTTCTCAAAGACGGACTGCACAGCCTCGGATCGCGCGCGGATCTGACCACCACCACCGAGCGCGTCAGCGCACCGTTGGCCGCCGATCGTGTGCGCGGTGGCGAGGCGACCCTCATCGATGTGCGTGCGCCGCGCGAGCGGGAACAGAAGCACGTCGCCGGCAGCGTCAGCCTGCCGCTCAATCACCTTGTGGAGCGTGCCTCGGAACTGCCTCGCGATCGTCCGCTGATTGTTCATTGCGCCGGCGGCTATCGTTCGTCGATCGCGGCGAGCCTGCTGCAGCGCCTCGGTTTCGCGCAGGTCAGTGAAATGGCCGGTGGCCTCGCCGCTTGGGAAGCCGCACACCTGCCGGTAGAAGCGGTGTAAAGCCGAGCAGGTTCGCAATCATGCTGCGTCCTGCCGAATCCCGCCGCGTACGTATGGCGGTGATCTGCGCCGCAGTTCTCCTCGTCGCAGCCGCCATTCGGCCCCAGGCGGCCGCGCAAGACGGCGCCGACTACGAGCATCTGGTCGACACCTACGCGAGAGGACACCTGAACGAAGCCGTGACTGCCCTTGCACGCTGGCCGCGCGAGAATGTCACCGCCGCCGTTCATGGAATCGCGCTGATCTCCCAGAATGGTCCGGGCGGACCCTCCCCTCTGCGCGCCGCTGCGATGCTCCACACCGATCTCGCCGCGGCGCTCTCGAGCTCGGATGGCAGCCTCTCGGAATTTCATTTCGGCCTCGCACGCAGCCTGGTTGGCCTCCTGACCGCGAAAAATGCGCAGCTCAAAGGCGCACAGGAGTTCGTGCAACGGTGGTATGAGTTCGCGCCCACTCTCTACCTCGCCACGCGCGAGATTGAGAAGGCGTCCCAACTGGTTCGCGAAGGGCTCACGCGATCGCCCGCCAATCCGATGCTCTATTTTCTGGGTGGCGCGATCAACGAGTTACAGCGATCAGTGCCGACGACGGTGGTCACGAGAGCGCGCGGGTTCAGTACAGCCGCCGGCCCGTCGGCGTCGCTGCTCGACGTCGCCGCCGCAGAATACCGACGCGCGCTGGCCATTGACGGCCATCTGGCAATCGCGCGGCTCCATCTGGGATGGGTCCGTTTTCAGCAACACGACTCCCGCGCCCCCGTCGACCTTGAAACGGCGCTCGCCGACGCCTCCGACGCGGGGACACAGTATCTGGCGCATCTGTTCCTCGGCGCCATCGCGGAGCACGAGAATCGCCTCGCCGACGCCCTCGCCGAATACGAGAAGGCCCGAACCATCGGCCCGCACTACCAGACGGCGTACATCGCGGCCATTCGGACGGCCGCGGCGCTTGGCGACAGCGAGCGCGCTCGACAGGCCGCATTGACGTTCGTCGCGGCTGAAAAGCGCGAGGACCCCTGGTGGGATTACCACCTCGGTGGTGTGAACATGCCGGCGCTCGAATGGCTGCGCGCGGCGGTGCGGACGCAATGACTCGCCTGGCAATTCTCCTGGCGATGGTCGTCGGTGCGACCGAGGCAACCGCTCCTTTACCAGCACGGCAGGGTCCGGTATTCAAGACCGGTATCGAGATCGTCGAGCTCGACGTGTCGGTGATGCGCGGCGGGCAGCCGGTGATTGGGCTCGCCGCCGGAGACTTCGCAGTGACCGACGAAGGTGTCGCGCAGGAGATCGACAGCGTGACGCTGGACACGCTCCCGCTCAGCGTGATCGTGGCGCTCGACACCAGCGGCAGCGTGTCAGGCGATCGGCTCCGTCACCTGCTGGACGCCGGTGACGCGTTGGCGCGGGCGCTGCGATCCGACGATCGCGTCGCGCTGATCACCTTTTCCCACGCGATTGATCTGCGCGTGCCGCTGACGGGCGACATGAACGCGATCCGGGTCGCGCTGCATGCCATCACCCCCGGCGGATCGACCGCGCTGCGTGACGCCGTGCAGCTGGCGCTCGCATTTCGGCCGCGGGACCGCGCTCGGCCACTGCTGCTCGTCTTCACAGACGGCAAGGACAACGCGAGCTGGCTGTCCGCGGACGACGTGCTCGACTCCGCCCGCCGCGCCGGCATCGTCGTGCACGTCGTGCGGCTGGAATCCGACGCGTTTCTCGATCAGCTCGCCCAGGCCAC
>Ga0137365_10005134_pt1 | contig 10507 bp, 9 predicted proteins | sample SagtaG_9_FD_104799 | JGI IMG/M metagenome (GOLD analysis project Ga0137365, IMG submission 104799) | Vadose zone soil microbial communities from Sagehorn Ranch, Mendocino, California, USA - Sage1_L_40_16 metaG | ecosystem: Environmental > Terrestrial > Soil > Vadose zone | place: USA: California... | reverse complement strand
TTGACCACGCGCCGAGCTCCTCCACCCAGTGTGAGGTCCCAAACATATTCGTTGTTCGGCGCGGGCACCGTGGTGGTGAACAGCCGGTCGCCCGTGAAACCGAAGATCGAAACACTGGCATTGGCGGTCGCCGCCGGCCAGGAGATGACGACCTGATCGCTCCGCACCGGATTCTCGGAGACGTCGGCGCCGGGGGCCGCGGCCAGCAGCTCGAACGCCGAGCTGGCGTCCGTCGCGAAGCCGACCGCGTCGATCCACCAGGTGAACTGCTCGGAAATGAAGCGCACGCGGGCACCGGGCCGTCCGCCCGCCTGCGGCAGCTCGACGCGCAGCGGATACCAGCTCGGCCCGTCGCCGATGATCACGGCCACGTCGCTCCACGTCGCGCCGGAGTCACCCGAGAACTGAATGATGCCGTGCTGCTGCGGCGTAAACGTCGAGCCGTAGTGGCGGGTCCAGAGATGCAGCCACACGGACGTCCGGCCCCGTAAATCGACGATCGGCGAAACGAGCGTATCGCCTCCAGCCGTCCCCCAGGAGTATTTGCCGGCGATCCGGATCGTGTCGCGCGACCAACCGCCTTTCCATCCGGCGTCGAGCGGCTCAGCGCCGGCGATCGACAGGAGCTCCGCCGCGATCGGTGTGCCATCCGCCCGCAGCGCCCGCACCGCATCGAGCCGCAGGTCGGTGCGCCACACGGTCTGAAGCGTGCCCCGGCGCAGCGAGTCCGTTTGTGAGCTGCGCGGCACGAGCGCGCCCGTGCCGGTTCTCAGTGTCAGGAGTGGCCGCGGTGCCGCGGCGTCGAGGCTGAGCCACGAATCGGGCCACAGCGACGTGAAGCGTGGCCCATTGGGAACGGCGCCCGTCGTTCCGGGTGAGCGCGCCAGGTCTCCCGAGGCGGCGATCAGCGAGAGCGCGAACGGCAGGTTGTCGCGAAACACACGCTCGACCAGCACGCTGTCGTCGGGGAATTCGAATCCGTAGTAAAGGCCCTGCGTGCAGCAGCCACTCGACAGCTCGGTGGTAAACGCGATCGTGCCGTACGTTCGATACGCCCAGTCAGTGTACTCGCCGTTGGTCGTGTAGAGATTCCAGCCCGGCCCCGGGTGGTAGTGATCGATCGACGAAGCGGGGACGCCGTCGATCACCGCCGGCGCGAGATCGGTCCCGGCGAGCGCTTGAAAGCGCGGCAAGTCAGGAGCAAGCTCGCCGGCGCGGAAGCCCCAGGGATACAACACGAGTCCGCCATAGCTGTGATACGAGAGCGACAAGACGGGCGGATGCGCGGCATGGAACGCCATCACCGCCCGTGTTTCGGGCTCCGACGCGGGACCGGTCCCGCGGTAGGTCTCGGCGGATGGCTGGCTGCTCGAGCCGGTCTCATCGGCGCCCCAGAACCCGGAATAATTGCGGTTCGGGTCCACGCCGTAACTGCCGTTGGCGTTGGGGCGGCGGTTTTTGCGCCAGTACCGGTCCGTCGTGAACGTGTACTGGTAGCCGTCGGGATTCTCGACCGGAATCACCCACACGTCGTGTGACGCGACGACCGCTCGGGCCGAATCGGCGAGCCAGCGGATCAGTTTCATCGCGACGGCGGTCGAGATCCATTCGCGCGCGTGATGCGTCCCCAGGAACAGGACGTTGGGACGGTTTGCCGCATCGTCTGCCGCGCCGATCTTCACGGCGAGAATCGGCCGGCCTTCAAGCGATGCGCCCACCGAATCGAGATGCATCAGCGTATCCGCTGCGGCCCAGGCTTCCAGTGTGGCGCGGATGCCTTCGCCCGCTTTGTCGAACGAATGGAAGTTGCGGAACGTGTCCGCGGCCGCTCCTGTCGTGACGCGCGCCAGCGTGGGTGGCGCCACGGTGAAGCCGCGGCGGGCGAGCAACGCTTCCGTTTCGGGCGACACCACGATCACCGCGCGTAGCGTCGCGCCCACCGCGCGCACATCCGCGACCTCGAATCCGAGCCGCGCGAGCGAATCGAGACTCGCGTGGCCGGCGATCGGCACTTCGACGATGCGCAGCTGTGCGGGAAGCGCTGAGGCGCCGCACAGAACGAGAGCTAAAAGCCCAGTCGCGCCGCGAGCCATGCTGGAGCCGGGACGTACCCGCCGAGAATGAGGCCGAGCCACAGGAGCAAGGCGGCAACGGGCGTCCACACGATGAAGATCGGCCACAGCGAGGGCCGCCAGCCGGCGAGCGCATCCAGCTCGGCATTCCAGCGTTCGCGCTCGGCTTCGACTTCACTTTCGAGCGCGAGCCAGGCGGCTTCCAGCCGCCGCGCCACGGTGCGGAGCGCTTCCTGCCACGCGGCGTGCGTCTCCTTTTCCAGCACCGACGCGTCGGCCGCGCGCGCCGCCGCCGCTTCCAGCGCGTCGAGCGCGGCGACGAACGTGCCGCCCCCCGTTCCGAGTCGCGCCGCGATCGCTCGTTTCTCGGCATTGGTCAGCAAGTGACGCCGCAGGCGGAGCCGTGGCAGCCGCACCTGGCGCGCGATGCGCGTGATCTCGGCGTCGAGCGCAGCGGCGACTCGCTGGGCGGCGCGGCGCACGGCATTGTCCCAGGCGGCGGTCCAGGCGCGGCGCCCCGTGACCTCGAGGATCCGGGCGCGCTCGTCACCTTGCGGTTCACGCGCCGCCGCGGCGCGCCCCTCGCCGCCCAGCTCCAGCACGCGCGTGGCCAGCTCCTCGCGGATGTCGTCCAGCGGCACCCAGGGCGGCTGCTGGCGGCGGGGCACGATGATGCGGCCGAGCGACGGCGCCAGCTCGGGGACGCGCAGCGGCATGAGGAGCTTCATCGAGCCAGACGTGCGGCCCGTCCCGTGCGTTGCTCGTAGTCGTCCACGAAATGCGGCAGGGCTTCGGGCAGGAAGCGCTCGCGCGGCAGACCGGTGGCGCGTACGGCACGCTCGATCGCGGCGGGAGCGCCTTCGATTTCGACGAGCACGTCCATGGCCGGATACCACTCGATCCGCACCGCCGCGCCGCTGAGACGGTATTCCGCGATCTTGCGATCGATGCGCAGCGTCTCCTCGTAACCGAGGTGTTCGAGGATTACGCGCGCCTCCTCCGGAGGACCGACCTGGACTTCGTGCTCCTCGCGATGCTTGTAACCGCGACGCACGCTGACGGGACCTTTCCATCCCATGACGCCGAACGGCTGCGCCCCCCCCCCGGCCCCCCCGGCGGGCCGGTAGATCCGCAGCCGCAGCACTTCGTCCCGCGCCTTCAACTTGCCGCGGCGGTCATAGCGCCGGTCGATCATCTCCCCCCGAAACACGAGCTCGGCGCCGGCTGTGACGAGCGTGGCTTCGAGCGCGGCAGGATTATCGACCCGCGCTTTCAGCTCGAGCTCGTCTGCTGACTGCTTCACGACAGCAGTGCCTCGAGCACCGCCTTGGTATCGCCGAGGTTCTCGAACACATGCGTCGCGCCCGCGGCCCGCAGCGCTGTGGTGTCGTAGAAGCCGGTCGCCACGCCGACCGTCCGCGCGCCCATCGGCCGCGCGCACGCGACGTCGTCCGGCGTATCGCCGACGACCACGATGTCGGCGCCGCTGAAGCGGCGGCCGGTGCGTTCGGCGGCACGGCTGGCGGCGATTGCCGGCAGGTCCGCGCGGCGGTGCGAGTCGGAGCCGAACGCCCCGACCGCGAAGCGGCCGGGATCGAGACCGGCCGAGCGCAGCTTCAGTGCCGCGCCATTCGCCACGTTACCGGTGAGCAGTCCAACGAGCGCTTTGGCTTCGGCTTCGTAGGGCTCGAGCGCGGCGAGGAGATCCTTGATGCCCGGATAGATCCTCGTGGCTTGGGTGGGCTTGGCGAGCTCGGCGGTGAGCAGTTCGACATAGCGGCGGCACACCGCGGTGATGCGGTCTTCCGAGCTCCACTCCGGATGCCCAGCGAGCTCCAGCAGCTCCCGCACGATCTGCGGATCGGTCTTGCCGTCGAAGCGATAGCCGTCGATCGGCCCGGCGGTGCCCATCTCGTCGAGCAGGGCCCGATGGATGGCGCGCCTCCCCGCACCATTGGTCCAAAGGAGAGTTCCATCGACGTCAAATAGGATGAGGCGCATGGAAGAGAAAGTAATGGCTATTGGCTATGGGGTATTGGGTATTCGGTAACGACGCTTGGTTTCACCCAATAGCCCATAGCCCATAGCTCATAATCGTCTCACCCCAACCAGGCCGTCCCGCAACCGCGCCATCCGCGGTTCATCGCCGAACAGGTGATCCCCGCCCACCCCGCCCCGCGACAACGCCGCATGCACGATCCGTCCCGCGCCTGCCCACAGCGCGACGTGAGACACCCGGCCGCGTTCCGCAAAGAAAAGCAAGTCGCCCGACTCGTATCCCGCACCGTCCGCCGACATCGGGACTTCCTGCCCCTGTCCGAACTGCTGGTCGCTGTCGCGCGGCAGTTTGATCCCCCGCGCACCGTACACCGCTTGCGCGAGACCGGAACAATCGATCCCCCACTCCGTGCGGCCGCCCCAGAGATATGGCGCACCGGAATACCACTTCTGCGCGAGCTCGGGCAGCGCCAGGTGCCGCGCCTCGACGCGGAGCTCCTGCTCGCGACGAACGCTTCCGGCCGCGACGGCGCCGCGCTGGCCGTCGGCCAGCTCCACGACTCCGCGGCGGAACGCCACGCGGGCTCCGGTCGGCAGCCGGCGGCGCCCCTCCGCTGTGACAATGTCGGCGCTAATTGATCGCGCCGTCGCCCGCTCCCGCCAGTCGTCGGCCCAATCAGCGGGACCGGTCGCGACGTAGCCAGCATTCACCCATGCGACATAGCCGTCGGGGGCGCGCACCCGCAGCCATTCGTCGCGCCGCTCCAGCACGTCGAGCGTTTCGCCGTGCAATGCTTCGCTCACGCGCGCCGCCGACACGCGCAGCTCCGCCAGCAGCGGCGCGAGGGCCGCGGTGACGACAGCGGCTGGCGCGACCTCCTCTCCCGGAATCAGCTCGACCCGTTCGACCAATCCTGCGTCAGTCGCCAATCGACGCAACGCGTCGCGTGCATCGCGCACAGACGTGACGCCGGTTAGTAGGGGCGCAGCATGCTGCGCCCCAACATTTTGCGCGATCGACACCTCAAACACCCCGAGGCGCCCGTCGGGCACCCATTTGCGGCGGATGTCGTCGACCGCGCGCTCGACTTTATCCACGGCGGACCGCCCGCTCGACCGCTTCAGGCACGACGAGCGCCGCGAGTGCCTCGACCTGCAGCGGCGATTTCGCCGGGACGGTCGCGGTGCTCACGGCGAAGATCGCGTCGCCATCGAACAGCGTACCGTAGGGCGTGATGCGCCGGGCGAGCGCATCGCTCCCCGAGTACGCCAGCGCCTGCAGCTGCACGCGGTCGAGGTTGGCGTTCGTCGCGATCACCGCCAGCGTCGTATTGCGGTTGAGGCGTTCCGGATCGCCGAGCGGCGCGCCGCCGTCGGCGAGATAGCGGAGGCTGTCGACCTTGCCCGCAATGATCTCCCCGCGCGCGTTTCGCACATCTCCCACCGCATTCACCACCACCAGCGCCGCGACGATGACGTCGCCCCCCCCCGCTTGCTCGGCCCACGAGCCGAGGCCGGTCGGGACCATGTTCTCGAGCCCGGCGGCCTTGCCGCACGTCGCGCCGCGCCCCACGCCCACCAACCCGTCGGCGTAGTCGGCCCGCGCGTTGTCGCAGGCGCGGTACGCATCGTCGGGGCTGGGCCAACCGAGCGGCTTGCCGGCATTGCCGAGATCGAAAATCACCGCGGACGGCACGATCGGGATGGTGCCTTTGTCGCCCACGGGCAGGCCACGCCCGCGCTCACGCAGCCAGCGCATCACGCCGTCCGCCGCGCCGAGACCCAATGCGGATCCTCCGGTGAAGAGAATCGCGTCAATGCGTTCGACGAGGTGGCGCGGGTCGAGCACATCGAGCTCCCGCGAGCCGGTCGCGCGGCCGCGCAGGCAGACGGCGGCGCGCATCCCCGACTCGGGGGCGAGCACCACCGTGCACCCGGTGCCGTGCGCTTCGATCGTCGTGTGGCCGACGGTGATGCCGGGAACCGATGCGAGATTCATGCGCGATGTGCTCATTGACGCGCCAAGATAACGTCGGCAACGTTGACGGCCATGACTCCTCCTAAGGTCACAACGGGCGGCACCACCGTCCTGGTCGTGGACGATGAGGACGGCATCCGGCAGGCGCTCACCCGCTTTCTCACGCGGCTCGGCTACAATGTGCAGGCGGCCGCCAACGCGTCCGAGGCGCTCGCGAAGCAGGCGGAGCACCATCCCCAGGCGATGCTGTGCGACATCCGGATGCCGGAGACCAGCGGCGTGGAGCTGCTCCCCAAGGTCCTGGCGCAGGATGCCGACCTCGCGGTCCTGATGCTCACGGCGATCGACGAGCCGCGCACGGCGATCGAATGTCTCAAGCTCGGCGCGTACGACTACCTGATCAAGCCGGTGGACCTCGAGGAGCTGGAGCTGTCGTTGCAGCATGCGCTGCGGCAGCGGCAGCTGGAAGTCGACCGCCGCGAGCTGGAGCAATGGCTGGCGCGCGAGGTGGCGGTGCGGACGCGCGATCTCGAAGAGCGGTCGGCCGCCATCGAAGAGGTTGCGCTGGACGCGTTGGCGGCGGCCAAAGACTGGGATGGCACGGATGCGGCGCTGAGCAAACTGGCGGAAGAGCTGGGGGCGCCGCGCGACGAGCTGGCGGAGGAGCTGAAGCGTCGGCGCGCGGGGGCTTAGGCTTTTCCGGCCTTGGCCTTTTCCTCGCAGGCTTTGCAGCGCGTCACGCCGCGGAACGTGCAGATGAGACAGATGAATGTGCCGCAGTCCGCGCAGGGATAACCCTCCGACGCACGCTCTTCATTTCCGCAGGAGCGGCACACCATCCCGTCGTGCTCTTTGAGCTTCGGTTTGTCCATGGCTACCAATATATCGCTTCCCATTTCAGCGAGGACGAGGTGAGCCACCTGATTCTCTATCGCATCAGCGCCGCTCTGCTGGTGCTGGCGACGCTTGGGCACACCTTCGGCGGCATTCTCGGAACCGCACGGCGGGGGCCAGGCGCAGGGCCGGAGGCTGATCAGGTCTTCGCCGCCATGAAATCGGTGCACTTCCGGTGGCAGGGCGCCGACACCACGTGGTTCAAATTCTGGCTGGGGAATGGCCTCTGCGTCAGCGCGATGTTTCTTCCGGCGATCGTCGCTCTCTGGGTGCTCGGTGGGTTAGACGCGATGCAGCGTCAGGCGACGCTGCCGATCGCCTGGGGTGTGTGCGCGGGCATCGCGCTCACGGCGGTGTGCGGATTCAAGTACTTCGGCCCGCGGGCAGGTGTGGGATTCAGTGTGATCGCGATCATCACGGGAGTCGCGATTTTTTTGGCCTAGATGTTTCAAGGTGTGTGACTACGCTTGACACGTTCCTCGGCGCGGGATATATGACGCCGAGATGCAACGCGCTCCCTCTCAGTAGGGATGCACCAACACGTGGACGGCGACCCCGATAGCCCGAGGGTCGCCGTCGGCATTTTCTGGGTTTTCTCAAGGAGATCCTCGATGAGCGCTCGGCACTTCGTAAGGCTCGCTCTCGTGTCACACGCACTCGTCGCCGTTATAGTCGCGCCAAGCGTAGCAAACTCCCAGTCTCGCAACGATCACGTGTACGTCGATCATCTGTACGGCTGGTCCGTGTCGTATCCGGACAACTGGACCATCGACACACTCGATCAGGCATTCGTGCAAATCCATCAGCCATCCACACTGCCCTATGGCCTGGTCGGTATCCACTCGGCAAGGGCATTGAAGGGCGCGTCGCTCGGCGACTTCGCCGATCGGATGATGGCTAATGAAGCGGATATGGCGGGATTCAAAGTGTTATCCCGTCGCAGCACCACGCTGTCCGACGGAACACCGGCGCTCGAGATCGACGATGTAATGGGCACCGACCTGGTCGGGGAGTCACGGAAACTGTTCGTCCTGCGGGGAGACCGAGGACTGGTCGTAGACGCCGAAACCTATCGTGACTCATTCCCAGCTCTCGCGCCGTTCTTCGAAAAGATCCTCGGATCGTTCGGTCTCGTCGCGCCCACGACGCACGCGCTGATCCTTGGCGTCCCATTCATTGGCTGGGGGGATGCTGCAAGGCTCGACTACCACGACAAAAACATTTTGAATCCGTCCGTGCCGGCGTCTCTGGGGATGATGCTGGAATACTGGGGACTCGATCGGCATCTGGTGGAGCATTCTCTCGAGGCACCTCAGGGCTGGACCAGTGCCTCGAGCGAAGGGGGGACAATCGATTCGGTAAGGTCATACGTTGCCCGGGGTATTCCGATCATGGTGATGCTGGCGATGATGCCGGCCGCACACCAGGCCGAACCCACCGCGGCCGCCATGGCCTCGCTGATCGGATCGGGAGAGATCAGTCCTGGAACCAACCTGACTCAATCCCAGTTGCAGCATGTGCAAGACCTGACATCGACGAATGCCGGGTTCGGGTCCGGCATTCTGGGGAAGATGGTCAGTGCCGATACACTGCGGCATTGGGGTGAAGTGCTTGGCCAGCCGATCTGGCAAGAGACCGTGTTTGAGCCGGCGCGCGTCGCGATCGGCTTCGATGATGACCGGCAGGTCGTGATCCTGCACGACCCGTCCTTCGGTCCGGCCTGGGACGTCAGTTACAACGACTTCGAGACGATGTGGAGGCTGTTCGATCACAACTTTACCGCCTTGTTTCCTGTGGACCTCACTCGGCGTAGCTCAGGACATCCGAGTGCCGCGCCATATGCGCCGCGTACGCCGAGTCAACACGCCGCTGAGAGCTTCGTCTTCGGTTATGCGCTCGCCTCCGTCGGCCATCTCGTAGAGGCCAAGGCCCGCCTGAATGCAGGACTCAATGCCGCGGATGTCCCTGCTGGATACCACCACCTCTTCCTTCTCGAGTTGGGACGTGTGGCGCAAGCGAGCGGCGATACGGCACTCGCGGCCTCCGAGTACCAACAGGCAGCCACATTGATGCCGCAACATCATCGTGCGTGGCTCTTTCTTTCGCAGCTATACGAGCACAGTAGCCGACCTGAATGGCGCGCGGAATCCGGAAAACTGCGGAAGAAGGCCGAAGGGCTATGCCGTGATGTCGAGGCGCGTTCGACCGTACGGCGGTCGCTGCCTCATGATTTCACCATGATGGGTTGTGAGGGATTGCTCCCCCCCTCGTGATCGTGTGAACCAGCACAAAACCCTGTCCATCGCCTCTGCTTCTGCCGCTGTGCTCGCGAGTTGCGTGCTATCGCTGGCAAGCTGCAACTCGCCATCGGTACGCGTATTGGGAAGGCACACGGCTAACGTGCTGTCGATTGCCTGGAGTCCTGACAGTCGTTACCTCGCGTCGAGCGCATGGGACAGCACCGTCCGCATCTGGGACGTCCTCAGGGGAGGCGCGCAGTCCGTACTTCACACCAAGTCTTCACCGACCTACCAGGTACGCTGGAGCGCCGCCGACAGCCAACTCTCCCTGGTCACCGAGGAAACGGTGGAGTTCTGGGACCCTCGGCGCGATAACGCGAGCAGCGTAATTCACCTTGAACCCCACGGCGGAACGTGGATGCGTGTCGCGTGGAGCCAGGATGGCCAGCGCGCTGCTGTATACGGTTGGGGCGATGGTACGGTGCGGATCCAACAACCGGCAATTAAGAGCGGACCCCTCGTTTTGCGCGGGCACACGGGTGGACAGGTTGCGACCGCAGACTGGAGTGCCGACGACAGATTTCTCGCGAGCGGCGGCGCGGTTGGCGATCGAACCGTCCGGATTTGGGACGCTCGCACCGGTAGACAACTGCAAGTCATTCGAACGGGCACTGGCAACTGGATTGCCGTTACCTGGGCCCCGAAAGGCAGCCGGCTCGCTTGGCACGGATACTCCGATCATACCGTGCATGTGTGGGACGGTCCACCGTATCGGGAGATCTCCACCCTCAAGCACACTGCGAATGTAGAAAAGATTGCGTGGGGCCCAGATGGTATGCTGCTCGTCTCGGCCGATCGGCGAGGCGCTCTGCGACTGTGGAATTCTGTAACCGGTGAGTTGGTCAGAAAGACACCTGATGTTGGCTCTTTGGTAGACGTGAACTTTGACGCCGCCTGGGATGCAGGAACACCGTACTTCGCGGCAGTACTCGATCAAAGGATCGTCATCTGGGACACCGCCACCGGGGAAATGAAAGAACGAAGTGTCGGCGAGGAACCGGTGGTAGCGTTGGCCTGGAGCCCGGACGGTCGATGGCTCGCTGCGGGCGGTTATTATGGCTCGATTGGGGTATGGGAAACCGCCAAGCTTGAAGGCAAGAGCCTCCGATGAGGCGAACACCGCTAGCCTCCCTCAGCCTCGTCACGCTCCTCGCCACGCGCAGCGTCGCTCAGGTCGGTACGCAAGTCGATGCTCATCAGTTCGGTGGATTCCGTTTATGTGACACGCTCGCGCGCGTGAGTTTGCTTTTTCCTGTGGCTCACGA
>Ga0137365_10005114_pt1 | contig 10537 bp, 10 predicted proteins | sample SagtaG_9_FD_104799 | JGI IMG/M metagenome (GOLD analysis project Ga0137365, IMG submission 104799) | Vadose zone soil microbial communities from Sagehorn Ranch, Mendocino, California, USA - Sage1_L_40_16 metaG | ecosystem: Environmental > Terrestrial > Soil > Vadose zone | place: USA... | reverse complement strand
TGATGGTCGACGGCCAGGTGCGCGGCGGAGTGGCGCACGGCATCGGCAATGCCGTGCTGGAGTGGATGGGATACGACGAGGTCGGGCAGCCCGTCACCACGACCTTTGCCGATTACCTCCTGCCGAGCGCCATGGAAGTCCCGGCGATCGAAACGCTCTACAAAGAGACGCCCTCGCCGCTCAATCCGCTCGGCGCCAAGGGCGCAGGCGAAGTCAGCACCATTCCGACCGCGGCCGCGGTGATCTCCGCCATCGAGGACGCGTTGCAACCTTTCGGTGTCCGCATCGCGCAAACGCCGGTCACGCCGCACAAGCTGGTCGAGCTCATCGCCAATGGCGTAAAGTCCTGAACGTCGAACAACCGCGCAAGGCTTTCTGCGATGCGAACCGGCTCCGACTATCTTCGCTCGCTCAATGACGGACGGCAGGTGTTCGTCGAGGGCGAACGCGTCAAGGATGTGACCGCGCATCTCGCCTTCCGCGAGGCGGCGCGCTCGGTCGCGCGGCTCTACGACATTGCGGCGGCGCCGGAGATGCGCGCGCGCATGACGTTCGTCTCGCCCAAGACCGGCGAGCCGGTGCTGCGCGCCTACCAGATCCCGCGCAGCCATGCCGATCTGCGGGCGCGACGTTTGTTTTCCGAGACCTGGGCGGAGGCGACATTCGGCTTGATGGGCCGCACCCCCGATCACGTCGCCGGCTTCTTCTGCGGCTACGCCGCGACGCCGGGCGTACTGGCCGCAGGCGGACAGAATTTCGCCGACAACGTGGTCGCCTTCTACGAGCACCTGCGCGACAATCACCTCTACGCCTCCTACGCCATCGTCCCGCCGCAGATCGACCGCAGCAAGCCCGCGCACAAACAGAGCGACCCGACGCTCTATGCCGGCGTGGCCAAGGAGCGCGATGACGGCATCGTCATCTCCGGCGCGCAGCAGCTCGCCACCGGCGGCGCGATCTCGGACGTCATCCATTTGAGCTGCATCCATCCGCTGCAGCCCGGCGACGAGAACTACGCCAACTGCTTGGCGGTTCCCGTCAATGCGCACGGGGTCAAGCTTTATCCGCGGCGACCGTTCGCGATCGGGGCGACCAACGCGTTCGACTATCCGCTCTCGAGCCGCTTCGACGAATCCGACAGCTACGTCGTCTTCGACAACGTGTTCGTGCCGTGGGAGCGGGTCTTCATCTACCGCAACCTCGAACTGTCGCGCGATCAATGGTGGAAGACGCCGTCGCATCTCTACGGCAACCATCAGGCGCAGGTGCGCTACGTCACCAAGCTGCGCTTCATGATCGGCATTGCGCAACGCATGAACGAGATGACCGGAAATGCCGCGAACCCGGCGGTGCAGATCGTGATGGGCGAGCTTGCCGCCTGGGTGTCGGTCTACGAGCACTTGTTGCTCGCGCACGAGGTGACGGCGCCGATCGACAAGGATGGCGTGCTGTGGCCGTCGCGGACCGCGCTCTATTCGGCGATGGCGCTGCAGTCCGAGCTCAACGGCCGCATGCTCGAAATCATCCGCGAGCTCACGGGCGCCGCCATGATCACGCTGCCGTCATCGCTGCGCGACTTCGAAAGCGAGGCGACGGCGCGCGACGTCGAGCGCTACATGCGATCGGCGTCCTCGGACGCGAAAAGCAAGGTGGCGCTGATGCGGCTCGCGTGGGACTTCATCGGATCGGAATTCGGCAGCCGCCACCAGCAATACGAGAAGTTCTACGGCGGCGCCTCGTTCCTGGTGAAGCAGAACGTCTATCGCAACTTCGATTTCACGCGGGCGAGCGCACTGGTCGACGCCGCGCTCAATCTGCCGCCGCTGGCGTCCGACTGAATCAAAAATCTTGTCGCTCCGGCTTGTAGGGTGGGCAAAGGCGCACGCGCGAGAAGCTTACGTCGCAACGCAAGTTTGATTGCGTGCGCCGTGCCCACGCGCAACTTGGTGCCGATGCGAAACAGACGCGTGGGCGCGCTTCGCTTCGCCCACCCTACTGCTTCCACAAATGCGAAAACTGCGTCGCCACGATGTTCTCGTAGGGCACGTCGCCCGCGAGGATGCCGACGTCGCGCGAGAACTGGTTCATGCCGGCGACGAAGCTTCGCGAGATCGAGGGATCGTAATAGGGAAGGTCCCGGCGAATGAGCTCGGCGATAAGCTCGGCCTCGGACGGCGGAAAAAGCTTGCGGCCGACCTCGCTCGCGCGCGCCACATTCTCCTTCAACGCGGCCTGCGTCCTCACCATGGCGCGCACGACGGCAGCTGCGGTCTCGGGCGAGCGCTCGATCAACCGGTCGGTCGTGGCGATCGAGGCCATCGTATAGTTGAAGCACGGCTTTGGCCCGTCGCCGCGCCGCACGTCGAGCACCACGGTTCCGACCCCGCGGCGAACCGCCACCTCGGTGCCCATGCCGTTGGCCCAGAAGCCGTCGATCTTGCGCTCTTCCAACGCCTTCGCCGCGGTGACGCCGAAATTCACGCCGGCGCCTTGCGCGCCCGGGACCGGCGCGATCTTCACTTGATCGCGTGAGAGGTCGATGCCGGCTTCGATCAGCAGGCGGCGCAGCCCCATGTCGACCCACGGCGCCGCGCCGATGCTGTGTCCCTTCACCACGTCGAGATCGCCTCGCTTGCCGCCGAGATCCCTGTGCATGACCAGGAACCAGTACATGCCCTGGCCCTGCGCGCACAGAAGCTTGGCGCCGTGCCAGCACGGAAACGCCGACAGCGCGGAATGCGCGGATCCGCCGACGAAATCGACCGTGCCGTCGCGCAACGCCGCGTAGCACTTGTCCACGGGGTAGATCAGCTCGAGCGAGATATCGAGGCCTTCCTGGTTGAAGCAACCGAGCTCGATGGCAGCGATCGCGGGGAAATACGAGTTCGAGATCATGTCGGGCACGGCGAGCTTCATGTCAGCAACTCCGGTTTCTCATGCGGCATGACCATCCATCGTCCCATCGCGCGCTAGTCGCGCTCGACCGGCGTATTCATGGCGACGTCGCTGCGTCGTTCGTTTGCCAGATGCTTGCCGAGTTCGAAATACTCGCTCTTCACCGCCATTTCGGCTTGGCGCTCCAATTCCCGTGGCCAATGGCCGAGATCATAGCCGTGCCATGGTGGCTGCGGCGTGAGCGGCGGCAAGCCGAGCCGTTCCCAGATCGCCTTGGCCCGCTCCATGAACTCGCGCTTGGGCAGCGCGACCGGCGCGTAGGTGCCCTTGAGCGTGGCGTTGATCAGCACGGCCGCGCTTTCCCCTTCGTCGCGCGGGCCGCGCGGCCCATGGCCGGGATCCTTGTGCGGCACCACCTTGAGGTCGTGCTGGGGCTGGCAGCGGTAGGCCATGGCCCAGAACAACGCATCGGCGTTTTCCGGCTCGATGTCCTCGTCGATGGCGACGATCCATTTTCCGGCAAAACGGTGCAGCGCGGCGGCGCCGTAGAGCGCGCGCCAGATTTCGCTCTCGGGCATGCCGCGCGCGCACTGGATCGCGATCACGGCGTAGAGGCTGGTGAGCGGCTCGTGCATCGCCACCCGCTTGACGCCTTGGATGCCCAGCACCGACCGCAGATGGTGCAGATAGACCGGCTCCATCGCCACGCGGCGGATCACACTCGATTCGCTCGGCGTGACCTGGCTGATGAACGAGGTGAGGATCGCATCGCGCCGGCGCGTGATCGCGGTCACCTCCATGAAGGCATTGTATTCCTGCAGGTTCACGTAGCCATGGGATTCGCCGAACGGCGCCTCGGGCTCCAGCACTTCGGTGTTGATCAGGCCCTCGATGACGATCTCCGCCTCCGCCGGCACCAACAGATCGACGGTCTTGGCGCGCACCACGTTGATGGGGCAGCCGGCAAGCGCGCCGGCAACGGCGATCTCGTCGAGATGCTCCGGCATCTTCTGCACCGACGCATACGAGATCACCGGCGGGCAACCGACGACGACCGCGCAGGGGAGGGGCTCACCGCGCGCCTTGCGTTTCTCCCAATGGGCGAAAATCCCCGCGCGCAGCTCGACCGACGGATTCATCCCGAGCCGGCGCGGCGCCTTGAGCTGTCCGCGATAGTTGCCGACGTTTTGGACGCCGGTGTCGGGGTCCTTGGTGATGTAATGGCCGGCCGAGAGATAGGGTGCGTTGTCCCATCCGGGCGTCGAGATCGGCACCGGCAGGCCGTCGAGCCCGCCGCCGTCGCGCTCGAGATCGGCGCCGGTTGTCACCAGCTCCTGGCACGGCGCCTGGGTGACCAGGCGCGGCGCGATCGGATGGGCGATGGCCTTGACCCAGGTCTCCCCGATCTCCTCAAGCGGCTTGCCGAAGCCGATGCGATAGACGTCGCGGTTCGCCGCCAGGCCGGCGACCAACACGGAGATGTCGAAGCGACGGCCCTTGGAATCCGTCGGTTGGGTGAACAGGAAGGCCTTGCGTTCCGGCTCGGCAATGCCGCCGCGATATTGCCAGCGCACCAGGGGGTGCATTTCCGTGTCTTTGTTGATCGGCTCGTCGACGACGACGAGCAGCCCCGCGCGCGCAAGCGCGAGCACGTGCTCGTGCAGGTCGGGGTAGCTGCGCGGATGCTTGGGCGCCCCGGCGCGGTAGCGTTCGAGCGCGCTCAGTGCGCGCCCCGCAGCTCGCTCGTCCATCGGCGCCTCCGCCAAATGCGAATTCCGGAGATGCCCACTCTAGAACAAAGCTTTGATCGCAGCAGCCACGGCGATGGTTTGCGCGTCGCCGTTGACGAATCCGGTCACCTGCAGACCGAGCGGCAGCCCGTCATCCTGCAGCACGGGAAGCGAGACCGCGGGAATACCGAGCAAGGACGCGTGGGCGGTGCACGTCGGATCGCCCGTCGATTCGAGACCGAGCGGCGCGGCCGCGGGCGCGGAGAGGCTGACGCAGGCGTCGCACTCCGCCGCCAGCTCGGCGTAGAGCGCACGGGCCTTGTCGCGCTGCGCGAGGTCGTTCCTGTAGTCGTCAAGGCTCATGGCCTCGGCCTCGGCGAGGCGAGTGAGCATGGCGCGGCTGAGCTTGCTCGCGTCGCGCTCGCGGTAGGTATTGAGCGGCCAGCGCCATTCCCAGCCGTTGATCCGCATCGAGAGCGGACGCGCTGGCGCGATCGCGGCTTCGACGGCGGCGAGCTGCGCATGGGATTGGCGCGTGAGAACGTCGATGCCGGCGGCCTTGAACCGCGCCAGCGCATCGGCGAGGGCCTCTTTGGCGTGGGGCGAGGCGACCGCCCAGCCGGCGGTCTCGACGAAGGCGAGGCGGCGCGGTTTTCGCGGCGCCGGCGCGCTCGCCGGTCCGAACAGGCCGGGATAGCCGGGGTCGCCGCCGGCGCGGACCGCGATCTCGTAGGCGACCTGCCAGGCGTCGTCCAACGTCGTGGCGAGAACGCCGGTCGCGCTTTGGCTCAAGCCGTCGTAGCTTCCGCCGCGATTGAGCGCGCCGACCGAGACCTTGAAGCCGATGCAGCCGCAATAGCTGGCGGGACGAATGGTGGAGCCGATCACTTGCGTGCCGAGTGCCGTGCTGACCATGCCGGCGGTAACGCCGGCGGCCGAGCCGCTGCTCGATCCACCCGGGGTGCGGCGCAGGTCATGTGGGTTGCGCGTGCCGCGCGGCTCGGTCGAGGCAAATTCGGTGGTGACGGTCTTTCCAACGATGACCGCGCCGGCCTCGCGCAGCGCGGCAACGCTCGCGCCATCGCGTTCGGAGCGGAAGCCGGCGAACAGCGGCGAGCCGTTTTCGGTCGGCATGTCGGCGGTCTCGATGATGTCCTTGATGCCGATCGGCATGCCGTCGATGTTCGAGCGCGGCCGGCCCGCCCGCCAGCGCGCGGTCGATTGGTCGGCGGCCGCGCGCGCACCCTCGAGGTTGAGATTGACGAAGGCGCCGATCTTGGGCTCGAGCGCGGCGATATCGGCAAGGCAGCGTTCGAGGAAGTCGCGCGGCGTGTCGGCGCCGCTGGTAAAGCGCGCCGTCGCCGAGAGATAAGGCTTGGATGAAAGCTTCAGTTTCTCGTCCGGCGCCAGCATGGCGATGCCCTCCGTAGCTCGTTTCACTCCGCGTTATGGTTGTTTCTTGCTTTCGTCGTAATAATAATTTCGACTGTTCATAAGGTGTCGGGAAGCGTCAAGGGCATTCGTCTTTCCGATCATCTATGATATTCCCGCTATTGCGCGCATTCAGGAAGTGTCATGGGGAATCACGAAGTTGCTTCCCCGGCGCTTCCCCATCAAGGGGGCTAAATATCATGAAATTGAGGACGGCGAAAAACATCGATCTCGCAGAGGGCAGGAGCGACGACATCCTCTTCTGTGAGAGGCTGATCGAGTGTGGCCTGTTCAAGTCGGGCATGATCCTGCCGACTGGCTTCGGCCTGCGGCTGCGTCGCGCGAGCAGGGGTCGCATCCTCCGCCACTGGATCTTTCAGTACCGGCAGCATGGCCGCACCCGACGCATGATCATCGGCTCGGCCGATACTGTAACACCGGCTCAGGCGCTGGAGAAGGCCCGCAAGCTTCACGCCGAGGTCGAGTTAGGGGGTGATCCGCAGGCGAAGAAGGCCGAGCGCCGCGAGAAGGATTCTCTGAGCCTGCGATCCGTCGTCTCGGACTACCTTGCGCAGAAGACCGGGGTGAAGGAGGGCACCTTGCGGATGCTGCGGACCTATCTTGAAGGCCCGCTATATCTGAAGCCGCTACACGGTGTCCCGCTCGACCGAATTAGTCGCAAGGACATCGCCGCCCGGCTACTCGCGGTATCAAGGGCGAGCGGTGCACCCACGGCAATCGCATTCCGCTCAGCACTGTCGAGCCTGTTCGTTTGGGCGATGCAGATGGGCCTGACGGAGCACAATCCCGTTGTGAACTCGTTCAAGCCGCCGACACCGGGGTCACGCGACCGCGTGTTGACGGACCCGGAGTTGGCCGCGATCTGGAACGCGCTGGAAGACGATGACTACGCCAAGGTGATCAAGCTGCTCGTCTGCACCGGATGCAGGCGCGCCGAGGTCGGCGGCATGAAGTGGACGGAGTTCAGCGATGACATGTCCACGTGGGGTCTTCCGAAGGAACGCGCGAAGAACGCGAAGAAGCACAAGCTGCCAGTTACACCGCTCATGGCGGAGATCATCGAATCGATCCCGCGCCGCAATGGGTTCGACCTCCTGTTTGGCCGGAAACACGGGTTCACCGGCTGGTCCATCGGCAAGCGGGCGCTGGATAAGAAGCTTGGCCTGAAGCCGTGGACGCACCACGACATCAGACGGAGCGTCGCCACCGGCTTAGCCAACATCGGTGTTCAGCCCCACGTGGTCGAGCAAATCCTGAATCATCAATCCGGTCACAAGCGGGGTCCCGCAGGCATCTACAACAGGAGCGTCTACACAAACGAAGTCCGCGCGGCATTGGCGTTGTGGAGCGACCACGTCCGCACACTGGTCGAAGGCGGCGAGCGAAAGGTCGTTGCCATGCGGCAGGTGCCGTGATGAAACCCAAAAAGCCCCGCTATAAGGGCGAACTCGCCAAGCCGATTCGTGTAGGCAGCATTCCAATCGGGGCCACGAACGAGGAACAATCGGAATGGATTGAGCAGGTCATTGAGCAAGAGGTGATTGAGAAGCTGCCGCTCTTAATGGAGCATTACAAGACCGCAGACAAAGACGATTATTTCAGCCTCGCCCTCGCCCTCGCGATGGACCATGTGAAAGGATTTCGGGTCGTGCGGGCAGCACTCAAACTCAAGCACGGCAATTGGGGAGCCGTGATCAACGTCCGCCGCCCCACCGCATGGCCGCGGGAACGATTGCTTAGGTTGCTGAATGCCGTCGAAGCGGCAAAGCAGAGGTACGAACTGTCGACGGACCGCGAGGCACTTGCAGTCGTCATGCGGGAAAGGGAATGGCAACCGCCCGCGAACCATCGAGGCGACCTGAAGCAATGGCTCGAAACGCTGGAAAGCCGCCTCCAAGATGCAAAGCGCATTAAGCGCGAAGAGCAAAACGGAGGCCCAGCGCTCGACCCCGATTGCGCGGCAATCCTACGCAAAATCGAAGAGTCTGTATCGGCTGCCTCCGTATATGCCACGCTGCCGTTGGAATTGAGGTTTACCGCGCTTTGCTTGCCCTTTTCTATCGAGCAAAGTTCCGAAAATTAAAGCCGATTTGTTGACGGAATTTCGCGCGCCCACAGTGCTCTCCGAGACTCAGGAGAGCCCCATGACTTTACGTGAAGCCGAACGGCGGGCGAGACAGCGCCAACAATCTGAGCCGGTGCGCGACCGCGAGACGGAACTTAATCAGCATCGCGTCCTCAGTTTTCTCGAATGGTGCTTGCTGAATGGTTTCAGCCCCGCAACCGGGCGTCGCATTCTTAAGTCAGGCACCGGCCCCACCATTACGCAGTTGTCGCCGAGGCGCATAGGGATCACCGTTGCCAATAATGCGCGTTGGCAGCAGACCCTCGAACGTCCGAGCGGCGACGCCGAATGATGCCGTCCATCACCCGCAAATTGCCGGAAGAAAACCGGGGCGCGATCCGCGTCACGCACCCGGTCAGATTGTCAGCAGAAGCAGTTCACTACGATGTCACCATCAATATGCGTTTCGCCCTGGCGGCGCAAGCCCGGTAGGCCCCGCTACTACATCACTGACGGGCGCGAACCGCTCGGAACGATCTACGAGCGCCGCGGCATCTTCACCAGCATCACCTCCAGCCGACGCTTGGTCCGCGTCGGGCTGGAAAGCTGCTGTGATCGAGTATCACCGCGACCGCACTGGGCATCCCCTTATCGTCGAGCTCGAGCCCGAGCGTTTGAAGCGACTGCGCGAGTTACTCAAGGACAGCACCTCCTTTTCGCGGGCTTATTACGAAATCAGCGGCCGCCGATACAACGGAGCGCCTAAAGCCACCTATGATGCAGTCGTTTATGAGCTGCGCACTTACGGGCTTCCGCAACTAAGCAAACTCAACTGCCAAAGACGGCTCAGTGACCTTTCAGCCGCGCAGGTTAGGGCTGTGATGGCCTCATTACAGGCCAGGCGCAAACAGTATCCGAACGTGAGCGATGATCTCCTAAAAGCGCTTGCGCGAATCTATAGCGAGAAGGTCAATGCCTAACACGGAACACGAGATCTACGTCGATAAAATCATCGAGCTTGAACGCAACAAGCGGCGGCAGCACAGAGCAGAAAACGCACAGCAGGCTGCCGATTGGCCGGAGCCGAAGCCGCTTCCGAACGGATTAGCGCCGGTCGAGTCTTTCAGCTCTGATTTCCTGCCCGATGCGTTGGCGCCGTGGGTTGAAGACATCGCAACCCGACTGCAATGCCCGGCCGATTATGTCGCAGTCGCGGCGCTCACATCTCTCGGCTCCGTCATTGGTCGCCGCATTGGGATCAAACCGCAGGCCAGGACCGACTGGTTAGAGATTCCAAATCTGTGGGGAGCCTTCGTCGGGCGACCCGGAATGCTGAAAAGTCCCGCGATGATGGAGGCGCTTAAACCGATCCACCATATCGAGGCAGAGGCCGCGGAGGCACACGCGGAAGCGTTTGCAGACCACCAGGCCGCGCTTGCCGAGTTCAAGCTGCACAAATCGGTGAAGGAGAGGATTCTCAAAGAGGAGCTGAAAAAGAAGATCGCGGAGAAGGTCGTTAGCCTCGGCGGCGTCAACTCGCTCAAGGACGCGATAAGGAGGCGCAAAAAGAGGATCCTCTAGGGCTTGGCGCCGGGCCGGAAGAGCCGAAGCCGGTCCGCTATCGCACCAACGATTCGAGCTACGAGGCGATTGGTGAGTTGCTGGTATCGGACCCGGCCGGGCTCCTGGTCGAGCGCGACGAGCTTGTGTCCCTGCTCAAGCACCTCGACCGCGAGGACCAGTGTGTCGGGAGAGGATTCTACCTAAGCGGCTGGTCGGGCACGCAGCCATATACGTTCGATCGCATCACTCGCGGTCACATTCATGTCGATGCGGTCTGCATCGGGGTGCTGGGCAATACCCAGCCAGCCCGGATTGCGGAGTACATTCATCGCGCGAATTACGGCGGCGCCGGCGGCGATGGGCTCATCCAACGCTTTAATCTTCTGGTCTGGCCCGATGCGCCTGGCGATTGGGAAGACGTCGACGAATTTCCGAATCGTGAGGCACGCGAAAAAGCCTGGGAGGTTTATCAGCGCCTCAGCAAGATTGACGAAAGCGCAGCGCTCAAGCTGGGCGCCGAGAAAGGCCCTTATGACAAGGTGCCGGGTCTGCGCTTTGACGAGGAGGCGCAGCCGGATTTCTTGGACTGGCGGCGGGACCTGGAAAGGCAATTACGGTCCGGCGAGCTCTCGCCGGCCTTCGAGGGGCACCTCGCGAAGTATCGGAAGCTCGTCCCAACCTTGGCACTGATGAATCATCTCGCGGACCGCGGGGAGGGGCTGGTTTCCCAGCGCGCCTTGCTCAAGGCGCTGGCGATGGCTCACTACCTTGAGAGCCATGCAAGGCGCGTCTACGGATCAGGTTCCGAGAGTGAGCTTGCGGCGGCCAAGGC
>Ga0137365_10005113_pt1 | contig 10537 bp, 16 predicted proteins | sample SagtaG_9_FD_104799 | JGI IMG/M metagenome (GOLD analysis project Ga0137365, IMG submission 104799) | Vadose zone soil microbial communities from Sagehorn Ranch, Mendocino, California, USA - Sage1_L_40_16 metaG | ecosystem: Environmental > Terrestrial > Soil > Vadose zone | place: USA... | reverse complement strand
ACTCTGGTGACAATAGCGCAGTGGCCCCACCCGTTCCCATTCCGAACACGGCAGTGAAACGCTGCAGCCCCGATGGTAGTACGGCGATAGGCCGTGCGAGAGTAGGACGTCGCCAGAACAAAACCCCGCTGAGTTCATCTCAGCGGGGTTTTGCTTTTCTGACCAAACTTTTTGCCGAGCTATTTCCTTTTCCGCTTTTCCGGCTCGACCGTTGTTGAAGGCATGGCCGCTAACTTTACACGTTCGTACGCGCCGCGTTTCTGATCCTCGGGATGCGGCTCGATGCCAAGCACTGTAATGTCTGCTCTGTCCGGGCCATAAGTCCAAAACATTCGGCCAGCCGCTGGCGTGTCATTCTCAAGGTATGACTGGAAAATCTTGATTCCGTACTTTCGTGTCAAATCGTCGATCTCATGCGATCCAAGACTGTTATGTCTTGGATTCTGCGAAAGATAACCAAGCGCCTTTATCCATTTCTTGAAGAATTTCTCCTCGTCCTTACCCAATTCCCCAACTTGGTTGCGCGTAGAGACATCCTTCCAGAATGCCTCCATCTCCGGCACTCCCATGCGGATCTTGAAGCCCATGGCTTCGCCTAAGCTTCAAGGAATGCGGCGAGATCAATCGGCGGCGAGGCCAATCCCTTCTTCAGATTGGCCACGGATTTATCCAACATTTTTAAAGAGCGCGCAGAAATCACGTGAGGCGGCACCAGAACTCGTGGTTCTAGTACATAGCAACCGTTCGAGAGTGCCTTCACGTGAAAGTATTTTGTTTTCGCATTGCGAAGGTTGATTCGCTTCTTCGCGTCGGCCGCCACATCATAATCTTCGATCACGATGGGATTCGCTTTCTTCAATGTGGTCGCTGGCATACGAGGCAATATGGTGGGATTTCCCACCTTGTCAATATCAAAATTAAGCAATTTCCTTGCCTAAACCATCAGCCTTTAATCCATCAACTCCCCCGTCACGCCGTAGCCTTGGCGCAGGCGGACCAACCCTCAACTTTCTTCCGATGGTCAAATCCGCGAGGACAGCGGATGAGTTGATCGGTAGATCACGAATCAATAGGACGTCGCCAGAACGAAATCCGGCATGTGAAAACATGTCGGCTTTGTTTTCGGTGATACCAACCGGTCAATACTCGGATCCAGCGCACCAATAAATCCGACCTCGCCAGAGTATGAAATGACTTCGACAGCCAATCGTTCGCCAGACAGATGGAGATAGGGATACCAGTTTGTTCCAATGCATCTTAATTCTCCAATAGGGTGAAGCATCCGGAACAAGACTTAATTGGATTAGCTCGCCACATCCGCATGGACAGATCATCGCTGCCGCCCATACACATTCGTCATCACCGAGAATATAGACTGCGTGGCCCTCAAAACTTTGGGGAAATTTTTCTACTCGCAGCCATCTCACGAAAGGACCCTTGTACGTCCATGCACGGAAAAATCGACTGAAGAACGTGAGAATGCTACGCATCACTTGATCGCTGGATTTTCAATAAGCGGTCGACAGTCTCCTCGTCCAACCTTGCGGCCGAAATATTCGCAAGCCGCACAATCGTCCGGAACTCGGACCCAAATGCCTTCAGTGAGCGAGAAAACCTGATGTCGATACTCAGCATTGTCATCCACGCGGAAGGGATGCAGTCGCGCTAGCATTTCGTTTACCGCATGCGAAGCGACAAAACCATTGATGCTGACGACGGCTGGGCTGTCCACTGCGACTCCATGAACGTAACCTTCAGCCTTTAGGGACTCATAGCGCGCGCGGTCCGTTCGCCATAATGCATGATCGCTTACTTGTTGGGCTGTGATGACACCGCGAGTGAGCAACGTAGAGCCTCCTGGTAAAAGATAGTGCAGCGCGGCAGTTATTTGACGTATTCCACCTTTTCCGTCTGCGTCCAACCGAACGCCAATGTCAAGAAATGGCACCAAATAGAATATTGCGATACGGTTGAGGGCATCTCGACCATCCGCAGAATCGACACAACCAAAAAGAAAATCGCACTTAGCCAATGCAAGTACCGCTTCACGATTATCGAGATCCGTTAAATACGTCTCAACATAGGTATTCATGCCCATCGCCATAACGGCGCGGGCGAGCACAATAGGCTTTGGTTGCGCTTTTTCAGCATCATCCGCCGTCGAGTTGACAATGCGATTCAAGTTCTTTCCTTCTACGACATCTGGATCTACAAGGATTAAGCGACCAACATTGAGCCGCCCTAACATCTCCACGATCCAGCTGCCAGTACCGGAACAACCGACGACGCCGACAGTTAATCGACGTAATAATGACGTAGTTGCCTCACCAAATGCTTGTCGCGTGCGTAAGGTTGCTTCGTCGTTGGGCTGAGCAGCCGTAGTTTCGCGGTCGATTATTTGTACTACATCACCGACGATGCTGACACGATCCACGGGCCGTGGATGGTCATCGATACCGTAAATTCGAGCGCTAAGCTTGCCGTCGGGAACGATGAAAGCACTGCCGAAGAGGAATTGATCATCCGCCATGTTACGCAGAGCCCTGTAGAGAATTGAATCGGAGTTATCATCTTGCGTGGAGAATCGATCGAATCCGCGTGGATGTGAGTGCACTTTGACGACCGCCATTCCGCGTCGCAGTGCTTTTGTGAAGAGTGGGATTGCAATTTCCACCGGCCAGCGCACCGCGTCTGCAGACCGCAGTGAGCAAGAGTCATCAGGGACATCGACGACCTCATTGATAGTAATGATAACCTGCTGATCGCTGCAGCGAATCCCACATAACGCGAGAGAGACTGACTCCAGGCCATCACCTTTGATCAGGTGCGACTTGAGTGCCGCATACTGGGCAGTAGTTAACCTAAAGCAAGTTTTCACAGGCTAGGCTATTGGAGACCTGCAGCCAGCCAGTTCTTGATATGAGCAATGTGTGTCGCGATACAATCGACCCCTGGTCGCCACGGATAATGACGGGACCATCGTTGCCAATTCTGCCCGTTAATCACTTGAATTGCCTGGGTTTGCTTTAGGATCTTTTGATCGAGTCGGCTCAAAGCCGGTAAAAAGTACGCCATGTCAAGCTGCGCCGTGCGGTAACCGGAAGGGATGTTTATCGCAATCGATCCGTTAGCGCAGTTATATCCGTCCGAAAAGGGAAACTCGTGAAGGAGCAACCATTGATTGCCTCCCTCACGAATCGTCTCCCACGGCAGCCCGAGTGACTCGAGGTGCTCTTCGTCCTCTTCAGGCAACTCGAATTCTCGCCTCATCAATTGGCACCTTCTTGAACCTCACGCGGGAGAGTGGTAAACCTTTCGACGCCTGGCTCGGTCAGATCGACAATATCATCCAAGCCAATTGTTCGAACCCCTTTTCCGCGGATCTTCTCCGTCAAGATGAACTTCTCAGGCGGCGTTTTGCCCGCAGTTAGCAGTATCTCGCGTCCGGTGAGTTTCGGCTTGTCAACGACATAGCTCTGATCGTCGACGCGGATCCGATAGTGCTTTGCCTTCGGGACTGGCTTTCCTTCTTTTGCGAATTGCTCAAGATCAACTTCCTCCGGGGTGGAGTCAGCGGTTACATGGTTTTGTTTATTTTGCATAATGATTTGGTCCAAGTTATTTAGAGCGTAATTGCCCTCCACAGAACAAAACGGCTGGCCGTTGCACCGCAGCCGAACGTCCTCACTGCAACGCGGTGTCGTTTTGGGTAGTGATGGAAGTAAAAGACGAACCAAAGACGGCTGCGGATCGGCAAAAACCGAGAACGAACGACACGATGGAAGCCGATCCTGATGCAGATTTAGTAACATGGATGACACTCCGAGATGAGGACGAAGAGCTGGCGTTCCGGGCTTGCGATATTTTGTATCGGCGACATAGCCCTCTCTTGCTTGGGTGGTGCGAACAAAAGATGGCAAATCTGTTTGGAGATACCGCCGAGGACTTTGTTAACGCGACTTTCAAGAAAGCATTTGACCGAGCAGAAACATTTCGCTGTTCGCCGGGCGCTTCTCCCGAGGAACAGGAAAAACGTGTGCGCGGTTGGCTCTTCCGAATCCTTGAAAATCTTGTCAAGGATGCTTTCAAGGCTGAAAGGCGCGAGCGAGAATTTCGGACAGGACAGGTTGCCGTTCCCGAGCTTCCGGAAAAGGAAGATTTTACATTCCCTGTCGAAGAGGCAGATCAAGATCCGCCCATTCCATCTCAACGTATTGTATTAGTACGAGAATTTTTGGATAATGAAATATCAAGCGATGACCGAGATTTACTTCAATTAACAGAACGATTCTTCGATTTCGACAAAGGCGAATCCGCCATTGATGCCGATCTTATTAAAGCTGTGTGCCAAAAAATGAATTTAACCCCCTCAGGGCTGCGCAGTCGTAGAAACAGGCTAGTTGAGCGACTGCGGCAGTACGTAGAAGAGAAGGAAATAAGCAGCTGAATTGAATAATGAGCGAGAACAAGAACCAACACATCAACAGAAAACTGGAAGACACCGAACGGGCGCTGCGTGCAGCATTGAGAGAGAGTGGCGATCTCTTCCCGCGAACCGTAGCTGATATTGAACAAATCGAATCGGAAATCGACATTGATGAGGTCAAGTCGCCCGATTTAAACAAATTCAGAACTGCTATTCGAAATGGAACGGCAGTTCAAAGTCCGCGGCTACCTGCGCAGGAACCTGACTTGGAAGAACACCTCGTAGAGGATCTGCGCGCTGCACGGCATGGCAAAAATATCCCTAAGCGGATCCTAGACCGCATGCAGACGGATCGAGACGCAAGCGAGAAGCCGAAGAAATAAAGTTATTTGGTGCATCCATGAGTGAATTGCCTTGGGAACGAAGACTAAGCATTCAGGATTTGGCAGAATGTGTCTTCGAAGACTATTGGGGCAATATTCCGGTCAATCCTGAATCCATCATCAAGGATTGTGGGATAACACTCAGTTATGGGGACTACGAAAGGTCCTTTGATGGATCGCTTGAACATCGCAGAGGGCGCTTTCACATTTATTGCGACATCTCGGCGACTGACTATGTCGGCTCGCCACGTGTTCGCTTTACCTTATCACACGAGCTCGGCCATTATTTCATTGACGATCATCGCAGGGCCTTAGCGAAGGGCAGCGCGCCCCAACATGGTTCCTTCATCTATGATTCAAAGGGCAACCGCGCCGAGCAAGAAGCAGACTTTTTCGCGGCTAGTTTGCTGATGCCGCAAACACGTTTTTCCGAAACGTTTGACTCTGCCTCGATCGAATTGCAATCGATTCTTGACATATCCAGCACGTTTAACGTTTCCGCTCAATGCGCAGCGATTCGTTGCATTCAGCAACGCCGTTGGCCAGCCGCAATTGTGATGTTCCGCCAAGGAAAAAAGCCCTGGTGGTGCATTTCTGATGCATTAGCTCATGACGGCTACCGCTACTTTCGCCGGCTCGATAGCTACAAACCGTTAGATGGCTCCGCCACTTTTCAGGCGCAAGAACTTCTTACACCGAGCTGGAAAATCATTTCGACAACGACCACGGCGACGACGTGGTTTACAGGAGTCGGGCAGACCAGCCCACGCAATGCAATCGTGACTGAACAAGCCGTCCGGTTGGGGTCCCACGGGGTGCTAACAATGCTTAAGTTCTAGTGCGGGTTCTCGCGATCAAGTGATTTGCATCCGCATAATCCGCGGTAAGTTTGCTTATGCTTACGAGTCAAAAAGTCATCGATGCGATCAATGAACAGATTGGTTACGAATTCAGCGCGGAGCTACAGTATTACGCAATCGCGGCGCATTTCGCGGCCGAGGCGCTGCCGCAATTGTCGCAGCATTTTTTCCAGCAGGCGGAGGAAGAGAAAGGGCACGCCCTGCGCTTTATCAAATACGTGGTCGACGCCGGCGGCCGCGTGGTGATTCCGGCGATCGACGCTCCGAAATCGAATTTCAAGACCCCAAAGGACGCAGTAAAACTTTCGCTCGACCAGGAAATTCACGTCACCCAGCAAATCAACGGTCTGGTGGGATTGGCCCGGAAAGAGAACGATTATATCACGATCAACTTCCTGCAGTGGTTCCTGACCGAGCAGCTCGAGGAAGTTTCGTCAATGGATAATCTGCTCAAGATTGTCGAGCGCGCCGGGACCGATTTGCTCCAGGCCGACGAATATCTCGCTCGCGTGGGACTAAGAACGATGCCGGAGCCGCCGAAGGAATAGGGTCAGAGGCCAGACATCAGAGGTCAGAGGTCAGAGGTCAGAGGTCAGAAAGCAAAACATCGAGCGTTGACTCGCGTTTCTCCCGATCGCTCGGTCGCCTCACCAGGCGACCAATGCAGTCCATCCGGCGGCTTCCCAGCACGCCGTATTCAACGTCCAACTACAGAGTCCCGATCCATCGTAAGCGGCTTACGAATCGGGTTAGTTCCTCGGCGCGACGGGACCGTCGCGCCCTACTGTCTCCGGAAGATCGACATCTTCTTAAATCTTGCGCCCCGGTTTGCCCGGCTCGTAATTGATACATGAAAACGAAAATGGCACTTAGCTTGGTCGCAGCGGCGAATTTGATCCTCAGCGGGGTAACGTTCGCTGCCGGGGCGAAGACCTACCAAGTTACAGGAACAGTGGTCGCCGCGACTGGGAGCATGGTTACGGTGCAAAAAGGGACGGAGCGGTTCGAAATCGATATCGATCCAGCCACGACAAAAGGTTCAGCCGAGCTCAAAGTTGGCGCGACTGTTACGGTTACGTATGTAATGAGCGCGACGAAAATAGGGGCAAGCTCGGCTGCAACGGAACCGAGTTCGCCAAGTCCCGCGTCCTCGCCCTGATCGAAATAATGGAGGGACACGCGCCGTCGTGTTCCAAATATTACGGCGGTCCGAGCTGAACTGGCATTACAGCGCGACGCCCTCCAATTATGCGTTCTTGCGCCAATAGCCAAGAACGAGGCCGCTGATGACGAAGCCCAGGAGTGGCCGGCCCATATCGATGCAAACCAAGGGCCAGGGGTTCGTTTCGAAGGCGGAAAAAACGGAGATGGTCGCGTATTCAACGAACAAAAACGCGAACCAACATAGCAGAGCGATCCTCAAACCCGCGACCGCTCTCGTTGCATTAAGCCGCGCGATTAACCACGCCAGCGCGTAATTGACGAAGATCGACGCGACAAAAGCGAGCACGTAGGCACCGACATTATGCGTCCGCTCGATGTCGGTCGCGGTCTTGGCGTGAAGATTCAGCCAGGTGTCACCGAAGATAGAGTACCAGCCCCAGCCAATGAGAAAATACACTACGACAAGAATCCAAACGGCGAGGTGATTGATTTTCGCGTTCATAAGAATTTTCGCGATTATCCAGCGACTGCAATTTCGAATGCAAGCCGATTCGCTCCGCTACTGGGGTGGGAAAAGCAACTTGGACCGACGATCGATCACTGCGCCTTGGTCCAAGAAAAATTGGCGCAGTTCGTCGGTGTAAAACGAGCCATCGCGGGTCGGGTTCAGGTCCAGATAGATCCGTCCGCCGGGGGCCAGGTGTTGTTTTGCGTCTTGTAAAAAGTAGTCCCACTCGGCGATTCCCCACGGGATCGGTTGCAAAGGGCCCGAAAAGCCGATGGAGAACGCAGTAATCCAATTGTAGCGTCCACCGGTTTCCGGGAGCGGCCTGAATTTCTCAATGCGATGAATTATGCGCCGTAAGCCGAACAATTCGAACATTTCGCGAAAAAGCGGATAATTATCGAGATCGATCCCGAGCCCGCTGTGGCCCAGCACCTGCGTCACGAAGAGGAAGTATCCGGCGCCCGAACCAAGATCGAGAATGCGCTGTGCCGGCATCCGATCGAGCTCGAGGTCCTGGGCGCGACGAATGTTTAATTTCAAAAAACGCTCCGCCTCAACGTATTTCGGAAAGTCACGGCTTCCGGGGACTCCGTAGGTTTGCCGGATCCGGTGCAACTCGCCCAGGTCAATTTGCGACATGAAGCGGCTGATTGGAAGTGGGCGCACGACGCGACCGACCGCACGTTTAAAGCTGACCGCGACTGCTGGATCAGCCAGCTTTTGGATTTTGTGCGAGAACTTCATGCGTCAAGCCCGTGCGTCACGCGCGCGAACCGGCACGCGAATTCATCAGGCGCTTACTGCATCGACGGTTGGTGCGTCCGCCGCTTCAACCGGCGCCTGATCAATCGGCGCTGCCAAGATCGAAACGATCTCCAGCGTGCGCACTCCCTCGTCTTTATTCACTGTTACGACATCATCGACCTTGTGACCCATCAATGCCTGGCCGATGGCGGTTTGATACGAAATAATATGACGCTCGGGGTCGCCGTCCCAGGCGCCGAGAATGGTGTAGGTTTCGTCGTTTCCAGAATCCGGCTCGCGCAACGTGACGATTGTGCCAATGGAAACGCGCGTTGTATCCGGATTTTCAAAAGCGGTGCCGCGCGCATTGTCCAGCGCCTGCTCGAGCTCCGCCTTTCGACGCATGAGGACGGCTTGCATTTGTTTCGCTGCTTTGAATTCAAAATTTTCGCTAAGATCTCCGTACGACCGCGCGAGTGCGATTTCCCTGGTGTTCTCAGGGATTTTCTTTTTCACGAGTTCTTCGTGCTCCGCTCGCCGTTTGGTCAAACTGCTCCAGGAAACGATGAGAGGCGCTGCCTTCTCTTCGCGTTGTCCGCCGGTGATCATGCCCTCCAGCTCCGGATAAAGCTTAACGATTCGCGCGAGAAGCGACCGTTTCGTCAATTCGTCGAAGGCCGGGGTAATAAGAAGTCGCCGCACCGTATCGCGCGCCACACCGGCATCGGCGGCGGCAAACATGTCCGCAATCAACTGTCGATCTTCGAGGATAAGATCGCGCAGGCGGTTGGCCCGACTTTCCCGGTGTTGGTCGCGTTCGACGGCGGCCAGGATTGCCGTTAAAAGATCGGGAGTGATCAATCCGCGCCATGCGCCATCGCGTTCTTTGCACAGCCAAATCAGCATTTCGCTGGTGGCGGAATGTTCCCGGATACTACGCTCGAATGCAGCCAGCAGTTCTGCTTCCTGCCCGAGCTCGGCAAACACTCTCGCGATTTGCGAAACCACCCGTGCGCCGCTTCCGTAGATCAATCGTAGCGCGTAGTTCATCCAGCGTTCTCCCAGCGCTTCAGGCAAAGCCTGCAAAATTCGCTTTTCCTTGGCTGCGGGCAAGTTCGGCAAGATCGACATTAACCGCGGCTCTTCCGCCGCGATTATTTTGGCCACGGTCAAACCGACATGAGTTGTCCTTAGTTGCGGAATGCGCGCGAGCAAATCATCGCGCCCGAGCAGCAATTCAAACGAAAGTTCCGGATGCAGCTTTTGATTGCGGGCGGCGGCGTTTTCAATGGCAGCGATAATCGGCTGCAGTTGTTTGTCCGGCTCCCTAAATTCATCGGCCAGTTTGATGATCTGGTCGAGGGCAGCGCCCTGTTCCTTCGGCCGGCGCGCCCGACTGAAAGCCGCGAGCAATTCATCGGCCTGCGACACTGGCGCGGAACGAAGCTCGATTGGCGCGTTCTTTTTTGTCGGAATAAAAAAATGCCCGTCTTTTTTGAGAACTTTCTTGGCCGATTCCCACCAGCGTTTCCATTCCGCTTCGGTGAAGACGTCGTCGATCAGCCATTCCGCGATCTGCGGCACGGTGGCGTTGCCACCGGCGCTCTCGAGGATATTCCGAACAATCGCGGCCGGATCTTCCTTTGCCAGTTTTTTGATCCCAGCCAGGTCGCTGGCCTTCCGCGCGAGAAAATGTTCCGGTGGAATTGCGGCAAGATTTTCCGCCGCATACTGCAATTGCATCGGGTGCGCTTTCTTGCCCGCGAAATCGATGATGATCTGGTTGAGGAGCAGGTTCCACTCGGAGACGCGGCCAAACCCCCAGCTTTTATGCAGACAAAAAGTTCCGGGCTTGAGTTTATCGAGCTGCTCGGCGGCTTTTGCAGTTAGTTTCCCGGATTCGACGAGTTTTTGCAGTTCTGCATCCATTCAAGGGTCGCCCAAGTTACGATGAACGGTCGGGATGGCGAGAAAAAAACTCGAATGCGCCGTGTTGTTTACGATTGCCGCAAGGCTCGTGGCATGAAACGGTGCAACGGTGCCGACGAGCATTTGGTTTTGGATCGCATTCAATGCAGGCGTTTTCGTCGCACTGATTGTCGATCTTGTCAGTTTCAAGCGGCGCGACCGGGCCTTAAGCATGCGTGCCGCCGCGCTGCGCAGCGTGATCTGGATAGTGCTTTCGCTGCTTTTCAATCTGCTGGTCTGGAAATTGCGCGGCCCGAACACCGCGCTCGATTTCCTGACCTGTTATCTCATCGAATACTCGCTCAGCGTCGATAACATTTTCATTTTTGTTCTGATCTTCGCCTACTTTCGCGTTCCCCCGATCGCGCAGCATCGCGTCCTGGTCTGGGGCATTCTCGGCGCGCTGGTCATGCGCGGGATCATGATCTGGCTCGGCGTCACCCTGGTCGCGCGTTTTCATTTCATCCTCTATTTCTTCGGCGTT
>Ga0137365_10005112_pt1 | contig 10538 bp, 10 predicted proteins | sample SagtaG_9_FD_104799 | JGI IMG/M metagenome (GOLD analysis project Ga0137365, IMG submission 104799) | Vadose zone soil microbial communities from Sagehorn Ranch, Mendocino, California, USA - Sage1_L_40_16 metaG | ecosystem: Environmental > Terrestrial > Soil > Vadose zone | place: USA... | reverse complement strand
GGGATAACACCAGCGACCTGTGGGATCCTATTCTCCGAGCCCGGGCTCTCAGCCCGGGGACACGACAACGGCACGCGTGTGAGTTCTCTTCTCCGCGCCCTGAGAGGGCGCGCTCGGCCCGAGGTGCGCCCTTACAGGGCGCACACAACGCCGAGCCCGGGCTCTCAGCCCGGGAGACATCGAAGGGCTGACCCAAGCCGTAGCCCCAGAACACGCTAGCCCGTAGCGCCCTACCGCCCTCCCCCGAACGGGCCGATATTCCCCTCGTCTCACGCGGAGCATTCCCCCATGAAGACCCAGGGTTCCAATACAGACGTGGTGTTCCTGTCCGGCGTGCGCACCGGCTTCGGCGGCTTCGGCGGCACTCTCAAGGACCTGTCGGCGACCGAGCTCGGCGCCGTGGCGGCGAAGCACGCCCTGGAGCGCTCGGGTGTGCCCGCCGGCGACATCGGCCATACCGTGTTCGGCAACGCCCTGCAGACGTCGGCCGACGCGATCTACTGCGCCCGGCACGTGGGGCTCAAGGCGGGTCTGCCGATCGAGGTCCCGGCGGTCACCGTGAATCGGCTGTGCGGGTCCGGGGTCGAGGCGATCACCCAGGGCGCCCAGCTCATCATGATCGGCGAGGCGCAGGCCGTCCTGGCCGGCGGCACGGAGTCGATGAGCCAAGCGCCGCACGTGGTGCGCGGCGCGCGCTGGGGTCTGCGGCTCGGCCCGGCACCGTTGGAAGACCTGCTGTGGGAAGCGCTCAAGGATCCCCAGTGCGGCCTCTCCATGGCCGAGACCGCGGAGGGGCTCGCCGAGCAGTACAAGCTCAACCGCAAGGACGTGGACGAGGTTGCGCTCGCGTCGCAGCAGCGCGCCAAGCGCGCCTGGGACGAGTGCGTCTTCCAGGATGAGGTGGTACCGGTGCCCGTGAAGGGCAAGAAGGGAGAGCCGACCGAGTATCGCGCCGACGAGCACATGCGGCCCAACACGACGCTCGAGGTGCTGCTCTCCCTCAAGCCGTACTTCAAGAAGGATGGGCTCGTCACCGCAGGCAACGCGTCGGGGATCGTGGACGGCGCGGCCGCGACGGTGATCGCGAGCGACGCGTACGCCAAGGCGCACGGCCTGAAGCCGCTGGGCCGCATCGTGGCCTGGGCCGTGGCGGGGGTGGAGCCCAAGTTTATGGGCATCGGCCCGGCGCCCGCGGCGCGCAAGGCGCTCCAGAAGGCCGGGATGACGCTCGAGCAGATGGACTTGGTGGAGGTGAACGAGGCCTTCGCTCCGCAATATCTCGCCGTGGAGCGGGAGCTGGGGCTCGACCGGGCGAAGACGAACGTGCACGGCGGCGCCATCGCCATCGGCCACCCGCTGGCGGCCACCGGCACGCGCATCACGATCCACCTGCTCCACGCGCTGCGACGCGCCAAGCGGCGCTTCGGCCTCGGCTCCGCCTGCATCGGCGGCGGCCAGGGCGCCGCGGTGATCGTGGAAGCCTTTCCAGCCTGAGGGAGAATCCCCGTGGACATGGTGATCACCGCAGTCCTCGCCGTCCTGGCCCTGTATCTCTTCGGCGGCCTCAAGGTGCTGCGGGAGTACGAGCGGGCCGTGTACTTTTTCCTGGGCCGCTCCTGGGGCGCCAAGGGCCCGGGCTTGATCTACGTCCCGCCGCTGTTCGCGAAGACGCAACAGGTGTCGCTCAGGGTCGTGGCGCTGGATATCCCCCCGCAAGACGTCATCACCCGCGACAACATCTCGATCAAGGTCAACGCGGTCCTCTACATGCGCGTCAAGGACCCGGTGCGCGCGGTGATCCGCGTCGAGAACTACTTGTACGCCACCAGCCAGCTGGCGCAGACCACCCTGCGCTCGGTCCTGGGTGAGACGGAGATGGACGAGCTGCTCATGAACCGTGAGAAAATCAACGCGATTCTGAAGACCATCATCGACAAACGAACCGAGGAATGGGGAGTCGAGGTGTCGGCGGTCGAGGTCAAGGACGTGGACCTGCCGCCCGAAATGAAGCGCGCGATGGCGCGGCAGGCGGAGGCCGAGCGGGAGCGCCGCGCCAAGATCATCAATGCGGAGGGCGAGCTCCAGGCGTCCGAGAAGCTGGCCCAGGCCGCGCACATCATCGGCAGTGAGCCCGCAGCCATCCAGCTGCGCTACCTGCAGACGGTCACCGAGATCGCGTCGGAAAACAACTCCACGACGATCTTCCCGCTGCCGCTCGACCTGTTCCGCGGGTTTCTCGACAGCGTGTCCAAGCGGGTGGCGGCGCTGCCGGAGAAGACAGCGGGCGAGCCCCTGCCCGCGTCGCCGCGCAAGACCGAAGCCGGCGCCTAGCGATGGCGGCCGAGCTCATCAGCCGCGAGGCCCTCGAGCGCATTATACAGCGCGCGGCCGAGCTGCAGGCGGGGGAGCACGACATCGGGGACGGCCTCACCGAGACCGAGCTGCTCTCCCTCGGGCAGGACGTCGGCATTCCGGCGCGTCACCTGCGCCAGGCGCTGCTCGAGGAGCGCACCCGCACCCTCGTGCCCGCAGGGCGCGGGCCGATCGCGTGGATCGCGGGGCCGGCACGACTCTCGGCCCAGCGCGTCGTGCCCGGCGACGCCGGCGGGGTCGAGCGCTCCCTGGGCCTGTGGATGGAGCAGTACGAGCTGCTCCAGATGAAGCGGCGCTACCCAGATCGGATTTCGTGGGATCCCAAGGTCGGCGCCTTTGCGTCGATCCAGCGCGCGCTCGGCGCCGGAGGGCGTCGCTTCGCGCTCGCGCGTGCCGCGGAGGTCACCGCCCAGGTGACGCCGCTCGAGACCGGCTTCTGCCACGTGCACCTGTTGGCGGACGTCTCCAATCTGCGGCGGCAGCGGCTCGGCATCGCCGCCACGCTGTTCGGCCTGGGCGCCGCCGCGACCGGCACCTTCCTGGCGATGGCCGTGCTCACCCCCTTCGCCTGGGCGCCGGCGGCGGCCATGGGAGCGGCGGCGGTGGCAGCGCTCCGCGCCCATCGGGGTCAATACGAGCAGGTACAGATCGGGCTGGAGCAGGTGCTCGACCGCCTGGAGCGCGGCGAGATCCGCCCGGAGCACGCCCTCCCCGGGTCGCGCGTGAATGCGTTCGCGCGCCTGGCCGATGAGATCCGCTCCTTCATGAGCCCCGGGGCACCGCCCCGAGGCTAGCCGGCAACCTCAAGTCCGGAGCGTCATGACCGACATCAAACGGGTGGGGGTATTGGGGTGCGGCCTCATGGGGAGCGGCATCGCGCAGGTCGCCGCGACCGCCGGCTACGACACCATCGTGCGCGACGTGTCGCAGCAAGTCTGGGACAAAGCCCGCGCGGGGATCGAGAAATCGCTCGGCAAGTTCGTGGAGAAGGGCAAGCTTCCCACGCCCGACCGGGATGCGGCCTTGAAGCGCCTGCGGTTCACAACGGTGACCGCCGAATTGAAGGGCTGCGACATCGTCCTCGAGGCGGTCACCGAGGACCTGGACCTGAAGAATGCCCTGTGGAAGGAGCTCGACGGCCTGTGCCCCGCGACGACGATCTTCGCGTCTAATACCTCGAGCCTGACGATCGCGGCGATGGCGGCGGCCACCCGGCGGGCCGACCGCTTCGTCGGCCTCCACTTCTTCAATCCCGTGCCCCTGATGGCGCTCGTCGAGGTCGTGCGCACCGTCACGACGTCGGAAGAGACGTTCCGGCACAGCTTTGCGTTCGCCAAGTCGCTCGCGAAGGAGCCCGTGGCGGCGAAGGACAACTCGGGGTTCATCGTCAACCTGCTGCTCGTCCCCTACCTGCTCGACGCCATTCGGGCGGTGGAGCGCGGGGTGGGGAGCGTGCCGGACATCGACAAGGCGATGCAGCTCGGCTGCGGCTACCCGATGGGCCCGCTCACCCTGCTCGATTTCGTGGGGCTCGACACGACGTACAAGATCGCCGAGATCATGTTCACGGAGTACCGCGAGCAGCGCTACGCGCCGCCGCCGCTGCTGAAGCGCATGGTGCTGGCCGGAATGAACGGCCGCAAGACCGGCAAGGGGTTCTACGACTACTCGGTCGATCCCCCGAAGGTCGTCGACCTGGGCGTCTGACCCGTCTTTCGTCCCCCGTCCCCTTACGCCAAAGGACCTGCATGTTCGGCTACGACTGGCCCCGCTTCCACGCGGCGGTGAACGACTTGCCGGCTGCACTACTGCTCGTGACCGTGCTGTTCGACATCGGCGCCTGGCTCTCGAAGCGCGAATCCCTCAAGGCCGCGGCGCTGTGGACGTTGTGGGCCGGCGTGATCGGCGGGTGGATCGCGGTAATCGCCGGTCTCCAAGCCGAAGACGCGATCGAGCATAGCGAGGCGATCCACGAGCTGATGGAGACGCACGAGACACTCGCGCTCACCACCATGGGCATCTTCACCGTCGTCCTGGGGTGGAAGCTGTTTCGCCGCACCCGCCTCACCCCTCCCGAGGAGGCCGGGCTACGGGTGCTCAGCGTGGCGGGGCTCGTGACCGTGGTGTGGACGGGCGTGATCGGCGGCAAGATGGTGTTCGAGCACGCAGCGGGCGTCCCCACGCGAATGATGAAGGCCGAGATCGAGAACCGCGCGGCGGGGCACCATCACGAGCCGGGGGAGGCGGAGGAGCACGAGCATGAAGACTCGGGGAAGGCGCACAAACACTAAATGCGGAACGCGGAACGCGGAACGCGGAACAGTAGGGGAAGGTCGCGCGCAAAGACTCCGACCGTTCTGTTCCGCGTTCCGCCTTCCCCGTTCCGCGTTTGCCTTCTTCTCGCCGCCTGCACCCCCGTCACCACGCGACCCGACTTCAAACCCGACCCGCGCGCGTTGGTCGTGATGCTCAATGCCCGCCCGGAGCGCGTCACCGTGGCGCTCGACAGTCTCCTGCCCGCCGACAGCCTCGAGGTAGCGCGGTTCAACGTGCGCGACGGGTACGTCGAGTCCAGCTGGTACGACCCCGCGCGGCGCCGCTCCTACCGCCACGAGCGCGACATCGCCGATCTGCCGGCGACCGTCAAGATCCGCTGCTGGGCCGACCCCTGGGTCCCCGGGCAGACGCGGCTCACCGTCGAGCCCGTCTACCGGCCGCGCGTCGATCCGTCGCGCACCGAGCGGGATCTCGAAGTGATCACGCCACCCGAGCACGGCGGCTACAAGGTGGCGCAGCAGCTGATCGAGAAGTTGAAACAGAAGTTCGGCACGCCGCAGTCGGCGCGGTAACTGTCGCTACGACGCGACCCAGCTCTTCACCCATCGCTCCATCAAGTCCAGGTCGAGCATGGCGTCCCGGCAGGGGCCATTGGGGAGACGCATCGTCAGGGCGAGCACGGGGAGCTTGCCCGCCACGTCCCGCAGCCCCGTGGTCATGTCGCGCTCGCACGCCACGGCCACGACCGCGCGTGGCCGCCGCTCCCGGATCACCCGCCGCGCCAGCTGCCCCCGGGTGGCGACGAACACCGGCACCTCGTAGCGGCCCGCGATCGTCAACACGCCGTCCAGCGCCTCCTTGGACAAGCAGCGGGGGATGAGCACCAGCAGCTCACCCTTTCGCACCGTCCGGTGGCGCCGTTCGGCCAGGGCGTTGTACACGTCGATGCCCGCGTGCTCGACCCAGTCCCGTTTCCCGAAGACCCTGGAGCCGTAGGACGTGACGCTCATCAGGCGGAGGTACGGGCCCCGCTCGAGCCAGGCCTCGGGGAGGAGCCGCGTCCGTCCATAAAAGGATTGCAGCAGCACGGCGAACCACAGCCAGCCGAGCCCGGTCGCCGCGCCGAGCGCGAGCCACAGCGCGCGCGGCAAACCTGCCCACAGATCGGCGAGGCGGGGCGCGAGGAGGAACAGCAGGGCCGCGGCCGCCGCCGTCAGGGCCGCGATGGTCAGAGCCGCGAACCGGAAGAAGAGACCGGGTGGCGCCGAGAAATCGCCGCGTCCGGGAAGCGGCTTGCCATCCCACTCGTCCCACTCGTGCCCGAGTCGGCGGTCGGTCTCGATGCGGATCAGCTGGGCGCGCGCCGGCGCCGCGTCGACAGTCATGCGGGTCAAGCATCACCCAGTGCCATGGTCGTGTCAAGACGATTGTAGCTTTCGCTCACCATCGTGACATCGACCCCTACCCTGCTAAAGGATGAGCGCACCCGCGCCGCTTACTCCGAAGGCGCGGGGATCTATCGCATCGTGCCCGCGGCCGTCGCCGTCCCGCACGGCGTCGAAGAGCTGCAACGGCTGGTGCGCTGGGCAGCCGACAGCGGCACGCACCTCGTGCCGCGAGGAGCAGGCAGCGGGATGGCGGGCGGGAGCGTGGGTCGCGACGTCGTCGTGGATATGAGTCAGGGATTCCGGTGGACCGCGCCCGACTGGTCGCGACGCACGCTCTGGGCCGGCGCTTCCGTCACCTGGGCGGACGTGACGGATGCGGCGCGTCCCTTCGGCCTGCGGCTCCCGCCCGATCCCTCCTCCGGAGCCTTCGCCACGTCGGGCGGGATGGTGGCCACCAACGCCGCCGGCCCACGCTCGGTGCGGTGCGGCAGCGTGCGACATTGGGTCGAGGCAATCGAGGTCATCGGAACCGATGGGGAGGCCAGGCGGGTCACTCGGGGAGCAGGGAGCGGGGAGCGGTTCCATTTGTCATCCGACCAGGGTCGGCTCGTGGAGGCTCGGTTTCCCAAGACCCGCAAGAACTCGGCCGGATATGCCTTGAATCACTTCGCCGACTCGGGAGACGAGCTCGATCTGCTGATCGGGTCGGAGGGAACGCTGGCGTTCGTGACCGCGGTCGAGTGGCGGCTCGAGCCGATCCCGCCAGACGTGGCCGGCGTGGCGCTCGGGTTCCGGACACTGGAGCAGCTGACGGAGGCGGTGCCGTTCCTCGTGGCGCTCAACCCCTCGGCGGTCGAGCTGCTCGATCGGACGCTGCTCGATTTCGTGCGTCCGGCGGGTGTCGACCTGCCGGAGGGCCTAGAGATAGAAAGCCTGCTCCTGGTCGAATTCGAGCGCGAGACCCAGGCGGCGGCGCGCGGCGTGGTGGGCGATGCGGTCCGTGGCCTCGCGGCCAGCACGGCGCATGTGGCCACCGCCGTGGACCGGGCCAGCCTCGAGCGCTTGTGGGCGGTGCGCCGGCTCGCGAGTCCCGCCCTGGCCCGGCTCCCCGAAACGCGGCGCTCGCTCCAGGTCGTCGAGGATGGTTGCGTGCCGCTCGAGCGGCTGAGCGACTACGTCGCCGGGATCCGGGCGGCCGCCACGCGGCACGACATCCCGATCGCGGTCTTCGGCCACGCGGGCGATGGCCACGTCCACGTCAACACCCTCCCCGACGTGACTCGCCCCGGCTGGAGCGATGGGCTGGCGGCGCTGTACCGCGACGCCGTTGAGCTGTTGCTCGGTCTGGGCGGCACGCCGAGCGGCGAGCACGGTGTGGGCCGGTTGCGGGCCGGATTGTTGGAGCGCTTCTACGGGCCCGAGGTGGCGACGCTGTTTCGCGAGGTCAAGCGAGCCTACGATGCGGGCTCGACCCTCAATCCCGGTGTTATTATCCCCTCGGCCGACTGGGCGCCGCTCGCCGACCTCAAAGTGGGACCGGCGGCGGCGCCGATTCCCGACGACGTCGCCGCACGCTTGCGCGAGATCGAACGGACCGCCGGTTGGGCGATCCCGAAGCTCGAACTGGCCATCCCGAGCCCCTGACCCCTAGCCCCTAGCCCCTTATGGAAGTCTTCCGAGCCCCCCGCGTCACCCTCATCGCCCGCCCGGAGTTCCTCGAGCCCGCGCACCTGCGGGTGCAGTGGCAGGGGGACGCCTCGTCCGGGGAGCGGCTCGCCGAGTTCGCGGGGCGCATCTGCTACATGAGCCAGCACAACCCGGCGCACCGATCCACGGCCGAGTACCTCGAGAACATCAAGAAGCAGGGACATGGCTCCGTGCTGGAGCACGCCGTCTACGTGCTCCTGATCGAGGGGATTTCCCGCTCCTGTTCGCACGAGCTCGTCCGACACCGGGCGGGCTTCGGCTACTCCCAGTTGTCGCAGCGTTACGTGGACGAATCGCACGCGGCATTCGTCATGCCGCCGGCGCTCCTCGGCGACGCGCAGCTCGAGGCCGAGTGGCAGGCGGAGGTCGCGGACGCGCAGGCCGCGTACGTGCGCGCGGTCGAGGCGCTGATGCAACGCTACGAGTGGGTCACGGACAAGGTGCACCGTCGGAAGATGGCACGCGAGGCGGCACGGAGCGTGCTGCCGAACGCGACCGAGGTCAAGATCGTGGTGTCGGGGAACGCGCGCGCGTGGCGCACCATGCTCGAGCTGCGATGTGGCGAGGGCGCGGAGCTCGAGATCCGGCGCATGGCGCTCGCGTGTCTGCGCGAGCTGCAGCGCGAAGCGCCCGCGCTCTTCTCCGACTTCGAGATCTACGTCGCCGAAGATCGACAGGAGGCGGCGCGGGTCGCGTACCACAAGGTGTGACGCGCGTCATTCGAAAAAAAATTCCGAATTGCCTATTGCGCATCGCTCCGGCTTTTCTTATTCTCTATCCGAGCACACGTTTGACGAATCACAGACCGCACCCGCGGCCTTTTTTGTAGGAGGTTACCCGAGACCACATGCGAATCGGTCTCGCATACAACGAAAAACCGGAGCCCGCGTCCACCGAGGATCCCGACAGTAGCGACGACGCGTACGCCGAGTGGGACGACCCCGCCACCATCGCCGCGGTGGAGCAGGCTCTCGGTCTCTTCGGCAGCGTCATCCGCCTCGAAGCCGATCAGTTCCTCCCACAGAAGCTCGCGCTCTCCTGCCCTGATCTGGTGTTCAACATGGCCGAAGGGTTCCGCGGCCAGAGTCGCGAGGCGCTCGTCCCGGCGATCTGTGAGTACCTGAGCATCCCCTACACTGGCTCCGATCCGCTCACCCTCGCGCTCTCGCTGCACAAGGGGCGCACCAAGGAGACGCTCGCCTTCCGTGGCGTCCCCACCGCCCCATTCGTGTGCCTCGAGACACCGGACGACGTGGACCGGATGGCGCTGCCGTTTCCGGTGTTCGTCAAGCCCGTGGCCGAGGGATCCGGCAAGGGCGTGTTCAGCAGCAACTTGTGCGACGGGGCGGCGGCGCTGCGGGAGCGCGTCCGGTTCCTGGTCGAGCGCTACGCGGAGCCGGTGCTGGTCGAGACGTACCTCCCGGGTCCGGAATTCACGGTCGCGATTCTCGGTAACGGCCCCGAGACGTACTGCCTGCCGGTGATCGGGTTCGACTTCTCCACGCTGCCTCGGGGCGCGCCCCCCGTGTACGGCTACGAAGCCAAGTGGGTGTGGGACCGGCCCGAGGCACCGCTCGCGATCTTCCAGTGCCCGGCGCGCGTGCCGGGCGGACTGTATCGGGAGATCGAGCGCACGGCGCTCGACGCCTACCACGCGCTCGGCTGCCGCGACTGGTGCCGGGTCGACGTCCGGATCGACCGGTTCGGCGTCCCCAACATCCTCGAGCTCAACCCGCTCCCGGGCATCATCCCCGACCCTGCCATGAATTCCTGCTTCCCCAAGGCGGCGCGCGCCGCGGGGTTCGGCTACGACGAGCTGATCCAGGAAGTGGTACGGATCGCCTGGCGGCGGCTCACGGGGCGAGACCTGCCGGCGCGCGCCGTGGTCGGGACGCCGCATGCGGCGCCCCGGCACGCGGCGGCAGCGTCCGCGTGAAGCTCGTCATCCTCTACGACCCCGGCGCCGAGGACTGGACGCCGGAGGACATCCGCGGCGTGATGAAGGCCGTGGACGAGATCGGCGCGATCTTCGGCGCCATGGGCGCCGGCCACGAGATCCGCAAGGTCCCCGTGCGACACGACATGCGCTGGTTCCAGGTGGCGCGCCGCGCCGACCTGGTCTTCAACCTGTGCGAAGGCGTGCACGGCCGGAGCGAATGGGAAGAGCACGTCGTGGGGACGCTCGAGTTCGCCGGGATCCCGCTCACGGGGGCGAGCCTGTGGACCATCGCGGCCTGTCGTCGCAAGCCGATCGTCAACGCGCTGCTCGCGCAGGCGGGACTCCCGATCCCGCGCTGGACCGTCGCGCAAGGCAAGATCGAGGACGACTTTCCCCTTCCCGCCATCGTCAAGCCGGCCGCGGAAGACGCGAGCGCAGGGCTGGACCGGGGCTCGGTGGTGAGCGACCGCAAGGCCCTGCGCGCCCGCGTGGCCGCGATGACCGAGCGGTTCGACGAGGTCCTGGTCCAGGAATATGTCGCCGGCCGCGAGTTTAACGTCGGGTTCGTCGGCACCCGCGCGCTCCCCATCTCCGAGATCGACTTCAGCCGGATGCCCGAGGGCGCGTGGCCGATCCTCACCTACGCCGGGAAGTGGGAAGCCGGGTCGCCCGACGATCTGGGGAGCGTGCCCGTCTGCCCGGCGAACATCCCGCAGAAGCTCGGTGACCGGCTGGTCCGGGTCGCGGAGGCGGCGTGGCGCGTGATGCAGGGGAAGGGGTACGGTCGCGTGGACCTGCGGCTCGACGATCAGGGCCGCGTCTGGATCCTCGAGGTCAACCCCAACCCCGACTTG
>Ga0137365_10005106_pt1 | contig 10543 bp, 11 predicted proteins | sample SagtaG_9_FD_104799 | JGI IMG/M metagenome (GOLD analysis project Ga0137365, IMG submission 104799) | Vadose zone soil microbial communities from Sagehorn Ranch, Mendocino, California, USA - Sage1_L_40_16 metaG | ecosystem: Environmental > Terrestrial > Soil > Vadose zone | place: USA... | reverse complement strand
CGAATTTAATTCGGCCGCTTTTTTCGCCATTTCGATCGCCGCGAAATTTATGTCATTAAGATATATTTGCTCGATTTCAGGAGCTTCCACTGCCACCCTTAGTGCCCTTGCACCTATTCCACTGAAAGAATCTGCAAAATTTCTCTTGGTATACTTGAAATCTGATATGAATGCTCTATAAGCGAGCACAGAAATATCTCGATTTAATCTGGCTGCCTGATTAAAAAAAGCAGGAGATTTTGGGGGAACCTTATTGTTAAGCGATGCGGCAGGAACGATCAGCCGAGTCTTGCCCTCGATGGTTTCTACAAGTTCCTCTGCCATGTCATTATCTCCAAAGATCAGAGCATAGCATTAATACTTTGGATTATATGTCAATTCAACAAGACAATCGATAATTTTTAGGTTGCCCTCATTAAGGACGAATTATGTGGCGATCTCCCACTAAAAATGTGGCAAAATGCTCTTCACAACCTACCGTAACCATGTCAGCGTTGTCTACACGGAAGTAGTTAAGACGCAGTCGCCTAGCGCCATTAAGCACCATGTCAATAGCATCAATACAATTCTGGCAGGTCATTTCTTTTTCTGTGCACTCCTGATATCCGAGATAGTCTGCAGGTCTTTAACAAAGACGCTGTTCTTTATCACTGAATCTTTAACCTTTTCTGATTCCTTAGTTACTTCCAGGATGTTGTTGGTGTCTGCTATTCCTAGGATTGCACGAAATATCTCGATTTTATCATCGGTCTTATTTGGCGTTGGTCTTTAGGCCGAAAACGTACTGCATACTTTTTCTGGGTTGGATCAATTTCAACGATCCATCTTTCAATAAAGTGAACGATTTCGTGAGCTATAGCTTTATTGAATTGAAAAAATATCTATGATATTCTGATAACAAACACTCTAGATATTGAATAGTAACTTACTTTCTCTATATATCAAAGTGTAGGTTGGGTGGATGTGTATAGGAAGGGGGAGAAGTATGAAAGGATGAAATACTAATGGTAGCAAATCAAGTTACAGGCTTCCCCTTCCAACTTGCCACTTGCCATAGATACATCCACACTAAAACAAAAAAAAGTTTTCAATACATTAGATGATAAGAAGGGAACAGTATGAATAGTGACAAACTTACTTTTTCCCCTCTTATCTTGACGTACATATCACAACGTGGTTTTATGCATTACTCTATTTACTACCATCGCAAACTACTTTATGGTTGTTGATATTTTAGTAGGGTTACCCTTACTAAACTAACATAAACAATTAGATGGTACGAGAACAAAATACTCTAGAGATTGAATAGTTACTATTGCTGATTACAAATCCTAGATTTCATAAGATATTGTTACACATCTGCATATTGCACGATATCTATTTCTTTGTTACTGACCATAGTAACATTAGCTGGTACTTAAATCAAAAATAAGGTGAAGAAGGTAGCTGCAGGAACAACCTTAGCGCCAATTCAGTCATATGCTACCGGACGCGGCGGTTTTTCAGGCACCTCAAGCCTCAAACATCGTATCCGTGACGGTGTAACTGTGAATCTAGAACACAGAAGCCAACATATGGATCAAGAAAATCTCTGTTATAGAGCTAATACATGCAGACAGGCAAACGATGGTCAAAACACATTGGGCAATGATAATTCAGTAACAGGATTTACTGATCAGAGTGAGAACCTTCAAGCTGCAGCAGCGCCAGGTAATAAGGAGATAGACAAGGCTAAACAATCACCATCCTTTGAAAGAGAATACAATCTCAAGTATCTGGGTCTTATTGGTAACGTATATCATACTGCAGATATAGAGAGGGCAATTCAGCTGTCGTCAATGGTAGGTTTGGATCCGGGCTTTGGATCCTCTGCGTTCGGTGTTGTTATAACGGAATGGGTTGATAACGAAATCCGAATACTTCATGCAGAAGAATATGAAAGGCCTGAATTCAACGATATGATAAACACAACTATGAGACTGGTGAACCAATTCGGTATTAGGCCACAAGACTATTCTTGTAGGATCTATGTTGATGGCGCTAACCCCGAGTTTATCAGATCTCTAAAGCACCAACTAGGAGATAGGCCTGATTACGAAGACGAGATAAAGTTCTACCAGAGTAATTCTCCAGGTATTGATTGGACCCAGAATATGACCGTTATTCCAGTCCATTTCGTAAAAGAACACAGACGAATGTTAGCACAGGCGAAGAAGATAATAGCGTATAATCAAGGTACGATTGCAATCAATCCCAGATTCGATAAACTAATAACTTCACTTAGGACCGCAGTGGAAAAGGGTGAAGGGTCATTAGACAAAGATGCTACTTCGCATGACGATATCCTTGATGCCTTTAGACTAGCATTGCAGTTCTATTATTAGTAAGGTTATTATTAAAAAGCTGTAATATCTTATGGTCTTTTTTTACTGCAATAGCAGGGAGAATCAATGGCCCCACGACATTCACTATGTCGACCCTGGGTACAATATCCACATATTTTTATGGAATACGAAGTCCTTTCACTATCGGTGTCACTATCCATTAGAGTTACATCTTTATCTAGGAATTTGTCCTCAGAATTATCTTCATGAAGCAAAGCCTTTTCTTGACTTGTTCTTAGCGAGAATGAATAATAAAGCTTAACTTATCTCATCTGGATCTGCGACCAAGACTAGTATTGCAGCACTATTCCTGATCAGTTTTAATGATGTCTGAAGAAACCTATTATCCAGTATCATAATCGTTAACATCAGGTGATAATACTATGGTCTTCAATCGCTTTCTTTTCTTTTGTTTCTTCTTCTTACCGTTCATTAGATTTATCGTAACGTGACAGATAGCCGTGTACTGAGGCCTTGCTATCGGTATCTGAGTACTTGCATTAAAGCTTTAACCTAGTGAACAGTAAGTATGCTATGGATTCTCAAAACCATTACGAATCTGATGACAATGAGAATAGAATACTGGACCTAACTAACCAAGCAGATGACGAAGGACAAGGCCCAGATTATATTTGTGATCATTGTGAGATACCAATGCTAAGGCCCAGCGAGGACTTGTCTACAGTTAACGGCGTTGTAGTTGTTAAGCGAGGTTCGTACTACTGCAGCAAGTGCGGCATGGTTTGGGATTCGCTGGACCAGCAGCAACAGCGGGTCATAAAGTCGCAAGAAAAGACTGGGCCAAGAATACCCAAGCCTTCAGATGATTTCTTCTTTGAATCTGTTCCATCAAATACAGGTCTGGAACCAAAAGAAAATCAAGAGTTTGATCCCGAGCCTAACGAAAGGGAGCAACTAGAAGCCGATGGTTGTACTGTATTAGAGGAAAGGATAACTACGTCGGATGGTAGAACGATAATCAAACGCTACTAGTTTAAAAAGTATTGAAGGAGGTAAGAGGGAAGCTATGAGACAACCAAAACCCCCCTTCTTACTCCCGGATCTTCACCAGATCTTAGACAATATCGATTTTATAGCTTTCAACTTACTAATACCCTACTACTATAATCGAATAGTTATGTGGTATCACCGACGTACTAATGCAAAGAAAGTACGTATGTAAGGTTTACAGTTTAGTCAGTCGATCATTCAGCAAACAGGTTACTATTTTCGTAAACGCTTTCTAATCTTCTGGATATCAATGCACAATCAACACTGTGAAAAAGCTCTACTTCTTTGTTCTTTTGGACTCCTGCTTTCATCATGGTAATTGGTTTACCACATATACATTGTGCTTGTTGTGATTCTGACATTGGGGGTTTTAGAGTATATTCTATATAAGGAGTAATATTGCAGTGTAACACAGTGTAGTTATCCTGGTTAATTGATGCACCGGATTTATTTCGCTATCCTCCTGGTACCTTAACCACCACAATTCTCTGGTATTCATAACATCGCGCTAAACTAGAGATTCTGGATTAATTCTAAACTCCCTGCATTGACATTTGTCAAATGGCTTGTTGAATGGGTTGGTATGGTTTGTAGTTGTATTGGGGATACTAATCCTAACGTTGTCTAACACATCAGGAAAATAACAGGGTCCACCCATAAAATGACAGTTACGTTTATGGCCGCAGTAACAGGCGTCAGTTATAACGATATTACTGGTCATGTATTGTCCACTTGAGCTTACTGTAAAAGCACAATGCTTTGGAAGAAACACTATAAAGGCCATGACTGAAAAACCGTTTTAGACGCTAGCGCTCAAATTTTGAGCATGCCGCAATGGTTAATTATAAGATTTTAAACTATTGCAATGGACGAATTATGAGGAAAGCATAAACATCCGGGATCACCAATGAAGGATATACTAATAGGTGGGGTTGACGAGGCAGGGAGAGGATCAATAATAGGCCCTCTTGTAATTGCAGGCGTAAGCATGAGAACGTCCAATATTCAACTATTGCGCATCTTAGGAGTAAGAGATTCTAAATTGCTGTCACGTAAATCCCGTGGGAATCTTTTCGGTCATATCGCAGAGCTGGCTGAATCAATTTGCATCTTTGTACTTAACTGCAGAGAGATCGATGAAAACGTTGCCGTAAATAGACTTAACATTTTGGAAGCTGATGGTATGGCTCAGGTGATAAGTACAATTACAGCCGACAAAACATATGTTGATGCCTGCGACGTGAATCCTGGGCGATACAAGAGCTATATAGCTAGCCGTCTTGGTCATGACAGTCCCGAATTATGTGTCTTTAACCATGCTGATAGTTTGCACGTGGTTGTCTCTGCTGCGTCAATTATCGCCAAGGTTTTTCGTGACAATGAGATCTCAGAAATTAATAAGCATCACAATAATAATATAGGAAGCGGATATCCGTGTGATCGAAAAACCATGAATTTTCTCAAAAACTGGGTGACCAGATTTGGATCTGCACCACAATTTGCAAGAAAATCATGGAAACCGTTAAGAATAATGCTAGAAGAACTAACCTCTTGCGAGCTGACTCATCTGCCCTTATAAGTTGCATGTATCAATCCGTGATCCTTGTCAAATGGTTCCAAATTAATCGTTTGATTTATCTCAAATCCATTTATTTCTAGTCTTTTCATTTCCTTAGCTATGACTACCTTCGGATCCTCTACAACGTCTATGCTCCTTGCTTTGATTGTGATTAATAGCCTCCCTTTGGGCTTTAAATATACGAAGCAATTCTCTATTGCAATTGCAGTTTGATCTGGTTGGGCGATGTCGCAGTATATCACATCTACTTGCCCAAAAATGGAAAAATAAGAGCGCGGCTTCCTTGCATCCTCAAGTATGGGTAGCACGTTACTCCGTTTTGAAGCTACATTTTCGATCAATTCGCGTGCAACCCTTGCTGCAGATTCAACTGCAAAAATTATTCCGGTAACACCAATTATATCAGAGACATGACTCACTGTCGTTCCTGTGGATGCACCTAGGTACAATAATTTGGTGCCGTTTATTATTGGCATATGCCTAAGACCCTTTTTTAATCCTGCGGCCAACTTACTGCGATATGGGTCCCAAATTCGATATTCATTGCCATTATGCTTGATTAGTTTTTCCCCGTAAACTGTATTGCCTTCAATCAGATTCAATGTTGCGAGCTCGATACTACCATCTACTTTGAACCAAATTACGGGATCAACGATGGACATTTAGAATATCGTAATTGTTCACAGTACTAGAATCGCTATTTGGTTGAACCATATTTTCATGTATTAGTCTTAAGATTTAATATATCAATCCATTCAAAACCGGCGCCTTCCGAATCGATTTCTGTCTCTTCTACGTTTTGATTGTTTATTTTTCGCCTTATTTCCATGTCGACGTCCCTCTATATTATGTTCTATGTATCTCTTATCCTTCCTAGTGATAATGGGTGGTTCTTTATATCTGGCCTGAATGTAGCTGATGCGTGCATTTAGTTTCTCCAATAATAGATTATCTTTTGTCCCGTGTCGATATAAATCAATCCTAGCCCCAATGGCCACTTTGGCCGCAAGCACTCTAGCTATCTTGCCACGCTGCCAACTTGGTGCAGAGTGAACTAACGGATGCTGGAAGATAACGCCGTGCTTTGGGGGTTTCATTCCTGTTTTTAGTGCTCTGAACAAAGCTTTTTCAGCTCCTAGAATTTGAATAGTACTCGCAGGAAGGCTAGCCAATCTGCCTAGACTCCCAGCCTTGGCAATCATTCTTGCACCTATTGATGCTGTTAGCAATTCTCTCGTATTAGGAGCTATTGCTTCCATAGCATTTTCTAGATGTCCCTCTAAAATTTTCCGAAGTTCAGATTGCGCAATAACTGCAGCTGCTAGCTTCTGTAGTATTAAGAGATTCTCTTGCGTAATACTTCCGCCCTTGCTTCGATTCGCTGCATCCATAATTACTTCCCTTTTCTTCTCCTGCAGATCCAACATTTCCAAAAGCTCCCTGTTAATATTTACTCTTAATCCTGCTTTCTGTACTATTTCAGCATACAAGGTAAGACTTTGAATCAAATTATCTAGTTCAGGAAAATGGAGACCGTACCATTCGCGCATCCTGGATCCTAAGGTATTTATTATTTTATCCAGTTCATCGAGGCTATTGATAGCTTGAATTATGTGCAAGTCTAGTTTTTCAGATATTTGCCCTACCTTAGCGGAGGATAGGTCTATAGCAAAATCTTTTAGGGCTTGTACGGCATTATTTTCACTGTCCATGAATCCTGCCCGAACAATAAAATTTGGTTTTCTGTTCTGAATCAATAGCTGTTCCTCCAAAGTCATCAATTGGCTGCTCAAGCCATTCTGCTTTAAGACAAGATCGATGTTTCGATCATTAACCGAGATATTTTCAAAGGATAGTAATTTTTCAATGATCTGATTTAGTTCTTGCGGGCTCTCTCCATTTTTCAGTGAAAGATAAGAATCTATTGCATTACTAAATTTTTTTGAAGAGATTAAGTTGTCGTTCTCGTCAAAGGCAGCTAACCCTATCTCTAAAAGTACAAGCGAACATCCGGTTGGCATATATGTATGCCATTCATCTAAGGACATTAAAATGTAGCATTAACTTCCTTTATTCTGTTAAGAAGATTGTGGCTATGTAAAACTCAAATTAGCTACTCAATTTTGAACTCATCATGCAAAGGCGTAGCAAGATTTCCTATCAATATTAAAATAAAAGAATTACAAATGAATTTTGTTGTTTTTCAAAAATAAAGATAAACATGATGAAAGGCAGCTCAAAAAAAGAGTCATTATGGCGAGGCAGGTCGCAGATGGGATAATAACCTACTCTAAGACATGGCATCCCAACGAAGGAATCTTAATTTTACAGGGCAAATCAAACAAGTCCGAGATCCTAATTGAAGGGTTGGTTGTTCCGCCTTTTTCTTCTCATGGTCCCTATTATTCAGGTTTCCCGACTTATGATCTTCCTTTTGATCTTTCATATATTGGAACCGCTCACTCCCACCCAGGGGGATCCAATAAACCCTCTCTTGAAGATCTAAATAATTACTTTGGGGTTGTTTCTATCATAATATGTCATCCCTATGAAGACGAAACCATCGGGGCGTTCGATCGAAATGGACGGAACATGGATTTCAAAATATTGCCATCAACCTAAATCTATCTACCTCCACAAACCCTGTTTCGTAAGATAATAAAATTAAGTGTGAATTTTAATTATGGAAGGTTAATAATGCGGTTATTGATCTACTATCGCTTGGTCATTTGAAGCAGATAGAGATTATCACAACGCAAGTATAGTATTCAATCGGAATGGTGTCCCTCCTCAGACACAATCTGTCGGTTAAGGGCAGCTTGTTTTTCAACCTAACTCAGCAAAAATAATATTTGATTTAGTGAGAATACTATGCTTGGGCTAGAACTCAAAAATAAGGTAATCAGCAACGTAATCTCTATTTAGGACTAATTCTCGAATTGCTTAGGCTTTTTATTTTCCGTGACTTTTGTCATAGGATATTCGGATACATTGATTAATTCTACCTTGCTAACCTCTTCGCCGAGGATTGATAATATAATCAACCGCGCTACCTATCAAAGCGAATCCCATGCCTGTCAGTGCGATCATAAACCCAGGTGGGATTATCCACCACCACAATCCCCTCGCTGCGGCGGCCGCGGAGTTTGCTTCATGCAAAATTTGTCCCCATGTAGGGATTGATGGATCGCCCAATCCAAGGAAACTCAGGGCCGCTTCACCCAATATAGCTCCGGGAACCGCTATTGCAATACTTGCAAATGTTAAAGGTAGCAGTTGTGGAATGACATGTTTATACAATATTTTGATATCTGATTCTCCCATTAATTTTGCTGCTTCAACGTATTGAAGGTTTTTTATTTGGAGGGCCAAGCTTCTGGCGATTTTTGCCGTCCCAACCCACCCAAAAATTACGAGGAAAGCTGTAATGAGGAATATGCTCCTTCCAATTACGATTGACAAAATAACGAGAAGCGGAAGCGCGGGCAAAGAATAAAAGAGATCGTTAACTCGCATTAAAGTCTCGTCGGTTCTTTTTCCTTTGTATCCAGCTAGAATGCCGTATATAAGCCCAATCAAGATAGAAGCCACAGAGACTGTCAGACCTATAAAAAGTGCAACTGGGGCTCCCCATAAAATCCCGATAGCAAGATCCCTTCTCAATTCGTCGGTTCCCATGAGTCCATAGACCTCTCCGCCCAAGATTAATCCAGCCTCTTCAACTGAATCGCCTTGGTTGAATAGGTAAAACCGCTCGTTAATAACATACGTGCCCTTTAGAACTTGCTTATTGACACTATCTGAAAATAACATAATTTGTGGCGTTGATGTATCCTGATCATATTTGAATAAATGCTTGTATGTCTGCAAATATTCCCTTACTGAAGAGTCAGTTGAAAATACTCTAGAGGTGAATTCATTTACATTCTTGTCATCTTGGATAGAAGGTGGTAACGGAGTATTATAGATCATCAATTTTTGTCTATCTGGACGCGCTACATCAATCTGCAAGACCGGCGGTATACTATGATATTTTACTGAGTAGGAAATCATGAAGTCACTGGGGTACGAGTCGTGATTGAAATCAATATGATATGAATACGTGACTATTCTAACTCCATTAAATAGATCTTCGGAAATCGAAGCGTCGTCCTTCGTCAAGATAATATGTTCAGCTTTTGTTGGGCCAAAGATTCCAAGATTTGTCCACGCAGGAGCAGCTCCCTTAGGATAATCAATCCAGAAGCTAGGATTGTTCCATTGTTTAAAAGATTCCAATGGAATCCCCAATACAGCATACAATGTCATTATGATAAGAGCTGCTAATATTATCATGCCACAAATGGCAGTTTTGGAACGTTTTAGTTCACCGAATAAAATAGAACGGGAAATCACTTGGCTTGTCATGCTACTTTCACTCGGGGGTCGAAATAGCCGTATAAAATGTCTGTGACGAAAACTGTAATTACAAAAATTATTGTGAAAACATATGTAAGCCCTATAATAACTGGAACATCAAGCACTCCTATGGCATCGTAATACAATTTTCCCATCCCTGGCCAATCAAATACTGCTTCTATTATTATCGCACCTCCAAATGAAGCTGCTAAGCTTAGTGCAATAGATGTCAAGATTGGCGGTGCCGCATTTTTCAATGCGTGACTATACAGAATTTTCGTTTCAGATATCCCCATGGCCCTTTTCGATCTTATAAAATCTTCGCCAAGTATCCCTTCCAGAAAATAACGAACAATGTAAGCCCATGCCGTAAAACTTACTATCACTATAGTCAACAACGGTAGCAACATGTGATAAAGAAGATCTAAAATGTACGAAGGATCAGATGGGGAAGTTAATGGTGTTGCACGAGCAGGGAAGATGTGATACGTGAACGCGAATACAAATATCATGAGCATACCGACCCACCAAGATGGAAAGCTGCTACTGCATATTGCAATAATAGAATTTATCCTGTCCCACACAGACCCTGAATGTTCAGCCACAAATGCGCCGATGTATATGCCTATTACCGTTACAATAAGTGTAGAGGTCGTGAACAACAACACTGTCCTCGGAATTTTCTCCCATATTATGTCGTTCACCTTCGAAGATCCTGATTCAGTAGTGAAGAAATTGGATTTTCCTAGATCAAGTGTTATCACTTTTATGAGAGTATTTAGGAATCGTTTAGGAGAATACCATGGTTCATCGAGCCCTAGTGTTTTTATCTGAAGTTGGATTTGATTATTGATGAAATTCTGCCGCTCCTCGGAATTCTGGAATTGCATCTTTCCCTGACTTATAGCGTTACCCACATCGTATCTTATAGCATCTGTTAATATCTTATCTAACGTCGAACCAAGAAGAGCAATGGTTAGAACTAGGGTAGAAAATACAACTATCATCATGTTGACTGACCTTTTAAGAAGAAAGCGATAGAATCCTGACATGATATCAAGTAATATCTGTAATCTGATTTGTATTAATAGCCTGTGTTAAACCAAGTGGTCTATTGAGTTGACAACAGTTTAACACTGGCCTAGACAATAGCCTTAAACGATAGAACGGT
>Ga0137365_10005103_pt1 | contig 10544 bp, 7 predicted proteins | sample SagtaG_9_FD_104799 | JGI IMG/M metagenome (GOLD analysis project Ga0137365, IMG submission 104799) | Vadose zone soil microbial communities from Sagehorn Ranch, Mendocino, California, USA - Sage1_L_40_16 metaG | ecosystem: Environmental > Terrestrial > Soil > Vadose zone | place: USA: California... | reverse complement strand
GCCGGTGGCGGCGGGGTCCATCACCAGCCCACCGGGAGCGGCGACGCGCCCGGCCGGCAGGAGACAAGTGCCGACGACGACTGACGCACGGAGATATCAGTGAGCACCAAGGACTACCTGGAGAAGGACTACTACAAGGCCCTCGGTGTCTCCAAGACCGCGACCGCGGACGAGATCAAGAAGTCGTACCGCAAGCTCGCGCGCAAGTACCACCCCGATGCCAACAAGGGGGATGCCAAGGCCGAGGAGCGGTTCAAGGAGATCTCCGAGGCCTACAACACCCTGTCCGACGAGAAGCGGCGCAAGGAGTACGACGACGCACGCTCGCTCTTCGGCAGCGGCGGCTTCCGCAGGCCGGGCCCGGGTGGCGCCGCCGGTGGCGGCTTCGGGGGGTTCGACCTCGGCGACCTGTTCGGCGGCGGAGCCGGGACCGGCACCGCAAGCGGGGGCCGTCTGGGCGACCTGCTGGGCGGGATGTTCGGGGGCGGCAGCGGCACCGGCACCGGCACCCGGGGGACGCAGACGCGGCCGCGCCGCGGCGCGGACGTGGAAACGGAAACCACGCTCGGGTTCGGTGACTCCATCGACGGCGTCACCGTCAGCCTGCGGCTGACCGGTGAGGGAGCCTGCCCGGTCTGTCACGGCACCGGGGCGAAGTCGGGAACGGTGCCCAGGGTCTGCCCGACCTGCCAGGGCACCGGTCAGACCAGCCAGAACCTGGGCAGCTTCGCGTTCTCCGAGCCGTGCAAGGAGTGCCGGGGCCGTGGCCTGGTGGTCGATGACCCGTGCCCGGAGTGCTCGGGCAGCGGGCGCGCCATGAGCAGCCGCACGATCCAGGCGCGGATCCCGGCCGGGGTCGCCGACGGGCAGCGGATCAAGCTCAAGGGCAAGGGCGCCCCGGGCGAGCGCGGCGGGCCGGCCGGTGACCTTTACGTGAAGATCCACGTCACCCCGCACCCGGTGTTCGGGCGCAACGGCCACAACCTCACCGTGACCGTTCCCGTCACCTTCCCCGAGGCGGCGCTCGGCGCGGAGGTCAAGGTGCCGGCCCTGCGGGGTGCGCCGGTCAGCGTCCGCATCCCGGCCGGCACCCCGAACGGCCGCACGTTCCGGGTGCGCGGGAAGGGTGTGCGGCGCCAGGACGGGACCAACGGGGACCTGCTCGTCACCGTCTCCGTCCAGGTGCCGCAGAAGCTGACCGGGCCGGCCAGGGAAGCGCTGCACAGCTTCCGCGACGCGACCGCGGGTGAGGACCCGCGGGAAGAGCTGCTGCAGCGGGCGAAGCAGACGTGATGAGACCGGAATGGCCAGCAGGCTTAGCAGGCCCGGCGGGCGCGCCGGGCGCGGCAGGGCGCGGGAGGTGACACGATGACCAACCCTTATGAGATATCCGACGACACCCCCGTGTACGTGATCTCGGTGGCGGCGGAGCTCTCCGGCCTGCACCCGCAGACCCTGCGCGCCTACGACCGGCAGGGGCTCGTCTCGCCCGGCCGTAGCGCCGGGCGGGGCCGTGGCCGCCGGTACTCGCTGCGCGACGTCCTGGTGCTGCGCGAGGTGCAGCGGCTGTCACAGGAGGGCGTCAGCCTCCCGGGCATCAAGCGCATCATGGAGCTGGAAACCGAGCTTGACCGGTTCCGCGCCGCCCTCGCCGAGATGGCCGCCGAGATGGCGCAGCTGCGGACCGAGCTCGAGTCGACCCGGGCGGTGGCCGCCCGGCTCGCCGGGCTGCTGCGCAGCCGCGGCGCGGGCGGCACGCTGGTCCCGGTGCGGGACAGTCGGGCCGGCCGGCCGGAAGCAGGGCCAGGGCCGTCCGCGCGCGAGCCCGTGCCGGCCGCGCGCGAGCCGGGACCGGACCTGCCGGCCGCCGGAACGGCCGGCGATCCGCCGCCGGAATCCGGCTGACGGCCGGCGGCCGTCCTCTCCACCCACCCCAGTAACCCACCCACTCATCTTCGAATTACAGGAAAGCAACCTGATGGCCGACAAGTTCACACGCAAGAGCCAGGAGGCGCTGGCGGACGCGGTCCGCCGCGCCACGGCCGAGGGCAACCCGCACGTTGACCCCCTGCACCTGCTCGTGGCTCTCATCGAGCTGAGCGGCGGGACGGCCGCCCCGCTGCTGCGGGCGATCGGCGCCGACCCCGATGCGGTGCTCGCCGACGCCCGCGCCCGGCTGGCGAAGCTGCCCAGCGCGGCCGGCGCCACGCTGAGCGCGCCCGATATGTCGCGGCCGGTGCTGGCGTCGCTCACCACGGCTGGCAAGCGTGCGCAGGAACTGGGCGACGAGTACGTCTCGACCGAGCACCTGCTGGTCGGCCTGGCCTCAGACGGCGGCCAGGCGGCGGAGGTACTGCGCAAGGCGGGCGCCGGGCCGGACGTCCTCCTGGAGGCGTTTGAGAAGATCCGGGGACATGCCCGGGTCACCTCCGAGGATCCGGAAGGCACCTATCAGGCACTCGAGAAGTACGGCGTCGATTTCACCCAGCGCGCCCGCGAGGGGGATCTCGACCCGGTGATCGGCCGGGACGCCGAGATCCGGCGCGTGATCCAGGTGCTGTCCCGCCGGACCAAGAACAACCCGGTCCTGATCGGCGAGCCCGGGGTCGGCAAGACCGCGGTGGTCGAGGGCCTGGCCCAGCGGATCGTGGCGGGGGACGTGCCGGAGTCGCTGCGCGGCAAGCGACTGGTCGCGCTCGACCTGGGGGCGATGGTCGCCGGCTCGAAGTACCGCGGCGAGTTCGAGGAGCGCCTCAAGGCGGTGCTGAACGAGATCAAGGGGAGCGAAGGCCAGATCATCACCTTCATCGACGAACTGCACACGGTCGTGGGTGCGGGGGCGGCCGAGGGCGCCATGGACGCCGGCAGCATGCTCAAGCCGATGCTGGCCCGCGGCGAGCTACGGATGGTGGGCGCGACCACCCTGGATGAGTACCGCGAGCGGATCGAGAAGGATGCCGCGCTGGAACGGCGCTTCCAGCAGGTCTTCGTGGGCGAGCCATCGGTCGAGGACACGATCGCCATCCTGCGCGGACTCAAGAGCCGTTACGAGGCGCACCACAAGGTGCAGATCTCGGACGCCGCGCTGGTCGCGGCGGCCACCCTGTCCGATCGCTACATCACCGGGCGCTTCCTGCCGGACAAGGCCATCGACCTGGTCGACGAGGCCGCGTCCCGGCTCCGGATGGAGATCGACTCGCGTCCGGTGGAGATCGACGAACTGCAGCGCAGCGTCGACCGGATGAAGATGGAGGAAATGGCGCTGGAGCGGGAGAACGACCCGGCCAGCAAGGAGCGGCTGGAGCGGCTGCGCGCCGACCTGGCCGACCGCCAGGAGCAGCTCACCGGGCTGGTCGCCCGCTGGGAGCGGGAGAAGGCCGGCCTGAACAAGGTCGGCGAGCTCAAGCAGCGTCTCGACGACCTGCGCGGGCAGGCCGAGCGGGCGCAGCGCGACGCCGACTTCGAGACCGCCTCCCGGCTCATGTACGGGCAGATCCCCGCACTGGAAGCCGAGCTCGCCGAGGCCTCCGCCCTGGCGGCCGAGGAAGGGACCGGTGACGGGCCGGCGGGCGACGGCCAGAAGTCAGCCATCCCCGAGAGCGCGCCGATGGTCAAGGAGGAGGTCGGGCCGGACGACGTCGCGGACGTGGTCTCGTCCTGGACCGGCATCCCGGCGGGCCGGCTGCTGGAGGGCGAGACCGGCAAGCTCCTGCGGATGGAGGCCGAGATCGGCAAGCGGCTCGTCGGGCAGTCCAAGGCGGTCGCCGCGGTGTCGGACGCGGTGCGCCGGACCCGGGCCGGGGTCGCCGACCCGGACCGGCCGACCGGATCGTTCCTCTTCCTCGGGCCCACGGGCGTGGGCAAGACCGAGCTGGCGAAGGCGCTCGCCGAATTCCTCTTCGACGACGAGCGGGCCATGATCCGCATCGACATGAGCGAGTACAGCGAGAAGCACACGGTCGCCCGGCTCGTGGGGGCCCCGCCCGGCTACATCGGGTACGAGGAGGGCGGCCAGCTGACCGAGGCCGTCCGGCGGCGGCCCTACTGCGTCATCCTCCTCGACGAGGTGGAGAAGGCGCACCAGGAGGTCTTCGACATCCTGCTCCAGGTGCTCGACGACGGCAGGCTCACCGACGGGCAGGGCCGCACCGTGGACTTCCGCAACACGATCCTGATCCTCACCTCGAACCTCGGCTCGGTGTACATCGCCGACCAGGCGCTCGACGAGAAGGCCAAGCGGGAAGCCGTGATGGGCGTGGTCCGGACGACCTTCAAGCCGGAGTTCCTCAACCGGCTCGACGACATCATCGTCTTCGACGCCCTGACCACCGAGGAACTGAGCCAGATCGTCGACCTGCAGGTGGCCCGGCTGGCGCGGCGGCTCGCCGACCGCAGGCTCATGCTCACGGTTACCCCCGCGGCCCGCGAGTGGCTGGCCGTGACCGGGTTCGATCCCGTGTACGGGGCACGGCCACTGCGCCGGCTGGTCCAGTCGGCCATCGGTGATCAGCTGGCCCGGGAACTGCTGTCCGGGGAGATCGCCGACGGGGACACGGTGCAGGTGGATCTGGACGAGGCGGCCGATGCGCTCGTCGTCTCGTCCTACCAGGAGCCGGAGATGGTGCCCGGCTCGGACGGCAGCTCGTCCAGCAGCCGGTCGTAGGGGTCCTCGGGAAGCCCGAGGTCGTTGCGGATCCGGAACCGCAGGGTCAGCAGCAGTCTCAGCTCGGCCCGGCGCGCGGGCGGCAGCGCCGCCACCCCAGCGGTGCCTTCTGCCCGCTCGCCGGCCTCGCCCACTTCCGGCTCCTCGGTATCCGCATCGCCTGCCGTGGCGACCGGGCCCGGCGCCCGGCCCAGGCACAGCTCGACACCCGCGCCCGCCCAGGCCAGCGCGCCGATCAGGTCCGTGCGCTCCGCCAGGAGCTCAGCCATCAGGTCGCACGTCCGCGGCTCGCGCGGCGGTTCGGCGGCCATCCGCTGGATCAGCGTCTCGGCCTCCCCCGCCCGGTCCATCATGAACAGCGCCCGCGCCAGCGGCGCCCGCGGATCGACGTCGGACGGGCCGCCGTCCTCCAGCGCGCGCATGAACCTGTTGGCCGCCGCGGCGGGGTCGTCGGCGAGCAGCCACTGTTCCCCCGCCCGGGTGTAGGCCTCGGCCCGCGGCATCGCCGAGGTCTGGGTCCCGGTATCGGCCAGCAAGGTCATCTGTTGCGCCGCTGCCCGGTGATCGCCGGTGAGCGCGGCGTCGAATTCGATCGCGTCAAATGCCTCGCGACTTAGTACTTCCACGTCAGACAAGGTACCCACCATGGCGGGGGCCCAATGCGGCAAAGAGGGTTCCGCTGGCGGATATATGCGCTGGCATGTAACTCCCGGGGGACGGAGGTGCCGCCGGATGGCGGGAAGATCGCGGCGACGCTGGTCCCCTGCGGTCGCGTGCCGCTCTCAATGACGGGCTCTCTCCAGGGCGTCCCAGAAGCCCCGCCGCAGCGCGTGGCGGACCTCGTCGTGCAGCAGGGAATCGATCGGCAGCGCCGAATCCTGCAACAGCCTGGCTTCCAGGTCGGAGGGCATGCGCGGCTTGCGGGCGAGAACGGCCTCCAGCCAGAGCGCGGGGGCGTCGCGGGCGACCGATTGCCCGAAGTTGAAGCCCTCACCATGGGCTGCCTGCACCGCGTCGGCCAGGGAGACCGACGTCTGCTGCGGCACCAGGTGGGACGCGGCAGGCTGCTGCCCGGCGTACATGCCCTGCTGCGGGGGCATATACGGCGCCGCGGCCACCTCGGGCTGATCGGCGGGCGGACCGGGGAACTGCTGGGCCGGGACCGCCTGCTGGTTCTGCGGCCCGCGTGTGAACCGCCCGGTGGCGGCAGGGTGGGCCCGCGTCGCCCCACGCCCCTGCTGTTCAGCCGGGCCGGCTGGCCCGCCCGTTCCCGGTGGGCCGCCCGGCCCTTGCTGCATCGGGACAGCTCCCGCTGGCCCCGCCTGACCGGGCGTGGGGCCCGGCGGCCCAGCCAGCGCGGGAGCGGGCTGCGGGCCGCCCGTGGCCTGGTGCGGGCCTGCTGGCCCGGGCCCGCCTAGTCCGCCGCCCGGTCCGCCCATGGCTTCCGGGCCAGGACCCTGATAGGTGGGTGGTGCCGGGTAGATGGGCTGCTCCGCTGGCATGCCCGGGACCTGGGGGACCTGGGGAGCCTGGGGAACCTGAGCGCCCGGAGGAACGCCCTGGTGTGGCGCCATGCCCGGATGCCCCTGCTGGACGGGCGGTGCCGTCCCGGGCTGGCCGGGCATTGGCTGCTGCGCCGGTACCGCTTGCTGGCCGGGCACCATCTGCTGGCCGGGCATCACCTGCTGGCCGTGGACCGGCTGGCCGGGCACCGCCTGCTGGCCAGGCACCACTTGCTGGCCGGGCTGGCCGGGCATCACCTGCTGGCCAGGCACCACTTGCTGTCCGGGCTGGCCGGGCATCACCTGCTGGCCGGGCACCACTTGCTGTCCGGGTACCGCCTGCTGTCCGGGCACCGGCTGCTGGCCGGGTACCGCCTGCTGGCCCATTGGTGCCGCCGGGACGGGCTGCTGCCCGGGGTGGGGTGCCGCTGGCATGCCGACAGCACCCTGCCCGGCGCCGGCGTCGCGGCCCCTCCGCTGGCGCGGGGCCGGCAGCGGAGGCTGCGCAGCTGGCGGCTGCTGGGGGGCCGGCTCGCCGGCCATCCCGGGTGCGGCGGCGGGCTGCGCCATGCCCGGCTGCGCCGGCATGGGACCGGAGGTCTGGGCCGCTTGACCCCGCGCAGGTGCGGGCTGGCCGGCCGGCATAGCGGGCTGGCCGGTCGGAGCGGCCGGCTGGGCCGCCATGCCCGCCGGCTGCTGCATGCCAGGCACGGCCGCCGCGCCCGGCGGCACGTCCTCGGCCGGAGCCGACCGGGCGTTCCGGGACCGCCTTGGCTGCGGCGCCTGCTGTTCGGGTGGCGCCATGCCGATCGGGCCGGAGGGGTTGATCGGCTGCTGGGCACCGGGCTGGCCGTTTATGGCCGGCTGCGCCGTGCGCTGGTACTCGGCGATGACGGGCGCGGTGTAGATCTCGGGCGGTGCGGGACTCGACCCGGCGGGCAGCGCCTGCTGACGGCCAAGCGGGCCGACCGGCCCGTGACCGTTGGTCAGGGCCCGGCCCGGATAAGCCCCGACGCCCTGGCGCTCGTCATCATGGAGCGGCTCCGCGCCCACCACCAGTTCCACGTAAGGCCGCAGGTGTGCCTCACCGACCTCGACGATGTCGTCGCATTCCTGCCGGAGGGCGCGGGAGATTGTCCAGTTGCCGTCCACCGTGATGTGGACCAGCGTGACCCGGAGACCGAGATCCTGGACGTCCGCGATGACCTGCGCCAGGTCCTCCTCGGCACTGACCACGAGCGCGTCCTGCAGGGCGCCGTTACGCGCCAGGGTGGTCAGGTCGCGGTGGATCTCGCTCTCCACGCCCTCGCGGCGGCCCGGCCTCATCCGGCCCAGCCGCAGCTTCACCCCGGGAAGGTCGGCGAGCGCGTCATGCTCGGCTGACCGGCGGCCCTCCACGGTCGCCTCGTACCAGTAGCAGCGCAGCAGCGGCAGCCCCGTCCGGTCACGGGCCACACTCCCCAGGAACTGGAGCAGGCCCGCGTAGTTCCAGGAGACGGACTCCCGGTGACGAGTTCCGTGGACGGCCATCGCACCATCGGCCAGGACGTAGCCCGCGTCCACGAACAGCGCACACCGATCCATGCGGCACCGTCCTTCCTCGACGCGAGACGGGGGTCGACGCGAGACGTTACCAGCGCGCAGCCGCCGCCGTGATGGACTGGCGCAGATCGCGGGCAACCCGGACAGGAGCGGAAGTCAGCTCTTGGCGGAAGGTATCGTCACTATGACCGGCCGCCCGGCAGGATACCCAGACATGCGACTTCTTGTTCTCGGGGGCACCCGCTTCCTCGGACGCGCCATCGTGGACGACGCGATCAGCCGCGGCTATGACGTCACGACCTTCTCGCGGGGGCTGAGCGGCCATCCCCGGCCGGGTGCCGAGGCGCTGCACGGGGACCGGACCAGCGCCGAGGATCTGCGCCAGCTGGCCGGGCGGGACTGGGACGCGGTCATCGACACCTCCACCATCGTTCCCGTGCACGTCGCAGCCTCCGCCCAGCTGCTGGCCGGCCACGTGGGCCACTACACCTACGTTTCCACCATCTCGGTCTACCTTGACCGGCCGGGCGAGCCGGTCACCGAGGAATCACCCGTCGTCGACTGCCCCCCGGACGCGTCGGGCACGGCCGAGACCCTCGACTACAGGGAAATCAAGGCCGGCAGCGAACGGGCGGTCCAGGAGGCGATCCCCGGCCGGAACCTGATCACCCGGCCGGGGCTGATCATCGGGCCGCACGAGGACGTGGGCAGGCTCCCCTGGTGGCTGACGAGAATCGCGCGGGGGGGCCCCGTGCTGGCCCCGCCGCTGGACAGTGCGCTGCGGATGACCGACGCACGCGACCTGGCGGCCTGGCTGACCGACAACACCCGGCGCCGCATACCCGGCGTGGTGAACGTGCCCGGACCGGAGGGAACGACCTTCGGCGACCTGCTGACCGCATGCGCCCAGGTCACAGCGCCCCAGCGCGGCGACGGCCTGGAACTGCGGCCAATGGCCGACCAGATCCTGCTCGGGGCAGGGGTGGAGCCGTGGATGGAGTTCCCGATGTGGGCGCCGGACACTCCCGAATTCGCCGGCATCTGGCAGGTCTCCGGGGACCGGGCGCTGCGGACCGGGATGCGTTACCGCCCGCTCACCGACACCGTCCGGGATACCTGGCACTGGCTGACGCAGGAGGCGGCCAGCCAGGACCGCCCGGTTTCGGCCTTCGCGCGGATGCCGGGAATCGGCCTTGATCCCGGCCGCGAACAGGAGATCCTGGCCACGCTCTGACGGCCGGCCTACCCGGCCCGCAGCCCGCCGCCGGCAACCAGCGCCCGTCCCGGGACCGGCACCGCCTCCTCCGCCCAGGACCGGCACCGCCTCCTCCGCCCCCGGCCGACGGACCCACCTCCGCCCGAGGGTCGGCACAGCCTGCGCCCCCACCCGCGGCGGGCGCTGGGTAGGCTCGCCAACCGTGAGCGATCGCGACGATCTGCTGCGCGTGATCAAGGAAAAGGCCGTGGTGCGCGGCGACTTCGTGCTGTCGTCCGGGCAGCGCGCGAGCTGGTACATCGATCTGCGGCGAGTGCTGCTCAGCGGGCAGGCCGCGCCGCTGGCGGGCAGGGTCATGCTGGCGGCCACCGCGGACCTCGGCTACGACGCCGTCGGCGGGCTCACCCTGGGGGCCGACCCGGTCGCGGCCGCGATGCTGCACGCGGCCGCCGGCCAGGGCCGGATCCTGGACGCCTTCGTCGTGCGCAAGGCGGAGAAGACCCACGGGCTCCAGCGGCGGATCGAGGGGCCCGACGTGGCGGGCCGCCGGGTACTGGCGGTGGAGGACACCTCGACCACCGGCGCCTCGGTTCTCACCGCCGTCGACGCGCTGCGGGAGGCGGGCGCAGAGGTGGTCGGCGTCGCGGTGATCGTGGAACGGGGGGCACGGGATCGGGTGACCCAGCGCGGGCTGCCCTTCCGCGCGGCCTACGACATGGGCGACCTGGGCCTGGGCTGAGGCTCTCGCTCCCCCGGTGCGGTGGTCCTAGCGCCCTCCGGCGGCGTGATCTTCCCGCTCCCAGGGAGGTTGAGCGCCGCGCTCCCCGGTGCCGTGATCCTCGCGCTCCCCGGTGCCGTGATCCTCGCGCTCTCCGGTGGCGTGGTCTTCCAGCTCCCACGGGGGTCGAGCTGCGTGCTTCCCGGTGGCGCGGTCTTCGCGCCCTCCGGTTGCATGGTCTTGGCGCCCCTCACCTGGCGGAGCCGGGTGCTGCTCCTCCCGGCGGACCTCACGCACCCGGTAGGCGATGAACGTGGCGATGGCGATGACCGCCAGCACGACGATCACGTATCCGGCGAGGGCGAGCCCGTGCGCGACGCTCTGCCACGCGCTGGCGACGCCGTACCCGATCAGCGAGATCACGGTCACCCAGACGGCGGTGCCGATAAGGCTGAGCACCCCAAACAGCAGCGGCGGCACCTTGAGGAAGCCAGCCACGATGGACACGAACGTGCGCACAACCGGCAGCGCACGGCCGAGCGGGATCGCCCATACGCCGCGCCCGGCGATGAAGCGCTCTGCCCGGTCGATGTCCGCCTGGGTGATCAGCAGGTAACGGCCGTACCTCTGCACGAGCGGCCGCTCACCGGCCCGTCCTATGCCATAGGCGACATACGAGCCGAGGAGCTCGGCGATCGTTCCCACCACGATGACGGCCACGATATTGAGGTGTCCCTCGCCGGCCAGCACTCCGGCGAACCCGAAGGTGATCTCCGAGGGAATCGGCACGCAGCACGCCTCGAGGAACCCGAACAGGAAGACCGCGGCGTAGCCCCAGTGGATGAGAAAGCTCTCCATAGCACACTGTTGTACAGCATGATCGCGGGTGCCCTGGCCGCTGGC
>Ga0137365_10005095_pt1 | contig 10551 bp, 9 predicted proteins | sample SagtaG_9_FD_104799 | JGI IMG/M metagenome (GOLD analysis project Ga0137365, IMG submission 104799) | Vadose zone soil microbial communities from Sagehorn Ranch, Mendocino, California, USA - Sage1_L_40_16 metaG | ecosystem: Environmental > Terrestrial > Soil > Vadose zone | place: USA: California... | reverse complement strand
GCGCAGGTAGTTGCTAGGTTTTCTGGGGTTATTTCGGTTGCTCCAGGTAAAGTTTCTCGCGACGGATAATTTCTTCCACCGCTGGCGGTACGAGATAGCGAATAGACCGGCCGGAAGCAACTCGCGTCCTTATTTCCGTCGCCGAGACGTCGATTTTCCGATCAATGACGGGATAAGAGCTGGTAGGTGGCTGACTTTTGCGATCGAGAATAACGAAATTGGCCATTTTTTCCAGCTCGGCAAAGCGATGCCATTTTTTTAGCGTCTGCACGTTATCTTCGCCGATCAAACAGTAGATCGCCGTATGCCTGTGGCCTTGCCGTACTTCCTCAACGGTATCGATTGTGTACGAAGGCGGGGGCCGACGCAGCTCACAATCGTCCACCACAAACTTCGGCTCGCCTTTAATCGCTGCCCGCAACATTGCCAATCGTAGTTCGCCGCTCGCAACGGGAGCGGTCTTCTTGAGAGGGGAAATCGATGCCGGTACAAAGATTATCTCGTCGAGGCCCAGCGTCTCGAGAGCGTCGCGAGCAAGAATCAAATGCGCATGATGAACCGGATCGAACGTTCCGCCATAAATGCCGATCTTTTTCAACGCCCAACGCTCAACGCGCAACCCGGCTTCGGCAAGTCTTTGGCGCGAAGGCGCTCGCAATCAGAGCCGTTGAATATTGAGCCTTGAGCATTAATCTGTGCGGCTCATGAAGAACGATTCCGTGGGTCAACTCATTATGATCGGTGTTCCGGGCAAGGAACTGGACGTCGAGACTGCGCAGTTATTTCGGCGGGTGCAACCAGGGGCGTTCATTCTTTTCGGCCGCAACCTCGAAAACGCCGCGCAACTGCGAAGGCTTATCGACGATTTGCGCGACGTGAGCGAGATCGAACCGATCATTACCGTCGATCAGGAAGGCGGTCGCGTTTCGCGATTACGCCGGATCGGCAGCGAACCGCCAAATGCACAACAACTGCGCGAGAAGCACGATGTAAATCTGATCAGGTGCCACGGTGACATTACAGGGCGTTTGCTGCGTCTTTTCGGGTTCAATTTGGATTTGTGTCCAGTTCTCGACATTTCAATTAACGACGAGGCTGAAAATTCCTTACGCGGCCGTTGCTACGGTAGAACTGTCGAAGAGGTCATTCGAAATGCCAGCGCATTCAACGAAGCGATGAGAGAGCAAGGGATCGCGAGCTGCGGCAAACATTTCCCCGGTTACTCCGCTGCAACGTCAGATGCTCATTACCAGTTGCCGCGGATCGATCGCAGTCGCGAAGAGTTGGATCAAAACGAGTTGGCCGTTTTCCGACAGTTCGCAAATGACGTAGACAGCATGATGATTTGTCACGGGTGGTATCCATGCTTCGAAACGGAGAAAACGCCGGCGAGCCTTTCGCGGCGTGTGACCACCGATCTGCTGCGCGGCGAACTTGGCTTCAATGGCTTGGCTATGACCGACGATCTCGATATGGGTGCAATCCTCACCGGCTACACGCTGGAAGATACAATTCGCCTCGCCGTTACGGCAGGCAATGACCTCGTTATGATTTGCCACCGGATTCCCGAGATCAACAATGTGCGGCGAATTTTAGGAACATTGCCCGCCGATCAAATCGATCGCGCGCTCGCGAGTGTGGCGCACTTCAAGAAAAATCTTACGCCACCTGATGAATTTTCAGAACATGCCTTTCAAAAGATTGACAACGAAATTTGGGATCTTCGGATCCACGTCTTGGGTGAAGAACGCGCCAAAATGCGCGATCCACAAAGCCGACCAGTTTCGCCGGTGGAAATGTTCTAATAAGAGTAACGGTGGTTTGAAACCGCTGCTCCTTGAAGCGCCATCAGCGCCGGCTGCCTATTTGGCCAGCACTTCTTTGGCGGCGCGCTGGCCGGTTTCGACGGCGCCTTCCATATATCCGTTGAACGCGACGCTCGTGTGCTCGCCGGCGAAGAACATGTTCCCCACCGGCTTGGCCACAAAATTTGCGAGCGTCGAATACTGCCCCGGCTTGTAGCAAGTGTAAGAGCCGCGAACGAACGGAGAGCTGGGCCAATGTTGGCGGACGGCCTGTTTGGTAAAAGAGTCGAGCGTTCCGGGATAGATTTGATCGACTTGGGAAATGAAATTCGTCGCGCGTTCCTGGAGCGAACCTTCATTGAGATGAAGCCCAAGGTCGCCTCCCGCAAAGTTTGTCAGGATGGCATGAGTGCCCGGCTGTCCGCGGCTCGTTTCCCAGCAGCATTGGAAACCAAGGTCCGTGAAGTGTAGCCGCTGCTCCGTGTGTCGAAGCGCTGTTCGCCTACGCTCGATTCCTCCCACACGCGCCGCGAACAGCCAGCGATGAGCTTGGCATTGGTGCCATAGCCCAATTCGTGGATCGCCTTTCGTTTCACGCCGGGCAGATCCACGTCCATTCTTAATTCCCGCAAAATAGTGAAGGGAAGCGCGAGTACAAGAATCTCGGCCTTAATGTCAGTGCTTGCATTATCGCGCCGGACCGTGAGACAAAACCGGCTTCCTTCACTCGCGATCGCTTCCAAGTGCGTATCGAGTTCCACGTCGCGCTGGAGCCGTTGAGCCAGCCGGGTCGGCACGCTGTCGTTTCCCTCCGCAATATGAAAGCGCTCGTCGCTGTCGCCGAAGAGATGAAATTCATCGGCGGCCGATTCTTCGCCGATTTCAAGCAGGAGATTGAGCGCGCTTTGTTGATCGATCTCGAGACCATACTCGCCTACGTAGGCCGCGCGGAGTACCTTGGTGATCAGCCCGGTCACGCCCCGTTTCTCGAACCATTCCCTCATGTTGAGCCGATCTACCTCGCGCCCATGTGGCGAGTCATAACTGATCTTGCCGTGGACTTTCATCTGCTCGAGATCGCTAGTGATCGCCTGCGCCACAGGCCGGAACATGTCGATGAAATCCGTGTCCGAGGGGATCAACCGGTTCTCGAAAAAATAGCAATGGCCGTTTGGCCCGTTGTCGTAAAAGAGATCCTTCACGGTCAGCGCGAGTTCTTTGGCCAGGCGTCGCAACTCTTTATGGTGAGTATCGATTGTATTCGCCACCTAGTTCGGTGAGCTGGTTGTCGGGGAAAAAATCGCGCAGGCTAAACATGCGCCCGCCGACGCGTGTGCTGGCCTCGATGACGCGCGCGATGATTCCGTGCTGCTGGAGACGGTAAGCGCAGGTCAAGCCGGCCGTTCCCGCACCGACGATGACCACCTTCGGAGATTGGACGGCGGCCCAAGTGCGCGGCGTAAAGATCGGGGCGAGGGTCGCGCCAGCCGCCATGGTCGCCGCAGTTCGCAGAAAGTGACGGCGGCTCCAAGCGGCTTCCTCGATCCGCTCGAGCCCTTCAGCAGTGCTTGTATTTGTTCTCTCCAAGCGCGCGGAGATGCGGAGAGCGCGCTGGACATCCTTAAAAATCGGGGTGCGCGCCATAAGGGGGAACGCGCTCTAGTTAAGTCGAAACAGAAAGGCGAATCAAGCCTTCTCGCGCTTTGGGCTGTTAACGGGAACGTCGAACGCGGCAAACGTCCGTCGGTCAGTTCTACTCAGTACGCGGCTTGACCCTTTTTGCCAATCCAACATATCCTGCGCTTTTGTTGGTCGGCAGAACGGCCGGTCGCCAATTCAAATCGAAGTCGCGTTGTGAATCTAAACGAACAAAATCGGGCCGAACTCACCGTTCGTGGCCTGATTATCGGAACCATCATCACGCTGGTCTTGACCGCGGCCAATGTGTACTGCGGCCTTAAGGCGGGTCTCACTTTTTCTACGTCGATTCCGGCGGCGGTGATTTCGATGGCGATTCTACGCGGGTTTCGAGGTGCGACGATCCAGGAGAACAACATCGTGCAGACGGTGGCGTCGGCGGCAGGCACGCTGTCGTCGATCATTTTCGTCTTGCCCGGTCTGATCATGATCGGCTGGTGGACTGAGTTTCCCTTCTGGATCTCGTTGGCGATTTGTGCACTCGGCGGAATTCTCGGCGTGATGTATTCAATTCCGTTGCGACGCGCCTTGGTCACGACATCGGACCTGCCCTATCCGGAAGGCGTTGCGTGCGCAGAAGTTTTGAAAGTCGGCAGTGGTGGCGAAGCCAAGGACGCTTCCGATATCGAGCACGGGCGCGCCGGTCTGCTTGCGGTTGTGTGGGGATCGATCGTTGCTGCGGTGTTCGCGATTATTGTCGCAACACAAATTTTCGCGGCAGACGTCGCCCAAACTTTCCGAATTGGCAAGCGCGGTGCCGTGAGCGGTTACGATTTCTCATTGTCATTCTTGCTGTTCGGGATCGGGCACTTGGTTGGTCTCTCAGTTGGTCTCGCCATGCTCGTCGGGGCGATAATTGGTTGGGGCTGGGGCGTGCCTCACTATTCGGCGATTGCTGGTGATCTCACGACGGCGGCTGCAACGCTCGCGCAAAAAACTTGGAGCACGAAAGTCCGTTTTCTTGGCGCCGGCGCGATTGGCGTTTCAGCGATCTGGACGTTGCTCAAACTGGTGAAGCCTGTTGCCAGCGGGCTCGCTGGCGCAATGGCGGCATCGCGCGCGCGCAAGGCCGGCAAAGCAGACACGCTGCCGATCACCGAGCGCGACATTCCCATCGGCATCGTCGGTTTGGTCACGTTAGTTTGCATGTTGCCGATCGCGTGGTTGCTCGGCTATTTTGCCAACACCAGTGGCCTGGGTGCGCATTTGCCAACGCTGATCATCGGCGGCGTCGCTTACATCGTGTTGATGAGTTTCTTTGTTTCGGCGGTAACTGGTTACATGGCGGGACTGATCGGTTCGTCCAACAGTCCGCTCTCGGGTATTGGAATTTTAGTGGTGATCGGCGCGGCCTTGCTGCTGGTGGTTGGCGTGAAACCGTATGTCGGTCCGGATGCGGGCAAAGCGCTGATGGCGTTCGCTCTTTTTACAACCGCCGTGATTTTCTCTGTCGCCGCAATCGCCAACAATAACCTTCAGGATCTCAAAACCGGCCAGTTGGTTGACGCGACACCGTGGAAACAACAAGTCGCGTTGGTGATCGGCGTCGTTGCCGGCGCGATCGTGATCCCACCCGTGCTCGATCTGATGAATCACGCTTATGGTTTCATGGGCGCACCGGGTGCCGAAACGCGCCCAAATCCATTGCCCGCGCCGCAGGCCGGCCTGATCTCGTCGTTAGCGCGCGGCGTTATCGCTGCGGACATCGACTGGAGTCTCATCCGCACCGGCGCATTGATCGGCGTCTGCATAATTTTGTTGGATGAAATTCTAGCGCGTACGACGAAACACATGCGCCTTCCGCCGCTGGCAGTCGGACTCGGGATTTATTTGCCGACGCAGAGCACGCTCATGATTGTCGTCGGCGCGGTTGCCGGCTGGTTCTTCGAGAGGCGAGCCGATCGAACTCCAAAGCCGGAAGCGACTAAGCAGCTCGGTGTGTTGCTCGCGTCGGGGTTGATCGTGGGCGAGAGCGTGCCCCTCGTCGTGATCTCTGCGATTGTCGCGTTCTCCGGCAAAGCGGCTCCACTGGCGCTGGTCGGACCTGGATTCGAGACGGCCGGAATCATCATCGGCGGCCTGGCCTTCGCAGTCATCGCATTCGCCCTTTATCGGTGGATTTTGCGAATGGCCACTACAAAATCGACATGAAACGAGAATGGAATTGGCCGATCTGGGTTGGTTTTGTTGTGGTGCTCGCTGGATTGTTCTCGTACGGGTTTTTCACCCGGTTTCCCATCACACGCGATTTCCCCTGGGCAAACCTTTTGCTCTTTGGAATTGGCACTGCGTTGTTAATCGTGGGCCTCTTTCGCGCATTTGGCCGGCCGCAAGTTTATCGCGGTAAAGTCTTCGGTTCGATACTTACGGCGATCGCTCTGTTTCTTTTCCTTTTTTTTGGTTACGAAATTTTTTACGTCCTGCGCCAGGTTCCGCTCTCCACTCACGCGCCACGCGTTGGCGAAAGGGCGCCGGACTTCATATTGCTGGATCAAAACGAGCAGCCGGTCGGCCTAGGCGATTTGCTTTCCGGCTCAAGGGGTACAGTGCTGATTTTCTATCGCGGCTTTTGGTGACCACTTTGCAACTCCGAGTTACGGAGTTTCCAGCAAAAGCTTTCGGAGTTCGATACGCGTGGCATCCGCGTCGTTGGTATTAGCGTCGATCCACCCGACATTAACCGGCGGCAATCGCAAAAAAGCGGCTATACATTTCCGTTGCTTTCCGATGCTAAAGCAGAAGTGATTCGCCGCTACGATGTGCTGCATCGCGGGTCGGGGCCAAAAGGCTCGGATATCGCACGACCCGCCGAGTTTCTGATCGATTCCAGCAGAATCGTTCGCTGCGTTAATCTTACCGACAACATCGCGGTGCGTGCGCGGCCGGAGCAAGTTCTCACTGCCTTGAATCAAATTGAGCCGGCAGGGCGGTAATTGACGACGCTCCGCTGAATCAATAACTTCAGCGCGCGTGCATTCCGAATTGGAACAACTACTCATTCTGCAGGATCGAGACCAAAAGATCAGACAGATTCGGACCGAAATTGAGACCGTGCCGCTCCGGCGCAGCAGCTTGGAAGCGCAATTGGCAGCAAGCAAGGCGAGCGTGGAAACGCTTAAGCACAAAGCGCGACAGGTGGAAGTCGATCGCAAGAGACTTGAGCTCGATGTTGGGACTCGCACCGAGACGATCTCACGACTCAAGACGCAGCAATACCAGACCCGCAAGAATGAGGAATTTCGGGCAATCGGGCACGAGATCGAGCGTTACGAAAATGAAATTCGGAAGATAGAGGACGACGAGTTGGAACTGATGGTACTGGCCGACAAGGTCAAGGCAGACTTGGCTGAAGAACAAAAGAAAGCAACTGCAGCTCAAAACTCGATCGCACGGCAAACAGTTGACCTGGAAGAAAAGTCGAAAGCCTTGGAGTCGCAGCTACAAGGATTAAGCAAGGAGCGCTCGGAGTTGGCCGGAAAAATTGATGAGGATTTGCTCGGTCGCTTCGAACGTCTCTTCAAAAGCAAGGGGGATGCGGCAGTCGTTGCCGTCGAGCATGGCGTTTGTACCGGTTGCCACATGAAAGTGACGACTGCCACCGCGGCGCAAGTCAAGGCGGGAAAAGAAATCGTCAGCTGCGAAAATTGTGGCCGGATTCTGTACCTTAGCGAATAAATGGACTAACCCTCCCCAGGCGCTTCGCGTCCGCCTCTCCCTGTGAGAGAGAGGATTGAGGTGAGAGTAGTCCGGTATTCGATTACACATTGAACCGAAAGAAAATAACGTCGCCATCGCGCACAACATAGTCTTTTCCTTCCAGCCGCAGTTTGCCCACTTCGCGAGCCTTCGCGAACGAACCGAACGCAGCGAGATCATCGTAATGAATCGTTTCCGCCGAAATAAAACCGCGCTCGAAATCCGAGTGAATCGTTCCGGCGGCCGTCGGTGCCTTGTCGCCGGCGTGAATAGTCCAGGCGCGCGTCTCTTTTTCGCCCGTGGTAAAAAAAGTGCGCAAACCGAGCAGGTGATACACCGCGCGGATGAGCTCGTGCACGCCGCTATCTTCGACGCCCAGCCCGTGTAGATATTCCAGTGTCTCCTGCTCGCTGAGATCGACCAGTTCACTTTCGATCTGTGCGCTAACCACCACCGCTTCAGTGGCAAAATGATGGCGCGCGTAATCTTGAACAGCATCGACATGCCGTGCGGTGGCGCTTCCTTGGTCGCCGGGTGAAGTGGCTGCCAAGTCGGATTCAGCCACGTTGCAGGCAAAAATCGTTGGCTTTGATGTGAGGAGAAAAAATCCGCGTGCAATTGCTTTTCCTTCCGGGCTCAATTCCGCGGTGATCGCCGGCTTTCCAGCATCCAGATGCGCCGACAGTTTCTCGATGATGACGTTTTCGAGATTTGCCGTTTTGTCACCGGCGTGCAGTTGCTTTTGTAATCGGTCACGCCGTTTCTGCAAAGAAGCCAAGTCTGCAAGAGCAAGCTCTGTATTAATCACTTCAATATCGCGGATCGGATCAATCGTCGCGCTGACATGATGCACATTGCTGTCTTCAAAACAACGCACCACCTGCACAATCGCGTCCACTTCGCGAATGTGGTGGAGAAACTGGTTACCGAGGCCTTCGCCCGCGCTCGCGCCTCTGACCAGCCCCGCGATGTCGACAAACTCGATGGCTGTCGGCGTGATTTTTTTTGACTGGGAAATCTGGGTAATTCTGGCCAGTCGCGGATCGGGTACCGTCACGACCCCGAGGTTCGGATCGATCGTGCAGAACGGATAATTTTCTGCCGGCGCCTTATGCGTGCTCGTAACCGCATTGAAAAGCGTCGATTTCCCGACGTTTGGCAGCCCGACAATTCCTGCACTTAACATTCAGCCACAGATGAACACAGATTTACACAGATGATGTTCCATCTTAGCCAAGGATAATCTGTGTTTCATCTGCGAATGCTCGCTCTGGAAAGCAGGCGAACCCAAATCTCGACGTTCTATGTACCGGAATTCAGGCTCAAGTCACCCACATCCACGAGCATATACGGAATTGTTGAGAAATGGTGTGTTTTCATTCCGTTGAGAATTGGTAGCCAGAAATTGCTCCAAGTCGGATCACAGAAATAGCCGTCGGGATTATAGATGATCTGGCAACCAGCGCTAAATCGACGTGTGGCCATACCCGGCCCTCCGGAATGAATACAGATCCCGAAATCACCTTTCTCCATGTGATTGATCGTACCGTCGTGATTGAGCCTTTCGATGGGCACATCCTCGGCTTGGCCTAGGCAATGATATTTCCCGTGCATCAAATGTCCTTCGAAAAGATAAATGCCTTTGGAGAGTTGAGCTGCGTACTTTTGGCCGCTGATTGGCGTCATCACCAACGCCTTGGTCGGATCCACTGAAGCGACCCACTGGGTGACGGTTCCGTCAATGCATCGCAGGATGATGTCATCGTAAATGTCCGTCCGATTCTCAGCGGGTGAGGCTTCAAGTGCTGCGCGCACACCGATCAGCGAAATCGGCGAATTCCAATTGAACCCGGGTCGCAGAACCGGGATCATCCTAGTTGCCAATCCTGCAATATCTATCGTCCTGAAATCTCTCATTTGTGTAGCGAAGCGACACCACTTTTCATTGAATGTGACCGCCCAGTTGTCAATTCGACCAAAGAACTCATGTTTTTGATACTTTTTTGATACTTTTTTTGATCAAGTTCATTTTTACCTATGAAAAAAGCATCGGGCCGGCGGGATTTGAACCCGCGACCTCTTGAACCCCATTCAAGCGCACTACCAAGCTGTGCTACGGCCCGTTCGCGTTGCACGGACTATTCACTCGTTGCAACGAAATCGCCAGAGCTGAAAATAGTAGCGGCGGCGCGCCACGGCAATTCGACAGACAACCGAATCAATTGGGCTTGGTTCAGCCAACGCGAGCTGTCGCCGGCGACCGCACTACCAAGCTGTACTACGGCCCGTTGAAGCGAATATTGGTTGCCACTTCTGGGTCCGAGGCAAACGTTTCCCGCCTGGTGCGATGAAAGCGATCATAGTAAAACGTGCGCGCGCCCGTTCCATTGCGGTCGCAATTCTGCTTTGTGCGATCGAGACCGTTCTGGCTCAGCCGCGCACAGGGCTCAACCTAAACAAAAACGCTTTTGCTTTCGCCATGCAGCTTATCAAAGAGAGACACTTCATGGCGGACGGTAAAGGCGCGTGGCGCGGACATCGGCCGTCCGCAAACGAAGAGAACGAATTCATCCGACTGCACGGATTCGGAGAATATGCAAAATGGCATCTGGGCATTGACGATCATTACCCGGAAAATACCAAGCAACGATACAAGTTCCCCTATGGCGATTTCAAAAATATTCATCGGTGCGGGTTGCTCGCGGCGAAAGCCAGAGCTCGCCAATATGGCTACACCGAAATTGAAAACGCGGCGGCGGAACTGGAACGGGCAGTGGGCACGCGATCAAAAAAGTAGTGCACGCCTTGGCTTGCCAATCCAAGCGTCAAGTAGAGGTTTTGTAGAGGCGCTCGCCGGGGCGAGCGCCGGTTTGCTACGTTCGGCGTTTGACACAAACGCCGTTACAACTCAATCGTTCCAGGACGTTAAGAACGCATCGATCAATTCCGGCAAGTCCTCGCTGTAGCCGCCCTCAAGGACCACTGCCACCGGATGGTCGATGTTGCTTAGCCACTCGCCAAATTTCGCAAAGTCTTCTCGCTCGAGAGTCAATTGCAACAGCGGGTCCCGCACGTATGCGTCGAATCCTGCCGAAACAAGAAGCAGATCGGGTTTGAATGTAAGCAATTTTTCCAGCGAATGCTTTGCAACATCAACATGCTCAGTCCGCAGCGTGAAAGGAGCGACAGGATAGTTATCGATGTTCGCGAACGATGTCGCGCCGGTTCCCGGATATGCTGGGAATTGATGAATCGAGGCAAACCGAATTCGGGGATTATGCATTACGATCGCTTCGGTTCCGTTGCCGTGGTGTCCATCGAAATCCCAGATCGCAACGCGTTCAGCGCCGGT
>Ga0137365_10005088_pt1 | contig 10556 bp, 10 predicted proteins | sample SagtaG_9_FD_104799 | JGI IMG/M metagenome (GOLD analysis project Ga0137365, IMG submission 104799) | Vadose zone soil microbial communities from Sagehorn Ranch, Mendocino, California, USA - Sage1_L_40_16 metaG | ecosystem: Environmental > Terrestrial > Soil > Vadose zone | place: USA... | reverse complement strand
TCTTCTTTTTTTTTTCCTTTTTTTTTTTCCTTTTTTTTGTCCTTTTCTTCTTCTTTTTTTTTGCCCTTTGCTTCTACCTTTTTTTTGCCCTTTGCTTCTACCTTTTTTTTGCCCTTTGCTTCTATTTTTTCAGCTATTTCCTTTTTGTCGATCTTGCCTGGATTCAGAATCTTGAATTTTAAATTTGTAGCTTCAGCAACTATATCTATTCTTTTTTTATTTCCAACAGTATGAGCTATTCTTACTGCATCTTTCTTGGGATCAATTTTTGTCAAATCATTCGTATTATAAATCAAAATATCATGATAGCCAGAGGGATGTAAACCTCTTGATATTCTAGGTCCCTTATATCCAACCTTAACCAATTGAGGAACCCCTGAAACCTGCTTTCGCATCTTGTTATCTTTACCTTTGGGTCTTCTCCAATTAGTTGCAAGTCTCTTATATCTCCAGCTCTCTTGTCTTACAAATTCTGGTCTTTTTTCGGCTATTTTTTTTCTAAGTTGCAGAAGATCCTTATTAATTACCATTGAACAATGGTCAAGACCCTATTTTTTAAATAAAAATGTTTCTAGATAATCAGGAAATATATTGGCGATGAGTCTACAGCCATAATAAATCCTTGCAAAAAATATGTGATATATCCTGATTTATGCGGAGATAATGAGGGAACAATGCCAAGGAATTATTAAAGATAATTATCCTTGTGGGCTTTCAACCTGGCCATCCTACTACTCTCTCCTAGCTGAATTGATATTGTTATATTCTTTATGTCCTAATAATATAGTAATAATTGACTGAATATCACACCGGGGAATTGGCACCACATAGTGGGGTCTTTGATTTCTTGAGGCACAACGTTAGACTTAGACGAATTCGAACTATAACTTGCTCACCGAAGGTGAATGAACGATTTATACCATTATCGATAGGTGATCCGTTTCCTCCCTGTAGGAGTTGTAATGAAGGTGTTATTTGGAATGGTTAGATAGGAGAATCTTACTTTGCTATTCCATCAATATTTGATTCAAATTTATTGAATAATATTTATGAATCCATACTTCTCTCTCGTTGTTCTCAAAATCGACATGTTGTATTCAAATATTCGTTTTGAATACTCATGTAGGATATCCATCATTGGTTCTGATGTTTTGCTGGTATAGAATGCAGGGCAATCACCAGTCAATTGGAATGAAGCATGCACGACAGGTTTCCCACTACTAGATTCCATCCACGAAGAAAATGGATAAAGCCAGCAAACCCCTGGTTTATCTGGATGTAAAACACAACTTCCACATTCATTCAAGAATCTGCATGATAATGGTTTACCGTCCTGATCCTCTGTTTCATTTTCTTTTCTTTTTAGAGAAATCATACTAATCGTAGTAATTACATTATTCATAGTCGACATTTCGTTCCAACTAGAGATTGTGGTTTCCTTTTTGATAAATTCAGATTCGGTGTCATATTCCATTTTTTTTGAAATTGATGATATGTCGTCTTTTGTAAGGGGTAACCTTCCCTGTTTTTCACAGCAATTATGACAATCTGGCCACAGGCATTTCCAAAGTACAAATTTTTGATCTTTGGCTAAATACGGGATATGAAAAACGACGCCATTCACAACTATTTGAGAATCAGAAACGTCATCGCGTTTTCCAAGATGAAGATCATATATTGGTTGTTCTATTGACCACTTGTTGGCCAAGTCTTCTAATGACTCTTTCATCCCTATTTCTTTCAAAACCAATTATCCTTATATTAAACCCAAGTTTAAATGTGCCTAAGAAACAAATCACATTTGAACCATGTAACATGCCTAACTTTGAAGATCCTGCTGGCCCTAAATTAGAATTAGAATCAAGTAAAGGCAAACATGCGTCGTCAACACAAAACAGGAGAATGGTATGGGAGAACATTATCTGGCCACTAGTATTGGATGTAAATCGATCCTATTTTACATTAAAGGAATACCATTCAAAAAGAGATTATTTTTGTAAGAACAAAAAGATACAATCATCTAAAGTTGCAGGAGGTTTTGTATCTCTGCTGGTTAAGGGTATCCTAATAAGACAAAAAAGTATCTATTCTATTCACTATAGACTCATCCCCTACATGAGAAAGAAGGCTAATTTGGAATATGGCCAGGCAATAAGAGAAACAAGTACTAAACGTTAAGAAAAATTATTAGAATAATTTAGTAAAATGGCTAAATTCCATCATCTATATTTTGTGGTTTGTAACTTGCCGTTATCTGCAGTCACTATAATTTTTTGAAAATCCAGATCTTCTTTATCGGGGGTAACGTATATTGAACTAAAGGGCCCGATAGAATTGTAGAATTGTTTTTTCTCTTTGTCCTCATCAAATTGCACGCTTATATTATGAATTTCTTGAGGATTGTTATTATTTATTTTTATACTTATGGTTTTCAGAGTTTCGCCCGTTTCAAATATCTCAACTGACAACCCAGCCCTTGGAATGAAAACCAGCAAAATTACAATAGCAACAATTGCAAACCCGCCGTAAATAGCATATCGAGCTATTCTTATCCAATCCCTAGTTTTTTTTCCTCTGTTGGTGTCAATTGACCCATCATCCCATCTTCCCATTGTCCTTCTCCCTATATTTTAAGAAAAATTATTATAAACATTTTTTTGCCAAAGATTGAATAATTATTCAGATAGTTTAGCAAAAATAAAAGTTGATAATAACTACATTTTTCTGTCACAAGAATCTATTTACTGGGAGTAGTTTACTATTTGTTGAACTTTCTGTAAAAAGCTATTACGTTATCACAGTTCTTACATTTGTATTCTCCTTTTTCTACAAGTATCACTCCTTGCCCTAATTCTTCGTTTAGAGTCTCGTATTTTAGAAGTGGAGAGCCACTAAATTCCTTTCCACATACATTACAATAATATTTCAAAAATCGATCTTCACTCAATCTTCCCAGATTAGCTAGAAATATTTGAGGAATTCCAAGATTTGCCTTGATTTCTTCTTGTTCAGTTATTTTTGCTAGAGCATATCCTCCTGAGCCTAGCAATTTCTTTTCCTCTAAATCCTCACTTTCATTCATGTCTCTAATACAGATAATCCTCAATTTTAAGAGTACTTGATGATTGATTTCACCTATTGATGATCTCCTCAGCAAAGTTAATGAAAACTGGGACAATTCTAATCTTACATGCCTTCAAAAGATATTTCAAATCTGTTGAATGATAGGGTTGAGTTCAAGTTGTATGTTGCTGAAAAACTTCTGAATAATCTGCAAGAAATTGTGGGAAAAAATCAAAATACGGAAAATCAAAGGAACGAATTGCAAACGGAAATGGATATAGATTGTTTTCTTGTCCAAATTTTGGCAGCAATAGATGCTTTATTGATTCAAATAGACATCAGATTAGAATTAGGAATTGCTACAGAGAAGGTCGATTTGGATACAATTCGAAGTGCCTTGAATGCCAGAACAAAAAATATTAGCCTAGTCACAGAATTACATAAGGCGTCAGAGTATAATAATTGGCTATGGAGATTAAAGGAATTTAGAAACCAAACTATGCAAAGACCAGCGGTACAAGTTCAAGATAATTTTTTCAAAAACATAAAAGATATCTCATCCGAACTGCCAACAAAAACAACAGCAGTTCCTGGTGAATACTTGAACGAGGATCTAATTCCGTATTTTAAGGAGAGCGTTAGGCGAGTTAGGCAATTAGTCAATTCTATCAGAATGAAAGAACCTCTGCTGAAGTAGATATCGATAAGTACACTAAGGCTGAAGTGTGTATATTAAATTAGAATTTCTTAATGCTAGTAAGGGGTAGTTTTTCTTTCACTGGCCGTTATTCCTTATCTCTGAGTATGAAAGGCTTATTCACATTGGACTTGTAGTGGATAAATTGTAAGCGATATAAACTACCTTGTAATTTTAAATTTCAGGCATTTACATTTTTTGCATTCTGATAGGGGATTGGTGGGTACCATTCGAAAATGATGTAGTCTTCGATGCCCGCAGACGCACTTATCAAATTGGCTCAAAGATATGTTGTTTAGAGTTGAGAGTTATTAAAAATTCCGCAAAATTATTTATCGATAAAATTCCACACCGTCCAGCCTGCACCTGTTTTCTGGACACTTTCACAGGACATATGAAAACTATTCCATGTGAACCAAAAGAACTCGAAAAAGATCAGAGTTAATTATTTATTATCTTTAATTTCAACATATTACGTTCCTTATCAATCTGATGGGACAATTGGTTTATCTGCTGCATAACTCGGTAAAACAATCTCCCATCAGATTCTATCGTTTAGCGTTTAACTTTTTATAATTTATTGTCCATAAGATATGTAACCCTAGCCAAAATGGGGAGTTGAAAATACGCAAGTATTTTTGATAAAACTATTGAGGCAAGGCCCCAATTCTCATTCCTGTGCTTGACATCAACAAAACAATAACTTTGCTTCTCAAATCTGAAACATCTAGAATTCTTTTAATTTCATCATGAGTGTAGGCCCTATCTACTACCTTTCGGGACCTTTCCCCTTTGAACATGTTTATTTTCTTTTTGTTTAATGGAATATCGTTCATATCATAGAAGTGATAAATTGCTTTGAGCCTTGTTGAAAGGGAATTAGTAGACAGTCCTTTCTCTCTCAATGACATCAAATGGTTTACTATTTGATTTTGTGGATTTTGCATTATAGAAAGATTATAAAAATTCTTTATACAACAAAATCTCATGAATATTTTAATATTATATTCGTAGATTTTCTTTGTAACTTCTGACTTTATGGAGTTTATGAAATTGAAATATACATCTTCTTCCTTGGAACCTTCTTGTATAACTGACATCGATTCCGTAACCCCAACCGGATATAAGGAAACTAATTAATAAACACCGGCTAAAGTAGGGATATCGATAAATATTCGTTTGAAAATTTCTAGTTGTAGCTCGAGAATCAGCCCGGTCGAATCTACACGATTGTGTAGATGCCGAATCTAGCGGTCAAACTCCACAGGAGGGCTATGGATTTCAGGCTCTGGATCGTCATGAAAAGATACCTGAGGACAGCAGTTCGAATCTGCTCCGGGCTACCATTTTAAATCTAAAGTTGTGGCCCAAATTTGGCCAAATATTTAGATTCTTCTCCGAATTTCTTGAAATTCTCCATGAACAAATGAGCTAATCTTTTTGCTGCTACAATATATTGCTGTTCATTAGACCAGGAAGAACTTGGATCTAAAATTTTTGATGGAATTTCTGGACAGGAAAGTGGAATTTCTAGATTGAAGATATTATCGTGTCTATAATGTACTCTTTCCAGACCTCCGTTTATTGATGCTGACACCATTTTTCGTGTGTGGTTCAATTCCATCCTCTTGCCTATTCCATAAGGACCCCCAGTCCAACCAGTATTAATAAGATATACACTAGTATTGTATTTTGAAATTTTATCTGCAAGCATTTTTGCATATTCAATAGGATGTAACGGCATGAATGGTGCTCCAAAACATTGAGAAAAAGTTTCTTTTGGTTCAGTAATCCCCCTTTCTGTACCTGCTAGCTTACTTGTATACCCAGAAATGAAATGATACATTGCACCTTCTCTAGTCAATTTTGCTATTGGTGGCATCACACCAAATGCATCTGCGGTAAGAAAGATTATAACTTTAGGATGAGTAGCAACTGAGGGTATTACCGCGCCAGGGATAAACTCTAATGGATATACTACCCGTGTGTTTTCGGTGAGATAACTGTCGTTGTAATTTGGTTGTCTTGTTACTTCATCAACGATTACGTTCTCCATTACAGAACCAAATTTGATCGCGTTCCAAATTTGTGGTTCATTTTCCTTTTTAAGATTTATACATTTTGCGTAACATCCACCCTCGAAATTAAAAATTCCCTTATCGGACCAGCCATGTTCATCATCTCCTATCAAGTACCTTTGCGGGTCTGCAGATAATGTTGTTTTTCCCGTTCCTGATAATCCAAAAAATAATGCTGTATCTCCATTCTTACCCATGTTGGCAGAACAATGCATTGGAAATACGCGCTTCTGTGGAAGTAGAAAATTCATAATGGAAAACATTGCCTTTTTTATTTCTCCTGCATAGGAGGTGTGACCGATTAAAACCATCTTTCTAGACAAATTAATGATAATAAACGTACCACTCTTGGTTCCATCGATTTCAGGAAGAGCAGCAAAATCGCTTACAAAGAATAGTGTGAATTCAGGTTTATGATGATTTAGGTCCTCAGAGGTAGGCCGTATAAATATCTGTGATGCAAAAATACTATGCCATGCGCTATCGGTAAAAACCCTAATTGGTAGCCGATTCTCAGGCTCGGCACCCACAAATCCATCAAATAGAAATAGATCCTTTCCAGAAACATGTTGTTTCATTCTTTCAAAAATATTGTCGAATTTTTCCGTAGCTATTGGATGGTTCACTTTACCCCAATCCACAAGTTCATGCGTTATATCATCGTCAACAATGAATTTATCATCAGGAGAACGTCCAGTAAATTTACCCGTCTTAACTGCCAATGCTCCAGAGTTTGATAATAGTCCCTCATTTCTCTGAATCGCAATTTCAATAAGAGTGGCTATTGGTAAATTTCTCTCAATTTTTCCAAAATTAATATTCATCTTCTCTAGTTGCAAAAGATAGCTCTTTGTCTGACCAATATCCTCATCATTCATTGATACGAAGTAAGTTCCATAATGGGTATTTAATTTATTTCATGTTAAAATAAATTATCTCAAATTCATATTGATATTGAATTTGGATTCATTAGAGCTGGAGGATTTTTCTCATAAATTCTATGTCAATTCGCTAATTTAACTGAAAACAATCATTTTGTAATACCCATGTTTTATATCTTCTAGAATAGTAGGCAAATCCGTTATCAACCTCGTTATTGTTAAAATAATTACGATTTTCCATTCTCTCTAATGTACGCAAAATCTTAAGAATAGTCCTCTCTTCAACTAGAGATTTTACTATTCGCTCTACTTCTCTTTCCATCATTTTTTTGGTACCTATTGCATTCATATTTCTGCTATTACTTATATATGGTAACGAACATTCTTAATATAAAATTCCACGTACTTTTTTAGAGGAAAATTAAGTATAGGAAAAGGTGGATAAGAAGACTCTTTTTCTCATTTGAGAGTATTTAAATTAAAATCTCAAAATTATGCTTCGTATTCAGGTTAGCATCAAAAATGATGCAATATCAAAACAATAAATATAAATTAACTTTTCAAAGTACAGTTCATGTGAACTATTTTATAGAATCTTTTAGAAGTGGTAGCTTGACTCGTATTAAAATTAACTCATATATTCTGATTCCAATCTGCTTTTTGCTTATTTTTAGCTATATCTCTACAGTTTGCTACGCACAAACTGGGGTTAACATTGATGATACACTATTACCCAAATTATTTGATAGAGTGAAAGGCTCTGTCGTGCAAATTACTGTAACTAACAATAATCCCAGTGCTTCTGCATTAGGCTCAGGTTTTATTTTTGATAAATTTGGTCACATTATTACAAATGATCATGTTGTTCATAATAGCTCTTATAATGATACTGCTACCAATAATGTTACTGTAACGTTTTTGAATGAAAAATCTGCTAAGGCTAAAATAATTGGTAGTGACCCTTTTTCTGATCTAGCAGTTTTGCAAATAGAAAATATGAAGAACGAATCATTAATTCCATTAGTCCTAAGTAATTCTACGAACGTAAAAATAGGAGAACATGTGATTGCGATAGGTAATCCATTCGGTCTTTCTGGTTCCATGACTGAGGGCATTGTAAGCGGGTTAGGAAGAGTCATTCCATCTCAGAATCCGGAGAGCCCTGAAGGCCCACCTGGCTCACCTGGACAGGACAACCCATTCATCCCTCCTACCTCATTTTCGATACCAGAAATAATTCAAACTGATGCAGCTATAAATCCTGGAAACTCTGGGGGACCTTTACTGAATCTGCAGGGCCAACTCATTGGGATAAATAGTGCTATTTTTTCATTAACCGGAGAATATTCTGGTGTAGGATTTGCAATACCTGCAAGTACCATCCAAAGAATAGTACCAATCTTGATATCAGAACATTCCTATAAGCATCCATGGATTGGAATTTCAGGTATGGACGTTAATGAACAGATTGCCACTGTCATGAAATTAGACGCGGCGTCAGGTTTTCTTGTAATAGAAACTAATCCAGGGGGACCTGCAGCCAAAGCTGGAATACATGGTGGTGATAAATTAGTAGATTTAAACGGAAGGAAGACAAGGTTGGGTGGAGATGTTATTACGAAAATTGATAATCAAACTGTTACTAAAATTGATGATATACTAATCTACCTGGAACAACATAAAAAGGTCGGACAGAGTGTTACCTTAACTGTTATCAGAGATGGAAAATCTCAAAAAATTAATGTTATTTTGGCTGAAAGGCCATTACGTCTCAATATAGAACAGCCCTGGTTGGGAATCGATGGTATTGACATGAGTGCTGATATTGCTTCCAAGCTGAAGGTAAATCAGAGCACTGGAATTCTAGTAGTTGGAATTGTTTCGGATGGACCGGCAGACAAGGCTGGCTTAAAAGGAGGATATAGGATAGCTGAAATTAATGGAACAGAGGTGGAGTTAGGTGGAGATATTATCGTAAGCGCCGATAAACAGCCAATTAAGAGTTTGCAAGAATTATCATATTATATTAAAAATACTAAGAAAACAGGGGATATAATCACTCTTGGTATTTTGAGAGATGGTCAGCCACATGAAATTAAGGTTACATTGCAAACAAAACCAAAGGATCTAAAGCAATAGTTGGCTTTTACAAAAAATTAGAATGAGACACTAGTTAGAACTGGTAAATTCTTTATATCCTTCCTTAAATTCCGTATTTATTTTCTGTAACAGATTAATGAATTTTTTATCTTTGGATAATATTTCTTTCATTTGACTTTCTATTTCATAATATGCTACATCCGTGTCACCAGTTTTCGATTTTGACGTAAGAGAAAGAATATTTGAATCAGAATACATTATAAGAATTCTAAATGCTAATAATTTAGGATTTAATTCTAGCTCAAACAATAGATCATTCATCAATTTATTTTTATGTTCCTCATTAGAGTTCTGTGTATCTTCAAGCCAGTTTTGAGTAATTCTGCAGCATTGCTTCAGATACTGCGTTATTATGGAATAGAACCTAGCCGTACTAGATTCAATTGTATCGACTTCAAAATATTGATATAAGAGCGTCAAAAGTATGGGATCATTGCTATACTTTTTCAAAAGATAAGGTGGATAACTGATTGTCTCTGACAAGACATGAAATAGGCCTGAACTACTTAGTTGGTATTTTCTCATCCCTCTGAGTATTAACCCTTTTTTTTCAACAAGTAACTTGGACCCTATCAATTTTGAGATGGATGAGTTATCACCGGGTTGGGTTTTATCTCTCAGTTTTAGATATGATCCAATTTGTGAAGAAAGATCAACATTATTTATTATTTTAAATAAAATTGATTTTTCCTCTGTTCCTATCTCTTTTCTTTTGTAATCATACAGTATTTCGAAATAATTAGAGTAGTCCATTTTTATTCTCGCAGTAATGGAACTACAAATTAATTGAATTTAAATTGTTCATCACAGGTATATGGGAATTGCAGAAAAACATTCTGAATTTTTTAGACTAACCAAGATAAACTGGATTATTGTCCAGCTTGGAATTATTTTTTGACAATGAAATAATACTACATTTAAAAAGCGCTCTTTGTGTGTAACTCTTGAGGGGCCATCGTCTAGCTTGGTCAAGGATACCATCTCACTTGATTTGATATCATTTCGTTGAGGTATTAGCCTGGGGCGCTGGCGGTCGTGGGTTCAAATCCCACTGGCCCCAATCATAAAACGGGTTCATATACCTGGATTTCGAATTATACATGTTGAAAAGGGGTTAGTATTGTAAGATGCCAATGAAACTATCTACAACTATAGGAAAGATTCAAAATATTCCTAATCCAGTAAATATAGAAATAATTAATGAATTTCTTGACTATATGAAAAAGAATGGCTCTTCAGAGCACCATCAAAATAATAACTTAAAAGTTGTAATTGCATTTATTAATTTTTTAGGCAGAGATAATTCATTTTATGATGTCAAAACAAAGGAACAAGTTTTAGGATTTTTAGATACGAAAATCAAAACATATGATGCTGACCCTGATAAAAGGTGGATAACTACTTGGAACAATTATCTGAATAGGATAAGATTGTTTTACAGGTGGTTATACAATCATAACAACGATACCGAACATGAAAATTGGCAAACACCTGAATTTGTTAAAGTTAAAACCAAAAAAAGTAAAAGAGTATCACCTTATTTAGAAAGTGAGATTTGGGAAAAAGATGAATTATTATCTATAATTAAGTATGAACCTCATATACGAAATAAAGCGGCACTAACATTGTTTTGGGATTTAAATGGAAGAAATCATGAAATAACTATGCTCAAACTTA
>Ga0137365_10005080_pt1 | contig 10561 bp, 9 predicted proteins | sample SagtaG_9_FD_104799 | JGI IMG/M metagenome (GOLD analysis project Ga0137365, IMG submission 104799) | Vadose zone soil microbial communities from Sagehorn Ranch, Mendocino, California, USA - Sage1_L_40_16 metaG | ecosystem: Environmental > Terrestrial > Soil > Vadose zone | place: USA: California... | reverse complement strand
TTTTGAGCCACCAGGGGGCAACAGATCCAGTTCATATCGGACATATCTCTACCTCCCTTTGTATGAGATCAAATGTTCTATTATTCTACTCAGTATACCATAAGCAATCCCTCTTAACAGCTAATTTGTTTTCCATCGACAAAGAGTGATACACCACCTTCTTCGGCTGGTTGCGCACACCACAACACGATGAGTGGTGCGGGATCTGGAATGCTGGTCCCATCGGTATGGAGAGTGAGATGAGAATCGGTGAAAGCTTGATAGCTACTTATAGGTTGTTCAGGAGATCGCTTCACAATTCGTGTGAGGCCAGTTTCATCTGCATCTCTATGCTTGACAATTGTCCCAAGGCGTCTGCATAGACGAAGCAGTTCCCTGGTTGAACAGATAGCATCGAACGTGATCATGCCGTCCCACAACAGCGCCTGTTCAATCTGCTTATCAGCATGCTCCTCTGTGATGTCAAGGTAAAAGGTAGTAAAAGGCGTTGTTATCGTCATGCTCTAGCCCTCCATCGTTGTTGAAGATCGCCATTCACCTTTTTGTACCTACAGCGTACTTTTTCCATTGACGAGAGTCAAATGACAAGTTGTCATATCCGTCAGTTTGCTTGTTTGTACAAAAGGAGATGAGGAAATAGGAAAAGTGGATAGGACGAGGGTTTTCAGGAGAAGGGATTGTTTTTATTGAGGGAGAGAGAACTGATGCATAGGTTGGGCCAGCTTCCCGAGAAGCAATTTGGCTTCGTCACCCATGGCTCTGGCAGGGCTATACGCTTCTACGGTTTGCACTGCACGGATAGCTCGTTGTACCTGGTGAGGAAGTCTGCATAATTCGGCACCAATGAGTGCTGTTTTGAGGTTTGCCAGTCCTTCGTCCACCCTCCCGATATGAAACATCGCTTCAGCTCTCGTGAGTTGTGAAATGACATGCCATTGCGGGGCAATAGGGACGGCGAAAAAGTGTGTGGTATCCTGCTCCAGGAGTGAGAGCTGTGCGTTCATTTGTCCTACATTCAATAATCCACGAACACGCACTTCATAAATGGTGACCGGATTAAACGTCGGAGTAAAGCTATCAACCTTTTCCTGTGCGTACAGGACGCTTCCTATCGCATCAAGAAAATTCTCTTGGTCGCCCATTTCCCCGTAAGTGCGTGCCAGAAGTGCCGCAGCCATTCCTTTGCTCATGGCATCAGGGGCGAGAAAAAAAGCTTGCTCAAGATAGGAAACGGCCTCGGTATAGTGTTTGTGCTTACGCAATTCATTGCCACATCCCCGATACACCTCGGATTTGAACAGAGCGTCACCATGCTCATCAGCGATAGCAACCGCCTTTTTGAAAAAGTGTACACTGATCCATAAATTTTCTTCAGGGAGCAAGTCACCTAAGATGATACCTAATGTTGCTTGAGCGGAGGCAAGTGTGAGTAGGAGACGAGGATTTCCATTATCCTGTACTTGCTGTGTTTCTAACCTGAGAATAAGAGGCCAGAGTTCGTTAACGGCAGCCTCAGCTCTCCCGCTTTCACGTACCGTTTGACTGAGCCGGATAACGGAAGAGGCAGTGTCGATTATCTCTGGACTCTGAGCGTATTGAAGCTCTTCTGACAGTATACCGAGTGACGATCCTGAGATACTGAGACGTTGAGCAATGTGCCTGAGTGTGGCACTGTCTCGCAGCCCCTGACCATTTTCAAGCTTTGAGATATAGGATTGATCAAATTCTAAGAGGCTGGCAAGATCACGCTGAGTCAGTTGATGGATACTGCGGTAGTTTTTGAGTGCTTGACCAACATCTGACAATCGTAGTGGCTTTGTTCGTCGAACAGTGTGAAGAATCGAGCGTAAGGTAAACGCGCTACGAGCAGAAGATGAGAGTGTAGGAAGAGACGAGGGTGCTTGCGTATCTGGAATCGTTGACCGTTTCTCGTCCTGGCATGACCAGCACAAAGGATCGGGGTTATATCGGCTCAGCTTTGTACCACAGTTTCGACAGCGCCGTTCGGAGAGAGAGGTGATTACAGACATCCTTGCCCCTTCCAGAGAGATCATTACCCCTGCGAGCGCAAATGGAAGTTGATCCACGCCTCAATAGAGCGTTTGTATCCCTCTGGCATACGAAGAGAGGGAATTTCGTCCGGTCTGAAGAGACCCACAGCTTTATGTTCCGGACTATGGGTGACGTGCGAAAATGGGAAGGGAGAGGTCCCATACGTCAGAATGAGGACATCGACTCCCTCGAAGATATGGTAAACCCAGGAGTCCAACAAAGGGCCAATCGTCACCGTCAGGCCCAGTTCCTCCTCGATCTCCCTGGCCACACAGGCTTCTGGCGTTTCGCCCAATTCCAGTTTGCCTCCTGGTAACTCCCACTCCTCGCGTTCGTTCTTGAGTAAAACGATCTTCTCGTTGGAGTAAATAATGCCCTTGACAGAAACCGGAAACCGATAGGCTCTATTGTCTTGTGGTCCTGATGAGGAAGACATCATGAAAATTTCTTTCTCCTTTACATTTTTTCCCTTTTACACTCTCCACCTTGCCCGAAAATAATCTCTTCGGGATAACTGTCTCGATTATAGCACATCGCTCGTGGAGAGAAAACCGGTCAGATCGGTAAGAGCCTGCAAAAAATAAATTAGGAACTCCACTGATCACTGTTTTGCTCCCGATCCTCATCAGAGAGCACCGTCTCAGAGCTACCACGTGATAAATAGAGCTTGACCACATTGGCGACGGTGAAGCCGAGCGCAGGCAAGGCTATGAAAAACTCGAAGGCTACTCCATCGCAGGTTACACCAATCGAGATGGCAAGGGCCTCGGCTGGATGCGTAGCGATGATCATGCGAGAGCGGTGTCCTTTCACCGTCACGGGCAGGTCTCTACAATCAAACAGATCCCGGCATATCCACTTTCGGGATATACGAATTGCTCATAGGCAAGGCGATCTTTTACCTGTGCAAGATCAAGGAGTCTGTGATCTTTGTCACGCATCAGCCAAGGGATCTGGGCAGCCAGCAGATCTGCGACGATGGCCCCGTTTCCCTATTGACCACCAAGCCGGATGAGGGCCTGACCTCGAGCAGGCTCGCCGTCGCCTGATAAGGCGCGATCACCTCCAGCCCTCGCAGTAACTCCTCTCGGTAGTCAGCATTGCCTGCATTCCCATTTATGTGGACTGGTGCATCTGGTTGACACTCCCTGAAGCGATGGGTACAATAGGGGCCGGAAGCGAGAAATAAGATCTGAGAATGCTTTTTAATGTCTACTCTGATAAAAGAGACATACAATTCTTTATTTAAACTGGTTGGTCTGACAGCAAGATCAGTTAATAAAGAAGCGTTGGTTTGATCTAATAAGAATGATATTGATATTCAAATATATGCAGGTGAAAACACCATCGTAAAGGTATTCTCAAGGACAGAACCCATCGCAGGCCAAGGATACTATACATATTTTTTGTTCCAAGAAAGGCATTTATTGTATGTCGCGGGTAGATAGTGATCATTCTGCTGAAAGCGCTTCTTTTGAGGGCAAAAAACATGCTCTAGTAATAGGAGTTGATACCTCTCCCAGTGCGCCTGGTCTGGCCCCGTTGAAATATGCCGAAACCGACGCGCGGGGTATGGGCTGGCTGTTGAGCCGGGAGGAGAGCAACTTTGCTTTCCCCAGTCCGGTTTTAGTCGGCGAGGACGCCACTACACAGAATGTACGCCAAGCGGTTATCCATCTCATTGAGCAAAGAAATCAGGAAGATCTGCTGCTCTTTTATTTTCTCGGTCACGGTTATCCGCTTCACAATAGTAACGGAGACGTTGAAATCTATCTGGTGACCGCTGATTTTGATCCTGAGGTGGCAAAGCTAGATCCATCCGCTTATCTTTCTCTACGTTGGCTTCGGCAGAGGTTCTTTGAGAGCAATGAGACTGCCAGTGTTCTGATTATATTGGATTGTGTTTATGCCGGAAACATAGGGCATATTACCGAAACACCCTCATTTCAACTTAGCCGGTTGTTACAGGAGTATTTTACTACCCTCCAGCAATCAGAGCAGTCACAGAAACAACCAGATCGATCATGGGCAATTCTCACATCTGCACAAACAGGAGCAGAGGCCTATGAGCAAGGTGACGGTCATACCCGTATGACCTATTTCATTCTGAATGCTTTGGGCGGGACGGATAGAGAGGCTCTGGATAGCGACGGGAATATTTCCCTGGTATCCCTATACACCTATTTGGCAAAACAAACAGCCTTAACAGACTCGCAACGTCCTGCTTTATTGGGTCAATTGGGACGCCGCTGGGTTCTGGCCAGTCATCCTGCGCAAAATCCTGTGAAGATAAGTCTACAAGACTTTGTTTCTCAAGCGGAAAACCAGCAGGAAGCAATTGTAGATTTGGAGCAACAGTTTTTTGATATGACCATCTGCCAGAAGGCAACTTTTGCCCATCTGGATATTGAGCAAATCAGGGTGTTTCTCCAGAAGGAACGAGTGCTGCTACAGGATGATTATCGTGCTGATCTCAATGAGCAAGCCCAGTTTGAGGAGTTAAGTCTGCTTCAGGGAGCGCATCCTACTTATGGCGCGCTGCTTTGTTTTGGGCGCCATCCCTCGCGTGATGTTGCTGGCGCATATATGCGATGTATTGACTGGAAAGGCACAGATCGGAAGAGTGGTTGGAGGGAGGAAAAAGAGCATCGAGGCGGTCTCTTACAACAATTTGTGGAGGGATGCAACTTTTTGCAGAAGAACCTGCGCTTTGGTCGAGTAATCGAGCCTGGAGGCAGCAGCGAACAGCCCGAAATTCCATTCCGCGTACTAGAAGAAGCGCTGGCAAATGCGTTAGTACACCGGGAGTACATCACTGAACTAGATCATCGATTCAGATCAGAGGGAATACAGTTAGAGATTTTCAGTGATCGCGTTGAGATCAGTAGCCCTGGTCAACCACCTTTTCCTGTCAGCGTGACATCCCTCATGCAAGCATCCCAAGAGCACCCCGGCAGCCACCCCAGAAATCCTCAGATTATGCGTATCTTTTATCTGGCTGGCTATGTAGAGAAAGTGGGTTCAGGCATAGAGCGTATCCAACGATTGATGAAAGACGCTCATTTGCTCCCTCCTCGCATCGATTTAAATGAACAGAGCCAGATACTTGCGATCGTGTTACCCCGGCGTATACAAACTGCTCAGTTGCTTGCTTTGAATGGTCCTGAGAAATCGACGGTGGCGAATGGGAAAGAAATGCCCCGTTCACAAGCCCTGGCGTTGATGTCTTCAGATGAAAATAGAACTGTGGTGCCCCCAGGAGTTAGGAGCCAGTCAGTGACCTCCAAGAAAGCTATCGGGCATCGAGGTCAACTTATCTTTGCCTTGCTCTGCCTTGTGCTCATTGGGGGAGTGGTACTAGGGTTGGGCTGGCGCAGCGGCGTTTTTCCTAGAGGCAACGAGCTAAATCCGACATCTCCATTGCCGGCTGCCTCGACCACTATCCAAATTGCCAGCGATTTCCCTACTTCTGGCCTGGATACGCTCAATGGTCTGCCGCTGCAAAACGCGGTCCAGATGGCGATTACTGAGGCTAACAACAACAAGCTCTTACCTGGCTATACGCTTCAACTGGTCCCTTATGACGATGTAGGGATCGGCAATATTCATGATCCCGCCAAAGGCACGGCCAATGTCACCAACGCCGTCGCCAATAATCTGATTGCCGTCATTATCGGTCCAGGCAACTCCTCGGTGGCAATCAAAGAACTGCCTGTTGCCAATCGGGCGTCTATTGCCCTGATCAGCCCGACCACAACATATCCCTGTCTGACCAAAGATAGCTCTGCAGACCCCGATTGTTCAGAAGCTTATGAGATCAAGGCTCAGATGCAGCCAACGGGTCAGCTTACCTTTTTTCGCCTGGCTACCACGGAGGACCGCCAGGGCAAGGCCGACGCTGACTACCTCTTCAAGACCAAACGCTACCACAAAGTGGTGTTGCTCAGGGATGACAGTGATGTTTACAGCTTTGGTCTTGCTCAATCTTTTGCTCGTGAATGGCAGCAACTGGATGGCCAGATTCTTTCGTTAGACTTGCAGCAGAGCAGTGTGCAGAGTTATCGAAATGCCTTGCAAACGGTGGCTTCCACCCAACCCGACCTGATCTACTTTTCGGGGACCGATCCCAACGGAACCTATGCCTTGCAGGCACTGGCCAATATCCCCCAACTCCAAAAGGTGACGTTCGCCGGAGGAGACGGGATTATCGATAGCGGCTTCGCTCAGGCTGCGGACAACTTACACCTGAGTGCTCCGGTTTATGCCAGCCTTCCGATCCCAGACCCGGCACATTCTGGAACAACGATAGGGCAGAACTTTCAAGATGATTTCATCGCTAATGGATACAGTAACTATTTGGCATATGCCGCCTCAGCCTACGATTGTACAATGCTGCTGATCCAGGCGATCAGAACCGCGTTGCACAAAGGTGTTTCTACTCCTCATGGAGCGAATGATAAGGCGGGAGCCAGACTGTTTCGCCTAGCTATTCTCCAGGCGCTCGCACACAACGAATATACGGACCAGACCGGTACGCACCATTCGTACACGGGAGCAACGGGGAAGCAGAGCTTCGATGCCAATGGGGATACCACCAACCATACAATCTCTTTCTACCAACTCAACACCTCTGCTGGACAAGCAAGCTGGATATGGCTTCAGCAAGCTAACGCGTGATGGATGATAGGAAAGACTCTGCTGGGAAATTTTGTCTGGACACCATACAACCAGGAGCGGCGCATTTCGAGCACTTTCTGGCATCCGACAATGGATGTGTATTCATGCTTGTTGTCAGAGAAGCTTTCCAGCGAGTCAGATCATCTATGCTGAGAGCGATCAAAGCGGGTGAAATACGCTATGTGGGACGGTCAGGTGCGCCAAAGCGTCGTCAAGCTCAATATCTGAGAGATTCATTTTTGCAGAAAAATAGGAAAGGATTGTTCGCTCCATTAAAGATCGTTCCAGTCCTGCCGATAGTAAATGTTTAGATACATTGATCTTAAAGAGTAAAGGAGAATGCCTACTGATAATTCCACAGTGATGGCTGGTGACATGTTTCGGAGCAAAAGCGCTACTCACGTTTCTGACTATCAAGGTGGGAGTCCGGGACGTGAGTAGATATCCCTAATCTCAGAGTAGAGTTATTGTAAAAATGAAGACTATAGTCTGAAGACGCGTGTACATAAAACCGCTACAATGCTGAAAATCATAGGTATTGGTAGCGGATCGTATGGAAACACTGTCTCGGCTCAATAAAGTCTTTGGCGAGCAACTCCGAAGTATCAGAAAAGCAGCACGCATGACACAGGAAGAACTCGCGTTCAGAGCAGGTCTGGACCGCACCTATATCAGTCTTCTTGAGCGAGGCATCAAAAGCCCCACGCTCACAACATTTTTCCAGCTCTGTCGGGTCCTGGACCAGAAACCAGATGTTTTTATCGCTCAGATTCATGAGCAATTGATGCGCATAGAGCAAGAACAGTCACAAAAACAGAATAAGGATTCATAGAGCGTTGATGGAGAAAGTCTTCAATGGCAATCAAGAAAAGTGAGCTGTATAGTTCGCTCTGGAAAAGCTGTGATGAGCTTCGTGGAGGGATGGACGCTTCGCAGTATAAGGATTATGTCCTCGTTCTCCTCTTCGTCAAATACGTCTCCGACAAATACGCCGGTCAGCCCAATGCGTTGATTGAGGTCCCTGAAGGTGGCAGCTTCGTCGATATGGTTGCACTGAAGGGCAATCCAGAGATCGGCGACAAAATGAATAAGATCATCGCGAAACTCGCCGAGGCCAATGATCTCAAGGGCGTGATCGATGTCGCCGATTTCAACGATCCTGATAAACTGGGCAAGGGCAAGGAGATGCAGGATCGCCTCTCCAACCTGGTCGCTATTTTTGATAATCCCGCCCTGAATTTTCGCAAGAACCGCGCGGAAGGCGACGATATTCTCGGTGATGCCTACGAATATTTGATGCGTCACTTTGCTACCGAGTCGGGCAAGAGTAAGGGACAGTTCTATACTCCCTCTGAGGTCTCTCGTATCATGGCGAAGGTTATTGGCATCAATAAGGCCAGCAGCCAGAGCCAGACGATCTATGATCCGACCTGCGGTTCCGGCTCCCTCCTGCTGAAGGCGGCTGATGAGTCTGAAAGGGGCGTGACTATCTATGGGCAGGAGATGGATAACGCGACCGCTGCGCTGGCAAAGATGAATATGATTCTGCATGATAATCCTACTGCTGAGATCTGGCAGGACAATTCGCTCTCCAGTCCGCACTTTAAGGATACCTCTGACAACCTCAAGACGTTCGATTTCGTCGTCGCCAATCCTCCCTTCTCCAATAAAGCCTGGAGTAATGGTTTTGATCCCGCCAACGATCTGTATGAGCGCTTTGTCGATGGCGTGCCACCGGCGAAAAATGGCGACTACGCGTTTCTTCTGCATATCATTCGCTCGCTGAAAAGTAGCGGGAAGGGGGCGATCATTCTGCCGCACGGCGTCCTCTTCCGTGGCAATAGCGAAGCCGAGATCCGCGCGAAGCTCATTCGCAAGGGGTATATCAAGGGGATTATCGGCCTACCTCCAAACCTGTTCTACGGCACCGGCATTCCCGCCTGCATTATCGTTCTTGATAAGCAAAACGCCGCCAACCGCACGGGTATCTTCATGATCGATGCCAGCAAGGGCTTTCTGAAGGATGGCAATAAGAACCGTTTGCGCCATCAAGATATTCATAAGATCGTCGATGTGTTTAATAGACAGCTCGAAGTGCCGAAGTATGCGCGCATGGTGAGCGTGGCCGAGATCGAGGAGAACGACTACAACCTCAATATTCCGCGCTACATCGATAGCACAGAACCGGAGGACCTGCACGATATCGCGGCGCATCTGCTGGGCGGCATTCCAGACGCCGACATTGTGGCGTTGAACAATTACTGGCAGGTTTTTCCTACGCTCAAGCAACAGCTTTTTGCGGCGGGATCGCGTCCGGGCTATAGCCAGCTACGCGTGGATAGCGCGCAGATCAGGCAGGCCATTTTTACGCATCCCGAGTTTCTTGCCTATACTCAGGCCGTTACTTCGCTGTTTGAGCAGTGGCGCACAAACGCTCTTTTCGACCTCAAGAGGCTCGGTGTGGGCAGCCACCCCAAACAACTGATTGAAGCGCTCTCTGAGGATATGTTGCAGGTATTCGCGCAGGCCAGCCTGATCGATACGTACGATGTCTACCAGCACCTGATGAGCTACTGGACCGATACGATGCAGGACGATGTGTATATGATTGCGCTGGACGGCTGGAAGGCTAATAGCGTTCTCGTCCCGCCGCAGCTTCTCTTCAACCGCTACTTCGCCGCCGGGCAGCAGGCGATCGAGCAGCTCCAGGCCGCCAGCGAAGCTCTCACGCTGAAGATGGAGGAGATGGATGAGGAGCATGGCGGCGAGGGCGGCCTGCTCGAAGAGGCAAAAAACGAGAAGGGCAAGATCACCAGAGCCAGCGTGAAAGCTCGCCTGAAGGATATCTTCGCCGATCCTGATGCGGAGGATGAGCGCGCATTGCTGAATACCTATCTCGACCTGCTTGATCAGGAGGCCGACGCCAGAAAGAAGATCAAAGATGCGCAAAAAGCGCTCGATGCTAAAGTAGCCGCGAAATACAAGCTACTGAGTGAGGATGAAGTGAAGACGCTGGTGGTGGATGATAAATGGCTGGCAACGCTTGCCTCCCATGTACAAGACGAACTGAACCGCGTCTCCCAGGCATTGACAGGACGCATCAAAGAACTAGCCGAGCGCTATGCTACACCACTGCCGCAGCTTACCGAAGACGTTGAGGTCTTGAGTGGTAAGGTGGATGTGCACCTGAGAAAGATGGGGTTTGTATGGCAATAGTGGCACAAAATATCAATCAAAAACCAGGGTATAAGCAAACTGAGGTGGGGATGATACCTGAGGATTGGGAACCTACACCGCTGGGACTTTTATCAGCTTTTATCACGAAAGGTGCTACACCAACGACATACGGTTTTAGCTGGGTAAGCGAGGGTGTTCTTTTTCTAAGAAGTGAGTGTGTTTCTGAGCAAGGGCTTGATCTTACTCAATCAATGTTTATAACACCTGAAGCTCATAACGTTCTAAAGCGAAGTGAGATTCGTGCTGGAGATATTTTAATCACCATTACGGGAAACGTTGGTAGGGTTATTTATTTAAGCCATGACTTTGGAAGCGCGAATATCAATCAGCACATTGCGAGAATCAGAATAACTGATAGTAATGTAGCCGCTGATTATGTTTTTCATTTCCTTTCACAGTCCACAATAAGAAAATACTACGGCTCAATAATAACTGGCCAGGCTTACCCCCAAATCAGTTTAAAACAAGTTAGAGATACAAGAGTTCCCATTCCTCCCACCAAATCTGAACAAACTGCCATTGCTACCGCACTTTCTGACACTGATTCGCTAATTGCATCACTAGACCGCCTTATCGCCAAAAAGCGCGATATCAA
>Ga0137365_10005079_pt1 | contig 10564 bp, 16 predicted proteins | sample SagtaG_9_FD_104799 | JGI IMG/M metagenome (GOLD analysis project Ga0137365, IMG submission 104799) | Vadose zone soil microbial communities from Sagehorn Ranch, Mendocino, California, USA - Sage1_L_40_16 metaG | ecosystem: Environmental > Terrestrial > Soil > Vadose zone | place: USA... | reverse complement strand
TCTTTTGGGAGTTCACCAAAATTGAAGACAGTGCCATTAACATTTCTTTATTTATCAGTTACACAAACAAAGTTTACAGGATTAGTATTGTTGAAGAAGAAATTTGAATATTCAGGTTGAAAGACATGATGTATTTGAAAACCTGTAGAAAAGGCGCTGGAGTTAATACTTAAATCTTTATCTACTTTAGCACATATTGTCAAAACATCATTATCAGAAGCGGTCATATTGCTAAAGAAATTGAGCTTAACCTTATAACCTAAAGCTGCAGATGTTGCTATTGGTGGATAAAGAAACACTATTATGTTCGTAGAAGAAATAGATTGTATTCTTAACAAACAGAAAGATCTTTAGGTAAGCGGCGATTCTCTTGATCAAGGTTAAGGCCGCACAAGACGCTTGGAATACCCGTAATCCAGAGCTTGTTTCAGAAGCCTATACTGTTGATTCAGATAGCGTAATCGTACAGAAAGTCTTTACAGGGTCGGCAAGCAACAATAGAATTTCTACAACGTATTTCACGAGAGTGTTCTGTAGAGGAAGATGGCGAGGGAAAATCTGTTGATAATAACACTTGCTGAAAAGGAATTGAGGACAAATTTGATTATTGAAGATAGATCTCTTTAGCTTATTTTGTTTTATTTAATCCGTTAAGTGCAATACTTTTGAAGTGTATTGCGCCTTTTACATTTGGATCTATAGTTAAAGCTTTATCAAACAAACCAATAGCTGCACTATATTTGTGTAATGCAACAAGAAATACTCCTTTGTCAGTCAATGTTTTGGCATCATTTGGATTTATAGCTATAGCCTTATCTACTGAAGTAATAGCTTCATTGAATCTCCCCAGCTGACCAAGAGCTAGGCCTTTTATCTTCAAGGCATCTATATAATCCGGATTTATAGCTAATGTCTTATTAAACAAACCAATAGCTTCATTGTATTTTCCTAAATTATCAAGGGCTAAGCCTTTACCAGTCAATGCTATTGTGTCATTTGGATATATTCATCAACAAAGTTTTGAGTAGGACATATTGAGATAGCGATCTTTCTGTGGGAAAAACAGCATCTAAAGAAAAATGTAATCCTTTTTAATTTTATTGTGAAGTAGAGATTATGACACAATCATCTAACACGTCAAAGCATGAAACCACCAAACTCGAGAACACTACCTATAACATATTAGCAGCACTAGGTAGAGAAGCAGACTATCTTTATTCCACTATCGATACTTACATCAACGATGCTCAGAAGGCCAATAGACAGGACTTGGTGAAGATGTGGAATACTATAAAACAGGATAGAGAAAGGCATTTGCAGATGTTAAGAGAGGCTCTAGAAAAAGAAGCAAAGCAAGAAAAGCTAAAGTAGTAATAACTAATACGCCATTTTGTTCACAGACATATATAGGAGTGATAATGTTTTGAACCTTACGCTACTAGCGGCCGCAACTTCTTTCAGTGTCTTTGGAACACCCAAGTCTCTGCATGCTATGTATATAGCAGCAGTCAGTATACCATCTGTTGTCCTTCCTCTAACTAATCCTCTTTGTCGAGCCTTTCTATAAATATAAGCAGTTCTTTCAATCACTGCATCTGATAAGCCTAGTTTATCTTTTAACTTGTCAAGTTCATTAAAAGCCTGTATAAGATTTCTATTAATAGAATCGTGTACTTGTGATCTAAAGTCCCATGTCTTTAGCCTTTCCATTTTAGAACGAATTGACGCATCAATTTTGTTACCACTAGCATCTATATCTGTTCTTCCAATAATTGTAGTAAGTCCTTTATCATGACGAGCTAAGGAAGTAGGCATACCTGTTCTACTTTTACCATATCCTTCTGCTCCTTCACTACCAAAAGAACGCCATTCTGGTCTGGTATCTTCAATATTTTGACTAATAACCATGCCACAATTACTACAAACAATCTCACCAGATTCTGCGTCAGTAATAACAATGGCAGATTTTACACCTTTGGTGCTACAAATAGAACATCTAAGAGAGGAAGATACTCCTGCTACTTCTTCCATTTCTAATTTTAGTAGAAAAACTATTTATCGGTTACGATTTTTATGCATATAGAATTAGAAAGTATCTATAATGCTATAGAATTAGAAAGTATCTATAATGCTACTTAGTAGTAATAGAATAATACTTTGCAGCCTTTTGTATTATATTAGCTACATATTGATCTATTCCAAGCATAGTTGCGATCATCGTAGGCGATGTGTTTAGTAATGCTTCTACCGTAACCCCGTGGCTAATTAGAATATGCTTAAGCCCATCAGCTATGTCTAATTCATTAATTGTATTGCTATTATTGTCATCCATGATGATATTAGAGGAAGAATTTCTTTTTTTAAGATCCTGTTTCGTTGAAATGATATTGTATAAAGAAGAGGAAAGATAAAAAGATGGAGAGGCTATAGACGAAGTTTCATCTTCTCTTTTCATATCCGTGATTATTTCATGTTATTTTGTCATATTACCAGTTGTCATATTACCACCTGTTGTCATATTCGCTCCTCCACCCGTCGTTTGATTGCCTTGAGCCGAGGCTGATGGTAATGACAAGATGCCATTCTCTGTTATTGTTGTTGCCGCTACAACTGTCAGTGCTGCGACTACAGCCAAAACAACTAACATTGTTTTTGTAGACATTGCAAGTGCTCTACAAATATATTATATAAAAATGTTTAGTTAAAGAACCCCAATTCATCGATTCACTTGCACTTGCGTTAACAATTCATATTTGTAAATGATTTGTTCATTTGTTATATTGATTGATGATGAAGTAACAGTCTGTATTATTATGCGTCCATATAAATAAATAAATAAATCAATATAAAAAAGAAGACTGAAGCATGCAAGTAAGGGTTTTTGCCTTCTTTTGTGATATATGCAAGCCAGCAAAGGATACATTCACGTCGTAAGTCTGGGTTATAATAGCAACAGGGCTCCAATCCAGACAAAAGTGTGAGTGGGTTTCCGATGTTTTACCGTATTTGATTCTCTTGTTTGCTGGCTGGTTGTATACATTTTCTTTTTTATTATTTTATTATTCCCTATTATTACGGCTATCTCAACAACGGGTTCGCTATGTCAGAGCTTCTTACTAGGAATTAATCCTAATTATTCTGTTATCAATTCCAAGTTGGGTCAATTACCTGTGGGGAGAAAGAGTCCAACTCAGACTGACGATATCGTGTAATAAGACTGACAAGGATCAGCAGATAGATATTCAAACCAAGTTATTTGATTGAAGCAGCAGCAGATTCTGTTCTAGTCTATACAATAGATTATCAATATAATCATCTGTTAATAATAATGGTATCTTTTTCAATTGAAGTAGTTTGGGAAGCATAGAATTTATTTTATATAAAGTTTCAATCTTCATATTCATATCCTTTTGTTCGTAACAGTCATGAACAAGCTGTTGTAATTCTGTCTTCTGTAAATTAGATAACATATACATACATCTCTTCTGATACTTTTATTAAAGACAATATACCTTATAACTAATACTAAATATCATGCTAAGACTATAATTATTAAAGCACTTCTGCATGTCATACAAATTATATGATTATCAGAAAAATCAGAAGAAAAATTGAGATTGAAGTAGTTAGTTCGCTATAATAGTAATTAGGAGGAAGATAATGATAACAGCAAACATAAATCGTGCATTATTGACTTCAGAATGTTTTTTAACTAGCATGGTAGTTCCCGAATGATATGATTTGGATCAACTACAACAGGACTCATCAATCCCTCTCAAACCCAGTTCTTCCCAGGAAAAAAGAATCTTGGTCGTAGACGATGAAGTCGATATTACTACAGTCTTTAAACTCGGTTTGGAGGAAGCTGATCTTCAAGTAGATGTCTACAATGACCCGTTGTAGAATTATATGAACCTTCTTTATTCTACTACAACATTCTATGAATCTTTAGGTTGAGTTTATTATCTTGTTGACCTGTTCTATCAAATCCTCATTCTTAATTGGTTTTGTAATAAAACAATCTTTTACATCTGATAATTCAGGAAATGCTTCTTTTCTAATCTGCTCATCATACACATCGCTAGCTGTGATAAAGCATATCTTTACTTTATCATCTACCTTTCTCATCTTATCATATAGATCAAAGCCATTCATCTTTTGCATTACGATGTCTAACATTAATAGATCGTATGAATTTGCTTTAAAATTCTGTAGTGCTAAAAGAGGATCATCAAATGCATCTACTTTGAATCCATTATCTTCTAAAAGTGTCTTGAACAGTAAATTAATATCTAATTCATCATCTACTATCAAGACTTTCCTTTTCTTTTTCATGGTTATTTTTCTCTCTATCTGTATTTGATACCTACTTCTACTTCTTACCCTCAATCGTGTCAACATTGTTTGCCTAGATGCATTTCCGCTGATGTTCTACAATTTCCTTAACATTGCTATCGATAACGCGATACTGGTTGTCCTGCTTCTTGTTGAGCAGCCGTAGTAGCAGTATATTCTGTTTTGCTAACAGAAAAGTTTGCCTTGAGCCCATCTATATGACTAACTTCTTCAGCAAACTTGATCATCTCTTTGCAATAATGAATATTTCCACTGGTAACCTCAATAATATACCTTATTTTTATACCTCTATTAAGGTCTAATAGTAATTTTTTGTATGATTCACCACCAATAGCTAGTGAAGCAGCTTTACGGTCAGCACATGAATCTATTCTATCTGCTTTAGATAAAAATTGAGGAATTGCATTCGTTACATTTTCTTCGCCATGCGTGACTTCTGTCCTTTCAGAACTATTAGTAGTCACATGTATATCCCACATTTTTGAACATGATTTATGATATCATCAAGTTGTTATATTACTACAGTACTAACGCTTTATGATATATCATAAGTAGTGCGTATAACTGTCCTGTCTTTCAGTCTTTCATAGCCAGCCCCTCTACCTTGATATCTCAAAATTTGTTTCTACAGCTTTTCGTATTTGACCTCTCATCAAAGAAGAATTTTGAACGCAATGAATTGAGAGATGAAAGAAGAAAGATGTGGAAGCTAAAAGAGACAAATGAAATCTTTGATAATACTGTAACGAAAACGTCTGTTGGCTGATGTTTCTTCTATTAATATCAGCACAAAGGATAATTAGTAGCATATTTATTGCTTCAATAGCGCCAATTGTATAAGAGTAACATTGGGGAAATTACATGGATAAAAAGGCACTCCTAAAGGAGCTTATAAAGGATAAGGGAATTGTAATACCTGAGAAACCAGTTAAGCTATCAGGTGGAGGAGAAAGTCTGTATTATTATGATATAAAAAAAGTTGTTTTGGATCCAAAAGGATTAGATCTTGCAAGTGATCTGGCATTGGAGATAATATCAGGATTGCAAGCCAAATCTGTTGGAGGGCTAGAAGTAGGATCAATACCTTTCGCTGCCGCAATTTCGCTAAAGAGTAGCATGACTTCCAATCCTCTCTCAGCTTTCATTGTAAGGAAGAAAACAAAAGAACATGGTCTTCAAAAAGAGATAGAGGGCAATTTAGAATCACCGGTTGTAATAGTTGATGATGTAATAACACAGGGTAAAAGTATCCTTGAGACTGTCGATAAAATTGTTAAACAAAGGCGTGAAGTTGTTGGTGTTATTGCTATTGTTGACAGAGAGGAAGGCATAAATGAAGAACAATTGAGAGATAGAAATATAGAATTGTTTAGAATTTTTAGGCACAGTGATTTCAGGGATTTCATCGACCAACAGTTAAAGACAAGTAGTGCTAAAACTGAAGCATATCAGTCTGTTTAATTGTCGACTATTATGAGGTAATCTACTCAGTATATTGTCTATTTTTTCCTTATAAACATTGGCAGTGCTCACATAAATAGCCCATTCCGATTCGTATATACATTTGATTTACTACTAATTCTTCTATTAGATCTGTCATGTGTTGTTAGATGATAGTAAATAGTTAATAGGTTAACACCGTTTTTATAACCTATGTCGCCGAAGAGTGAGAAATCAGCCGACTTTGCTTCTAAAGACATCATTTACAAATATACAAAGTTAATCGAGGAATTTCTTAAAAAAGAAGATAAGCCATTTTCTGAGCCTCGCATAGCAGAACGTGTTTTTGGTATAAAGATAAGAAAAGAAGGCAATCTCCCTTCTTCAAAGCAACAACTTGTAAAATTATCACAAATCAAAGATGCGTTAAAAATTCTAGTTAAAGAGAAAAAGGTTTTTGAGGCTTTACTTGAAGATCCTGTTAGTAAAGAACAAGTAATGCATTTTTCTATTAGTGGATGGTATGCAACGCCATAGTAACTATCTATCACCTGTCCTGATGGCTCCTCAAAACAGACTGCTATATCTTTTGTTGTAACTGGAAATAGCAATAATGAGAAGATAGCAACAACCAATTGGAATATAAGTAGCGGCTACGACGAAAGCTGTGAAGTTCATGGATAGTAATTCATTTCCTTTTATCCTATCTTTGAATTGCTAATCCATTAACATGTCTGGATTAAGAAAGCTACGGGTCTAGACATAACAGAGTACTTAGATATATTGCTTGCATATGTCTTTGTAATAATAACTATTATGGTTCTGAAATCTGTATAATAATTGGTCCCAACATAGACATTGCAATCAAGCTAATAAAAAGAACGAAGGCATTATCTGAAGTAGCACATGAAATTACATTTAGTAGCAGAGACAATTTTGGAACTACATATTGAAGTGTATTTTGGTAAAATACATTTGCCATCAGCAGTAAAATAGAAGAGAATACCGTGTAACTTACTCTCTTTTGAGACACCTTATGACCTTTAGAAAACAGGAAATGACTAGGTAACGTTTGGAGCGTCTACAGATGGCGGCGGTAAGACTTTTAGTGATAAATAAACCTAACTCAACGAATGCAAACTCAGTTGATGCAAACAAGATTCATCAGCAAACAGAGTGTTTGTTACATGGTGGGAAAGAAATCAAACAAGCAATCAACCAGTTCTTAGCACAGATAACAGACAAGCATAACAGCTTGTTTAGCCCTTCTGTTGTTATACTTCCATCGTCTGAACGTGTTATGTCATTGTTTAGATTAATCCATATGTCATATGTTTTTAATTGATAGCAAATCCTATTATAATATCTTACTTGTGATCATGGTTTACTATCATTATCGTCTTGACTAGTGTTGGTAGAAGAAGAGGAAAAAGATGAAGACGACGAAAGCTTGAGTTTGCTTCCAAATCTGAGGATATATGGAGCCATAAATGTTGTTATGATTGTTACCACCCCAACTATAGGAAAGATAGAGGAGGAAATTGCACCTACATCCTGACCACCTTTAACTACTACCAAAGATAATTCTCCTCTGGTTGAGGACATCCCAAATCCGGTCCTTATTGCTGTAATTGCGTCATATTTTGATCTGACTAAAACGCCAGTAATTATTAAGAATTTTGAAGCAAATGAAGTTAGAATGAGTATCATTACAGGAACAATGAACAATGGTATTAAGGATATATCCATCAATGCGCCAATTGATATAAAGAATAATGCTGCAAAAACATCTCTTAGGGGTATTGTAACAACTTTTGCTACGGCAGCACTCTTTGACTCCGCTACAAGTACACCTGCCAAAAACGCACCAGTAGCCACAGACAATCCTAATTCCTTTGCTACAAATGATAATCCAAATGCTAATCCAAGAATTACAATTAGAAGTAATGCATAGTCATTTGTTTTACCAACTTTATCTATAATATTTGGAATAAATTTAGAACCAAATATTAACAGACTACCGACAAATGCAGCAACAATACCTATAGAGATTGATATCTGTAGGATTGATACTTGACCGGCATCTGCAGCAATTGATTGAAATATACCAAGAGCAGTAATGGCTATAATGTCTTCAATAATGGATATCCCAAGCAGCAGTATAGATGATTTATCTTGAATCATCTTGATTTCTTCAAGAATTCTAACCGTTACTACTGTACTAGTAATAGACATAGCCAATCCAAGGAACATAGAATCGAAGAATGAAAATCGTAAAGCCTGGGCAACGAAAAATGAGATCAATAGAGTTCCTAAAGTTTCAAGCAAAGCTACTATAATGGAAATTCTACCGACAGATCTAAATTTGGCTATAGGAAATTCAGTCCCAATTACAAAGAGTAGCATTATGATGCCTAGCTCTGCAAAGACGTTTACTGTGTCAATGTTATGTATCAAACTAAAAGGAGGAGTATAAGGACCTATTACTATCCCAGCCAATATGTAACCTATTACCATCGATTGCTTCAACTTGTAAGTTATAATCAGCATTATTGCTGCAACTATCATTATTACAGCAAAGTCTTGGACTATGAATTCAGAAGATGACTGTGAACCACCAGAAAAGAGCCTCCCGACAAATGGGTCTGTGATATTAGGTATCTGTCTAACAAAAAGAGTCAAGTAGGTCGCCTAATATGATTATCATTCTTTAATATAATAAGAATAGTGCTTATAATACAGATAAGTGACTTTCAAAGACCTGAAATCTAGTAGTACAGCAACGACGACCACGATATACCATAGCAACGCCTAAAATCATTGACTTAATCTGGTTCAGAATAGATATTATCTGAAAAAGGCATAGTTATGATTCTAGTGTCAGAAAAGTCTATTTTATTTATTATTATTAGATCCAGAGGAATCTGTAGAATTAGCTAAGGCAGCTTCGTAATCATTATCTTCATCATGAATCCTATGTCTTTTCACAAATTTCAATAACTCGTCATGAGTATCAATTTGATAATATTTCTTTAAATTATCTATGGTATGGTCATCATAAATGTGTCTTCTCTTTTCCCCATCTTTACTTCTCATACAGGTAAATTATCTCATTCCTAAAATAAAAACAATTAGACAGATTGTAGGCTACTTTGCAGGTTATTGCAAGTTATTGGCATCACATGTGCTTTTTCTAGGAGTAGACAGCGACAAGCCGCCTTGACAACTCGTTAGATATCTATTATATCTTCTATTGTTTTCTCTTCTTCACCACGTCGATGACCATATAGTTGCTCTACACATATAGCAAACCCTACATGAGCACAATCATCAGATTTACAATATTTACAGACTGGGACACCACTATTTATTTTCACCTCTACCTCTGTAGACAAACAAGTATCATACAGAATTGTGTATTTATCATTAACAAATTTCTTTAAAATGATTGGATTGTCTGATGAAGATAGTGATTTCTTATTATTAGAATTCATCCAATGCATAAATGCAGATGTTCCTTCGTCCAGACTCTCACATTTGTTTATACTATCTGTATTCCTCCTGTAGGAATGTCTATGCTCATCATTATTGAAATTTGATTCTTTTTTAGTGTTTTCCATACGGATTGCCTTTTTCTTCACGTTGAAATGGCTACGTCTCTATATGTGTATAGAGACCATTGAGTATATCAATATATGTATATGAATTTTTGAAAAAGTTTAATAACACTTCGAAAATAATTAAACATTGCTTGGAATATGCTTATTCTATATATAAAATAGATAGTGAAAGAGAAAATAAAGGAGATTGTCGAGTTATTACATATTAATACTCGCACAATCCATCGTTAACTATAAAAGGGGCTTTATTGCACATTTGTGCGCGGTTAAGAGAACTAACCAAATTTGGGGAAACCTGATTCTAAATACCCTATAATTGAAATATAGATGCTTTTTAGCTAACTTTTATGCTAAAGCGTAAGATATTTGTCTAGTTTTTAGATGTATATAGTATCCATATCTGCATCTACATGGTACAATGGTGGAACACCACTGCTTCTAATAATAATCAAACTAGAATGAGAACGAAAGAACCATTATTCAGGGCAAGTTATGACGACGGCAAGACATTTAGAAAAAGGGTAATGCTTTCAACTAATGTTGCTACATCTGGAGGTGCTGGATAAAGACCTACCATTCAATAATTACTAAAGACTAGTCCATATGGCGTTTTTGAATACTACCATGCTGAGAAATCTCATTTAAAAAAAGGTTGGTATGCTGTTAGGCCAATAGCTTGCATCTATATGATGAGTTAACCAAGTTACTCTTTCTTTATATCTTGCCCATTTTTCTATGATAATGAAATACACTTATGTCAAGAAAAATATCAACAGAGTTGGCCGTGTTTGTGGCCGTCATTACTTTGGCAATTGCAATGATTGGTTCTAGCGCTTTAGCAGCAACGCCCACTACTGCTCCAGCTTTTGCACAAGGAGGACAACAAAAGAAATTCACTGCCACACTATCAGGTAAAGATGAGGTGCCACCTAATAATTCAAAAGCAAGTGGAACTGCAGAATTTAATGTAAGTAGTGATGGAAAGACAGTAAGCTATAAGATAGATGTTAAAGATATAAACAAAATCACGATGGCACATATCCATCAGGGTAAAAAGGGTGAAAATGGACCTGTTGTTGTAACACTATTCAAATCTGCAACACCAAGTGGTCCTATGAATGGAGAATTAGCAAAAGGAGATGCCACAG
>Ga0137365_10005078_pt1 | contig 10564 bp, 7 predicted proteins | sample SagtaG_9_FD_104799 | JGI IMG/M metagenome (GOLD analysis project Ga0137365, IMG submission 104799) | Vadose zone soil microbial communities from Sagehorn Ranch, Mendocino, California, USA - Sage1_L_40_16 metaG | ecosystem: Environmental > Terrestrial > Soil > Vadose zone | place: USA: California... | reverse complement strand
CCCATCGCCGCTTGGGGTGTATCAAGCCCTTGCGCAATGCGTTGCAGCAGTTCGCCTGGCAAAGCACGCAAAGTGAACCGTGGGCCAGAGCCTATTACCAACGCAAACGAGCTGAAGGCAAAAGCCATACGGTGGCCGTGCGAGCGCTTGCCAACATTTGGGTCAGGATCATCTTCGCGATGTGGACCCACCACTGCTGCTATGAAGCGGCGACCTTTGAGCTGGCGCAACAGCAGCATGGGCGCCGAGCGGCGTAGTGCTCCATCTGCATGCATCTCACGTGGCTTTTGTGCATGAAGAGTTAGGCATCTGATCCTGCTTGCACTTGCCGTGCGGCTCTTCTCGATGACACCACGCAAGCTCTTGACGTGGTTGACTTTCGTGTACCCACTTGCTGGCATTGCACCCTTCCTCATGCTTTCGGATTTTTTCTGCTGGTCCAAATTGGTCCCAAAAAGACTTGACTATAGAGAGTCTTTCTATCATAACAGTGGATGATTAAGTAGCTATCTTGCTGGCTGACAGTGTATATGATGGGCAATAGTAGCGCAAGATCAGAGGAGAAAAAGCCTATCTCATCAATTCCTATATGTGGCCGCACAATCTTTCTTAGTCGGCGTGGAACATCTTTTGTACATCCACTACCGCTATCTCTCTATGGAACGAAGGCCATTCAACCTATTATGGACGGAACTAGGTATCATGCTACTTTGATAATATTATGCATCAGGTATACCATAATAATCCTTCCAATCTTCATCCAATGGATAATAGTCTTTGAATGCTACTTCCGTTTCTTGTTTTTGATCTAGAGAGACAGAAATGGTCATGTACGCGGCATCAAGGAAAGAATGTATCTTTGCCATAACCTGTGCGAGATTATGCATATTTATGTATTTCAAATCAGGTGGCAAAGAAGGTTTATCGTGTGTATCCACATGGTAACGAAATGCCATTGAAATTGGGTCAATGGTGGAGAATTCGATAATACATGCTTCTAAGCCTGCTACTTCTCCATCCGTCATACTTGGCTCTATTTGCTTCAAAAGGCTTTTGCAATCATACCATAAGGTATCGAGGCGATGATGCTTAGGAAGGATAAAAGACCTGTCCAGCAGTTGGCTTCCCTCTCTCAGTAATTGTTTGAAACGTAGTTCAAGATATTGGCGATAAAGAAAGACCGTAGGGAATACAACGAGGTCTATATGGCGGTCATCTTCTATGAGTGACTGCACCAACCTATCTGCGGCCTCTTTATATCCTGAAACATACCTGTATAAACTATCATCACTATGTGCATATGTTATTTGAGCATTATAGCGCGGGTACCTTTCAGTAGTAAAAAGTTGATCTCCCGTTTCAGGAAAATGAATTACATCTTCGTCTTTATATAACGTATCTTCATCAAACACAGTGAGCCGTCCCCTTTCTTAGAAGTTAATGTATCCATATCCTATCATCCTCTACCATATCACTCCCTCTTATCCAGTTCCTTTCAAGTCTACCGAAGTTCTATAGACCCCCATTTATAAAAGCGATCATGCCATTGATGTATTTCTTCATTCTTTAATGGTTGGTATTTACCTCTAAAGTAACGTTTAAGCTTCTCGGCTGCATCAACAACAGCAAGCTCCTCGGATAATGAATGAGCACCAACAGAAGGAATAGGATGAGTCATAAAGAAAAGGCACCTTGCATGTCCAAGTACTGTTAAATCATCTGTAACCTGTATCCACGCTATTGCTCTCGCGTAATCCTGGTCGTCTATTGCTGTTGCTACTTTTGGAGCCGGGTCTAGTATACGTTTTTCTTCAAACAACCTTTGAATGAAAATACGAGAAGACGCAAACGGATCATAACCTAAAACAAGAAAGTAAAGAAAAGGCTCATCATATGGAACTAACCCCTTTTCCTGGGTTTCGACCCGACCTTCGTAAATAAACCAAAGCTCCGTCAACCAACCTATAAGAGAGAAGTTGCCTATCCGTTTTAGATATTGGGAGTCAATTCTAAAAAGAGGCATTCCTAGTTTCTGGCAGATTTCGTTTTTCGTTTTGTCTCGCTCTATTGTTGTCGGATCATCGTAGTGCATCGAGCCGTCATATTCAACAGCAAAAACAGGTGATGAGTCAGCCCGTGTAACGACAAAATCAAAATGAGCTTTGAAGGCGTAACTATATTCTTCTTTCGTGAGTAAGGTTTTGCCTTTATCAATATCTAAGATGTCTTTGATACCAACTTTAGAAAAGACTCTCGCGTTACTTTTGGCTGCCGCTTCTTTCAAGGCGGCATCTGTTTCTTCTTCATACTTATTGACCAACACTTTTTTAAGATAGGTCATTATTGGCTCCTGAGTTTACATGTATCGTCATTATTTTACTTCGTTCACCTCCACGAATGATGCCCACTTGTCGTCTTTCGGAGTAAAAACACTTTTGAAATCAAGTCTTACAAGGTACTGTGATACCTGTCCCTTATGTTTAGAACGTACTGTAGTGCCAGCAGTGTGAGCAATAAAATCAGCCACAACTAATCCTGGCTCATTCGGGACTTTTGTCATGAAATAGCGATGAATGGGAATTTTGTGCGAGTCGAATTGAAGCTCCATTTGCGAAAAGTATTCAGTAATCTTATATTTCGTCCGTTCAGATTGTTCAATAAACATAAAGATTTCACTGAATGTTAAACCATGATTTAATAAGGTTCGTAAGATGTCCAGAATACGTTGATGTACAGCTATAACCATCCATTTCATAGTTTCTAATTCGGGTCTTAAACTCATGGTTTTATCTGTACATATAGCAGCAAACCTTCCAAACACGTTATTAGTAAAGAAACCGTTTAACGCTTCAAAATTTGTGTTGGTTAAACGATCCGGTTTCAACTCAGATGCGTGGAGAGGTAACATATCGATTGGGAAGGTTTTTTCTACTTCTTTCCACGGTTTCACAATGGTATTTTCATAGTCTATTGCGAAAGTTAGACAACCACCATAACCGAAAATAGGGAACTTTCGATCATGCAATCCCTCATGCCCTGTATCATCAATAAAAATTAACAGCGCAGAGTCGGGACATGTTATGGTTCTTCCATCTTCAAGACCAAAGCTAGCTCTACTAACCATGATTACCCTAATACTTTCTAAGCAAAACCTAAAACTTGCTATCGAGCATCAGCCTGCTGTACGTATTGTGCCTGTTTGAATGTGCTAAATTGCAGAGGCATTTTTACTTCTACCTTGTGCAATAATTCTTCATGTTTACCGCATGTAATTTAACCAACCCAAATAAGGAAAGCAAGACATGTAGAACAAATGGGCTATATCGAAATATAACTGGCACTACCCGCACGCCTGCGTGGTGCCCGAACGCTGTGGGATGAACCAGGCGTGTTCTTTAGAGTGCAGGTCGGGCGCTTCGCGGTGGGTGTGTCCCTGAAAGGGTACCCTGTACGGGCTTTTTTGTAGATCGCTCTTTCTCCTTACTCTGGTGAAAAGAATGATGTGTCATCCTGATTCGTCGGTGGCGGCGTCTTCGGTTTCGGTCCTGTTGGTGGCGTCTTTGGCTTCGGCTCTGCCGGTGTTGTTTTGGGAGCAGGTAAGCCGATGACAGGCGGTGGCGGTGCCGATGGTACAGGCGTTACGGTGACACGTGAAGCGGGCGGCGTATAGGGCAGATTTACCTCTGCGAGCAGAGCAGGGTCTTGATAATACGCGGTGTTCTGCACAAGCAAGGGATGAAACTTGCTGATAAACACAAGCAATGTTCCCTCCTGCATCGTCCGTAATTCATCAGGAGTCATAAAATCGCGGTGTGTCTCGCCCTGCGTATACGTCCGTGTCGAGGTGGAAAGCCAATCGGAATCGCCGCGCTCACTATTACTCGTCGTCGCAACGGTGGTTTTACCAAGTTTTTCACTGTAGTAGCGTGTTTCCTGCAATCCGCATGCAGGGAAAACAATGTGTGTCGTACAGTTGGCAAGGATCGTTTCCCGCCCATTCTCGCCGTAGGTATCGCGCAATTGCCCAAAATCCTGTACGGCCAGGATGAGCGCAATCCCACGACTCCGTACGGTACTGATGTATTTGGTAAACTTGGGGATGATACCCGCATTACAAAACTCGTCCAGGTAGAAGACGAAATCACGAGAAAGTCGTCGGCCTGGGCTCCGGGTCGCACGTCGGATCATGGAACTCATCATTTGCATGATGAGACAAGCTGAAAGCGGTTCCAGGCGTGAGGCTTCGTCTTCGGGAATGGAAAGAAACAAGACGGTGGGTTCGTCCACCATCTGAGTAAAGTTGAGATCATTGGAGCTGGTCACTTCACGCAAGGCAGGATTTTTGAAGCGGAAAAAGCGGGTCGCCATCTCGACCATAATACTGCCTGCCAGTCGAGCATTTTTTTGTAAATGCTCGAAAAAGGACGTAGCAACATCTTTCGCAATGGGTGATGGACTATGACGAAACATCGCTTCAATATCCTCAAGCTTTGTCCCACAGAGAATATCAATCAGGCGGCTAAAGGGTGCGTGAGGTTCTGAGGTACGTAGATGGAGGATAGTGGAAGCCACAAGCAGTTTCGGAGCGGAATTCCAAAACTCTTCGCGGCTTTTGCCTGTGTTATCAATCAAGCAATTAGCGAGGGCTTCGGCGTCGTCCATGTTGTAGACATGTGCGAGCGGGTTGTAATGATGGCTGGTGCGTGGGTCGGTCGGCGCAAACACGAAACAACGATGATACTGAGAAAGATGTCCAATGGTCAACTCGACCAGCTCGCCTTTGGTATCGTTGATAAACAGACTGCGGCTCCCGTACTCGCGGAGCAGGGAGGGAACAACGATGCGGGAGGTTTTGCCGACACCAGAGGGGGCAAGTAAGAACACATGGGATTCCTGCATGCGTTCATCGAGGGCGATGAGCTTTTTATGATAGAGGCCAAGATGCATTTTTGAGGCGGATGGTCTGCCAATGGCGAGTGCTTTACTGACGGTCTGCTGTTCTTTGCGTGGCGTGGTGACAAGCGTTCCATAGGTTTTGAGTTCCTCCTCAGTGGCAAAGTGTGCGGAACCATGAGCGGTGGTGGTTTTCTTTCCTGGAGACATGAGAGCCATGAAGGTAAGGCCCAAGACGAGAAGACCAACGCCATAGATCATCAAGATAGTAGAGGTATCTTGACGAAGGGTCAAAGGGTGCGAGAGCATGGGAAGAAGCTGTGTTTTCACATAGATGCCTCCCCACACGATGATGAGAAAAAGGACAAGCCACGCGAAGCGCCTGCGAGTCTGCTGTTTCATCGGTCAAAATCCTCCAAAGAAGGGCGAAAGGGTTCACGCTCCGGTTGTGGTGCTTCAAATTCACGATCGACCGTACGATCTCTCGTGTCTAATTCCTGGAACTGTTCTTCCAGAAGACGATGAAAGTGGTAATCACTATGCTCTCGTCCTGCTTGGCGTAACAGGTCGTAATCGCTGGTGTACAGTTTGACAGGTTCCTCACGGTCTTTCTCCTGGTTGTAGCCAGCGCCAGCGACAACGACATGCACATGAGGATGCTCAGTGTTGTGGTGTTGGACCGCAAACCAATGGAGTTCTTTACCCTGAGCTTCCTCTAAATCGTGCATGACCTGGCGCGTCCATTCTCGCCAGTCGTGAACGGGTTCCTCTTCACTGGGAGAAAGCACAATTTTGTGATAATTGACGCTGGTACTGGTATGTTCCATCACTTCATTGACGGCATCGCGGCGATTGACCACATCGTTTTGTTTGGTAAAGATGCGTCGATCATCGCGGCTCTCAAGGGAGAGCTCTCTGCTTCGATGTTCTATATATTTGAAATGGGATGTCAGCCGCGCCGTAGCGGCCTGACGGTTGCCACGAACATACCCACTCCCCTTTGCAATCATGGCGTCGTTCTCGAACTCCCTTCTGTTCCACCAAATGGCCTGTCTGGCTGGTTCATGAAGGATACATATTTCGTATGTATCCCCATATGTATCTGATATGTATTCGGCTATCCGGAAAGAAACGAACCACACCCAAAAGATTAGCGAGCGTATCACGGTGTTTCCTAAACGGTTGGCGGAAGTCGCGTTGCATCTCAATAGTGTTTGTTCAGTTCTTGTAGCAATTTCGTCACTTCTCGTGGGAGAAGCGGTTCCCAAGAAGGAAATTCTTGAACGGAGTAGCGTTCAAGAATCGGCTCATCAGCATCAGATGTTACCCAATTGAAAGTAATCCGCTCGTACTTCTCATCGCTCGGGCCGCTCATGGAGCGAGCGATGGCTGCCAGTGGATCATCGTCAAGTTCCTCAAGCCAGTGAGGAACAGTTGGTGGAGTAGAGTGGATGTACATGGTTGTAGCAGGATCAAGGCCAAACAGGTTTGTAATTTGTGTTGCGATGTGCTCTGCTGCATTCACGATAAAGGTGCCACGATATCCTTGTGGTTGCGAAAGAATAACCAGGGTTGTATCCTCGCCCTGAAGCACTTTCAAGTTACACCATGATGGACGCCTGCCTTCGAAGAGGGAAAAGAAAAACTTTCCATGATGGATGATGCGTATCCATCGCTCATTTGCTCCTGATGTGTTTTCCACAGTTTCAACCTTTCATCTATATTGACTCTCGTGAAAGAGGAGAGTAAAGTCTCTGATGAGAGACACGTTTTCATTACCATACGTACGAAAGAGCAAGCATTTAGTTACACAAGTCTAGGACAGATTTTCTTGCTTACCTACAAAGTGGGTCAATGCTATGGAGCGGCGCAATGTTCGAGCTTCACTATTATCCGCTCAGAAGCACCTCGTTAGCTAGGTTTCTCTTTACACAATATTTCGTATGGTATCAAAAAGCTTACCAATAACCGTTAACAAAAACAGTCGTTTAATTTAGAAAGCTCGTTAGGAGGTGTTTAGAGACTCTATGGTAATAAAGGTAGGCAGTTTTAGAAACTGGTTATAATGCTAATTATACTTACATGTTGTAGAGGTAAAGCTTTTTTTCTTGTACTTGAAGATGTACTATGCTATACTCCCGACTAATGGACAGTACCATATATGGCTTATTATTGTAACAGCGACTATTGATTATGAAGGAGAAGTTAGGATGGGTAATAAGGATAGTAAGAATAAGAATTCTAATGAAGTCGAGCAACTTACCCTCTTTGGTTCTCCTGCTGCCGCAAAGCCTAAGTCACAAGAACTTAAGCTAAAATCAAAAGAAGCAATTTCATCTCCACCGAATCAAATCAGAATGTCAGAAGGAATACCTCAACTGGTACTTCCTACACGATGGGAAAATCTCCAGCCTAGAATTGAGGGTAACAAAGTATCACTCCATACTGTTATTCGCCCAATATCTCCAGCAATGGCTGTTGTAAGAAATATTATTGAATACCTCAGAACTACTCGTGGCTGTCAAATTCTTATCATCCGTGCTGATACAGGCAGTGGTAAAACTACTTTTCTAAACACTCTGCCCCATTATATGCAAGATGTTGAGTTTCATATACAAACAATTGATCTTCAGCCACTTGATGAAGATCAATTTGGGAAAGCCTTATGGAATATTAGAACTAACTCAAATGGCATAAATCTAGTAATTTTAGAAGGACGTGAAAAACCGGAAAGTATATCTGATAAATATATACAAGTTGTTCTTGCAAATATAAATCGTTTTGCTCGCACTAAAAAAATACCTCTGCTATTTGTCATTCCCACAACTGAAGAGCAAGTAGCCAGAAGTTGGTGCGATCATGGAACAAAGGTTGGAGACCTTATTCCAGAACAGAAGCTTTATGAAGGCTCTCGTTGGTATAACTTTCCAGGTGTACCTAAAGATAAATACATCGAGGTAGCAGAAGAAACAGTAAGAGCACTTAATCCCCCCTATACCTTATATGAATTTGGAGTTAGTTCAGATGAAGTAAAAAGTTGGGTTGATACTGCTCCTACTATTGGAAGGTTTATCGAGATCCTTGCTAATCGCATTTCAAATATAAGAGCTGCTACCACTGTACCTTTAGCAGGGAAAATAGAGCATGTGTGGATTGTATTCTGTGCTCCCGAACTTCGCCATTTCGATCACACCTATCTTGTACTTGATGGGTTATGTCACGACGAAAAGCTTAGAGTATCTCCCACTAAGCTTATCCCTCCTGACTCTAAGACTTCCTTTGCTAAAAGTTGGCGCAAATCTCCACAATGGGCGCGTTTAGTAGCTACTGTAGATTATTTAGATGTACGATTGATTAACCTGCCTATCATTACCATCGTAACTGCGGCGTTGACTTACGGTAAGGAAGAATTAATACAGTCTTTCAAAAATACTCGGTTAAAAGATTATAAAGATGAAATTCTTAAAGAAATGCCTGGTGTCAATGTAGATTGGGAGGTACAACTAGCTGAACGGAGATTGCAAGTTCAGAATGCTAGAGACTCAATCGGAAGAACAAATTTATTTTTATTACTGAGGGGGATGCCAGCGGAACAACAGAAAGGTGGTAAGACTGAGTCGGTAAAAGTTCTTGCACAATATTTACATTTAAGACAAAAAGCTAATGAAGCTCATTTACATTATTGTCTAGGATGCGCTCTCAAAGACTTGCTTCAGTATCATCAATTCGCTGGTTTTATTGATGTTGAGACAGAAATGCCCTTGATAAAAGGGCAAACTGATCCAGTACCAGATATCACCATTTATACAGGTACAGATACTTATGCTCTCGAATTTCACTTTTTCCAAAAGCAATTTGCTCCTAGTGAAATTCAAAGATATGCAGTCAAAGACGTTATAGCAAAATATATGAGAGCATTACCTCATCTTAATTCCATACTAGAAACAATAAACACATAAGGCATGGCTCAAGGTAAGCGTAGACCAATGTACCAGTTTGAATAGTCAAAATAAACTGTTGTATGGCTCCTCCGAAAAGTTGTTGAAGAGATTAAGAACGGGATGCCATATCATGTGTTGGCTCATATAATAGTTTGAGTGTAGTCCCCTGAAAGGTAATCTCTCAGGAGGATATACTGGTGAAAGCAGCGGGAGAGCCGAAGTTTTGGCTTGTGGCCTGTTCAACTCCCTGAACAGTGACCTCCTGGAAGAGACGGCTCCCCGTCCACCGGGGCCTCAAGGGTCTATAAGGCTTGTTGCAACAGCCAGCAGTTCACCCCCAAGGGCTGCCGGGCCAGATTGCCTATCCAGCATGAGCTGACGCTCGCCCTGGTTGGTCGGATTTCTCGCTTGCCTCGGCGAAAGAAGGAACGACGCCGAAGACTGATGGCAGGAAATGAACAAGGACGGAAAATGAAGAAGAAAAGCAGGTGTGCCATGAATATGTCTCCACCCGCTCCTCTCTCAGAGGGAGCGGTCATCAAGTACGTCTGCGGGATTGATATCGGAAGCCAATCCTGTGCGGGCTGCATTTGCCGACCCGACAAAAGCGTGGTCATCAAGTCGATCACCTTTGCCAATGCCAGGGAGGGCTGGCAGATCTGGGAAGAAAAACTGAACCAATTGGATGCTCCTGCCGGAGAGATCCTCATTGGGATGGAAGCCACCTCCCGCTATGGGGAGAATCTCTATCACGAGTTGGAGCAGCGTGGCTATGTGCTGCGTCTCTTACATCCAGGACAAACCCATCATTTTCATCAACAACGAGGTTTACGAGCCAAGACCGACCGACTCGACGCGATGACCATTGCCAGAGCATTGTTGAGTGGGGAGGCACGAATGGGTTATGTGCCAAGCGAGCAAGTGGCGACGTATCGAGAACTGGTGCGCCTGCATACGCAACTCTCGGATACCGCTGCTGGCTATCAAAACGAGATCCAGGCCCTGGTCGTGGTACTCTTCCCCGAATTCACACACGTCTTTGCCGATCCCTGCTTACCCACTGCTCTGTCAGTGCTCACAGCCTTCCCCAGTGCTCAGGCCTTGGTCGAAGCCGGTGTCGAACCTCTTTTCCAGGTGTTACGAGCGCAGCCAGCTGCACATTATGGACGCCCGACCGCAAAGAAATTGGTGGCCCTGGCCAATCAGAGCGTGAGCAGTGGGCGAGCAAGAGCCGGACGATCGACCAGTCTGCGGATTCTCTGCGATCAACTGGAGCACACCCAAGCAAATCTTGCGCGTCTGAACGCTGAGATTGAACACCTCCTGAACACAGATCCAGGGGTGAAGGGACTCCAACAGGTACCGGAATTTGGTCAGAAGACGTTGGCGGTGCTCCGTGCCGAGTTAGGGGACGTGCAACGCTTCTCACGAACCGACGAAGTGATTGCCTATGGGGGTATGGATATCCAGATCAAAGAGAGCGGCCTGTGGAAAGGCAAAGCCAAACTGTCCAAACGCGGCAGTGGCTTGTTGCGACGGGTCCTCTACATGACCGCGTTGCGCAGCATTCATCGGCAAGATTCGGCCTTTGGCGTCTACTATCAGCGGTTGGTGGAACGCGGTCTTAAGAAGGGCTCGGCTCTGATGGCCGTGATGCGTAAAATGCTGGCAGTGGCCGCTCACTTGCTCATGCATGAGGGAGAGGAGTATGATCCCAGCAAGGTATGTGG
>Ga0137365_10005077_pt1 | contig 10565 bp, 10 predicted proteins | sample SagtaG_9_FD_104799 | JGI IMG/M metagenome (GOLD analysis project Ga0137365, IMG submission 104799) | Vadose zone soil microbial communities from Sagehorn Ranch, Mendocino, California, USA - Sage1_L_40_16 metaG | ecosystem: Environmental > Terrestrial > Soil > Vadose zone | place: USA... | reverse complement strand
TCGAGCATCACCTCCGGCTCGGCGATGTCCTGCGCCGCGATCAGCTTTTCCGCGAGGCGAATGGCGTTCGGCGTGTCCTTCATCACCAGGAGGTTCAGCTTTTCGTCGATGAAGATGTCGCGCGTCTTGAGGATCGTGCGGATCAGGTTCGCGGTCTGCCTCACGTCCGCGTTGGCGATGTAAAAGCTCTTGACGACGAGATCCTGGTATTCGCGCAGCTTCTGCGGCGTGTTCGGGTAGATGAGCGCCGTGGTCTCGTTCAAGACCTTCTGCTCGAGCTGGTTGGTGGCGAGGATCAGCTTGATGACGTCCTCGACCTGTGCGTCGCGCACGACGATCGTGGTCCTCTGGTCGGCGCGCACGTCCTTGTCGAACAGAAAGTTGAGGTTCGCCGCGCGCGCGATCACGTCGAATACGGTGCGCAAGGGCACGTCTTTCAGCTCAAGGGAGATGGGTTTGGTGACCGAGCTCCTCAGCTGGAGGAGGGCGACCGCGGGCTTGGTCGTCTTCTCCTCGATCAGCCGCTGCAACTGGCGGGCATCGCGCTGCGTCGGGTTCTCCGCGAGCACCGTCGCGAGCAGCTCCCGTGCGTCGCGGTATTTTTCCGCTTTCACGAGCTTGTCCGCTTCGGCCACCAGGGCCCGATGACGCCTGTCGAGATCGACCTGCGCGAGGCCCTGAGTCGCCCGCTCATTGACCGCATCGTACTTGAGCACGCGGCGGTAGAGCTCCTCGGCCGCCTCGATCTGCGAGGCCGTCCGCAGGGCCTCCGCCTGGACGAGCCACTGCGAGACGGCGAAATCGCGCAGGCGGAAATATTCCGAACGATAGAAGTGGTTTTGAGGATCTTCCCGCGTCGCTTTTTCGAGAGACGCGAGAGCCTCTTCCGTGCGGCCTTCGGTCAGCAGCGCTCGCGTGTCCTTGATCAGCGGGTTGGTGCAGGCTGCGACGAGCGCCAAGGCGAGCGCCGCAAAAAGGGTCTTCGGGGAGGGTTTCATGGGGTTTCGCCTTCGTTGGCGGGACGGAAGTAGACGGTCAAACGTAACTGGGCCTCGAGTTGCGAATCGCCCGCTTTTTTGCGCTCGAAGCGCAGCGCATCAAGCGAGGCGATCGGCATGCTCTTGAGGGTGGCGGCGACGAATTGCCGGATCTGCGGATAGGTGCCGCGGATGGGCAGGGTGATGCGGTAGAACGCAATGCCGAATGGAGGTTTCTCGAGGCGGTATTCGCCCTGCAGCAATTCGAGTTTGGCGGCGCGCGCGAGCGAGTACACGCGCTCGAGCTCGTCCGGAAGCCTTTCCACCGGAGGAAACAGGCCGTAGAAGCGGCGGAGTTCCTCCGCGCGGCCCTCGCTAGCAACGGGCTGAAAAGGAGTGCGCGAGCGCAGCCGCTCGGCGACCGAGCGCTGCGCCTGCAGCTCGCGCTCCGCCGGACTGACCGCCGAAAAATAAAACGGAACGCAGAAGATGAGGACCCCGATGCCGAGCACTCCGGCCGGTCCCAGCGCGTGCAGCCATTCCTGGGCGCGCTTCACCGGTTGCTCCTGAAGGCCGCCTGCACGCCGAACTGGATCGGACGCGAAGGATCTTCGACCAGGACGTGATGATTGACCAGATGCACCCCGGAGAGCACCCGGGTCTCGCCGAGCCGGCGTACGTACCTGATCATGGCCTCCCGGTTTTTTGCCTCAGCGGTCAGGCGCAGGTTGCGCTGCTGGGTTTCCGGCTGCAGCTGGAGCACGGTCACCTCGCTGTTCGAGGCCGCCTCGACCGCCTCGATCATCTGCGCCCACGGAATGCTGAGCTGCCGCACCGCGGCGTCGATGATCTTCGCTTCTTCGTCGAGCCGTTCCTTGGACACCGCGCGCTGCGGCCGCCGGTTGGCATTGAGCAGGCCTTGCGCCGCATCGAGCGCGGCGAGTTCGTGCAGGGCGTCGCGATAGCGCAGAACCATGGTGCCGGAGACCGCGAGCGCGAGGATCAGCACCGAGGCGCCTATCCACTGCGGACGGCGCGGGGCTGCGACGTAGTCGAGCTCGATGCGCTGCGTGCTCATAGGGCGCAGAGCGCCATGGCAAACGGTTCCGACTCCGCGGGAGTCAGGCCCTCCGCCGGGGCGAGCGCGAGGCTCTTGAAGGTCCACCCCTCTCCCTCGACCGAAAGAGCTCTCCCATTCCGTGGCGCGTGGACGTAGACGCCCTCGGACGCCTCGTCTCCGCCGACCCGGTGCCGCTCGCGATCGAGCAGCCCCGCCCATTGGCGCGGCTCGTCGAAGTTTCCCCGGGCATTGCGCACTGCCGACCACCGCCCGCCTTCGAGGCGGGCAAGACAGGCGCGCTGCGGCTCGACGAGCAAAAACCACGCGCGCTCGCCCTTGATGTCCTTGCGCCACCGGTTGAAGGCCGACATCAGGTAGGGTTGGACCGACACGAGCTTCGCTCTCGCAGCAGCGGGAAACGCGGCGCGCACGGCCTGCACGAGCGACGAATCGACCGCGCTCGCGATGCGCGTCGAGCCGGTCGGCGTCGGGCTCAGCCGCAGATCCCAGTCCTTGCTCCGCTCGCCGTGGACCTTGGCGAAGCAGTACCGGACGAAAGCGGTCTGCTCCTCGGCGTTTCCCAAGCCCTCGCTCCAGGGGACGAGGATGAAGCGGGCGAAGTGGTTGGAGAGCACGACGGTCACTTGCGCGTTCGCGTCTCTCGTTTCCTCGGCTAGCTTCTGCAGGGCCGCCACCGCGCCCTGCCAGGGTGGCGCGCCGAGCCCCGGGCCGCACGCGATCGTGCGCTTCTCGCTCACGCGGGGCCGAACCCCGCCCGAAGCCCGCAGGAGCGCAAGCGAATCCGGAGCGAGCGCGATCAGGATACGGTCGCTAGATAAACGTAACACGGTTGATCTCTTCCAGCGTGGATTCACCGTTCTTCACGGCATCGAGCGCGGCATCGCGCAGGAAGCGGGTGCCGCTCGTCCGGGCCGCTTCCTTCAGCTGGCGCACCGGGGCGCGGCCGGTGATCAGCTCACGCAGCTCGTCATTGAGGATCATTAGCTCCGCGATCGCCTTGCGTCCCTTGTAGCCGGAGCCGCGGCACTCGCGGCAGCCGCGCCCGGTGCGAAAGCGGAACGACGCAGCCTGCGCCTCGGTGAGGCCGGATTCCCTGAGGAGGGCCGCGTCGGGACGGCTGTCCTCGCCGCAGTGCGGGCAGACGAGCCGCACCAGCCGCTGCGCCAGGATCGCGTTCAGTGCGGAGACGAAGCTGAACAGATCGACGTTCATGTGCATGAAGCGGCCGATCACGTCGAATACGTTGTTCGCGTGGACGGTGGTGAAAACGAGGTGTCCCGTGAGCGCGGACTGCACGGCGATATTGGCCGTCTCCGGGTCGCGTATCTCGCCCACCATGATCTTGTCGGGATCGTGCCGCAGGATGGAGCGCAGCCCGCGCGCGAAAGTGAGCCCCTTCTTCTCGTTGACCGGGATCTGCAGCACGCCGGCGAGCTGGTATTCCACCGGGTCCTCGATCGTGACGATCTTGTCCTGGCCGTTGTTGATCTCCGTGATGGCGGCGTAGAGCGTGGTGGTCTTGCCGCTGCCGGTGGGCCCGGTGACGAGCAGCATCCCGTAGGGCTCGTGCGACAGGCGCCGCAGCGCCCGGATGTCGTCTGTCTCGAACCCGAGACTGTCCAGGGAGAGCTGCTGCTGGGTGCTCTCGTAGAGCGCCTGCTTGTCGAGCACCCGCAGCACCGCATCCTCGCCGTAAATGTTGGGCATGATCGAGACGCGGAAATCGACCGCGCGCCCGCGGTCGAGCGCCTTGAAGCGTCCGTCCTGGGGGACGCGCCGCTCGGTGATGTCGAGCTCGGCGAGAACCTTCACGCGGGAGATGGCCTGCTCGGCCTGCTTGGTGTCCTGGATGAACTTGATCTGCGAGAGGATGCCGTCGATGCGGAACTTGATCACCAGCCCCGCGGCGATCGTTTCCATGTGAATGTCGCTCGCGCCTATCATCAGCGCGTCGCGCAGGGTCGAGCGCACCAGCCGCACGACTTCGCTCGACTCCTCGCTGATCGCCTTGAGCGAGAGATCCTCGATGCCGCGCGTCTCTTCGCTCACGACGGTGGCTCCCGCACGCACCGTGTCGAGCGCACGCAAGGTCTCCTCGTGACTTGCGAGAAACGCCACCAAGTCGCCGCGATGCACCAGGCGCCAGGAAAACTCCTGGGCGATGCGTTCCTCCGCCCAGGCCTGCTGCTCTCCGGAGAAGGGATCGTCGGTCACGAGCCACAGCGCGCCCTGCTCGCCGCGCACGAGCGCACAGCCGCGCTGGGAGCCTTCGCTGAAGGGCAGCACGTCGAAGGCGGGCGCCGCGCTGCGCAGCTCCTCCATGCGCATGACTTCGATCCTGAGCGTGGCGCCGAGCCGGGCGACGAACGCGTCCGGGTCCAGGCCGAGCTTCGCCTCGAGCACCTCGACGAGCCGGCGCCGCGCGGCGCTGGCCGCGGAGCGGGCCTCCTCGATCTCGAGCGAGCTGATCTGCTTCGCCTCGGCGAGACTCACTTCAGGCTCCCTGCAAGTTCGAAGATCGGCATGTACATGAGAACGACGATCGCCCCGATGACCAGGCCGATCGCCGCCATCAGGAGGGGCTCGAACAGACGCACGAACCAGTCGATCCAGCGCGCGATTTCCTCGTCGTGAAACTCCGCGATTCTCTCCATCATTTCGCCCATGTTGCCGCTTTTCTCGCCGACCGCGAGCATTCGCAGGGCGATGATCGTGGTGAGGCCGTTGGCTTCCATCGCTTCGGAAACGGGACGGCCCTCGTTGACCGCCCGGCTCGCCATCGCCAAACGCGCCCGCAACAGCGGGTGCAGGAGCTCCGCGCCCATCTGGAGCGCGGTCGGGAGCGGCGTGCCGCCCTTGAGGAGCATGCCGATGGTGCGGTAGAAACGCGCAAGCTGGTAAAGCTTCAGGCGCTCGCCGATCGCGGGCAGTTTCCACAGCACGTTCCCGATCCGCGCCTTGACTTGAGCGTTCCGGAGCGCGTAGACCGCCGCGATCACGAGGCCGGCGAGGGCGCCGATCACGAGAACCCCGTGACCCTCCGCCAGCTGACCCCAAGAGAGCAGGAGCTTCGAGAAGACCGGGAGATCGACGTTGCGCTCCTCGTAAATCCGGCTGAAACGCGGCACGACGTAGAGCAACAGGAACAGGAGCACCAAACCCCCCACCCCGACGAGAAGCGCCGGATAGATAGCCGCGTTGACCAGGCGCTTGCGGATCGCTTCGAGCTGATTCTGATAGGCGACGTAGCGCCCGAGCGCCGGTGCGAGGTCGCTCGTCTTTTCGCTCGCCTGCACGGTGGAGACGTAGAGGGGCGGGAAGGCCAGCGGAAACTGCTGAAGCGCTGAAGAGAGGGAATTTCCTTGGCGCAGGATCGAAGCTACGCTCGCGAGCAGGGCGCGGAATTCACTGCGGCGTTCGCGCTCGGCAAGCGTTTCGATGGATTCGACCAGGGGAAGTCCCGCCTTGAGCAGGACGAGTAGCTCCTGGCTGAACAGGACGAGTGGAAAGCGCGCCTGTCCGCCGCGCCAGGGCGCGGCGAGGCCCGCGCGGGCGTGCACGCCGAGCACAGTGTAGCCGCGGCTCTCGGCCTGCTGGACGGCGCTCGCCTGATCGAGTCCGTGCAGCTCGAGCGACTCGACCCGTCCGTCAGGGCCGACCGCCTTGAGTTCGAAGCGCATGGTCCAAGTGCTGCCCTAGTGGTTGGTGATGTCGGCGTTTTCGCCCGTTCCCCCCGGCTGGCCGTCCTTGCCGAAGGAGAGGATGTCGTAGTCGCTGCGTTCGCCGGGTTGCTTGTAGACGTAGGCCTTGCCCCAGGGATCGAGCGGCACGTCTTTGCGCAGGTACGGGCCGTTCCACTTGGGCTCGTTCGCCGGGCGGTTGACCAGCGCGCCGAGTCCCAGTTCCGTCGTCGGATAGCGGCCCGTGTCCAGGCGGTACTGGTCGAGCGCCTTTTCGAGGGCGTCTATCTGCGCCTTGGCCGTGGTGACTTCGGATTTTCCGACCTGGCCGAAATAGCGCGGCGCGACGTATCCGACCAGGAGCCCGATGATGACGACGACCACCAGCAGCTCCAGCAGGGTGAAGCCAAGAGGGCGCGAGCAAGCGGCCGAATTCGTCGGATGAAGCACCGGAGTCATATCGCGCATAGACGTTGCAGCTTACTCTACCTAATCAATGTTACATCGCAAGCTCGGCCGCGCGGGTTGCGGGCTGCGGACTGGAACGGGGATTTTACATATGAAAACAGTGGGGTGACCGCACACCCCGCGCGACTCTGCGGTGCCCGGCCCCGGCTGTAAGCGCGCTTATTGCTGCCCTGCGGTAAGGAGGGTCGCGACGACGTTCTGCTTCGGCTGATCGGACGAAATCTTGACCGGATTGACGGGTTTGCGCGCCTTGACGGGCGCGCGATAGATGATGAGCCTCTGGCCGGTGGTGAGGACGCCGACGTGGTTCCAACGGAGCAGGCTGTCGGTGCTGACGCGGTAACGCCGCGATATTCCGTAGAGCGTTTCGCCTTTCTTCACGATGTGCACCAATCCACCTCTGCGCGGCGCGCTGCGCACCGGAGCACGGAACACGGCAGGCAGGGGCTGCGCGCCGACACCCGACCCTTTGAGGGGCAGCAGCAGCTGAAAGCCCGGGCCGACTTTCGTGCGTGAGGTGATGCCGTTAGCGAGCTTGAGCTTGGAGAGCGCGATGGCGTGTTTCGCGGCGAGCCGGCCGAGGCTGTCGCTCCCTTTCATCGTGTACGGCTCCCAGGAGGTGAGCGGCTGGTCGTAGGACTCGAGATTTCTCCGGAACGCGTCCACGCGGTCCGCGGGCAGCACGAGAGTTTCCGTGTGGGGGCCCGAGATCATGGGGCGATTGAGCGCGGGGTTGAGCGCGATCAGCTCGTCCACCGACATCTCCGCGAACGTCGCCGCGAGCCGAATATCGATTGCGCTGGGCGTAGGAACGGAAACGAAGTAGGGCTCGTTCGGGATCGGCTCGAAGCTCGCGCCGAAAGCCTCCGGATTCGAGATGATATTTTTCAGCGCCTGGAGCTTGGGCACGTAGCCGCGCGTTTCGGGGGGCATCTTGAGGCTCAGGTAATCGGTCGGCAGACCCTTCGCGCGGTTTCGCTCGATCGCGCGCGCCACGCCGTTCTCACCGTAGTTGTAGGAGGCGAGCGCGAGGTGCCAGTCGCCGTGCAGCTCGTACAGCGCCTGCAGATAGTCGAGCGCGGCATTGGTGGAGGCGACCACGTCGCGGCGCGAGTCGGCCCACCAGTTCTGGCTCAGCTTGAAAGTCTTCCCGGTCGAAGGAATGAATTGCCACAAGCCCGAGGCGTGCGAGCGCGAATACGCCATGGGATTGAACGCGCTCTCGACCATGGGCAGCAAGGCGATCTCGGTGGGCATGCCCCGCTTTTCCACCTCCTCGACTATATAGTACAGGTAGAGCTTGCTACGCTCGATCATGCGCTTCAGATACTCAGGCTGGCTCGCATACCAGCGCTCGCGAACACCGACGAGCGGGCTCTCCAGATCGGCCATTGCGAAACCGTTGCGGATGCGGTCCCACAGGTCGTCCGCGGGGCGGGTCAGATCGATCGCGTGAGGGGGTTCGAGGTCCTTCGTTTCCTGAGGCTTGGTGAGCGGGGCGACGGGGACGGCGGCCGATGTCGGACCCGGTGCCGCCATCACGGCGGCCGCGGCCTGAGCGAGCGCGGCGATACGGGCAGCGCTCGCGACCGGCTCGGGCTGCGCTGCAGGTGCGGAAACGCTGGGCGCGGCAGCCGGCTCCTCGTTGCCGGCCGGGCTGGGATCGGCGTACCAAGGAATCTGCGAGCATGCGGCGGCCAGCATGCATATTGCCGTCGTTGCGAGCAGCGTGCCTAGCTTCTCACTCAATGGCTTGGCCTTTCGTCCGCAAAAGCCGCGATGGTACCCATGGTTTCCGTGTGGGTCAAGCAAGTGGGCGATTCAGAAGGACTTTTTCCCTGCTTTCGGGGCGCGAGGTCCGAATAACGCACGACGGCGTGATTGGTGTCAGCTCGATCAGAATTGGTTCTTCCATTGGCGCAGCGCGGCGAATACTCCAGCCGGATCGCTGACGCGCTTGCCCAGATACTTGTTCGCCGACTCGATGACCGCGGGCCGCATCACCCGCAGAAATGGGTTGGTCGCTTTTTCGCGTGCAATCGTCGAAGGTAGTGTCGGGAGCTTGTCGCGCCGCAGATGCGCATCGCTCGCTTCGCGCTCGAGCAGCGCGGAATTGTCGGGCTCGACCGCCTTGGCGAAGTTGATGTTCGCCAGAGTGTACTCGTGCCCGCAATACACCAGCGTGTCATCGGGTAGCGCCGCGAGCTTCTCGAGCGACCTGTAGAGCTGCTGCGGCGTCCCCTCGAATACGCGCCCGCACCCGCAGGCGAACAGCGTATCGCCACAGAACAGCATGTTTGAACCATAATAAGCAATGTGCGCGCGCGTGTGCCCGGGTATGTCGAGCACCTCGAACGCCACGCCCAGTTGTTCGACGGTGACCCTGTCCCCGCCGCCGACCGGATGGGTAAGGGTGGTGATCGGTTCGCCGCGAGGTCCATACACCGGAGCCGCGTGAGTTTCCAGAATCTCCGCAATGCCTCCGACATGATCCTGGTGATGATGGGTGGCAAGGATCGCGACGAGACGCAGCTTTTCGGCAGCGAGATAATCCAGCACGGGGCGGGCTTCGCCCGGATCGACCACCGCTGCGCAAGCCGCATTGCGCAGCGTCCACACGTAGTTGTCCTTGAAGGCCCGCAAGGGGATGACTTGGAATCCGTTATCCGGCATATTCGTGCAATCGATTAGCCCGAGGTAAACGTGCTGCAAGCTGCGCAAGACTCAATGCTAGCCGATTGGTTCGAGACTCCCAAGGGCGGCTACGTCCTCGCCTGGGAGCGCGGCCAGTTCGATGCGGCGATCGAGGACGTGTTCGGCTACAACGCGGTGCAGCTCGGACTTCCCGGACTCGACTTCCTGCGCGAGTCGCGCATCCCGCTCAAGGTCCGCGCCGGGCTCGAGCCAGGCTGCGGCCTGCGCTCGGAGCCGGTGCAGTTGCCGCTCGCCGCGCAAAGCATCGACTTGCTCGCCCTGCCGCACGTGCTGGAATTCAGCGCTCAACCTCACGCGATCCTGCGCGAGGCCGAGCGCGTGCTGAGGCCCGAAGGCAGCATCGTGATCTCCGGATTCAATCCCCTGTCGCTGTGGGGCGCAGCGCGCGCTCTCCGTTGGGAGCGGCGGCAGGTTCCCTGGTCCGGTAGGTTCATCGGCCTGCTGCGGCTCAAGGATTGGCTCGCCCTGCTCGGCTTCGAGCTGACCGGAGGTCGCTTCGGCTGCTATGCCCCGCCGTTCTCCCAGCGGCGGTGGCTCGAGCGCGTCGGGTTCATGGAGAAGGCCGGCGACCGCTGGTGGCCGATCTGCGGCGGGGTCTACGTCGTGCGCGCGATCAAACGCAACGTGGGCATGCGCCTGGTCCTGCCGGAGTGGCGCGACAAGCGCGCCCCCAAGAAAGCCCTGGCTCCGGTGACGCAGAGGCAAAACGGACTGCATGTCGAAAAGCGCGAGCGGAGTTAGCGTCGAGCCGGTGCGCATCTACACCGACGGCGCGTGCAGAGGCAATCCCGGGCCGGGAGGCTGGGGCGCCGTTCTGCAAATGGACGGCGAAGAAAGAGAGCTGTTCGGCGGTGAGCCGCAAACGACCAACAATCGCATGGAGCTCACGGCGGTCATTCGGGCGCTGGAGCTGCTTGAGCTCCCATGCCAGATCGAGGTCTACACCGATTCGCAGTACGTGCAGAAAGGCATCAGCGAGTGGCTGCACGACTGGAAGCGCCGCGGCTGGCGCACCGCCGACAAAAAGCCCGTAAAGAACGTGGACCTGTGGCGCGAGCTCGATCGCCTCGCCGGCCTGCACCGCATCGCGTGGCATTGGGTGAAAGGGCACGCCGGACACCCGGAGAACGAGCGCGCCGACGCGCTCGCCAACCGCGGGGTAGAATCGCTAGGCTGAATCCCATGCGCAGCATCGTGCTCGACACCGAAACCACCGGTCTCAACGCGGGTCTCGGTGACCGGATCATCGAATTGGGCTGTATCGAGGTCCTGAGCCGGCGCGTCACGGGAAACCACTTCCACCGCTATATCAATCCCGAGCGCGAGAGCGAGGAAGGCGCGCTCAAGGTGCACGGCATCGACCACGAGTTCCTCCAGGACAAGCCCAAGTTTCGCGAGATCGCGGCCGAGTTCCTCGACTACATTCAGGGGGCGGAGCTGGTGATCCACAACGCGGCCTTCGACGTCGAATTCCTCAACCTTGAGCTGGGCAGGCTGGGACTTCCGCCGATCGAAGCGCACTGCTCGGGCGTCGTCGATTCCCTCAAGATCGCGCGCGAGCTGCACCCGGGGAAGAAAAACTCCCTCGACGCCCTGTGCGAGCGCTATCAGATCGATCACGCTCACCGCACTCTCCACGGAGCG
>Ga0137365_10005075_pt1 | contig 10566 bp, 10 predicted proteins | sample SagtaG_9_FD_104799 | JGI IMG/M metagenome (GOLD analysis project Ga0137365, IMG submission 104799) | Vadose zone soil microbial communities from Sagehorn Ranch, Mendocino, California, USA - Sage1_L_40_16 metaG | ecosystem: Environmental > Terrestrial > Soil > Vadose zone | place: USA... | reverse complement strand
CAGCAGCACGTCGAAGTTCTCGGGCTTCTGCACGAGCTGCATGGACATGTTGTCCACGAGGTACTCGTCGTACTCGATCTCCGGGTACTCCTTGGCCACCTCGCGGCTGACCGCGTAGAAGAGCCCGTCGGTGTACTTCATGATGTTCGCCTTGGTCACCGCGGTGACCTTCTTGCGGCCGTAGGCGCGCGCGTAGTCGAAGGCGAACCTGGCGATCCGGCGGGTACCGGTGATGGAGATCGGCTTGATCGACAGCCCGGAGTCGTCGCGGATGCGCCGCGGCTGGAGGCTGTTCAGGAACTCGATGACCTGCTTGGCCTCCGGGCTCCCCTGCTCGAACTCGATCCCCGCATAGAGGTCCTCGTGGTTCTCGCGCACGATCACCAGGTCGATGTTCTCGTAGCGCGAGCGCACGCCCTGGTACCACTTGCAGGGGCGCAGGCACGCGAACAGATCGAGCTCCTTGCGCAGCGCCACGTTCACGCTCCGGAAGCCCGTCCCGATGGGCGTGGTCAATGGGCCCTTGATGGCCACGCCGTTGGCCCGGATCGACTCCAGCACCGGCTCCGGCAGGGGGGTGCCGTATTTCTCGATGACGTCGGCGCCGGCCTCCTGTACGTCCCAGTCGAAGTCCACACCGGTCCCTTCCAGGACGCGCCGGGTGGCTTCCGACAGCTCGGGACCGACTCCGTCCCCTGGGATGAAGGTGACACGATGGGCCATCTGGAAACTCCTCCTCAGAACTTCTCTCGCAGCGTGGCGACAGGGACCGACCACGTGACCTGTGCGCGGCAAGCGTACCGCTGGTGGGAGGCGGTGCACTCCCCCTCGCGGTGGCGCTCCGGACGGCGCCGCCAGGGACCGGGCAGCAATCATCAGCAGGGATGACGTCGCCGGAAGGGGCACAATAGCGGGGTGACTCGTCCTCGAGACGACTTGGAGGAAGTGCGATATGGCTGATAACAAGGGCAAGGGTCTCGAGGGCGTCGTCGCCGCCCGGACCAGCATCTCCGACATCGACGGCCAGCAGGGCAAGCTGTTCTACGCCGGGTACGACATCGCCGACCTCGCCGAGCACTCCACCTTCGAGGAGACGGTGTACCTGCTCCACCACCTCGCCCTGCCGACGCGGGCGCAGCTCGACGAGGAGAACGCCTTCCTGCGGTCCGAGCAGCGGCTGGACCCGGCGCTGGTGCGGCTGATCTCCTCCCTCGGCGATGGCACCAACCCGATGACCGTGCTGCGGACCGTGGTCTCCGCCGCCGCGGCCCTGGACCCGACCGTCGACGACGAGAGCTCCGAGGCGAACCTTCGCAAAGCGTACAAGCTGGTCGCGCTGACGCCGCGGATCGTCGCTGCCTTCCACCGCCTGCGGACCGGCGGCGACGCCATCGAGCCTCGCGACGACCAGCCGCTGGCCAGCAACTTCCTCTACTCGCTCACCGGCAAGGAGCCGGACGAGCGGCTCGCCAGGGACTTCGACGTCTGCCTGCTGCTCTACGCCGACCACACCATGAACGCGTCGACCTTCGCCGGCAGGGTCGCGGCGGCGACGCTGGCCGACATGTACGCGGCCGTGACCGCCGCCATCGCCACGCTGCAGGGGCGGCTCCACGGCGGCGCGATCGAGCAGGTCCGCTACATGCTCGACGAGATCCGCACGCCCGACCGGGCCGCCGACTACGTCAAGCACCGGCTGGGCGACAAGCAGAAGGTGATGGGGTTCGGCCACCGCGTCTACAAGACCTGGGACCCGCGCGCCCGGATCCTGCGCGAGATGAGCCGCCGCCTCGGCGAGCGGCTCGGCGACACCCACTGGTTCGAGATCTCCGACCAGATCCAGCAGACGGTGATGGAGGAGAAGGGGCTGTACCCCAACGTCGACTTCTACACGGCCAGCGTGTACTCGGCGCTGGGGATCCCGCCCGACCTCTACACCACGCTGTTCGCCACCGCCCGCATGGCCGGCTGGACCGCCCACATCCGCGAGCAGTACGCCGACAACCGCCTGATCCGCCCCGATTCCGAGTACATCGGCCCCGGTGCGCGCGAGTGGGTGCCGATCGACGACCGTCGCTGACCGCACAGCGCAGTCCTCTGTCCATGTGGGGGAGCCCTGGCTCAGCCGGGGAGCGGGCGCGGGAGCAGACCGGCGGCCTCGACGACCTCGGGGACGCCGCTGTCGGGGCCGAGGCCCATCAGGTGGACGCCCCGCACGCCGGGCAGCTCGCGCACCTGCCCGACCACCTCGACCGCCAGCGCGATCCCCTCGGCGCGCTGATCGCGGGCGGCGCGCAGCCGCGCGAGCGTCTCCTGCGGCACCGACCAGCCGGGCAGGCCGGCAAAGCGTTCGAGCTGCGCCGCCGAGCGGGGCGGCAGCACGCCGGCCAGGATCGCGGCCTTCTCGGCGAGCCCTCGCCCGGTCACGCGCTCCAGCCAGACGGTGAACCCGGCCACGTCGAAGACCGGCTGGGTCTGCACGAAACGGGCGCCGGCGGCGATCTTCGCCTCCAGGCGGGCGCCGCCGGACGGGTCGACGCCTGGCGCCTCGGCCGCGCCGATCAGGAACGGCGCCGGCCCTCCCACCGCCGTCCCGCCCGGCCCGACGCCCTGCCCGAGGTCCGCGGCGAGCCTGGTCAGGCCGACCGCGTCCAGGTCGAAGACCGCTTTGGCGTCGGTGAACGGGCCCACCTCGATGGGGTCGCCGGACAGGCACAGGATCGCGCGGACGCCGAGCGCGTGGGCGCCGAGCAGGTCGGCGGCCAGCGCCAGGCGGTTGCGGTCACGGCAGGTGAGCTGGAGCACCGGCTCCAGGCCCTCGGCCGCCACCAGCACGGCCGCCGGGATCGGGGCCATCGCCACCCGAGCGGCGGCGTTGTCGGTCACGTTGACCGCGTCGACCATCCCGCGCAGCCGGCGCGCCACCCGCCGCACCGCCTCGGGGTCGGCGGTGCGAGGCGGCACCAGCTCGCCGGTCACCACGAAGCGGCCCTGGTCCAGGAGCGAGGAGAGCCTGCCGAGCTCGGTCAAGCGCCGCGCCCCGCCCACTCGGAGGCCGCCGTGATGGTGTTGGCCATGAGCATCGCGACGGTCATCGGCCCGACCCCGCCGGGGACAGGGGTGAGCGCGCCCGCAACCTCGGCGACCTCCGGCGCGACGTCGCCGACCAGGCGACCCTCGATCCGGTGGTTGCCGGTGTCGACCACGGCGGCGCCTGGCTTGACCATCTCCGGGGTGATCATGGCCGGCACCCCGGCGGCCGCGACCAGCACGTCGGCGGTGGTGGTGTAGCTGGGGAGGTCGCGGGTGCCGGTATGGCAGAGGGTCACGGTGGCGTTGGCGCCGGGCGCCTTGGCCGACAGCAGCACCGCCAGCGGCCGCCCGACCAGCAGGCCACGGCCGACGATCACCACGTGGGAGCCCTCCACCTGGACCTTCTCGCGCCGCAGCAGCTCGACGATGCCCACGGCCGTGCAGGGCGCCAGCCCGGGGTCGCCGCGCAGCACCCGGCCCTCGTTCCAGGGATGCAGGCCGTCGACGTCCTTGGTGGGATCGATCGCCTCCTGCACCCGGACCGGGTCGAGGCCGTGGGGCAGCGGGAGCTGCACGATGATGCCATGGACGGTCGGATCGGCATTGAGCTCGGCCACGGCATCCAGGACCTGCCGCTGGGTCGCGGTCGCCGGCAGCGCGACCTCGCGCGAGTCGATCCCCCATCGCGCAGCCGCCCGCTGCTTGGCGCCGACATAGATGTGGGAGGCCTCGTCGTCGCCGACCAGCACCGCCGCAAGGCCCGGCCGCGCCCCCACGCTGGCCAGCCGCTCGACCTCGTCGGCCAGCTCCTGCTGGATCTGCGCCGCCACCGCCCTGCCGTCCAACGTCCTCGCCGTCATCCGTCCCCCTCGTGCCGAGCGTCCCGAGCAATCAACGCTACCGCGACCTGGCCTGGCGGCGCGCGCTATCGTACGCAGCGCCATGACGCTGCCAAAGCTGGAGCGGCCCTCCCCGGCGGCGCTCGCAGCCGCCGCCGGCAAGCTGGTGCCCGACGTGATCGCGCCGGGCCTGGACGTGCTGTTCTGCGGGATCAACCCGGGGCTGTACTCGGCGGCGACCGGCCGCCACTTCGCCAGGCCCGGCAACCGCTTCTGGCCGGTGCTGCACCGCTCCGGGTTCACGCCACGGCTGCTGGACCCCGCCGAGCAGGACCGCCTGCTGGAGCTGGGGCTCGGCATCACCAACCTGGTCGAGCGGGCCACCGGCGGCGCCGCCGAGCTGCGCCCCGCCGAGCTGCGCGAGGGCGGCGAGCTCCTGGTCGCCAAGCTGCGCCGCTACCGGCCGGCCTGGGTGGCGTTCCTCGGGCTCGGCGCCTTCGGGACCGCCTTCGGCCTCCGGCAGCCCAAGGTCGGCCCCGCCCCGGCGCTCGTGGGGGGCACGCGCGCCTGGCTGCTGCCCAATCCCAGCGGCCTGAACGCCCACTACCGGCCGGCCGAGCTGGCCGCCGCCTTCGCCGAGCTCCGCAAGGCCGCTACCTTCGGCGGCGCGTGATCGTCCGGGAGATGTGCACGCACAGCGCCAGCGCCGACAGGAACAGGAGCAGGTCGACGGGGTCGTTCATGGGCGCGGGACTCAATGTCGGAAGTGGCGCCGTCCGGTGTGGAACATGGTCACGCCCGCCTCGACGGCGGCCGCGGTCACGACGTCGTCGCGAACGCTGCCGCCCGGCTGGGCGACGGCCCTGACGCCGGCGTCGGCCAGCACCTGGAGGCCGTCGGGGAAGGGGAAGTACGCGTCGCTGCCGGCAGCGGCACCGGCGGCGCGCTCGCCCGCCTTGGCGACCGCGATCCTGGCGGAGTCGACCCGGTTCTGCTGGCCGGCGCCGACCCCCACCAGCCGTCCGCCCCGGGCCAGCACGATGGCGTTGGACTTCACGTGCTTGGCGGCGGTCCAGGCCAGCTCCAGATCGGCGAGCAGGTCGCCGGCGGGCGGGTCGCCGCAGACCAGCTTCCAGCCGGTCACGTCGTCGCGGCCGAGGTCCGGCTCCTGCGCCAGCAGCCCGCCGGCCACCGAGCGCAGCAGCAGGGCCTCCCTGGGCCGGTCGAGGTCCACCCGCAGCAGCCGCAGCGACTTCTTGGCCGCCAGCACCTCCAGCGCCGCCTGGTCGAAGCCGGGCGCCACGATCACCTCGGTGAACACCTCCGCGATCCGCCGGGCCGTGGCCTCGTCCAGCGGGCGGGACAGCCCGACGATGCCGCCGTAGGCGCTCACCGGATCGCCCTCCAGCGCGGCGGCGTAGGCGGCCTCCAGGGTTGCGCCCCAGGCGGCGCCGCAGGGGTTGGTGTGCTTGATGATCACCGCGAAGGGCCGGTCGGCGTACTCTGCGGCCATATCCAACGCGGCGTCCGCGTCGAGCAGGTTGTTGTAGGACAGCTCCTTGCCGGCGAGCTGGGTCGCCGCGGCCAGGCCCCACGGCCGCGGCGCGCCGGGCTGGGTGGCGGTGTAGAGCGCGGCCGCCTGGTGCGGGTTCTCGCCGTAGCGGAGCGCCAGCTTGCGGCGGGCGCCGAGCGGCAGGATGGCCGGCAGCTCCTCCTCGCCCTCCGGCGCGCCGGCGCGCCCGGCGAACCAGGCGGCGATGGCCGCGTCGTAGGCGGCGCTGCGGGCGAACGCGTGGGCGGCCAGGACGCGACGCTGCTCCAGGGTGGTCCCGCCGGCGGCCAGCGCGTCCCCGACCAGCCCGTAGTCCGCTGGATCGCAGACCACCGCGACGCGCGTGTGGTTCTTGGCGGCGGCGCGCAGCATGCTGGGCCCGCCGATGTCGATCCGCTCGATGGCCAGGTCGTCGCCGGCCTCCGGGTCGGCCACGGCCTGCTCGAACGGGTACAGGTTCACGACCACCAGGTCGAACGGCGCGATCCCGGCGGCCTCCAGCTCCGCCCGGTGCTCCGGCAGGCTCGTGTCCGCGAGCAGGCCGGCGTGCACGCGGGGGTGCAGGGTCTTGACGCGGCCGCCGAGCATCTCCGGGGCGCCGGTCAGCTCCTCGACGCGCGTGACCGTCAGCCTGTGGCCTTCCAGTGCGAGCGCGGTCGAGCCGGTCGAGACCACCTCGACGCCGGCGCCACCCAGCGCGGCGGCGAGCCGGTCGAGGCCCTGCTTGTCGAAGACCGAGACCAGGGCACGGCGGACGGGTTGGCGATCGGGCACGTCGTCGTCCTCACTCGAGCGGGCGGCCTCCGCGGGCAGCGGGCGGGCGGGGTCGGGATCCAGGCGCGCGCGGCGACCGTCGAGGTGGACGCGGTCGAACGCGACCAGGCGGACGGCGGCGGGCAGCAGGCGCCGCTCCTGGACCTTGATGCGTTCGTGCAGGCGCCGCTCGTCGTCGCCGTCCTCGATCGGCACGGCCACCTGGAGCAGCACCGGGCCGTGGTCCACCTCCTCGTCCACCAGGTGGACCGTGCAGCCGCTGACCCGGACACCGTAGGCGAGCGTCTCGCGGACCGCGTGGGCGCCGGGGAAGGCCGGGAGCAGGCTCGGATGGGTATTGACGATCCGGTCGGGAAAGGCGCGCACGAACTCGGGCCCGAGGATCCGCATGAAGCCCGCGAGGCAGACCACGTCCGGGTGCGCCGCCGCCACCGCGTCACGGATGGCGCGATCGAAGGCGGGCCGGTCGGGGTGGTCTTCCAGTCGCACGACCTCGGTCGGGATCCCGGCGCGGCGGGCGCGCTCCAGGCCGTGCGCGCCGGGCCGGTCGCTGACCACCAGCACCACCCGCGCGCCGTACCCTGGGTCGGTGCCAGCGTCGATCAGCGCCTGAAGGTTGGTTCCCTGGCCGGAGACGAGTACGACGATCCGCTTGCTTTGTGCCACGTACCCCCGACTTTCCCCGGCGCTCCTTGCGCCAGGATGCTGCCATCGGCCACCCGTCCCCGCAAGTGCGACGGCCCCGCCGCCCCCGAGCCGATTGCCGCGCCCCGCGGGGTTGTGATTCACTGCGCCAACCTGCAGAAAGGGACTATCGCACAAAGGGTGAGGAATTGGCAGGCAGGGACGGATCGAGCGGGGCGATCCGCCGGCCGCACTCCGTGCCGGAGCAGCTCGGGCTGGCCGGATTGGCTGCCGCGGCGGCCTCCTTCGTGTACCCGGCGGCCAGCCACGCGACCGGGCTCGGCCTGCCGTGCCCGCTGCGCACGCTCACCGGCGTTCCCTGCCCCTTGTGCGGCATGACCACCGCCGCGACCGGACTCGCCGCCGGCGACCCGCGGGCGGCGCTGGCCGCCAACCCGTTCGTGCTCGTGCTCGCCGTGGGGACGCTGTGCATGACCCTGCTGCTGGCGGCGAGGGCGGTCGGCCTCGCGCCGGCACCGGCGCCGTGGAGCCCGGCTGCCCGTCAGCGGGCCTGGTGGGCGGTCGGCGTGCTGGCCGCGGCGAGCTGGGCCTTCCAGCTCCACCGCTTCGGATGGATCTAAGGGATTCGAGACGGCTCGTCCCGGGCTGGCCCTCGGCCCACCGGGACGGCCAGGATCACGAGGAGGACCGATGACTGGAGACACCACACCACCACCACCCCCCGACGAGCGACCGCGGGCCGGCGGCCCCGGCCCCACCGGGTGGGACAGCCCACCGCCGCCTCCTCCCCCTCCACCTCCGCCGACCGGGCAGGGCGGCCCCGGCTGGACCGGCCAGGACCCGGGCGGGCCCGGCAGGAGCGGCCAACAGCGCGGCAGTGGCAGTGGCATGGACGCCAACGTCGCCTCGGGCCTGGCGTACGTGCTCACCATCATCACCGGGGTGATCTTCCTGGTGATCGACCGCCGGCCCGAGGTCCGCTTCCACGCCATGCAGGCGATCATCTTCGGGGTCGCCTGGGCGGTGGTCGGCATCCTGCGGCAGGTGCTGAACTTCTTCCCGCTGAACGTCGTGCTGTGGCTGGCCTGGCTCGCCGGGCTGGTGCTCTGGGTGGTGCTGATGGTCCAGGGCTTCCAGGGCAACCATTTCAAACTGCCGTACATCGGCGACCTCGCCGAGCAGCAGGCCGGCAGGACATCCTAGACATCCTAAAGGAGCGGTGATGACGCAAGGATACGGTCCAGGGGACGTCGACCAACCTGGCCAGGGCCAGCCGCCGTCGTATCCACCCCCGCCACCACCGAGCTACGGACCGCCGCCGCCCAGCTACGGCCCTCCCGCGCCCGGCGCCTATGGCCAGGCCGAGCCCGCCGGCTACTACATGGGGCACAAGCTCGCGAGCTGGCCGCAGCGGGTCGGCGCCTTCCTGATCGACTACCTGGTGATCGTGGTGCCGATCGGCATCGCGATCGCGCTGGTCTCGGGCGGCCGCAACGACTCCAGCGGCCCCGGCCTGATCGCCGGGCTGCTGTACCTGGTCGCCACCGGGCTGTGGATCTACAACCGCTGGATCCTGGCCGGCCGCACCGGCCAGTCATGGGGCAAGCAGGCGCTCGGCCTCAAGCTGCTGCGCATGGACAACGGCCAGCCGATCGGGGGCGGGATGGCCTTCGTGCGCGACATCGCCCACATCCTGGACTCGCTGCCGTGCTACCTCGGCTACCTCTGGCCGATCTGGGACAACCGGCGGCAGACCTTTGCCGACAAGGTCATCAGCACCGTGGTGATCGCGGACTGACCGGGCTCGAGACGACCGCGGGCCGGTTGGCGACTGCCACCCGGCCCGCTCGACGCTCTGGGGGCTACCCGCGCTTGACGGCGGCGACGGCGAGCTCGGCGGTCTCGGTCGGGTTGCGCCCGACCCGCACCCCGGCGCGCTCCAGCGCCGCGGCCTTCGCCGCGGCGGTCCCGCTCGATCCCGAGATGATCGCGCCGGCGTGCCCCATACGCTTGCCGGGCGGCGCCTCGAAGCCGGCGATGTAGGCCACCACCGGCTTGGTCATGTGCTCGGCCACGAAGGCGGCGGCCTGCTCCTCCTCGTCGCCGCCGATCTCGCCGATCATGACCACCGCCTCGGTCTCCGGGTCGGCCTCGAAGCGGCGCAGCACGTCGATGAAGTTGGAGCCGACCACCGGGTCGCCACCGATGCCGACGCAGGTCGTCTGCCCGACGCCAGCCTCGGCCATCTCGTACATGACCTGGTAGGTGAGCGTGCCCGAACGCGACACCAGCCCCACGGGACCGGCGTGGGTGATCTCGCCCGGGATGATGCCGACGTTGGCTTTGCCCGGCGAGATCACCCCCGGGCAGTTCGGCCCGATCAGGCTGGCGCCGCGAGCCCGCACGTAGTTGTAGGCGCGGGTCATGTCGAGCACGGGGATGTTCTCGGTGATGTGGACGATCGTGCCGATGCCAGCGTCGACCGCCTCGTAGAGCGCATCCACCGCGAAGCGTGCGGGCACGAAGATCAGCGAGGTGTTGGCGCCGGCCTCGGCCACCGCGGCGGCCACGGTGTCGAACACCGGCACGCCGTCCACGTCCTGCCCGCCCTTGCCGGGGGTCACGCCGGCGACCACCTTGGTGCCGTAGTCGCGGTTGCGCAGCGCGTGGAAGCGGCCCTCGCGGCCGGTGAGGCCCTGGACCACCAGCCTGGTGTCGTCGTCGACCAGGATCGCCATGGCTACGCCCCCTCCTTCCCGATCGTCCCGGCTCCAGGGGGCCCCGCCAGCTCGACCGCCTTGGCGGCCGCCTCCAGCATGGTGGCGGCGGTCACGACCTTCTCCGACGGCGAGGAGGCCAGCAGCTCCCGGCCCTGCAGCGCGTTGGTCCCGTCCAGACGCACCACCAGCGGCACCCGCACGCGGTCCCCCAGGCGCTCCAGCGCCTCCAGGACCCCCTGGGCGACCAGGTCGCCGCGGGTGATGCCGCCGAAGATGTTCACCAGCACGCTGCGGACCTTGGGGTCGGAGAGGATCACCTCCAGCCCGGACGCCATCGTCTCGGCCGAGGCACCGCCGCCGACGTCGAGGAAGTTGGCGGCCTTGCCGCCCGCCTGGGCGACCACGTCGAGGGTGGACATGACCAGGCCGGCGCCGTTGCCGATGACGCCGACCCAGCCGTCCAGCTTCACGTAGTTGAGGCCGCGCTCCTTGGCGGCCTGCTCCTGCGGGTCGACCGCGAAGGTGTCCCGCAGCGCCTCCAGGTCGGGGTGGCGGAACAGCGAGGAGTCGTCGAGGCTCACCTTGGCGTCGAGCGCCTTGACCTGGCCGTCGGCGGTCAGCACCAGCGGGTTGACCTCGACCAGCGTGCAGTCGGCCCCGAGCAGCACGTCGTACAGCCTGGCGAGGATCTCGGCGGCGCCCTTGCGCGCGCGCTCGTCGAAGCCCGCACCGAACACGAGCTGGTTGACGTGGTAGGGCCGCAGCCCGACCAGCGGGTTGACCGGCACCCTGACGATCGCCTCGGGCGTGGCGGCCGCGACCTCCTCGATCTCGACCCCGCCCTGGGACGAGGCCATCGCCAGGAACCCCTTGCCCGCCCGGTCGTGCAGGATCGAGACGTAGTACTCCGCCGCGATGTCGGACGCCTCCTCGACGAGCACCCGGCGGGCGACGTGGCCCGGGACGTCCATGCCGATGATCCGCTCCGCCTGGGCCCGCGCCT
>Ga0137365_10005073_pt1 | contig 10568 bp, 5 predicted proteins | sample SagtaG_9_FD_104799 | JGI IMG/M metagenome (GOLD analysis project Ga0137365, IMG submission 104799) | Vadose zone soil microbial communities from Sagehorn Ranch, Mendocino, California, USA - Sage1_L_40_16 metaG | ecosystem: Environmental > Terrestrial > Soil > Vadose zone | place: USA: California... | reverse complement strand
CAATGCGGCAACTGCTTTCCCACTATCTCCCTGGGATTTATAAATACTTGCCACCGTTAGATTCGCCTTTGAATGATAAGGTTAAAGAGACTTCGCTGATTCAAGGTATTTCTTTGCCTCGTCAATATCTCCGAGTCCATACCATGCCTGCCCAATGTCGTTCATTATCGTACTATTCTCTGGATACTTTTTAACCAGGTATTGAAGAATAGGTAACGCCGCATGTTCTGCGCCAACCATCGTCAGGTATGACGCATAATTATTCAGATTGTTCGGGTCATTGGGGTTCTCAAGGCACGCCTTTCCTTCCAGGTAGAGAGCTTTTTCCCAATGACCATAAATCCAGCACCCCGCTGCTGCATTGGAAACAGCTGCTGCAGATTTCCATTTTGATTTTGTTTCCTCATAAATTTTTAATGCCTCTTGCATTTCTTTCGCGGGAATAGTTTTTTCAACCTGCACATGAATGGATTTTATGTAGGAAGGCAACTCTTGATCCGTAAGACTTTTTTTGCGTATAGAATTAATGCGTTTTTGATCTCTTTTCGGAACATCATTATCATTATCCTGATCGGTTGCTTGCTGCATGACTTGATCAGATATATTCGAAAGGTTTTTGTTCAGGCCTCCTATCATGTTCGCCTGCTTTTTCAGCATTTTCAATTGCTCTTCCAGATCCTTGATAGTATCCGGGTCTTCTTTATTTTTTTTTGCGGCGGCGAGCTGTTTTTCCGTGTCTGCGATTTGGGCATTCAGTCCATTTAATTCTTCCGACAAGGTTGATTGTATTTCTTTTTTCGACGGGATCGGCTCCTTGATTTCTTTTTTGGAAGACCGCTGTGAGAATGCCGGGCCAACTATAAATGAGACCAATAATAACAAAATGATGATGCGCATAACTAAAGGTTTTGGAGTTATAATTTTATAAACTCAACTCTCCTGTTATTCGCTTTCCCCGCGGGATTATCATTTTTATCGATGGGTTCACTCTCACCTTTGCCATCCGTTTCCATGCGACCTGCATCAATGCCAAATTCTTTTGTCAATGATTCCTTCACAGAAGCAGCTCTTCGTTTGGAGAGATCAAGATTTTCTGCATCTTTTCCATCTGCATCTGTGTGTCCAACAATTTTTACTTTCAGATCAGGATTTTCTTTTAGCACTGTTGCCATTTCTTTTAATGTACCATAGGACTCAGGTTTAATGGTGGCGCTGTTCACGTCGAATAAGATTCCATGAGTGACCCATTTATTTTGAGTAAGTATTTTGTTGCGCGTATCCGGTGCGCCTACAGCCAGCCGTAGGTTACTCATGTAATAGCTGGCGTTTTGACCAGGTCCCTGCAGCCAATAAACAATGGCACTATACTTTGCCTCTTTTGACATTGCCTTGGGTAAATCCCAGGCCTTCTCCTGGTTGAAATATACTCTCACTCTTTCTTTTTGCCTCCATACCGCAATGTGAACAGGATTTGTTTTATCCGAAAATTGCCTAGTGGTTGTCGAAGTAGCGGCTTCGCCAACATCATCTTTTCTGCGCTCAATTGATGAGGTGCTATTCCCATCAGCCCCTGGAGCTACGGTAAATGTAAAGCGACTGGGTGCCTGGTTCCAGCTTTCCGGATGATCGCGGTCCAAAAGCATCGCCACGCTGGTATAAAGGGCCCATATTCCGCCTGGATTATCACAGAGCAAATCAAATTCAAAAGTAAAATCGTCAGAGAGCGAATCAATGAATTCGGGCATGAACACCCCTTGCTTATTAATCCTGAGCCAATGTCCCGGTTTTCCGTCAAGGGCTACAATTTCACCAGAAGCATTGGTGTTCCATTTAGCAGGAAAATCGCCAATAGCATCCTGCATGAAATCTTCAAACACAATAATTCTTTCGCCGGGCACAAAATCATATTTGCTATATGCCTTGATTGTACCTGCGCTTTCCTGGCTGGTTTCATTTTTTCCGTTATTGCCACTTGAGTTATCGCTGTTTGTATTGTCATCTTTCTTCCCACTCGTTGCATCATCAACCTTTTTGTTGACTTTATTGTCGACTTTATCTTTTAATTTTTTTAAGAGCTGGGCTTGGGTAAAATGAATAGTGACAAGCAATGTGGCCAACAGAATTATTTTTTTCATAACCAGGAGTTTTAATCCCGATAGCTATCGGGAGAGAATAATGGCAAATAGAACTTTACGGGATTGAAGTTAGATAGCTGCCTATCGCCGGTCAATAGGAAAAAAATCAGTATTTCGTATAACGAATGTTATATTGGCGAAGCGAATAGGCGGGGAGCATCCATTATGGGAAACGTCAAACGTCAAAGGTCAAACGCGAAACATCACACATGAAGCGAGCATAGCTATCAGTTTCTTTCAAAATATCTATTCACCGCTTCGGTGCGGTTGTGTACATGAAGCTTCTCATAAATATTATGTATGTGTTGCCGTACGGTGCCATGACCAATAAAAAGTCGCTCAGCAATTTCTTTGTACAATAAACCATCAGCAAGTAATTGCAAGACTTCATTTTCCCTGTCGGAAAGGACTTCTTTTTTGGTTACCACTTTTTCATGAACGAAAATAGTCAGAAGCTTGCGGGCAATGTTGCTGCTCATGGGTGAGCCGCCTTGATTTAATTCTTTTATGCTTTCAAGAATTCTTTTGGGTTCTGTTCTCTTTAATAAATAACCTGTTGCTCCTGCTCTCAGGGCATGTAATACTTTTTCGTCATTTTCGTAAACAGTAAACATCATGAATTGTGTTTCGGGGCATTTCTCTTTTATTGTTTTAATACAATCGATGCCGCTCATACCCGGTAGGTTTATATCCATGATCACAACATCTGCTTGCAAATAGGGAAGTTTTTGAATGGCAGACTCTGCATCTTTAAAACTACTAACCATTGAAAGCTCTTCGTCTGATTGGACTAGCTCAACCAGACCGTCTCTTACTTCGGCAAGATCCTCAACTATGGAAACTCTAATAGGCATTAAAGGCTAAAATTAAATCCACTGAATTCATTTACCAATAGGACGAACGTTATAAAATTAGGTAGTGATTAGTTAAGACTATTCAAATTCCCGAAGGCTTGTCATGCCGATACTTCCTTCGTCAGTACAGGCTGCGGAGGCATCTCAGGCTTTGAGAACTAAAAACAACTCAACATTCTGAGATTCTTCTCCCGTCACGGGCGGGATCAGAATCTCAGGACTCCGAGAGACGGATATGAATTACGAAGTTAAGCCACTCCCTAAAATTAAAGGAATGGTCAGCGACACTTTTGTTCCCTGCTCATTTTCAAAATTTGCCTCTCCGCCGATTTCTTTCATTCGTTTATTTATATTTTCTATACCATTGCTAAAAGCTCTTCTATCGTTCCAGTCAATTCCTTTTCCATTATCATGAATAATAATTTGCATTCTGCCATTTAATTGTACCGAGAACCACACTCTTGTTGCTGATGCATGTTTTACAATATTGTGGAGACACTCTTTTACTGATAAAAAAATATTACGCCGCATTTCACCTGTTATAAATGTCCCGGGTAAATTCAGGGGAGTGTTTGCTTCACATTGTATGTCATGATTAGCGAGGTATTCAACTGCATAAGATCGCGTATAGGCAATAAGATCGGCGAGTGTATCATTTCTTTCATTCAGCGCCCATACTATTTCTCCCATTTTCTCAGACATTTCGTCCGAAAAGGAAGTTATTTTTTCCAATTCGGTTTTTATTCCATCATCTTTCATTTTTTTATTCAGAATTGACTGGCTTAAAAATTTTATTCTGGACAATCCCGCCCCAAGATCATCATGCATATCAGTAGCGATTCTTGTTCTTTCTTTTTCGATAGCCTGTTGTTTTTCGAACTCCCGTTTTTGTTTTTTGATCTTAAGGCTGAAATACCATTTTGAAGCTAACCATCCAATTGATAATAAAAATGCTAATGCAATTATTTTGAAAAGAACTGTTTGCCAATAAGCCTTTGATATTTCTATCTCAAGCGATTTTGGAAAGGGACTAATTCGACCCCATGCATCAATTACACGAATAGTAAAAACATAATTTCCGGGTGGAATTTTACTGTACCTTGTATGAGTCGTAAAGCCGCTCTTGATCCAGTTTTCATCATAGTTTTCAAGCTTGTATTCGAAACTGCAGTCTGCAGAATGTTGAAATGCCAGGGGTGAAAAATCAAACGACAGCGTATTTTGCCTGAATGATAAGTTTATTTTTTTTATTTCATTTGAATTCGGAGCTGAAGCATACAGCACGTCATTAATATAAATACCTGAAATCTGAGACCGGGGAGAATACAACGAATCCTGTAAACGATTTGGGTAAAATGAAACAAGGCCGTTTCTAGTTCCCACTATACATCTTTGATCTGGCCGGTAAACTAATGATGATAAACTGAATTCATTTGCAGCTAAACCATCTTCGACGGTATATGTTCTTCCCTGGTTATTATTTTCATCAAAAAAATAAAGCCCTTTTTCTCCAAAAACCCAGAGGGTATGATCTTTTTTAAAAACCATATTCACATTCAAGAATGGCATCTTGTTGTTAAAACCATCTTTTGTCACCTGAAAATTATTGCTGTTGATATGGTAGACGCCGTCTGTGGTTGCGGTATAAATGATTGAATCGCCCTTTTCGCTGAAGTAATGATTAACGTCGGGCATAAAAGGTATTGATTTAACGAGATCACATTTTTCTCCATGGTTGGTTAGCTTAAGAATATATAAAAAATGAGCCAGGGATTTTACATAGATAAAATTTGATTTATCCTGGAAAAGAGGCCCAAAGCCGTTAAATTCCCCCGGTTTGAGAAATGTGATTGGCTTAATAATATGTTTGCCTGATTGAATCGCCAGCCGGTAAAGTCCGGAAAATGTTGAAAAAAGAATGGAGTTGTCATTGAGCCGGATAATATCTTTTATCCATATGCTGCCTTGCACTTCTTCATTTATCAATTCATATTTTACAGGATACATTGTGTTTGTAGAAATATGATAGGTGTACAATCCCTCATTAGTTGCGCACCAAACGTCTTCATCACTATCAAAAAGAAGTTTAGTTATATAGCCATTGAAATGCGAACCGTTTTCCATCACAGGATTTTTATGGGACTTGATTTTAAAATCCTTATCCAGGCCCCAAAATCCCGGAATATCGGTCAACATGCACCATAAGTTTCCATTAGGATCAGAACCTAGCCATGAAATATTGTTGTTACTATTCCAGGCTTGCGTCTCATTTCTTGAGATATAATTTGAGAAGAAACTGTTTTGTGTATTGGCGTAGCTGCATCCATTGCCATAGCTGCCGCACCATATAGTGCCGGTTCTGTCAAAATACATCGAAACAATATTGTCACTGCAAACGCTGAAGGGGTCTAATTTATCATTTCGGAAATTATCGATGAATCGATTCGTCTTTACATCAAAGGTGTAAATTCCAGAGGGTCCACTTCCGAGCCATAATTGTCCTTTTGGTGAGAGAGCCGCATATCTTAATTCTCTCACTGTTTGTTTTTGCCAACGGTTTAAAACCTCATATCTATTAACGGCAGGATTCAACTTTACCAGGCCTTCATTTGTAGAAAGCCAAACGGTTGTATCATTTTGCTGAAAGACATGGCTCACTACAAGCTCAGGATTGCTCAACGGACCTTTCTTACCTGAAAAATATGTTTGCTGTCCGGCTATTTTTTTATCCCTGTAAACCTGGTGGATAGTTCCCTTATCATAAGAAGACCAGATGTTGATCGTGTGTCCAGATCCCATATATAACTGGGCATTTGTAGCATTCAGTTCCGAAACAAATGAAGTACTTTTCGTTTTTACATTAAATGATCTGATTGATCTTGTTTTTGTATCGAGAAACCACAGCTCATTTACAGCAATAAAACCGAGGAGCACACAATAAGTATTGTCCTTTATACCACCTGGTCTATCAACTGCAAAATGTGAAAAGGAATTATTGGCTCGGTTGTACAGATCAATTCCGCTCTCATTGCCTATCCAAATTTGTTGGGAAGAATCTTCAAGTATGCTTGAGATAAAATTTCCAGAAATGGATGTGCTATCCTGATCTTTATGCAAAAAATTAGTTGTTTTATTTCCATCAAACAGAGACAGACCATTTTGGGTACCGATCCACATATATCCACGACTATCCTGTAAGAAATGGTAAACAATATTTTGAGTTAATCCATTTTGAACGTTGAGATGTTTAAAATTATAGTTTGGATTAAATGTCTGGGCTTTTAAATCAGTACATGTTAGAATAATGGTTATTATACCCAAGGTATGGCTTGCCCTGCAGGTCATTTGGTGGAATTGCTTTCTTAAATTTAAGAAATTGGGGTAAAGGAAAGATGCGCTAGGTACTAAATTAAGTGGAACAATGCTAAGTCCTTTTATTTCCTTCTTTGGCTCCGCAAGAAAAAGGTCCTGCGTAAAGCAGGACCTGGGTCAAGTCTCCGTATGGATTGGTATGATTATTCAGTAATTAACAAGCGTCCCGAATAATATTTAACCTGACCGTCGCCGTCCAATGTTCGTATTTGATAAAAATATAAACCCGCTGCTACATTGTTAAGTGGTGCATAATTTTGATAATTCACAAACCTGCTGACTGGCTGTCCTTGCGCATTTATGATCAAAATTTCATTTTCATACTCTCCGATCTGTGGGATCATCCATACCTGGTTTCGTTTTGCCAAATTTGGTATCTTCAATAATTGTTCTCCAATTGCGATCTTATCAACATGTGCAATTGTATTATTTATTTTTCGTTTATCATCATCGATGATCATAACCTGGCTGCGCGGCTCACCATTGAACGTAACATTGACAGGGTCGGCATAATTAATTGTAAACCGTTCATTTTTCTCTCGCAACAAATCACCGATGATCCTGAACTGTATCGTAGCCGATAAGGATCCGACAGGTATATGCAACCAACCACTGGCGGCTACATAATCCAACCTTGCTGTTGCATCCTCGTCGCTGGTCGAATAGTGTACGGCTACAGGTAATGGTGCAGGTTTATCAAGAGTCACCTGCACGTTGAGCATGGTGTACCCAACATCCCCCTCTTTTACAGGGTACATTCGTACAGTCATTACCGGCAGAGTTGAAGTTGTATCGCAATTTTCATCTACAGCACCGTTACAATTATCATCAATTCCATTGGCGCAGATTTCCGTGGCTCCCGGATGTATCGATGAATCATTATCATTACAATCCGAATTGTCTGCAACATATCCCGATGTTGCGGCGCATGCCTTCATAGTTCCTGATAAGGAACTTCCATATCCGTCTCCATCTTTATCACGATAGTAAGTTGTCAGTGCTCTTACCACCATAGTTATCTTATTGGAAATAGCTAAGGACGGACTTGCGCAACTACTTGACGATGTCATATAGACCTTTATCGTATCGCCATTCGACAGTGCCGAATTCTGATAAACGCCGCTGTTTGTGCCAACTTCAATTCCATTTACCGTCCATTCATAATGCGGGTTGTCACCACCGCTTGACGGGGTTGCCGTAAATGTCACCGGTGTTCCGGAACAAATTGCTGAATCCGATGCAGCAATACTCACGGACGGTGTAATCGTTCCTGCAGTTATAGTTATCGAATTTGAATAGACCGGCGTATGATCTGCACAGCTTGATGATGAGCTCATTGTTACTCTCACCACATCACCATTCTGCAATGTTGAGCTTTGATAAATACTACTGTCAGACCCAACAGCATTATTATTTAATGTCCACTCGTAAACCGGGTTATTACCACCATTTGCCGGCGTAGCGATAAAGGTTACCTGTTGCCCGGAGCAAATTGTTGTTGCCGATGCGGCAATACTTATCGATGGCATAACTGAAGAGACAACATTTATAGTTATTGCATTAGATGTATCAGTTGGCTTTGTAACACAGTTTAACCAGGAAGACATGAGAACAGTTATTACATCCCCATTTACAAGTTCATTGGCCTGATAGACATTTGAATTAGTTCCTACATCTTCTCCATTCTTTTTCCATTCATAGACCGGAAATTCGCCACCGTTCGTGGACGTTGCTGTAAAAGTCACCATCGTTTCGGGGCAAATGCTTGTGGCCGAAGCAGTGATACTAACATCCGGAGTTACTGCTTGTGAGGGCCCCATTTTTATGGTATTTGAAGTGCCTGTTAGTGAAGTAACACAATTTAAAGATGACGTCATTATTACATAAACCTGGTCGCCATTTATAAGATCTGAGTTTTCATATAGATCAGAATTTATACCCACATTATTTCCATTTAGTTTCCATTGATAAGAAGGATTGCCGCCATTAGCCGGTGTTGCAGTAAACGATGCTGTGCTGCCGGGACAAAGGGCTGTTGAATTGGCAACTATACTTACAGATGGAGTAACAGTTGATGTTACTGTAATAGGAACGTTGTTGGATGAAACAATTGGTTGTAATACACAAGCTAACGATGATATCATTGTTGCTGAAACAATATCATTATTTGATAATGACGAGTTCTGGTAAATGTTGCTGTTGGTACCTGCATTATTTCCGTTTAGTTTCCATTGATATGTTGGAGAATTGCCACCGTTACTTGGAGTCGCGGTAAATGTTACCTGTTGCCCGGAGCAAATTGTTGTTGCGGTTGCACTGATGATCACCGAGGGGATCACTGATGAACTAACTGTTATAGTAATATTGTTTGATGCTACAGTTGGTTGACTGGCACAGGTGAGGGATGATGTCATTACACAGCTCACCACATCACCATTTACCAATGAAGAATTTTGATATGTCGCATTGTTAGTCCCGACATTATTTCCATTCAGCTTCCATTGATAAAATGGAGTGCTCCCACTATTGGTTGGAATTGCAGTAAACGTTACCGTTGTGCCGGGGCAAATAGCCGTGGCCGATCCAGATATGGTTACTGATGGAGTTGCTGTTTGTGTTACCGCTATAGTGATTGTGTTTGATGTGGCGGATTGTGGGTTTGCACAACCGACCGACGAAGTCATCACTACTTTCACCTCATCATTATTGGACAAATTTGAATTCTGATATGTCGCACTGTTCCCTCCCACATTATTGCCATTCCGTTTCCATTGGTAAGATGGAGTCGCTCCTCCGTTCATAGGATAAGCAGTAAAAGTTACCTGGTTACCAGAACAGATTGTTGTAGTTGATGCGTCGATATTCACTAACGGAAGAACATTTGCATTTACAGTAACCGTAAACGAACAATTTATTCCTGGTGAATTAGTAAGAGCATAAGAAACTGTAGTTGTACCGGCATTGAATGTAAGACCGCTTGCGCTGCCATTTCCACTTCCGGTTGTCGCTCCTGTTAATGTGTATGTATATAACGCGCCTGACGGAGAAATAACAGGATCGATATTATTTACAATTGATGTGCATTGGCCAGAAGCTGTATTCACTATAACATTTGAAGGGCAGTTAACAGTAGTATTGGTTACCGTTATCGTAGTCTTTTGAAATAAACCCCAGTTGCCGTTCAGGTCTTTTACCCTTATTGTAAGAAGATGTGTGCTGTCAGACAAATTATTCGGTATGTTAATCGTAAAGTTTTGGGAAATAACATAACCGGGTGAATTAATTGTCAATGAGGTTCCATTACCCTGACCCGGATCGTGATCAAAAAAATATTCGGCAGCGGTAATAGCTGGCATATCCGGTGTAGTGCCACTAACATAGAAACTTCTTTTATCAAAAAATCCCCATTTCCCGTCTGAATCTTTTGTTCTTATTCCAAGGAAATGAAAACCTGTGGAAAAGTTGGCAGGAATAGAAGCTGTAAAAGTTACAACCGAACCTGACGTGCCTACTGAAGTTGCAATACCATTTCCCGGGCCGGGATCTGAATCAAAAAAATATTCAGCGGCAGTAATATTTCCGGTATTTGTTGTCTGTGTCCAAATATAAAAACCCCTGCTTTCAGATCTGCTCCATCTACCATTGACATCATACACACGCATAGTCAGAAGATGGAAACCGCTATTAAGCCCGGTAGTAGGAATATTTGCCGAAAAGTTGACTGTTTCAGCAGGCGACGGAATTATAATAGATGTTCCATTGCCCAGGCCTGGATCTGTATCAAAAAAATATTCAGCCTTTGTAATATTCTGCGAGAAAACTGTTGTGATGGCACAAACCATCAGCAACAGTATGAATAACCTCCTCATACCAATTAGTTTTAAAATGGAAAAATTATTTTTTCAGAGAGGTATTAATTGTTTCTCCTCGCTTCTACCTGCACGGTCAGTGTACCGCCGGCAGCAATGGTTGGGTTATTAATATACATGCTGTAAATAAATGGCAGACGACTCATGCGGCAATTGGCCCAGTTAAGGCTTCCCGATTGATCATATAATAATCCCATGTCTTTGTTATCGCTGCCGCTATTATTTGCAGGTCCGGCTGCAATTGTAAAATCAAGTAAGGGGTCATCAGCGCCATTGTTTATCTGGGTCTGGCTAACCATCTGCGGATCCTGGTTTGCTATATTACTTGTATCGCCGAT
>Ga0137365_10005071_pt1 | contig 10571 bp, 11 predicted proteins | sample SagtaG_9_FD_104799 | JGI IMG/M metagenome (GOLD analysis project Ga0137365, IMG submission 104799) | Vadose zone soil microbial communities from Sagehorn Ranch, Mendocino, California, USA - Sage1_L_40_16 metaG | ecosystem: Environmental > Terrestrial > Soil > Vadose zone | place: USA... | reverse complement strand
GCCGCTTGTCGTAGAGAGGGCTGGTCCGCGGAGATATACTCGGCACTCTCCGGGCGCATCCAGCTCGGTAAAGCGTCCTTGTCAATGGAGTCATCGGTAGAATAGTTTAGCTGGGAACCTGTTGCTGTCCCCGGTAGCTCATTAGCACGCAATGATTCTAGCCATGAAGGCAATTCCGGCAGTTCTGGAGCACCCATTCTTGGGTCCACCACACCTCCAACCTTCCCAGGTAAGAGCGCGCCGCAATGCTGGCAATTTCCTATACCCTCGTAGGTAAGTTTCCCACAACTAGTACATTTGATCACTTTTGCTCCTCACTTTCGCCAGACCTTGAAATGTAATTAGAGAGTACAAATAAAATGCCGCACCAGTCTGACGCAGTGTATCATTCTTTCTTTGGCTTGGCAACCGCTATTTCTTTGCTCAATTGCAGAATAAAACATGTTGACATGATACATTACACGACGTACAGATGCTCCAAAAGTACTATTCTCAGGCACCATCCGATTCCTTGTAACCTAACATGTTGATTTGGAAGCAATCGCTGACTGGCAGTTCGACAAGAGGGTATATGTGATAATTTGAGTCACCCTTGTCTCCATACAGGCCCTTCACTACAATAAAACTAATAAAGGTATCTTTCTGTAACAGGATAGTGCCTATTACTCGAACGAGGGCGCACGGTTGTCTGGGAACGCGGGGCATAAAAGAGCATGAAAGATCAGAAAAAGCTATATTCTGCACGCTTGCTGGAAAAGACTCGTCGACGACAGGCATCGGGTGGACGCAGACGGGGATACCGCCTCTTGCTCGGCCTGCTTTTGAGCACCGCTATCAGCTTCTTCGCCTATCGACGCCGTTCACTCAGCCGTAGTGGTGTGGCAGGTGCAGTCGTCACAGGCACAACAACCTTCGGCCTGGGGGGATGGGATTGGGGCCTTTCACTCATCTTCTTCTTCGTCTCCTCCAGTATGCTCTCGCACTTCCGCGAACGAGAAAAGGCCGCTGCCGCTGCCGATAAGTTTAGTAAGGGATCACAGCGTGATCTCGGGCAGGTGGCTGCTAATGGCGGTACAGCCACGTTACTGGCCCTGGGGTATGGCTTGGCACAAACTCAGGCGCTGCGCGAAACGTTGCAGGCGGGATATGTGGGAAGCCTGGCCGCCGCGACCGCCGACACCTGGGCTACCGAGCTGGGAGTGTTGAGCCCCAGGCCGCCGCGCCTGATTACCAGTGGCAGAACCGTTCCCCCCGGCACTTCGGGCGGCATGACATTAGTCGGTACATGCGCTGCTGCGCTGGGGGCGCTGGCTCTGGGAACCGTGTTCTGGGCGCTGCAGCTCTTTCGCCCGTCGCTTTCCTTCCTGCCCCCGCTAGGACTGATCAGCGGCCTGGCCGGTAGCTTCCTCGATAGTTTGCTAGGGACGACGCTGCAAGCTATGTACTACTGCCCTGTTTGTAACAAAGAAACCGAGCGGCGTATCCACCGCTGCGGCACCAGCACCAGGTTCTTACGCGGCTTACCCTGGATAGATAATGATATTGTGAACTTCATTGCGACCTTCTGGGGCGGGCTCGTGGCCATGGGCCTGCAAATAGCCTTACACCCAGTAACGCACAAACTCGCTGACAACCGGCAAACGATAGTCGGGTTTGAACCAGGCCATAATCATCAGCCATAACCAGAGACCGATTGTTACCCACCAGAAAATGTTGAGCAGGAGCCCTAGACCCACATCCGTCAGCAGATTGAGTAGCGGGATCATGTGCAGGAAACCCCGCAGCAAGCCAACTGCAAACATGAGCAGCGATAGCGCACCAAAGATAATCATCGATTGCATGGCGTGCCAGCGTACACTGCGGTTCTTCTCGAAGATGAAGATCAGCAGGCCGGAAAGCCAGCCAAGCGCATACGCCAGAACTCGCTCCAGGCGTTCATCAAGTCCAAGAGTAGTCATACTTCTCATGGTTGCCTCGTTCTAAAAATATCCAGTCAATCTGCGCCCGAACTTTCTTCACCCGCAGACTTTGGACCTGTCTTTTCTATTCTCATCTACCAACGTATACGTAGCTCGACGTAGCATGTTGCAAAGCAGATACCAGAATATTGTCACTGCCTGCTAAACTGCCGTATAATGAAAGCGGGAATCCCGAGGTTGAAGATTTGCTCAGGACCCGCTGGTCACCCTATATAGAAACGTTGTTATAGGAGGCATTACAAATGGACCTTTCTGCATACATGCCTGCGCTCATGATCAATCCATCGAGTGGCATATTTATAGGAGATCTCTTCGGCTTTATCCTTGCGCTGCCAATCACGCTCTTTCTCGCGTTCTGGATCAGCGCTGTAAAGAACCGCACAGCGGTAGTCGTTGGCGCATTCATAGGCAGCTTACTCGGCTTCCTTATCATCCTTGCCTGGGTCGGTACTCTCATCTTCGACACCGAGCTACCCGGCGCGAACGGAGCATCGACCTTCTTTGGCTCGTTGCTGATCTGCTCGGTATGTGGACTGGCCGCGGCAATCCTTGCAGACCTGATCGTGGCGCGCAGGACCAGGCGCGACTATCGCAGGGTACAACAGTTCGCTCACGAGTAAATATGTTTTATCTTCTGTATGGTGACGACGAATTCACTAGTCATGAGCACTTGAAGAAGCTGCGGCACGAGGGAAACTTTGCGTATAACGAGGACACCTATAACGGTGCTGAGACTGACCTCGTAACCATTACTACTACTTGCAGCACATATCCTTTTCTTGCCGAGCAGCGGCTTGTCGTTGTTGAAGGGCTGCCTAAAAAGCGGCGCAGTGAAGAATCCACCGTCCAGGCACCTGCCGGAACTGCTGTCGGCGAAGCAGGCAGCAGAGGCGGCAAAACCAGTAAAGGCAAAAAGGCTGGAAGAGGCGGCGCGCTTAGCCGTCCAGGCTTTGAAAAGGCGCTGGCTGAGTGTATTCCTTCCTTGCCAGATACGACGGTACTGGTCGTGCTGGTCGATGAAGTGCTGGATGCCGGTAGCCCTTTACTTAAAGCCGCGAAAACCCATGGAACGGCCATCCAGAGTACTCTCCCTAAAGGGGTAGCACTGGAAAGCTGGATTGGTAAAAGAGCTAAAAGCATCGGCGTAACGATTCGACCGGATGCTGCTGCTATGCTCGCCAACTTCATTGGCAGCCAGTTGCGTTTACTCGCCAACGAACTGGATAAGCTAGCCATGTATGCCGGGCAAAGCGCAGTCATCACGGTGGACGATGTACGCAAATTGTCGGCGCAGGTGCAGGAGGCACGCGTATTTGATCTCACCGATGCGCTGGCACAGCGCAACCGCAAACAGGCACTCGACATATTGCACGATTTGCTGGCAGATGGCGAGGCGCCGCTCAGGCTCATCAGCACGATCACCTCGCAGGTACGCTCGCTCTTACTGGTCAAAGAACTTTCGCAAAAAGGTATGCGCACGGCAGAGATTGCATCTACGGCTGGCCTGTCTCCCTTTGTGACGGAGAAAGCGCTGAGGCAGGTTGGGAAATTTACGGTCTCTCAGTTAGAGAACTCCTATCGCCAGCTGCTGGCAGCTGATGCCGCGCTCAAGCGGAGTCGTATGACTCCGGAGATGGCGCTGGACTTATTGGTCGTCAATTTCGGCAGCAATGCTGTGCGTACATAAAGGGTATCTCATAACACCTCATCTACTACAACAGCTCATCATCGAACGCATCGAACGCGCAGGGCCGATCACCTTCGCTGACTATATGCGTATGGCTCTGTATGAGCCCGGCTGTGGATACTATGTTACTGGGCTGGCTAGAATGGGTTGGGAAGGCGACTACTATACGAACACCGATGTCTCTACCCTCTTTGCCTCTTGCATGGGACGACAGTTGCTACAAATATGGCGGAAGTCGGGCCAACCGGTGCGGTTTATTGTTCTGGAGCAAGGCGCAGGGCGCGGCGATCTCGCCCAGGGAGTACGTGCGTGGGCAGTTCAGGAGACTCCTGCCTTCAATGCCGCCCTTGATTACCGGACCGAGGATATGCGCACGGGCCAGGATGCCATCGTAGGCTCTCCCGAAGGCTGCGAAAGGAGTAAGCAACCTGCTCAGCCACCCGTGGAAACTCAGTCAATGCCTTCCGTAATTCTCTCCAATGAACTGGTGGATGCCTTCCCCGTCCATATCGTCGAGACACGTGGCGGCCGGCTGTATGAACTCTTCGTCGATGCGCAGCAGGGGCGGTTGTGTGAAGTCCTGGCTGAGCCGAGTACAGAAGCAGTAGCGTCCTACCTGGATAGGTACAAGATTCCCTGGCCTCGTTTTGGCGATGGCTGGCGTGCCGAAATTAATCTTGACGCGTTACGCTGGATAGAGCGTGTGGCTCATCTTATCCGGCGAGGTTTTATCCTGACCATAGACTACGGTGACAAAGCGCGCAACTTGTATACGCGCAATCGCAGGCGCGGCACGCTCGCCTGTTACTCGCATCATCTTCTTAATGATCGACCTCTGGCGCGTCCCGGCGAGCAGGATATCACGGCCCATGTCAACTTCAGCGCACTGATCGACGCCGGTCGGCAGCATGGCTTGCGCTTGAATACATTCACCACGCAGCGCCTGTGGCTGGAGAACCTTGGTATTTATGATGAACTGGAGCGATACCGGCGTGCCGAATTTTCAGAGGCAGATACCGCGCGCAGTACCGACCGGGGTCAGGTGGCGTTATTAGGGTGGTATAACCTGCGCCAGCGAGTGGCAGCGCTGACTGACCCGGCTGGCATGGGCAACTTCAAGGTGTTGATCCTCAGGCGTTAGTATTTTCGTGTCTTTTCCCAAAAAGCTTTGATGAATATGCACTAATGAAACAGGATGTGCTGGATCGCAATGATGATGATTGGGAAAACGATGGCTGCCATCGACATAGCCAGGAGCCGCCAGAATTGATCCCGACTTTTTTCCGCTACCCGCAAGAAAGACGGCAGCCACAGACCAAATTGTCGTGCGGCGGCGATATACAGGCCCAGTATACCCGCCAGGATACTGATGCTGGCAATGATATTAAGGTAAGCCGAAGGAAGATCTGCATGGGGAAAAAACAGGCCTGCTACAATGGCAACCACAAGGAATAGACCGATAGCGCCCAGTGTCAGTTTCTCTTGAGAAGCGTCAGATCGCACTTGCTGATTGTTCATATCTTCTCCTTCCTAAAGGTGCATTTCGTATAGCCTTAAAATAATCATCCGTATTATTGGATTGCGTTAACTACTCCGTGAAGCAAGGGTACCGCAGGAATTATGCGCAGCATAATCGTAGATATCCTTGTAGAATCTAGTTATAGCACGAATAAACCCCATGTGGAGTTTCTTACGGGCGTCTGGCGTGGATAAGTCAGGTGGGAACCAAATAAGGTTGTTCATCGTGTTTCTAACATAGGAAAGACGTACTGGACAAGAAAGACGATGCGAGACTATGAACAATCCCATGAGCAACACTGAAACCGTTCAAGCGTTTATGCAGGCGCTGGAAGCGCGGAACTTCGCTGCTGCATCATCTTACCTGGCGGATGATTTTATCTTCAGTGGCGCGACACCAAAGCCACTAAACAAAGGTCAGTTTATGACCGTTATAAAGGAGATGAAAAACGGTATACCGGACCTGGCCTTCCGCCTGCAAGACGTGCATCAGCGAGATAATACAGTGACTGCGACGATGCAGATTACGGGTACGCAGGCAGAGACGTTTCTACTGGCTCCGCTGGGAATGCCACCGGTGCCGCAGATGGGCAGGTCGATCTCCCTTCCTAAAGAGCACGCGGTATATGCCTTCCAGGAAGGACAGATTATGATGATGGATGTCGAGCAGGTCCCAGGTGGTGGTATCCCCGGCATGCTGCAGCAACTAGGCATCGACCTGCCAATCATACAGTAGCAAAGCACTCAAAGCTGTGACAAAACGCTCGTAGCAAATGCCCGCAGCCCATCAATATCATCCAGGTCGAACCATTGCAGCATAAGTTCCTCGACGCCTGCGTCGGCATAAGCTTTGATCTGCTGGACCACCATATCTGGCGTACCAACAATGGAATACCAGGAATCGCGCATGAAATCCACCGCCTCTTCAAGGGATTTGCCTGCAACCTCGGGCCTTTCGTGACGCCAGGCGAGGCGGCGATCTAGCTCGTCCATGTCGCGGCTAAAAAACAGTCCTTTCATCAATGTCCGTCTGACATCGTCCGCTTTGCGTCCTGCCGCTTGCAGCAAGACATCTAGAGCGGCGGAACGCTCGCGAAACGCCGTGGGCGAGAGGAAAACCGCGTTCCAGATGTCGGCATAGCGTGCCACCAGCGGCAGGGTGCGCTTGACGCCGTTGCCTCCGATGAGGATGCGCGGGCCACCAGGACGTTGCGGGCGCGGCAGCAGGGTCGCCCCACGTAATTGGAAGAAACGTCCCTCGTAGGTCACCGGCTCGTCACTGCACAGCAGGCGCGTGATCACTTCAAGTCCTTCCTCCAGGCGTGCCATGCGCGTTGGCACATCACCGAGCTCGTGGCCAAACAGGCGGTGCTCGCGATCCTGCCAGCCAGCTCCAACACCCAGCATCATACGTCCCCCACTCAGGTCGTCCAGCGCGGCGGCCTGGCGAACCAGCACACTTGGGTGGCGCACTGACAGGGGTGCTACCAGCGGACCGAAATGGATACGCTGCGTATGATCCGCCAGGTAAGCCAGTGAGACGATCATCTCCAGGGAGTCTTTGTCGGGCGGCCCTGCGTTCGTGTAGTGATCGGAGCGGAAAAGCCCGGCAAATCCCAGCTCTTCAACTTCGGTGACCAGCCGCTTCCAGCGCGGCCAGGTGAGGTCTATCTGCCCTTCGATTTGTAAAGATATCGCGACCATAATCACTGCTCCTACTTTGAGAACGCTCAGCTATGGCGTCTACGAGTGTCTGGCAAGGCTGACTTCTGCCGGGGAAGAGGCTTCGTTGTAGTAGTTCCTTCCCCGCCAGTCCACACCAGAGCCAGTCAGAATTCTCCAGGAAGACTGAGCCAGGATGCCTTCGAAGATAACGCCAGCCAGAGGATGCAACAACGCATAATACCATGGCACCCGCAGTTGTTTGTTGAGCCACGTGCGATAAGCAAGTAACGCTGTTAATTCCAGACCGGTCGCGGCTAGTGCTTCGGTCGGTCCAATACCACTATCCTGCTGTGTTCTTGTCAGGCGTGCGAGCAGTGGCAGGAGAAATGGCAGGATGGAGATCATGGGCAGCCCAATCAGTTGGAGGACAAAAAAACCGATCCCGCCGCGATTACCCAGGTAAGCATTCTTGCGCCAGCCCCGCCAGATTTCTCCCAGGTCGCGATACATACGTACCGCAATCAGGCCGCGCCCATCTACGAAATGCAGTTTATACCCTTGCTCTTTCACAACTCGTGCCAGGTCGCGATCATCTAGCAGCGTATTCCTTAATTCTGGCCGTGCATAGCCACCTAAGGCATCGTAGACCTCGCGCCGGATCAGGATATACTGTCCATTTGCCACGGCTACTTTACTCAGCGGATCGTTGACCAGTTTCGGAGGATAGAGCATACTGATGCCCAGGTAGGCCATCGGCATCATAACTTTATCCCAGAAAGTGGGCAATTCTTGCTCCGAACCTATAGTAAACAGGTCGACCTGCTCTTCGCGAGCCTGGACGAGCGATGAACGCAGAGCATTGGGCGCATGCCAGGTATCGGCATCGGTAAGTAGCAACCACTTGCCATGCGCCTCTTGCGTACCTTTGTGGATAGCGTGGGGCTTACCCGTCCAGCCTTCTGGCAGGGCGTCGTGCAGGCGCAGCACAAACAATCGATCACCCTGGGGGTGAGATGCTATCAACTCATCCAGAATACGAGACGTACCATCGCTTGAACCGTCATCTACTACGATCACCTCGAAGTGTTCGTAGTCCTGTTCCAGCAGGGAAGTCACACAGCGGCGAATATTGCGTTCCTCATTACGCGCGGGCACAATTATCGAGACCAGGGGACTGTTTATGGATTGTAGAGGCTTTTCAATCCTGGGAGGTAACTTCTTGACTCGATCTTCTTTACTTGGGGCGGTACGCAGCCATATTATGAAATAAAACCCAATCACGCCTATCACATGTGACCACAGGAGAAAGCGCGGCCAGGATTTTAACCAATAGAGTTTTCCCATCAGTTCTGCTCTTTTGCTTGTAGTTTATAGCTTCTATTATACCAGTGGCAGTATGCATCAACAAATCGCGGGCATGTCGCTTCAGTTCAGGCTTATGGCTGTATTACCGACCCTGAGCCTGCCTTGAATTCGGCGCGGAGACCCCCAGAATGCCCACTCCTTGTACCAGCCGAGGATGCTGGCCCATCCCCACCGCTTGCCTTCTCGACTGCGCGTGACGACATCGGGGGCCACCTTGTCCCAGCCCCGGTGCTCGAGAGTCACTTTGGTGCCGCCTTCAATCGTCTCGAAGCACACCTCAATCTCGGTTCCGTCGAGTGCATGCCCGCCATCACGATACAGAAGTACGAGGCGCATACCGGGCTCCCACACCGTGATCTGGCCGACCTCGAGGACATCGCCTGCGGCATCGTCGTATACCTCGAGCCATCGACCTCCAACACCAGGCTCGATCCTCGTGCCGACGGCCCGGTGAGCATCGTACCAGTTGATGGGGCCTGGCCTCCACCACCGGTCGATCTCCTCCGTGAAGATTTCAAACGCGGTGACAGGATCAACGGACACCTCGACGGTGGCGGTGACAGCATTAGTGGAACTCATGGATGCTCTCCTTTCCTTGTGCGCTCGACGTGAACCTTGAAGGCGTTGAGCTGCTCTGTCCAGAATGCTTGCACCTGGTCGAGCCACGCCTGCAAGGCGACGAAGGGCTCGGGGCGCAGCCGGTACACGCGAAGGCGGGCGTCCTGCCCGGCCCCTTGCCCTTGCTCTTCGACTTCGACGAGGCCGCTGGCCCGCAGCACCCGCAGGTGCCGGCTCATGGCGGGACCGCTCGTCCCGGACGCTGCCGCGAGCTCGCCTGCCCGGCGGGGACCCTCCTGGAGCAGCTCCACTACGTGGCGCCTGGTGGGATCGGCCAGCGCAGCGAGCGTTGTGTCAAGTTCATTCATCATCGGATTGCTGTGAACCATAGTGATAAGCAAACAATTAGATGGTTTCCGCCATTTAACGACATAATCAAATTCATTAACCATCGAGTTAAATAGTAATACCTTGGTTAATAATTGTCAAGAGTTCAAAGGGCAAGCCCATAGGGTAACTCGGCATCATATATCATACCAGGGCCCATACACGAACAAATGTTGCGCGTGTGGTATAGAAGATGTACAATCTCTCAGGGAATATTCAACCTTCAAAGTAGCCTATCAACATAGAGCAAAAACGTGCGATCCAGAACCAATTACCTGCTCCTGCTCATCTCAGTATTGAGCCTGGGCATGTTACTCATATTCAACTGGCTGCCCCCGCTGTCTCAGGCGCCGGTAGCCTCCGCGCATGCCTTTGTAATCGGCTCCGACCCGGTAGATGGCTCAACAGTCAATACCGCGCCGTCGGTGGTGCGTATCTATTTTAACGAATCCATCGGCCCTGCCAGCATTGCCCATGTATTTGCTCCCGATGGTCATATCGTAGATGCCGCGCGCAGCAGCATTCCTCGCACTAACCCACGCGAGCTGGATACCCTCCTTACCACACCAGGCGCCTTACCCCAGGGCGGCTATACAGTACGCTGGACAGCGTTATCCGATGTCGATGGGCATACAACCCACGGAGTAATCGGTTTTAACATCGGACATTCCAGTTTTGGGCTTCCGGGGCAGGTGATCCTCGGGCCGAGCACGAGCAACATTCTGCCGCAACTCGATACCTTTGGTGTACTGATGATTGCCTGGGACTGGCTCGTCCTGCTCGCCCTGACATTCTGGGTGGGCATACTCGCCCTGGAATGGCTCGTGATATCACAAGCTGCAAATAATGCCCTTACTTTGCCAGATCAAATCGCGAGACAGTCGGTACCACTGCAATGGCTCTGCCTGGCAGCGCTGCTCGTTGGAGAAGCGATTACGCTTATTTTGCGCGCAACACTGCTGACGCGGGGGCTTGGTAGTGGTGGTATAGACCCTGTGGCGCTGGGGCAATTGATCATTGCAACCAGCTACGGGCATCTCTGGCTGGTACGCATAGCCTGTATCATCGCTACCCTGGGATTGCTCTGGTGGACAACGCGTGAGCAGCACAGTAATACCACCCTGCTGGAAGCCGGACACTCTAAAAGCCGTTTTAGTCGCCTGCGCGAACAAGTCGCTCTGGAAAGTGATGCAGAGCTTCCTATAGCCAGCGAACACACGTCGTCAGGAAATGTAGGGGCGGGGGACCCTGCCTGGGAGGCAGGTAATGCCCCCGCCCTGCACGACTCACCAGAATCGGCAGTTCCAGGGAGCGCCAGCCTGCCTTATTGGTATAGGGGAGTCGGACTGGCCCTGGCTGGCATCATTCTGTTGACTATGGCGTTCTCGGGGGATGAGGCGCAGCTAGCACAG
>Ga0137365_10005065_pt1 | contig 10575 bp, 6 predicted proteins | sample SagtaG_9_FD_104799 | JGI IMG/M metagenome (GOLD analysis project Ga0137365, IMG submission 104799) | Vadose zone soil microbial communities from Sagehorn Ranch, Mendocino, California, USA - Sage1_L_40_16 metaG | ecosystem: Environmental > Terrestrial > Soil > Vadose zone | place: USA: California... | reverse complement strand
GCAGAAGGTTCTGTGCCCAAAATCCGCTGAGGACAGCGGACGCCACAGCCGCGTGCCATTCGGAGCCGTTATCCAATCGAGTTTCGCCATTCGTCGTTCATGATTTATGTTATAGCATGCGCGCGATGGTTCTGGATAAACCGCGGCAGCCGCTCCAGCTGCGCGATGTGCCAAAGCCAAAGCCGGGGAGGGGACAATTGCTCGTGTGCGTTAGTGCTTGCGCTGTTTGCCGCACTGACCTTCACGTGGTCGACGGCGAATTACCGAATCCGAAACTGCCGCTGATTCCGGGCCACCAAATCGTTGGCCATATCGAAGAGGTGGGTCCCGAAATTCCTTCGTCATTCGCGATCGGAGATCGCATTGGTATTCCGTGGCTTGGGTGGACGGATGGCGAATGCGCTTATTGTCGGTCGAATCGCGAGAATCTTTGCGGTCGCGCGCGTTTTACCGGCTACACCATCGACGGGGGTTACGCCGAATTTACCCTCGCTGACGCAAGGTTCTGTTTTCATCTGCCGGATCGTTACAATGATGTTGAAGTTGCGCCTCTGCTTTGCGCCGGACTGATCGGTTATCGCTCCTATCGCAAAACAAGGGACGCGCGCCGACTCGGCATTTACGGCTTTGGCAACGCAGCACATTTGATCGCGCAGATCGCGCTTTATGAAGGGCGCGACCTCTTCGTGTTTACGCGGCCAGGCGACATTTCAACGCAGCAAGCCGCGAACAAACTAGGCGCCGTCTGGGCTGGCGGTTCCGATGAAATGCCGCCGGAAAAACTCGATGCGGCAATTATTTTTGCCTCGGTCGGCCCGCTTGTGCCCGTCGCGCTGCGCGCGCTCGCCAAAGGTGGCATCGTCGTTTGCGGCGGCATTCACATGAGCGATATCCCTTCATTTCCTTACGCCGATCTTTGGGAAGAACGAGTCATCACTTCGGTGGCAAACCTCACCCGACGGGATGGCGAAGAATTCTTCGAACTCGCACCGCGTGTTCCCGTGGAAACGAAGACTGAAACATTTCCCTTGGAAGAAGCTAACACGGCGCTAGGTCAATTTCGCTCCGGTAAATTGAAGAGCACCGCCGTGCTGACAATTTCCGTCTGACGAAGCAACCATGCTCACTGGCGATGCTGTCGTAGCGGCCTCGCTGTGTCGATGCGCTCGGGGGATGGCATCACTTGCGAGGTCACGGCGACGCAGCGCCGTGGCTACACCCACGACATCGCGTCGTTGGACTCTGTAGCTCGTCGCAGCGTTATGGATTGTGCACCGCCAGCGTGGCCTCAGGCTGACTTATCCCAATTTTTGCGCTGATCTTCCCCAAACCCGCGCTGAGTGCCTCAATTTGCTTCTGCTGTTGAGCGATGATCCCGTGAAAGTCCTTTCGTTGTTGAGCCACGGCCGATTTTAGTTCGCCAATCGTCGCTTGCTGCTCCTTTACCGTGCGATGCTCTTTTAGGAACTCATTGAGTAACATCGCGTTCACCTGATCGTAGTGCACGCTGTAGACCTTGCCTTCTTTATCGCGGCTCACCAGATCAGGATTGACTTGTTCGACTTCCTCGGCCACCAAACCAAATCGCGTCGTGCCTGTTGGATCAATGTCCTGTTTGTATCGGAAGGTAACTGGCGTGAGCTGATACAGGCCTTCGCTTGCTGTATCCATCTGTTTGATCGCTTCCTTGAACCGTTTTGAGGAAGTCGTCGTGCCCAGCTTCCCAGATATATTAACGACGACCGAGTCCCCGTTGGCAGCTGTCTGACCCGAGATATTGGTGATATAACAACTGTGGCTCACGTTACCGCCAATACTGTTCGCACCGATACAGATAACGTCAGTGGCTGTGGTGATCAAGCTGCCCGCCTGAGTGCCCAAGACGATGTTGTCCTGCCCTGAGGTGTTGTTCTGGAGCGCTTGGATACCGATGGCGGTGTTTTGGAACCCACTGGTATTCGCGGCGAGTGCACCACTGCCGATAGCGATGTTATAGCTGTCGTTGTTCGCGGCGAGTGTCCCCGTGCCGATAGCGATGTTGTTACCGCCGGTGGTGTTGGCGAGGAGCGGCTGATAACCGATGGCTGTGTTGTTGCTACCGGTGGTGTTGGCGAGGAGTGGCCGATAACCAATGGCTGTATTGTTGCTGCCTGTCGTGTTAGCTTTAAGTGCCTCGAATCCATACGCCGCGTTGTGATCTGCCGTTGTATTGTGCGACAGCGCACTTACCCCGGTCGCTGTGTTTTGGCTGCCAGTTGTGTTAACAACCAGCGCGCCCGTGCCGATAGCCGTATTGGAACCACCACTGGTGTTGAATTCGAGCGTCGCAGTGCCGTTCGCCGTATTGCCGGTTCCGACGGTATTGGCAAGGAGAGCAGCAACCCCTGTAGCTGTGTTTTGATCTCCTATGATGTTGTTTGCGAGCGCGCCATTACCTATCGCTGTGTTAAAAGCTCCGGTGGTGTTGCTTAAGAGCGCTTGAACACCAGTGGCGGTGTTGTCGTGACCGGTGGTGTTGGAATAAAGGGCTTGAACACCGTTGGCTGTGTTTTCGCTGCCTTGCGTGTTGCTAAAGAGCGCAAATGCGCCGGCTGCAGTATTTTGGCTGCCGCTGTCGTTATAGACGAGCGCATCAGTTCCAACCGCCGTGTTCTGTGTGCCGCTGGTGTTGAGCAAAAGCGCTGCCGCGCCCACTGCGGTATTGGAATCTGCGTTGTTGAGGACCAGCGTCCCAGCACCGACGCCGGTGTTGAAGCTGCCGGTGGTGTCAAGATAAAGCGAATACCAACCAACTCCTGTGTTTCCAGCGCCGGTGGTGAGGAAATTAAGCGCACCGCACCCTTCCGCTGTGGTGAACCCGGGATAGCACCCGTCCGGCGGCGGGACGACCGCCTGCCCTTTTGGCGAGAGTACAATGAGCGCTGCGATGACAAATAATGGAATTGGACTTTTCATAGGCGTGAAGTTTTGCAAAAGTGTCCACGGGTCGTCGAGAACAAAATCCGCTCGCCAATTCGAGCCGAATGCGTGCAGCGTTGACCACGCGACATCTGGGGGGCACACTGCCTGGCGTGCACGTTTCGGCGCCCTCGCCCAAACTAGACATCGTCTTCGGAGAAGCCGATCCACCTTTCGCCTGGGTGGGACGCGTTGTCCTCAACGCGTTGGCAACCTGTAGCCGGTGGCAATCAGCCCGGCCGCACGTAAGCTATACTAGAGCGACACCTTTATGGCCTACTCGCAATCACTTTCTGTGCAGGCTGGCTGAGTTCAAGCTGATCACTCACTCTTTGGATTCTTGAATCATGTTCGCCCAGACGTGCGATCACAGTCTTCATTTCTTGTCGTTGCTGGGCGACGGCGGCCTCTAGTTCCTGCACTTTGCGGTGCTCTTTGAGAAACTCGTTAAGCAACATCGCGTTCACCTGGTCGTAGCGCACGCTGTAGGGTTTTCCTTCCTTGTCGCGCACCACCAGGTCAGGGTTCACCTTTTCCACGTCCTCCGCTACAAGGCCCAACTGTGATGTACCCGCCGGATCGATCTCTTTCTTGTAATGGAAGCTAACTGGGCTAAGCGCGTAGAGTTTTTCGCTGACTTGGTCCATCGGCTTGATGTCCTTTTTAAAGCGCTTTGAGGAAGTCATTGTGCCGAGCTTGTTGGAGGAGTTAATCAGAATCGCGACTCCATTGGCAGACGTTTGGCCAAAAATGCTTGCGATGTAGCAGGCATCGCTCTCACCAGCAACACCACCCATCCCTGCACCGATATATACGTTATGGGAGCCGGTCGTTGCATTGACGCCTGCGCTGTCGCCTAATGCGACGTTCTCGCTGCCAACGGTGTTGTGGCCGAGCGCGTTGAACCCCATGGCCGTATTGCCGTTGCCGGAGTCGAATTGGAGCGCAGCACCACCGTAGGCTGAGTTTAAATTGCCTGTGGTGTTGAAATGAAGCGCATCAACGCCATTCGCCGTGTTGCTACCACCTGTAGTGTTGTTAGTGAGCGCGCTAGCGCCGACGGCGGTGTTGAGGCCGCCGGTGGTGTTGTTAGAGAGTGCGTTAACACCACTAGCCGTGTTGAAGCCGCCGGTGGTGTTGCTTAAAAGCGCTTGAAAACCGGTAGCCGTGTTGTCGGCACCCGTATTGAATGCGAGAGCTTCAGATCCAACGGCCGTGTTCGCGCTGCTTGTGCTGTTGGACTCGAGTGCAGCAAAACCCAAGGCAGTGTTGTCATTGCCGGTGGTATTGTCCAAGAGAGCGAACGCTCCATTGGCCGTGTTGCCCCCGCCGGTGTCGTTGTAGACGAGCGTGTCGGTTCCAACGGCAGTGTTGAGTGTGCCGCTGGTGTTGAGCAAAAGCGCTGCCGCGCCCACTGCGGTATTGGAATCAGCCGTGTTGAGGAGCAGCGTTCCAGCGCCAACACCGGTGTTGTAGTTGGCGGTGGTATCGGAAAAGAGCGAATACCAACCAACTCCTGTGTTTGCAGCACCGGTGGTGAGGAAAGCGAGGGCATTGCACCCTTCCGCTGTGGTGAACCCGGGATAGCACCCGTCCGGTGCCGGACTGACCGCTTGCACTTGTGGCAAAAGCCCAAGGAAGAGCAGCGTGAACACGCTGAGAATGAATTGAGTTCTAGTTTTCATAATGTGTGGAGTCTCCGAAAAGTTCCCTCAGCCTGTCGAGAAGAATTTGCCCTCGAGCGCTCCCCAGACTCTAGCGCGTTCCCGCCCGCGCGCGGGCAGCGGTGGTTTGCGGAGGAATTCACATGAGCGACATCCCTTCCTTTCCCTATGCCGATCTTTGGGAGGAACGAGTCATCACTTCGGTGGCAAACCTGACTCGACGCGACGGTGAAGAATTTTTGAATCTTGCGCCGCGTGTTCCGGTGCGAACGATGACAGAAACATTCCCTTTGGAACAAGCCAATACCGCACTGGACCGATTTCGCGAGGGTAAGCTCAAGGGCACCGCAGTCCTGATGATCGATACAACTGCACGTTGACCCATGAAGAGAACCGCGAATCACGCGAATATGCGGAACGCAAAGTTGTTCGCCTACTAAACAAGCGAAAAGAAGCTAAATTCGAAGAAAACGCATCTTTTGCGTCATTGGCGTGTTTCGTGGGCATCCTTCTCCCTATCCGTGTCATCCGTGTTATCCGTGGTTAGTCCTCAGCCTTTACGGTTTGTTAGCGACCAGTTGTGGCGTCGATCTCTTCAATTCCACGCTGTCACTCACCTTTTGAATGAGCGATCGCTGTTCGGTTAATTCCGTCTTAAGGAGGTCAATCTCTTTCTGTTGTTCCTCTACTTTGCGCTGCTCATCGACAAACGCACGGTGTTCTTTGAGGAACTCATTGAGCATCATTGCGTAGATCGCCGCGTAGTTCAGGCTCTCGATTTCGCCCTTTCCGTTTCGGATTGCCAGTTCGGGGTTCAGCTTAGCCACATCCTCGGCGATTAGCCCATAGTCGAGGTGTTGCTTGGGATCGATCTGCTTTTTGTAGCGGAAGGTGACCGGTTCGAGCGCGAAGAGCGTTTCGCTGGCCTTGTCCATGGCGTTAATGTCCTCCTTGTAACGACGCGAGGAAGGCTGAAAACCCAGTTTGCCGGTGAGGTTATCGACGGTAACGCCGAACACGGTGCCACCAATAGGCTGCGAAGTGCGGCCCACATTGGCGACATAGGTGCGATTGCTGACGCCGGCCTCACCGAAGAGGGGGCCAATGCACACGTTGCCAGAGCCAGTGATTACCGCTCCTGCTGAATCGCCGATGGCAGTGTTAAAGGAGCCACTTACATTCTGCGAGAGCGCGCCAAAACCGACGGCGGTGTTGAGGCCGCCGGTGGTGTTGTTAGAGAGTGCTTGATAACCGTTGGCCGTGTTGCCGATGCCGGTGGTGTTGCTACCGAGCGCAGAAACACCGTTGGCCGTGTTGTTCCCGCCGATGGTGTTGTTATTGAGAGCAGAATCACCGGTGGCCGTGTTGCCGATGCCGATGGTGTTGTTACCGAGCGCAGAAAAACCGTTGGCGGTGTTGTGACTGCCGGTGATGTTGAAAAAGAGTGATAGCACACCGTTGGCCGTGTTGTTGGCGCCGGTGGTGTTGTTAGCAAGCGCGTGAAAACCGCTGGCCGTATTGGCGCCACCCGTCGTGTTGCTCTGGAGCGTTTGATAACCGTTGGCCGTATTGTTGGCGCCGGTGGTGTTGCTAAAAAGCGCAAAGGCGCCGACAGCAGTGTTGTGGTCGCCGCTGTCGTTAAAGACGAGCGCGTCAGTTCCTATGGCCGTGTTGTCTTCTCCGGTAGTGTTCTCCCTGAGCGCGTCGGCACCAATGGCCGTGTTGTTACTTGCGGTGGTGTTGTTCCTGAGCGCTGCAGCGCCAATTCCGGTGAGATGGTTGCCGGTGGTGTTCATGTAGCCCACTCGAAAACCAATGGCCAAGTTGAAGTTGGCGTTGTTGTCCCTGAGCGCCTCCGTCCCAATGGCCATGTTAAAGTTGCCAGTAGTGTTGCTGGCAAGCGCCGCAGAACCAACCGCCACGTTGTAATAGCCGGTAGTATCGTGAGTAAGCGCATTGAAACCCACGGCAGTATTGTTGATCCCCACGGCGGTGTTGACGTCGTGCAGTGCGTTATCGCCCTCAGCGGTGTTGGCACCGGGATAGCCGCCATCCGGTGACGGCGCCGGCAGGAGCGCTTTCGCTGTTGGTGAAAGCCCAAAGCAAACGAGCGCGAGCGTGATCAGAAGCGATGGAGTTGTTGTATTAAGCCGAATTATCGAGTTCATTATGATGTTCTTTCTTTCTCTTTCCCCGTCCGGTTTGGGTTCAGTGATTGCGGGTCTGAAAGGAGCGAAGAACCGGGCGGGGAAGAGTCCTCGGCCCGAGTCAGATCCAGATACTATCGACTTTTGAAAAATGTCTGCCGGCTTGTCGAGAACAAAAACCTGTTCGCGGATGCTTATGGGGCAGAGAGTCTCCCCGCGAATCACGCGAATAGACGCGAATAGATCAAGGTCCGCGCTGCTCTTCTGGCGTCAATTGGCGCAGATTCGCGGGCCAATATCTTATGGATTGCTCAACGCTATTCGTGCGGCGGGTGCGCTCACCTCAATCTGCGCACTGACTCTTTCAATTCTTGAATCGTGCTCTTTGAGACGAGTAACCACAGTTTCCAATTCTTTCCTTAGATCAGTGATCACCGCCTCGAAATCTTTGCGCTGCTGGGTGATCGTCGCGTCCTGTTCCTGAATCCTGCGGTCTTGTGCCTCGACTTTCTTGTGCTCTTTGAGAAACTCATTGAGCAACATGGCGTTCACGGCGTCATAGCGAACGGTGTAGATCTCACCTTTGTCGTCGCGCACAATCAGGTCCGGGTTCACAGCGGCTACTTCCTCGGCGATCAAACCAAATTGCGGCGTGTTTGTGGTGTCGCTCTTGTAGTGAAACGACACCGGCTTAAGCGCCAGGATAGCTTCGCTGGTGCTGTCCATCGGTTTAATCTCTCTCTTGTACCGCCGCGAAGAGCTGGCCGTGCCAAGCTGGCTGGCCGAGTCGATCAACACTGGTATGGCATTGGCGTTTTGTGTTGTAACGCCGCGAATGCTGCTGATAAAGCAAGTGCCAACCACGTTCGCACCGCCGGCACCGATACAAATAACGTCATTGGCCGTAATGACATGAAAGCCGGCGTCCGCGCCCAAGGCGATATTGTTGCTGCCGGTGGTGTTGTTTTGGAGCGCAAACCGGCCGATGGCCGTGTTGCCGGAGCCGGTGGTGTTGCTTAAAAGCGCTCCAGCGCCAATGGCAGTATTTCCATCTCTGGTGTTAGCGAGGAGCGTCCCAGCGCCAATGGCGGTGTTGAAACTGCCGGTGGTGTTGCTCCCTGCTGAAAGGAAACCAATTGCGGTATTGAAACCGCCAGTGGTGAGGCTAAGCAGGGCGTTTTGCCCTTCGGCGGTGTTGCCCCCGGGATAGCCGCCATCCGGCGCTGGAACCACGGCTCGCGCTGCAGATAAAAAGCCAAAGCACACCAGCGCCAGTGTGATGAGAATCGGTGGAGTTGCTGTTTTAAGGTGAGCTGCTGTTTTCATCGTATCGTTCTTTCTTCCTTCCCCGCTGTGTTGAGTTGGTGATTACGGGCCTGAAAAGAGCGAAAGAACCGGGCGGGGTAGGGTCCTCGGCCCGATTCAGACCCAGATAGTGTCGAGTTTTAAAAAATGTCAGCCGACTTGTCGAGCACAAAATGACGCCGCACAACTGTAGCCGGGATCGACCTGTCACGCCGTAGCCGTAGGCAAAGGCCGGATGATCCCGGCACGGAAGCATCCGCGTTTCAGAGGCCGCCATCAGTGATGCCGGCTACAACATTATTCGCAAACGACCGCTTTTAGAAATCACTCGCAACTACTTGCCCGGCAGAGTTGTTCTTCTCAAGCTGCGCGTTCACCTTATCTATTTGCGCTGCTTGCTTGTTTACATGTGTGCTGACAGCTTCCATTTCCTTCCGTTGCTGAGCGATTGTCTCCTCAAGCTTACCAATCTTTGTCTGGAAGTCTGCCTTTAATTCGGCAATTATCGCTTCTTGCTGTTCCATTTTGCGGTGCGCCTTCAGAAACTCGTTGAGCAACATCGCGTTCACCATTTCGTAATGGACGCTCTCAGGCTGGCCTTTAGAATTGCGTGCGACAAGATTGGGGTCCACCTCAGCTACATCCTCGGCAATTAGCCCAAACGCCGGGCTCTGAGTTGCGTCGATCTCCCTCTTGTAGCGGTAGGTTACAGGTACCAGTCGGTACACAGCTTCACTGGCGTTATCCATTGGCTTAACATCTTCCTTGTAACGCCGTGACGAACTCAAGTGACCAAGCAATCCAGTCGCTAGGTTCACAGTGATAGTGTCCGTGCCGCCGCCACTTACCGTGGTATTGTTGATATTACGGATGTAAGTGTGATTGGCTTCGCCAGCAGCACCAGCCATGCCCGCGCCAATATAAACGTTACCGTCCCCGGTCGTTGCCGCGGCCCCGGCGCCCCAGCCCAAAGCGGTATTCTGTCCGCCTGTAGTGTTACCGATCAACGCGCTCAAGCCTACGGCCACATTGGCGTTGCCGGTGGTGTCAGCCATCAGGGCGTCGAAACCAACAGCCGTGTTTCCGGTGAAGTTGCTACTGGCAGTGGCATTGAGGAGCGCGTTGAAACCAACAGCGGTATGACCACCGCCGGTGGTGTTGGCGCGGAGAGCCAAACCGCCAACTGCCGTATTGCTGCCGCCGCTAGTATTAAACTGCATCGCAAGGCCGCCAATGGCCGTATTGTCATTACCATCGATGTTGTTGAAGAGCGCCTCTCCACCCACAGCCGTGTTCTCTTCACCACTGGTGTTCTCAATAAGTGCGTGACCGCCGACAGCTGTGTTGCCGTTGCCGTTATTGTTCAAGAGAGCAGCAGAGCCGACAGCCGTGTTAAAGTCACCGTCGGTATTGTCAAGGAGCGCATCGACGCCGATGGCCGTGTTATCGACCCCGGTGGTGTTGCTAAACAGCGCCAACACCCCATTGGCCGTATTGCCGGAGCCGTTGGTATTACTCAAAAGCGCCCCGGCTCCCGTGGCTGTATTGTAGTCCCCAGTGTTAGCAAGGAGCGCCCCGGCTCCTAACGCCGTGTTGAAGCTGCTAGTGGTACTGCTCCTCAGCGACAAGTAACCAACCGCAGTATTGAAACCGCCGGTGGTGAGGCTAAAAAGGGCGCTCTGCCCTTCCGCAGTGTTGCCTGCGGGATAGCCGCCATCCGGCGCCGGGACAACCCCGAAAGCATTCGGGGGTAAAAGCCCAAAGCAGGCGACGGCGATGGCCGAAACGATAAACGCTGCAAAACGTTTTGACTGAATTGACTTGTTCATGATTGAATATTTCTTCTTTCCCGGCTGGTTGACCCTTACGACTGCAAGTCTGAAAACGGGGAAGAAGCTCCCGGGCAGCAACTTTTTACCCTCACCCGATTTCACGTAATGCCGAGTTTTGAAAAATGTCTGCCTACTTGTCGAGAACAAAAACCTGTTCGCGGACGCTTGTGGGAAGCACAGAGCCTGCCCGCGAATCACACGCATAGACGCGAATAGATTAAGGTCCGCGCTGCTCTTCTGGCGTTAATTCGCGTGGATTCGCGGGCCAATATCTTATGGACTGCTCAACGCTATTCGTGCAACGGGTTTATGGATCCCCATCTGGGCGCTCACCTTTTGAATTTGTGCGGCCTGCTTTTTAACAGTCGTGGTGAGGCTTTCGATCTCTTTCTTCAACTCCGTGATCGTGTCTCCCTGCTCCTGCACTGTGCAGTGCTCTTTCAGAAACTCATTGAGCAACATCGCGTTCACTGCATCGTAGCGGACCGTGTAGATCTCACCGTTCTCATCGCGCACGACCAGGTCCGGGTTCACAGCGGCTACTTCCTCGGCGATCAAACCGTATTGCGGCGTGCCCGCGTTATCACTCTTGTAGTGAAACGTCACCGGCTTGAGCGCCAGGATGGCTTCGCTGGCTTTGTCCATCGGTTTAATCTCGTGTTTAAGGCG
>Ga0137365_10005064_pt1 | contig 10575 bp, 10 predicted proteins | sample SagtaG_9_FD_104799 | JGI IMG/M metagenome (GOLD analysis project Ga0137365, IMG submission 104799) | Vadose zone soil microbial communities from Sagehorn Ranch, Mendocino, California, USA - Sage1_L_40_16 metaG | ecosystem: Environmental > Terrestrial > Soil > Vadose zone | place: USA... | reverse complement strand
TGAAGAAGAAGATTTACCCATAGGCGTAGGAGAGCCGATTACCCTTGAAGTTATCAAAGTCATAACAGATAGACGCAATGGAGTTGTACGATTCGATTGTCGCCTGATTAAGAAGCCAGAATAAGATAGACTGATAGATAAGACGGGAGAACTTATGAACTGCCCTCGATGCAATACCGAACTACCGGAAGCTGCCACTTTCTGTACTGTTTGTGGAACACCTATTCGCCTGTCGCAGTTTTCCTACCTGCCAGCAGGAGCACCTGCGTGGCCGACAACAGCGTCACAGAATCTCCCATATGGTGCTGGGACCAACTTGCAGCCTGCTCAATTCATACAGGAAGAAGAGAGCCCTGCCGTAGATAAAAGCGCAGTGGCACCCAAGAAATCGAGGCTTGGTATCCCAGCCATCATTGGTCTGTTTATAGTAAGTATACTCATTGGAGGCGGCCTGACACTTGGCATTTTATATGCCAACGGCCAGCGGTTGTCCTTTGGCCCTCAACCCACTCAACCTCCTATACATTTGCCAACCCCCGCTGCTTCATCAACGCCCGGATCATTAACGCCTACAGCGCAGGGAAATCAACTGCCAACACCAACGGCATTTCAACTAGCGAGTAGCTCAGCGTTGGGCATCTCATTGCAATATCCGGCAGATTGGGTAGAAGATCCATCACAACAAACTAATTCCGGCGATGTCTTTGTAAGATTCCATCCGCAGCAACCGCTCAATGTTGTCTTCATCGTTGAGCGATTCTCAGCCAGTAACTCATCCACCTTTACAGGTACCAGCCAGATTAACCAGGCAAATATCCAGGGTTTCGGAGCTGCCAACAACTTAAGCAACGCTCAAATGCTTACCAATACTCCGCAGCATCGCACTATTGGAGGTGTATCCTGGGATGAGCAGGATGCTACATACCCGACTAGCAACGGTGAGAGCTTTCATGTTGTAAGCATTTCAGTGAAACACAACAAGCTTTACTACACCATCATCTTCTTCGCACCAACCAATGTCTACGACGAAGCTGTACAAAAGTACTACTCGCAGATGCTCAACACATTCCATTTCACATCTTAACCTTGATGTAGCAAGGAAGAATAACGAAATGCCCCTCTCACAAAATGATGTGAGAGGGGCATTTCGTTATTCAGGTTGGGAGTAACTCTTCAGGTTTCTTTGCTCTTGCACCGCCTCCGGCGGTAGGGTGGGGGAGGAAGGCGGGGCCAGCCCGCACCCCGCCAAGGGGCCTTGCAGGCCCCTTGGAACCCCCTGCTGAATCGTTACGGTTGGGAGGTATCCGTCTATAGTCAGGTCAGCCTAGTACTCAGGCATGGCCGGAGCAGCAGGCTTCTCCTTCTCAGGTAGATCGGTAACCAGAGCCTCGGTGGTCAGGATCATGGCCGCGATGCTGGTGGCATTCTGCAGTGCAGAGCGTGTCACCTTGGCCGGATCAATAATACCTGACTCGACCATATCCTCGTATTGATTGGTGAGTACGTTGTACCCATATTTGTCGCTGTTATGCTCTTTCTGAGCACGGCGCACGCCCTCGACGACGACCGAACCATCTTGCCCACCATTAATGGCAAGCTGGCGCAGCGGCTCTTCTAGTGCGCGGCGCAGGATACTCACACCCGTGGCAGCATCGCCTGTGAGATTTAAAGAACGCAGAGTCTCAACTGCGTTCAACAGGGCTACACCACCGCCGGGAACCATACCCTCTTCCACACCTGCGCGGGTTGCCGAAAGCGCATCCTCGACGCGGGTCTTGCGGTACTTGAGTTCCACTTCGGAGCCAGCACCAACCTTGATCAGTGCGACACCCCCAGACAGCTTTGCCAGGCGCTCCTGCAGTTTCTCGCGATCATAGTCACTGGTGGTCTCTTCGATCTGCGCCTTGATCTGGCGGATGCGCGCCTGGATTTCTGAAGCCTGGCCCTTGCCCTCAACGAGGGTCGTATCATCCTTATGGGAGACCACCCGCCGCGCCTGACCCAGATCGGTCAGTGTTGCGCTATCGAGGCGGCGACCCATCTCCTCGCTGATGACCTGGCCCCCGGTGAGTACAGCGATGTCACGCAACATTTCCTTGCGACGATCGCCAAAACCGGGAGCCTTGACCGCCAGTACATTGAGAATACCACGTAGCTTGTTGACCACCAGCGTGGCCAGTGCCTCGCCATCCACATCCTCGGCGATGATCACGATGTCGCGGCGCCCTTGCTGGGTGATCTTTTCAAGCAAAGGCAGGATATCCTGGACGGCGCTGATCTTTTTATCGGTGATGAGAATGTAGGGGTCGTCGATGGAGGCTTCCATCTTCTCGGTATTGGTCACAAAGTAAGCCGAGATGTAGCCCTTATCGATCTGCATGCCCTCAACGTACTCGGTCTCGAAATTGATGCCGCGCGACTCTTCAACGGTGATCACACCGTCTTTGCCCACCTTGTCCATGACTTCGGCGATGAGCTGACCAATCTCCTCATCGGCAGCAGAGATAGCGGCGATCTGGGCAATCTCTTTCTTTTCCTCAACAGGAATCGCCTGTTCCCGAATATATTCAACGACGGCCTCGGTACCTTTATCAATGCCCTGTTTGAGTTGCATGGGATTGGCACCTGCGGCCAGGTTTTTCAAACCTTCGGTGACGATGGATTGCGCCAACACAGTCGCGGTGGTGGTACCATCACCTGCCACGTCGTTGGTGCGCGTGGCCGCTTCTTTGAGCAGTTGTGCCCCCATGTTCTCAAAGGCGTTCTCCAGGGTAATCTCTTTGGCGACAGTTACACCATCATGGGTGACAGTGGGAGCGCCAAACTTCTTGTCGAGGGCGACGTTGCGCCCCTTGGGGCCAAGGGTCGATTTGACGGCCTCGGACAAAATATCGATACCTTTTTTCAGTGATCGACGTGCATCTTCATCGAATACAAGCTGTTTTGCCATTCGGTTCTACCTTTCCTTCATTTTTGTAAGCCATCCCTCCAACGACGCTTCTCAGCGCTCTTATTCAGTCGGAAACGCTGCTGCCTAGTTGAGCTGAGAGAGATTGGCAACGCCGCATTCGCGGCTACCGCTGCGCGGTCAGCCAATCTGTAAAGAGTTCCCGCTTTGCGGTCATCCGGCTGAGCGGAAGTGTTTAGCCTACGGCTCAGGAGGGATGAAAAGTGGTAATTGAGCTAGCCAATAATGGCTAGGATGTCATTTTCTTTGAGCACCAGGTACTCTTCGCCATCCAGTTTGAACTCGGTGCCGCCGTACTTGGCGAACAGGATGCGATCCCCTTCGCGTACGTCGATTGGCGCGCGATCACCATTATCCAACAACCGACCACTGCCGACGGCGATTACTGTCCCCTCCTGGGGCTTCTCTTTGGCTGTGTCAGGGATGACGATGCCGCTCTTGGTGACTTCTTCTTTCGCGGCGGGTTTGACGACCACGCGGTCGCCTACAGGACGAATCTTTGTCACGGTGCATTCTCCTTCTCAATTAGATTTGTGTCAACGGGTTATTATTCTTGCCGGGTTTTCCATTCAGATGTGCAGTAGATAGTTTCATCCCTGTTTCATTTCAATCTCATTCGAGATAATGGATCACACCTGAAATGTTAACCGAACGATACAGTGAATAATCACAGTTGCAGGGGCCTCCAGCTGCACAACCAGTACAACAGAAAACTTTCCCCTGAACTATTGTGGGAGTCCAGAGGATTTCAATGTCGCAGTTTGCGCAGCGCACAACCTGGCGCTGTGCATTTTGTTTACCTTCAAGCGGCCTCTTACTGTGTTTTTCATCCTCTTGAGCGCTTTCTGCGTACATGTCCTCTCGCCCCTATGTGATCTGGTACTGATATTGCCCGTTTAACTTCCGTTATCTAGTATCTCACAGCATGTGTTAGAAGCGTATAGGAGAAGTGTTAGAGAAGTGTTAGAATCTTTAGAAGCTCAAGAAAATGTTATAATATTTCGTGTTACGCGGATACAGTTAAAATAATATGTTGACCAGAGGTACACATGCATGGCCTATATTTCGAGCATTGGTGACAAGACATATACTGTCGATACAGGTGAGAACGGTTCTCAAAGGGATATCAGCATCGATGGGATGAAACATAGCATCGACTGGTGGAAGATTGCTCCGCTTGCCGCAGAAGCTCAGGGGCATAGCAGTGTAGGAGGTCGATATAGCCTGCTGATCGAGGGCAAATCTTATGAAGTCTTTGCCCACCGCGTTAATAGATCCGATGAAATGGGGCATAGCTACGAGATTCTGGTTGCGGGACAACGCTTCAAGGTCAGCGTAGAGGATGAACGTGAGAAAGCCTTGACAGAGACGATACATACAGCTCATGGGTCCGGCGAGGTAATGGTACGTGCTCCGATGCCCGGGTTAGTGCTAGGCCTTCCGATGGAGCCGGGTACATCAGTCGAACGAGGCCAAACGGTTGTAATTCTCGAGGCAATGAAGATGGAGAATGACCTGGGCTCACCGATTGCCGGAACAATCAAGGAAGTCAGGGTAAGCACGGGACAGCCAGTGAACCAGGGGGATGTGCTGGTGGTGGTGGCCGCAGAATAAGGCTTCTTTCTATATGCTATAATGCATTGGCAAACAGAGGGAGGAACGCATGAATCTGCACGAGAGCAAGAGCGCTAAAGAATGGCGCACTACCACTGCCCGCAAAGAGAAGGAAAAAACGGCGGAGCGACAGAAAAAATTTGTTACAAGTTCGGATATTGAGATACCTGACCTTTCCACTGAAGAAGATCTAAAAGATTTCGATACCCACGCTAAATTGGGCTACCCTGGTGAATTCCCTTTCACTCGTGGCATTCATCCTGGGATGTATCGTTCGCGCCTATGGACGATGCGCCAGTACGCGGGCTTTGCTACAGCGGAAGAATCAAATAAACGCTACCAATTCCTGCTTTCACATGGCACAACTGGCCTCTCCGTTGCTTTCGACCTTCCCACCCAAATGGGCTATGACGCGGATCATCCACTATCGGAGGGAGAGGTTGGTAAGGTGGGCGTCTCGATTTCCAGCCTTGAGGATATGGAGACACTGCTTAATGGCTTACCGCTTGAACGCATCAGTACTTCGATGACGATAAATGCCACGGCCAGTATCCTGCTCGCGCTGTATATAGCTGTTGCAAAAAAACAGGGCGCTGAGGTGCGCAAGCTCTCGGGCACGGTGCAAAATGATGTATTGAAAGAGTACATTGCTCGTGGCACTTATATCTACCCCCCGCAGCATTCTATGCGCATCATCACTGATATGTTCAGCTACTGCGCTGCGAATCTTCCGCGTTGGAATCCTATAAGCATTAGCGGCTATCACATACGCGAGGCAGGCGCGACGGCGGTTCAAGAAATAGCCTTTACGCTTTCCAACGCCATTAGCTATGTACAAGCTGCTATTGATGCTGGTCTCGATGTAGATACGTTTGCAGGCCAGCTCTCTTTCTTCTTCAATAGCCATAATAATCTGTTCGAAGAGGTCGCCAAGTTCCGCGCCGCCCGCCGTATGTGGGCCTCCATCATGCAGGACCGCTTCCATGCGCAAGACCCGCGCTCAATGATGCTACGCTTCCACACGCAGACTGCGGGTTCGACGCTAACCGCGCAGCAGCCCGAGAACAACATTGTGCGCACGGCATACCAGGCGTTGGCGGCAGTGCTTGGTGGCACGCAGTCGCTACATACCAACTCAAAAGATGAGGCGCTGTCGCTTCCGACTGAAAATGCAGTACGCATTGCCCTGCGCACCCAGCAAATTCTGGCCTACGAGAGTGGAGTGGCCGACATCGTAGATCCGCTGGCCGGTTCGTATTACATCGAATACTTAACGAATGCCATCGAGGAGCAGGCCTGGGACTATATCCGGCAGATTGATGCCTTGGGAGGCAGCGTACATGCTATCGAGCGCAGTTTCATGCAAGCGGAGATCGAGCAGGCGGCGTATACATATCAACGCGCTCTGGAAGAAGAGCGTGCTATCGTGGTGGGTGTTAATCGCTTTACACTTGAAAACGAGGAACACCCAACATTGCTGCGCGTTGACCCCGAAGTGGGCAGACGACAGTCGGCAAAGTTGGCAGCGCTACGCCAGCAGCGTGACAATGAACGAGTGCAGCAGGCTTTGATGGCGTTGGAACGTGGAGCAGCGGGTACTGAAAACCTGATGCCCCGGATCATAGACGCTGTCGAGGCATATGCGACTCTTGGAGAGATAAGTGATGCTATGCGCCATGTCTTTGGCGAACAGCATGAGTTCCATAGTATTGATTGATTTGAAATGTAGAAGCAGGGGTTGGGAAGGGAATGGGTGGGACCAATGTGGTCGTCCGATAAAGGTGAATATGAATTATTGGAATGAGGATGCGGTACAGAGGCACGAGACGCATCCCGCACGCGATGCTGAACGTAGTTTACATACACTTGAACATGAAAAGTTAGGGGTGGTAGGAAAATCTGAGGCTCCAATTGGGGTTTTCGATTCGGGAGCGGGAGGTTTAACGATTCTCTCCGCCCTACGCTATGAATTGCCATATGAGAACTATGTCTATTTCGGTGATACTGCGCACTGCCCCTATGGCACACGCATTGCCTCCGAAATCATCGAGCTATCGGTTCAAGGCAGTCGTTTTCTGATAGAGCAAGGGGTAAAGCTGATTGTTGTGGCCTGCAATACTGCCTCACAAGCGGCTCTTAATACATTAAGAGCGACCTTTGAAACCGTACACTTTGTAGGCGTGGTACCAGCGGTAAAGCCAGCCGCACGCGCAACGAAAAAAGGCCGCATTGGTATTGCCGCAACGAACCAGGCCACCAAAGCCATCTACTTACAGCAACTCATTGATGAGTTCGCAGGTGGCATCCAGGCTTACGCTGTTGGTTGCCCAGAACTCGTGACCCTGGTTGAACACGGTGAACTAGATGGTCCCCTTGTAGAGGAAACAGTAAAGCAGGCATTGCAGCCAATACTGAAGGAAGATATTGATGTGATTGTCCTGGGTTGCACGCACTTCCCTGCACTACGACCGGTTATTGAACGTATTACCGCGCACCAGGTACAGGTTATTGACAGTGGTTTGGCAGTTGCGCGCCGCACACATTACGTACTTGACGCTGAGGGGTTGATTCAGCCTGAAAACTCCAATCATACACACGCAGGGGCGCTTCAAGTGTGGTGCAGCGGCGATGCCAATGTTTTTAGTAATGTTGCCAGTAAGCTATTGGGCTATAGTGTTGTCGCCCATCAAGCTAGATGTTGAAAATTAAAACCTACTTGCAACCTCTTCCATCATTGATGATTACTCCTGTGCACCGCTAACTACTCCAGCACGCTCCGGGATTTGTGCCGCTGTGGTGGCAGCGCGGCGATGGGCGCGAATGGCAGGAGCCTGGGCACGGCGCGTAGTGGCAACTGTGGCACGGCCAATTACCCAGATGTAACCAACGAGCAGGATCCAGTTCAGGACTCCCAGGAAGATCAGGAAGACCAGGTTAGACAGCCCGAAGCTGTTCAGGACCAGATAGACCAGGGCTGTAAACAGGATATTCCCCAGGGTGACCGGAATAAGTATCAACCAGGCATACTGCATTAGCTGGTCGGCACGCAGCCGCGGTAGGGTGGTGCGTACCCAGATGAAGACAAAGCAGAGCAGGTAGACCTTGATAGTGAAGTAGACGAGGCCCAGAATATTGCCGAGGAGCTGCCAGCCAAAGGCCATGCCAGGAGCGGTAAGGACCGCGACACCAGGGCCAGCCCATCCACCCAGGAAGAGTGTAGCGGCTATTGCCGACACAATTGTCATATTGCCATATTCTCCGAGGTAGAATAAGGCCCAGCGCATGCCACTGTACTCGGTGAGATAGCCGGCGACGAGTTCGGATTCTGCCTCCGGCAGATCGAAAGGCGAACGATTGGTCTCAGCAAGCCCACAAGTATAGTAGATGACGAGCATTAAGGGCTGCACCAGGAAAAACCAAGCCCAGGGCGTAAAGCCTTTGAAAATGAAATCCCAGAAAGGAATACCCTGGCCAGGCCATGGACTGCTATTTTGAATGTCTATTATCTGTTTGATAGAGATGGTGCCCAGCCCGGAACCTGATAAAACACTTGTCAGCATCACGATACCGACCAGGGCCAAGACAAGTGGCAACTCGTAAGAGATCATCTGTGCAGCAGAGCGCAAACCACCTATTAGTGAATACTTATTATTGGAACTCCAGCCGGCCATGACAACGCCGACAACATCAATTGAACTCATTGCCACGTAGTAGACAATGCCGGTTGCAAGCGCTGTTCCCGGCACTCCTATATAAGGTGAGAAAGGTATCACAGCAAAAGCAGCAATGACGGGAGCAAGGAATACCGAAGGAGCGAGCAAGAAAAGCGATTTATCTGTATTAACGGCGTGTATATCCTCTTTCATGAGCAGTTTGCCAACATCTGCAACTGTCTGCAAGAGGCCCCAGGGGCCGGTATGAAGTGGCCCGTAGCGGTCTTGCATCCAGCCCATAAACTTGCGCTCTGCCAGGATCAAAATTATTGCGCTTGTGAGGACAAAGCCGAAGAAGGATAGGAAAGCGATGATGAACTGTAAGAAAGCCCATGAGAAAATGCCGTTGAACAATTGGCTCCACAGATCATCGGCAATTACGCTTGCTATTTGCATAAGATAACTCCAGTAGTGAAAAACGAGAGTATTTCATCCCGACATCTATATATTTCGGAGTGCATCAAGGGGAGGGGGAAGATAGGAACACCGGGGGCTGGAGCCCCGAACTCCTCGCTTGGGACTGCCGCCCTAGGAACCCTGCTTCACCTACAGTTGTTCAGCGATCAACTTCTCCTAGCACGAGATCAATACTGCCCAAAATAGCGATGACATCACTGATTTTATGTCCACGCAGTATCTCGGGCACGATTTGTAAGTTCACAAAGGATGGGCCACGTATCTTGGCACGCCACGGATACTCACTGCCATCGCTGATAAAGTAGATACCTAGCTCACCTTTACTTCCCTCGACAGCAAAGTAGGTTTCGCCGCGAGGGGGACGCAATTCAATGGGTGTGCGTGTGCTAATTGGTCCGCCCGGCAATTTATCGAGAGCCACACGGCAGAGGCGAATGCTCTCCCAAATTTCCTGCATGCGCACTCTATAACGCGCAAAACAGTCGCCCTCCTGGCGTATCTGTACATTCACAGGCACCTCGCGGTAGGCCATATTTGGACGATTAACGCGTAAATCCCAGTTGATGCCACTGGCACGCGCAATTGGACCAGTTATGCCATAAGCGATGGCCTGCTGCGGATCGATGTAGCCAACGCCCTGGGTACGAGCCTCAAAGATTTCATTACCTGTAAGGAGCGTCTCCAATTCAGCCATATTCTTTTCTTCTTGATCAAGAAAGGCTTCACATTCTTTCAGCCAACCCTTGGGGAAATCATGCAATACGCCGCCAACTCGTATGTAGTTTACGTTGAAGCGACTGCCGCCCAGAGCTTCGAACAGCGAGAGGATACCTTCCCGATCACGGAAGCACCACAAGACGGGAGTAAATGCGCCCAGGTCAAGTCCGTATGTGCCAACCGCCACCAGGTGACTGGCAATGCGTTGCATCTCACCAACAAGTAGGCGAATATACTGCGCGCGTCGCGGAGGCTCCATCCCCATCAACTGCTCAACCGCGCCTGCATAAGCAATTTCGTTGAGCATTGGAGAGAGGTAGTCCGCATTATCCATATAGCGAATACCGCCCATGACGGGGCGATTCTCAAGGATTTTCTCGATACCTCGATGCAGGTAACCAATGACTGGTGTGCAGTCCACCACAGTTTCGCCTTCGAGTGTCAAGAGCAGACGCAAGACGCCGTGGGTGCTGGGGTGCTGGGGACCCAAATTGAGCAACATCTCCTGAGACTTGAGATCTTCTGCCCCCTCTATATCCCCAGGAATAGCACCTCTACCTTGATTTGTAACCATAGGTTTCCTCTTTGTATGTTTCAATCTCCACCCGACCTGAATACAGGCAAGGCGCCACGATATGTAATATTTATAGTCGTGTTCTTTGACGAAGCAGCAGCAATTTGCGCAAGCGAACACCAAAGCTGGATGTCCAGAGAAGCGCAATCAGGGCCGCCATGCCACCAATCAGGTAGCGATTTTGATCATTGGTAAGGAAGATTAAGGTGAATGCCATTCCCCAGCAACCTAAGGCCACCATGGCCGGAAATATGAGGCTTTGTGGGCCTGAGACTGCCGGAGAGAGAAAGCGACGATTGATACTCGTTGTACTTGTACTCGTCGCACTCTTGTTTCCCGCTGGAACCGCGCGGCTCTTCTGTGAATTCGAAGCACTTTGTGCAGCACGCACGACACGTGATTGTGCGTTGCTAGCTTTAGCTGGCGCCTTCCTGCGTCTCTGGGATTTCGGCATTACACTGACTCACCTTCCGGGCTCTGACTTACCAGGAACAGACTCACCCGGCTCAGATACATTCTGCTGATTTGCTTCGTCATGATGTCCTTCAAAAGCGTGACCAAAGGTTGGTGTG
>Ga0137365_10005060_pt1 | contig 10578 bp, 5 predicted proteins | sample SagtaG_9_FD_104799 | JGI IMG/M metagenome (GOLD analysis project Ga0137365, IMG submission 104799) | Vadose zone soil microbial communities from Sagehorn Ranch, Mendocino, California, USA - Sage1_L_40_16 metaG | ecosystem: Environmental > Terrestrial > Soil > Vadose zone | place: USA: California... | reverse complement strand
GCTGGGTCGCTATCGTTCGCTGCGAAAATACCTGTTTGCGTTTCTCGAGGCCTACAGCGATACCGAGACCTGGCTCGATCAATGGGTACTGTACCTCTCCTCCTCGCTTGACATTGCTTCTTCTCGCCAGCTTGAGTTGCTTCATTCACAAGGAAAAACACTCATCGGTCAAGCAGCGGCGCAGGCACGCAGGATGGTACAGGAGCAGGCTGCAGCTCCCATTATGGACATTGTCATAATCGACGCGAGTGGAGTAGGAACTGAAGTAGGAACACTTCCCTTATTTCCAGTCGTGCCCCGCGAAGATCGTGAACAGTTCTTCGCATCTATGAGGAAGCTTGCCCAATGGTATCTAGATATGGCTACGTTCATAGACAAGCTCGAACGCTCACAGAACAGTGATCAGAGCGAGGAAGCGTGACGCAAGAGCCAGACTGCTTTTGAGCCATGGTGCTGAGAAAGGGAAAGTAGCATACATTATCGAAGATAATGTATCGATCTTCGTCGGCAGGACATCGAGCCAGAGATATTTGCCATCACCCTGGCTGTTCGCTACATTCGTGAACTGATCAACCATGGCGGAAGCGATATGAGAAGCCCTGACCTTGAATCAGCATTGCCTCCAGGACGTCTGGAGTCATTCCACGCTCGTGCCGTAGAGATACCGTGGAAAGATGCACGCCTGGCGCAGGAATGGCGCAAGTTGCAGCAGCTACTTCCGCGAGTGAGAGAGGCATAGGAAAAAGGACAAAGTCTGTCCCAAGAAGCGCTCGAGCGGGCGAAAAGCGATCAGAAAAGTCTGGAGTACTTCTCGATGATCGATTTTGCTGTTGACTGTTATTCCGAAGTGGCTGCCTCTCGCATCTGTCCCGATCACCCCATACTCCGGAACTGGGCGATCAATGGGTATATGCTGGCATGGCGAGAGCACTTCCTCAAGGATCAAGAGGAAGAGGATTTCACAGAAGTGGTCTAGTGATCAGATAGGATATTTTTATGACTCAAGACTATGAAGAAACTGAGGCCTCCCTCCTACCAATTTGGGATATGTCTGTTCCAGACATTCCGCCCCGGAGCCGACTCTACAGCCTCACTCCTCTTGGCCTTAACAGTCCCCTCGTCGAGTCACTGACGAGCTACATATGCCGGTTGGCCTATGAACACCACTTAGAGGTGGGAACGCTGATTCAATACAATATCGCCCCAATTCTCGGCAAGCGCTATATTGCTGACGATAACAGCCGGAGCATTAGCAGTTTCCTGCGTTACGCTGGCCCGATCAACGGCAATGGTATCATGGCATCAGATTGGGTTGGTGCTCTAGGAGCGTTGACTCTTCGGCCGGATCTCGCATTTCTCACGCTGCTTGTGGGCACGGACGCTCTGTCCCAACGCGATCTCCTGCAGCCTGTTCGACAGTGGTGCCCGAAGTGCTATGACGCATGGCGACGTCAAGGGACCATCATCTATGAGCCACTGCTGTGGTCGATCAACGGGATAACTGTTTGCCCCGAACACTCCCAGCAATTGGAGAGACGCTGCCCACACTGTTCCGCATCTCTCCCCTGGCTCACCTGGCGCTCCTGTCCCGGTTACTGTTCAGCGTGTGGAAAATGGCTAGGAAAAGCCGACGGCCAGAGCCAGCTTGAGGAGAAAGAGAGGTACATCGCAGAAACGGTCGGAGATTTCTTGGCCTACATGCCACAATTGCCGCTCTCCATCCCTCGCGAAGGTGTGATCCAGTCATTACAGGACCTTATTGCAACGATAACTGATGGCAACATAGCGGCATTCGCCCGCAGCATCAGGCGGTCCAAGACCTCCCTGTGGGAACTGGTGCAAGGCTATTTCCCACCATCTCTTCCGTTCCTACTTCAACTTTGTTATCAGTTTCACCTTCCTCTTCTCCCATTCCTTCTTAGTAGAGAGCAGGTTGCTCCTAGCGAATCGCTTGTATCGCGGGAACGACCCCCCGAGCGTGATGTGCGTCGTCCTTTCGATCGCGAAAAAGCTCAACGGGTCCTTGAAGCTAATCTGGCTGATCAGCAAAGTGTGCCACCTTCCATGCGAGAGGTAGCGCAACAATTAGGCCTCCCTGTCAGGACGATCGAGACCCATTTTCCGGTAGCATGTCGGGAGATTTCTCGCCGCTACGCGGATTTTCGTAAACAACAAGGCCAGCTTAGGAAAACGCGTTTGCGACAGCGTATTACTGAGGCGGCTCGTATCGTACTCGTCCGGGGAGAGAAGCTGACTTATCAAAGAGTGGGTTCTGTTATCGGCGAACCGGGCTGTTTTCGGGAGTATGAAGCTCGGCTGGCATTGCTCGATATTCGCTGTCGGCCAGATGAGCAGAATTCGCTTGAGTAGAAGGGAGGTGCAAAAAAATGCAATGGATTCAGTTCTTAATAGTAGAGTAGAAGATTTGTACTAAGTCATCTAGGTTGAACAGTGTTTTCGCGCGACCGTTCTCGGAAAAAACGGGCGAGAGAATCGATCCTGAGGAGTGTAGGTAGATTGAACCGTATTGGGCGTTTCCGTTAGAGAGGAAAAGCCTTAGAGCAAGGAGCGAACGATATGATGGATGAACTCAGTTTTTCTTTGTGGTGTGATAGTCTGAAGCTCTCTGAAACAGCGCGGAAGGTAATAGAGGGCATTCGTACCTCTGAGCCAGTGCGCAGTCGTCAGAGCCGAGTGGGCAATTGGACGGGTCGTTATGCCAGCGACAAAATGGGAAGAACTATTCAGTTTGAGAGTAGAACAGAGGAATTCCCTGCGATTGTTTCTTATGAACACGATAAGACAGTTCTAGAGTTCTACGATCAACCATCAAAAATAGAAATGCGCTATATGTCAGGTGGTGAGCGGCCACGGCCACTGGCATTCTGGCATACGCCGGATTTCTTTATTTTGCGAGAAGACGGGGCGGGTTGGGAAGAGTGGAAACCGCAGGAGAAATTATTTGATCTGGCTAAGTCAATGCCTAATAGATACCAACGGAGTGAACAGGGAAAGTGGCGCTGTCCTCCGGGTGAGAGCTATGCTGCACGGTATGGTTTGACCTACACAGTACGAACTTCTGCTGAATTGAATCCACTTTACCTACATAATCTGCACTTTCTCGAAGACTATTTGCGTGACCTGAAGCTCCAAGTCGACTTAGCAGCATTAAAGCTGATGCGGAAATTATTTGCAGCGGAGCCAGTCATGACTTTGAAGGCACTATTGGAGCATGTGGAAGCACAACATATCTATGGTGCATTGCTTCTCAAACACATTTATATTGATTTATTTGCTGCACCTCTAGCAGATAGCCAGTATGTCCACGTTTTTCGCGATGAAGCTATGGCCCAAGCTTACCTTATTCTGTCCGAGTCGCCCTATCAACCATCTAATCCTGGTCCTGTTGTGGTCGGAATAGGCGAAAGAATTGTTTGGGATGGTCGAGCATGGACTATTTTTAATCAAGGCGATACTGTAGTCTCGATGCGTTCTGATAGCGGCGACTGGATTGAGGTTAATCGGGAAGAGTTCTATGCCTTGGTATCTCGCAACAGGATTACTCAACCCATACAAAAAGGACAAACAAGGATAGGTGGGATAAATGATGAGGAAGTAACTATCCTGGCAAGGGCTACTAAGCAGGACCTCGAGGAAGGGAACGCGCGATACCGGCTTTTGCAACGATACCGCTCAGGTGAAACTCCTCAACAACTTGGCACACCATATCGTACCCTTCGCGATTGGGAAGTAAAACATGAAGAGGCCGAGCGCGAGTATGGCCATGGATATCTCGGGCTGATCACCCATTATCAGCGTAGTGGTAACCCCCAGCGTAAATTGCCAGATGCCTCTCTAGAGGCGATGCAGAAATATATTGTGAATGATTATGAAACCGACAAACAAAAATCGAAAGTGCATTCTTGGGGACAGATGGCGAAGTATTGCGAGAAAAATGGCATACATGCTCCAACCTATAAAACGTATTGCAAGGAGATTGCAAAACGAGGCGATTATGAGCAAACGTTAAAGCGCAAAGGACGGCGTGCTGCTTATCAGGTGGAGGTACCTTATCTTTTTCTTGAATACAGTACACCACGTCACGGCGATTTTCCCTGGCAGATCGTTCATCTTGATCATGGTCAGCCAGATATCCAATTAGTCAGTTCGAGGACTAAAAAAGTGCTGGGCAAACCGTGGGAAACTGTCATGGTCGATGCATATTCGCGCCGTACTCTGGCTGTATACTTGTCTTACGATCCTCCTAGTTATCGTTCTGATATGATGGTAATACGAGAGTGCGTACGGCGCTATAAGCGACTACCGCAAATCCTGGTAGTGGATGGCGGAGCTGATTTTAACAGCACTTATTTCGAGTCACTTCTAGCGTATTACAATATCACGAAGCTTGAACGGCCCTCCGCTGAACCCCGAGCTGGATCACCGATCGAGAGACTCTTTGGGACGACGCACACCAGCTTCATCTATAACTTGCTAGGTAATACCCAGGCGAGCAAACAGGTTCGCGAAATGACGCAATCGGTTGATCCGCGAAATAAGGCTGTTTGGACGCTTTCTGCGTTTTATCGACGACTCTGCCAATGGTGCTACGATGTTTACGACACCAGTTTCCATTCCACACTTGAACAATCGCCCCGTGAAGAATACGAGGCTGGAATGGCTTTGGGTGGAGTACGTCCTTACCGTGAAATTGACTACGATAAGAAATTCCTTATGATGACTTTACCGGCACCGGAGAGACCAATGGCAAAAGTGATTTATCGAAAAGGGGTGCAGGTTCATTATGAGTTCTATTGGTCCGAGAAGTTTAGGGATTCTGAGGTAGTGGGAACAGACGTAGAGATTCGTTATGACCCATTTGACATCAGCCGTGTATTTGCTCTTGTAAAAGGGGAGTGGATTTCATGTACTGCTGCGAACCGTATGATACTATGCAATCATTCAGAGCGTGAGTTGCAATTAATTTCCGCCGAGTTGCGCGGAAGGCAAACTGTTTCCGCTCAACAGTATCAAATTAGAATCAAACATATTGCAGAGTTTCTGGCCTCTGTAGAGGCAGAGGAATTATTGGGAATCCAGAGACTACGCGATGCAGAGTCTCGTGACATTCTCCAGATTATTGATCCAAGTTACTCAGATCAATTTTCCCTTTTTCAAGTTCCGGCTTTATCCCTGGATATGCAGGATATGCAAAAAAATGACGAGGATGAGGAGGATAGTGAGGATGATAAGCCGGAAGATGCAGAGACATATGGAGATTACGAGTGATGGAGAACAAAGAGAAGCCATTTGATAGGGCGCAATATTCTAAGATGACAAAAGAAGAGCGTCTGAAGTCGTTCAAGCGCATCATAGCTCATCCTCATTTAGGAGAGGCCGACAAAAAGTTGCGCGAGGCAATTAGTGAAACTGGTGGAGCCTCTCTCATCAATGTTTATGGTCCGGCACGTGTGGGAAAGACTACCTTGAAAAATCATGTAATAAGGTCAATCGTGCTTGGGGCGCTTCCTCTTTTAGACCAGGACAGAGAGCGTATACCCGTTTTAAGTATGGTTCCAAGACCTCCTCTGAGTGGACCTTTTAGTTGGAGAGATTTTTTCCAGGTTGGCCTTGTAGCCTTTGATGAGCCTCTGGTTGAACACAAAATCATTTACGATACGGACGACGATGAGGAGAAAATGATCTTTCCAAATGTGGATAAAGTTCCAACTAAACGTAAACCACCAGAAGGCACTAAAGATGCGTTGCGTGCTTCATTTGTGACAACTGCAAAGCGGCGACGGCTAGTAGCTATCTTTGTTGATGAAGCACAACATATTGGTAAAATAAGTGGTGCCCAGTTGCAAAATCAACTAGATTGCATTAAATCTCTCGCCGAGGAGATTGGAATACCAATCGTCTTAATAGGCACATATGAGTTGATTCCTCTACTCAAGCTAAGTGCTCAACTCATCGGTAGAAGCTTAGATATTCATTTCCCGCGCTATCGCAGTTCCGAAAAAGAACTCTCACAATTCCAGAATGTTCTCAGAACATTTCAAGATGCATTACCATTCACCAAAGAAACCGATATACTGCTCAAACACTGGGAGTTTTGCTACCAACGATCCATCGGGTGTGTTGGTAATCTTCGCCTGATGCTTGTTAGGGCGGTCCGTGCTGCATTGTGGACGGATGCGAAGGCCTTAACTTGGAAGCACATAAAAACATACGCTTTTACCGAAGCTGAGAGTTACGAAATGATGCTTGAGGCTTATGAAGGCGAGAAGAATTTGGCTCCAAAACCCAAGCAACACGAAGATTTACTAAAAATGCTCGGCTTACCCTCTAAAAGAAGATCCCAGGAGACACCTCAGCCTGATACAACGCCCGGCAAAGACACACCTTCCGAACCGGTTCTGCCGCAACCTGGCCAGCCTGAAGAATGCTCTAATGAAGTTAACCAGACATCGCCAGCACCAGTAGATGTTGAAGCTACTCATAAGCCAATTATGCCACCAGAAGGCCAGCCCGGAGAAAGGTCCAGCGAAGTTAACCAGACATCATCAACCGCGGTGGATATTTCAGTTGCAACTGGCGAAGGATTAAAGCCAGTTCCTGACAGTAGAGAAAGCAAAATTACTGATGAAGCTAATCAGGAATTGCCCGGAGAAACTTCTACCCAAGAAGTGCCGCCGAAGCCGCTACGAAAGCCACGAAATGAAGCAGCGCGGCCTTTCCGGCGCAAGACTCAACGGGATAGGACAGGGGGACCACCGTTGAAGTGAAAATGAAAATAAAGTTATTGAGGAGGCAATCCATTGGAAAATTACGAAGAATGGGATGTAACCGTTCCGCCCCTACCGTCTCGCAGTCGTCTCTATCATTTAGAGCCTATAGGTATCGACACACCTGGTGTGGAGAGCTTGACAAGCTACATGCTTCGGCTTGCTGAGGCACATTGTATATCTCTAAGGGATCTGGCCATAAGCGAAGTCTTACCGCTTTTGACTCAGATAGGCGAAGTGGGAGCGCCAGCGCTTTTTTCATATGGAGCATTGTTAGGTAATGCGCAGGCGCTGAATGGAATGAGCATCATGGCCACAAGCGGTGTGCGTGCATTGGAGAAATTAACCCTGTATAAAGACCTTCAGCTCCTCACCATGCTACCCTGGGCAAACGTAATATCTAAATACGGGATTTTCCGCACAAGCCAGGCCTGGTGTCCGCTATGTTATGAGGAATGGCACATAAATAAAGAGACAATTTACAATCCCTTATTGTGGTCATTGAAAGTGGTCCGAGTATGTCTACATCACAAACGAATTCTCAATGAAAGATGCCCTTCTCTACAATGCCAAAAACCTATACCTATACTCCATTCTCGTAGTAGATTAGGCTATTGCCCATATTGTAATCATTGGCTTGGTAACGTAGCAGATGTTGATGTCACTCCTCCTGAGACTATAATCAATGAGAAATTGGAGCAGGCAGTTTGGAATGCCACTGCTATTGGAGAATTGCTGGAGGTAGCTCCTTGTTTATCTTCTCCACTGCAAAAAGAGGATCTCGTTCTAGCAATAAACTCCCTGATTAGTCGTATGCCCGTTAAAAAGGCCGTTTCCTTAACACGCTTGCTCAATAGAAAATCTGTTCCGACAGTAGTTCTTTGGCAAAAAGGGTTAGAAATCCCACGGATGAGTACACTACTGCAAATATGCCACCTTCAAGATGCATCTCTTCGGCAAATCTTTTTTAGAGAAGTAGATGGCGTATTTCTTACGATTTCTGAAGAGCACAAAAAGCTGAATCGTGAGCTTGATATAGAGCCTAAAAAGATATACCCTGACTTTGAAGAAACACAAAAGGCTCTGGAGGCAATTCTCGCTAGTGATGAGGAACCGTTTCCCTCCATCAAAGAGGTAGCCAGGCGCCTGGGATATCGTAACAAAAGTACGCTTTACAAGCGGTTCCCTGAGCTCACTTATGCCATTGCGGCAAAGCATCAAAAATATCAAAACCCTCATCCCGATCAAAAAAAGAGTTCGGATGAATTACAACAAGCTCTAGAAACGATACTGGCAAGCGATGAAGAGCCACCTCCCTCTATTAAAGAAGTAGCGCAGCGCCTGGGATATCGTGGCGTAGGCCCGCTCTATAGCCGGGCCCCTGAACTTTCGCGAGCAATTGCGACGAAATATCGAAAGCATAATCCTCGCCAAAGAGAACCCATGAGTTTGGAGGAATTGCGCCAGGCTCTGGAAGCGATATTAGCCAGCGACGAAGAGCCTCCCCTCTCTATCCGGGAAGTGGCTTCTCGATTGGGATATCGCAACTCTAGCACGCTTCGTCATCGGTGCCCTGACCTCTCGCATGCCATTACGGTAAGGTACCAAAAACACAATCTCAGCCAAAGAGAACCCATGAGTTCAGAGGAATTGCGGCAAGCGCTGGAATCTATATTGCTCAGCGACGAAGAGCCGCCTCTTTCTCTCAAAGAGGTAGCGCTTCGTCTAGGATATCGTAATGCAAGTCCCCTTCGCAGTCGATTTCCGGAACTTGTACATGCGATTGTGACCAAGCGTCAGGAGTACAATTTAAACATTAAAAAGAGGTTGAGTTCGGAGGAGTTGCGGCAGGCCCTGGAAACAATATTAGCAAGTGATGAGGAGCCCCCGCCCTCCATTCAGGAGGTAGCTCTGCGTTTGGGATACCGTAGCGCAGGCCAACTTCGCAGACGATTTCCGGAACTTACACGTGCGATTGTTGTACAGCATCAAAAGTATGGCTTCAACTCCAAAAAGAGGTTAAGTGCGGACGCATTGCGGCAGGCCCTGGAAACGATACTGGCAAGCGACGAGGAGCCGCCTCCCTCTATTCTGGAGGTAGCTCTGCGTTTGGGATATCGTCGTGTAAGTGCTCTTTATAGCCGATTTCCTGAACTCACACATGCAATTGTTGCAAAATATCAGAGCTATAATCCAGATAAGAGAGCGGTCATGAATTCAGAGGAATTACGACAAATTCTAGAATCTATACTGGAAAGCAAAGAGGAACCGCCTCCCTCTATTCAAGAAGTCGCTCGTAGTCTGGGCTACCGTAGCGAGACATCCTTGTACGGGCGCTTTCCTGAACTCACCCGTAAAATCGTCGCAAAATATCGAGCATATCATTCTAACTACAAGCAGAGAATGAGTTCGGGTGAGTTACAAGAGGCTCTGGAAGCTGTGCTGACTAGCAATGAAGATCCTTTTCCGTCTATTCAAGAGGTAGCACAACGCCTGGGGTATCACAGCAAAGGACCTCTTTATGAGCAGTTTCCTGAACTTGCACATGCTATAGCCGTAAGGTGTGAAGATCAGGATTCTAACGCTAAAGAAAGAAGACGTTTGGAGGAACTGCGCCAGGCTCTAGAAGCTGTGCTAGCTAGTAATGAAGATCCTCCGCCCTCTGTTCCGGAGGTGGCTCAGCGCCTGGGATATCGCAGCGAAAGATCTCTTTATCGGCGGCTCCCTGAATTATCACGTGCAATTGCTGAAAGGCACCGAAAGTACAAATTTAATCGGCAAAAGCTCATGAGTTTGGAGGAATTACGCCAGGCTCTGGAAGCGATATTAGCCAACGACGAAGAGCCCTTTCCGTCTATACAGGAAGTGGCCCAGCGTCTGGGGTATCGCCATCCTACGTTTCTTTATAAGCATTTTCCCGAATTATCACGAGCTATCAGCATGAAAAAGCGTAATAGCGAGGATTTACAGCAGGAATTAGAAACGTTCTTAAAGGATGCTGATCCTGCGACTACGCAACAAGAGATAGCCAAACACTTTGGCTGGTCAATTAATAAACTCCACCATCATTTTCCTGAATTGCGAAGTACCTTAGAGAAGCAATTGATCCAGTCGTTTGATATTGAGGCTCTACAAGCAGCATTGGAAAAAGAACTGACATCGGACAGCGCACCGCAATCGCTATCCGCAGTGGCCAGGAGCCTTGGCTACCCGGTTCGAACACTTATGCGGTTTTTTCCTGAGATCTGTCAGAAGATAATTGTCCGTGGGCAGGTTTACCGGAAGGCTCACAGTGAATTGAGAAAACAAAGGGTTCAGGACAAGGTTCAACGCGCTGTACTTACTATTCATGCCGAGCAAAAATACCCCAGTCTTCACCAAGTGTTAAAGCTTATTGATCTATCCTGTGTAAATCCTCCCATTTTTTACTTAGAGGCATATATTCCATGGAAAAAAATACTGGAAGATCTGGGTTATAGTAAGTGAAATTCGGGAAATATGTTGGAGACACAGATACCTTTTTCTGAGCAATTTGAAGAATGGACGCTAGACGATCACGCGTCTTTCCCGACGAGGAGCGAGCTTTATCATATGCGGCCCGCGGGCTTGGGAACTTCCTTTATAGAGAGCCTGACGAGCTATATCGCTCGCCTTGCCGAGAGCCACTGCCTGACGACAAGGAGCCTGGTCGTTCAGAAATTCTTCCCGTCTCTGGGCAGGTCTTACTTATCAGGGCAGAGGGGCCACGATAGTATCACAGCTTTTTGGAAAGATACCCCAACGTTAAATG
>Ga0137365_10005058_pt1 | contig 10579 bp, 8 predicted proteins | sample SagtaG_9_FD_104799 | JGI IMG/M metagenome (GOLD analysis project Ga0137365, IMG submission 104799) | Vadose zone soil microbial communities from Sagehorn Ranch, Mendocino, California, USA - Sage1_L_40_16 metaG | ecosystem: Environmental > Terrestrial > Soil > Vadose zone | place: USA: California... | reverse complement strand
TAGCGGTCATAGACCGGCGTGTCGACGTAGCCGCGCGTCTCCGGGAAATAGGCCTTGCGCGTTGACTTCGGCGCGAGCGCGACACGCGCGGCCCTCGCGCCGCTCTTCGGGCCCGAGACCGAGATCTCGGGCACCGGACCCGAGACCACGACGCGGAAGTTCAGTGCCTCGATGGGCACGCCCAGGGGGGTGCGGCTGTACAGGGCGCGGTAGGCCGCCTCGAAATTGGCCGTGATCGTGGCCAGGCTGGCCACCGAGAGCGTGCCCGCCGGCACCTCGACCTCGACCTCGTGGCCCTGGCCCGTGTAGCGCATCTCGGCCGTTCGGCGGATGGTGATGTCGGTGGCGTCCACCTCCGCGCGGCGCAGGACGGCGCGGCCTTCCTCCTCCATCTCGCCGAAGAGGGCGTTGATCTGCGTCCAGTCGGCCGCATCGAGCCGCTGGGTGGCCGTGCGGACGAAGTCGAAGGCGAGAGGAGCGGCGAGGAGGCCGTAGGCCGACATGGCCCCGGCGCCGAAGGGCACGAGGACGCGCGGTACCTTGAGAATGCGTCCCACCTGCCAGGCATGCACGGGGCCGGCGCCCCCGAAGGCGAAGAGCGGATAGGCGCGCAAGTCCTTGCCGCGCTCGATGCCGTGCACGCGCGCGGCGGCGGCCATGTTCTCGTTGACCACGCGGTGTATGCCCCAGGCGGCCTCCGTCGTGGTCAGCCCCATGGGGCGCGCCACCTTCTCCTCGACGGCGCGACGGGCCGCCTCCACGTCCAGGCGCATGCGCCCGCCCAGGAAGAAGCCGGGATCGAGATATCCGAGGAGCAGATCCGCGTCGGTCACCGTGGGCACCTGGCCGCCCGAGGCATAGCAGGCCGGCCCGGGATCCGCGCCCGCGCTGTCGGGGCCGACCTTGAGCAGACCCATGCGATCCACGCGCGCCAGGGAGCCGCCCCCCGCGCCGATCTCGATCATCTCGATGCAGGGAACGCGGACGGGCAGCCCCGAGCCCTTCTTGAAGCGGTCGGCGCGCGCGACCTCGAACTCCCGGGCGAGGAGGGGCTCGCCCTTGTCGATCACGCAGGCCTTGGCGGTGGTGCCGCCCATGTCGAAGGAGAGCAGCTTGGGCTCGCCCAGCTCGCGCGCCATGCGCGCGGCGGCGAGGGCGCCCGCGGCTGGGCCCGATTCGACGAGACGGATGGGCACGCGCTTGGCGGTGGCCGGCGTGGCCACCCCGCCCGAGGAGAGCATGATGTAGAAGTGGCCGGGGATTCCCAGATCGTGGAGCTTGCGCTCGAGGTCGTCGAGATAGCGCGCCATGAGCGGCATGACGTAGACGTTGCCGCACGTGGTCGAGGTCCGCTCGTACTCGCGGATCTCGGGCACCACCTCGGACGAGGTGGAGACGGGCACGCCGGGAGCGAGCTCCGCGCAGAGCTGCTCGAGCGCCCGCTCGTGGACGGGATTGCGATAGGCGTGGAGCAGGCAGATGGCGATGGCCTCGGCGCCCGCGTCGCGGAGCCTGGCGATGGCCGCCCGCGCGCTCCCGTCGTCGAGTGGCACGAGGACACGAGCGTCCGCGGCCATGCGCTCCGTCACCTCGAGCCGCAGGTGGCGGGGGACGAGCGGCGCGGGCGAGTCGATGAAGATGTCGTACATGTCGTAGCGGCCTTCGTGCCCGATCTCGACGGCGTCGCGGAAGCCCGCGGTGGTCAGGAGTCCCGTCCGCGCGCCCTTGCGCTCGATGAGGGCGTTGGTGGCCAGCGTCGTCCCGTGGATGACCGACCGCACCTCCGCGGCGGCGCCGCCCGCGTCGGCGAGGAGCGTCACCACGCCCTGCTCGACGGCCTGCGAGGGGTCCTTGGGTGTGGTCAGGAGCTTGCCGACCTTGACGGCCCCCGTGGCGTCGTCGACCCAGACGAGGTCGGTGAAGGTGCCGCCGATGTCGACGCCGATGCGCGAGGCTTGAGCGGCAGGGCTTGTCATGGCTCAGGAGTGTACATGGCGACGAACTACCGTCAAGCTGCGGACCTCAGCCGAGATACGAGGATACGAACGTGCCGCTGATGGCGCGGCCCGCGAAGCGCGAGAGGCGGAAGGGGGCGGGGTCGACCGGGGGCGGGGCGCCCGAGATGAGGGCGGCCATCATCTCGCCCACGGCCGGCGCGAGCTTGAAGCCGTGGCCCGACATGCCCGCCGCCACGAAGAAGCCTTCGAGGCCCGTCTCGTCGAGGATGGGCATCCAGTCGGGCGTGATGTCGAAGGCGCCGGCCCAGCCGCGCGCGTAACGGGCCTCCGCCATTCGCGGCACCGCCCGGCTCGTGCGCTCGAGGGCCACGCTCGCCTCGTCGAAGGAAGGCTCGGCGCCGAGCAGCTCGGGATCCATGGGGTGCTGGGTCTCGTCGTCGGTGAGCGAGCCGGTCAGGGTGAGGCCACCCGTCTCTGGGCGAAGATAGCTCCCCCCCGCAAGATCCATGTAGACCATGTGGTCGGGACCGAAGCCGGGATCGCGCTCCACGACGAAGACGGGATGCCGTCCGATGACGATGGGCAGCTCGATGTCGGCAAGCCGGGCCACCGCCGGAGACCAGAGCCCGGCGGCATTGACGACGACCGGGCACGAGATCTCCTCCCCCGCGGCGGTGACGACGCCCGTGATCTTGCCGCTCGACGTCCGGAGCGAGACCACCTCCACCCCTTGCTCGATGACGGCGCCGCGCCGTCGCGCGCCCTCGGCGTACCCCGCGTTGACGGCGGGAGGGTCCCCGTATCCCGAGCCGGGCTCGTGGAGGACGGCGCCGAGCCCGGCGGGATCGATGCGCGGCTCCAGGCGGTGGAGATCGGCGGGATCGAGGATCTCCGCTCGCACACCGAGACCTCGCTGAAGGGCCAGAGTCTTCTCGAGGGTGGGACGCATGGCGGCGCTGACGCCGATGAGGACGCCGCAGCGATGGAAGCCGGCTTCGCCTCCCACCGCGTCGTCGAAGCGCTCGAAGACGTCGAGCGAGCGCAGGACCATGCGCGTGGTCTCCGGCGTCGGGTAGAGCTGCCGGATGATGCCCACGGAGCGGCCGGTGCCGCCCGCCCCCACGAAGCGCCGCTCCAGGACGAGGACGCGGCCGAGGCCGGCGCCGGCCAGGTGAAAGGCGAGCGAGCAGCCGGTGACGCCGCCACCGATGATGACGGCGTCGGCCGCTCTCATACGGGATCGAGAAGCCGGACGGGGTCGCCCTGTCTGATCGGCCCCGGCTGGAGCACCTTGGCGTAGACGCGGCTCCAGCCGGGATGCCGCTTCTGGGAGACGCGGGCGACGTCACCGCCCGCGAAGCTCGGCTCGATGTTGAAGCAGGGGCTCGTGTAGCGGGTGATCTCGATGCGGACCTCCTCGCCCAGCTCCAGGACGGCGCCCGGCTGCACGCGCTCCCAGTCGACGCCTTCGAGAGTCAGGTTCTCGCCGATGGCTCCGGGCGTCACCGCATGGCCCTCGGCCTGAAGGGCGCGAATCTGCTCGAGCGAGAAGAGACAGAGGGCCCGCTCGGGGCCGCCGTGGTGCTCGAGGTCGCGGTGCCCGTCGCCTTCGAGCCCGTCCGGCGTCACGCGCGCGGCGGCGACCGGGAGCTTGGGCACGCCTCCCGGAGAGATATTGATCTGGACCACTCGGCCCTTCACGCTCACAGGAGACCCTCCCGGATCAGGACGTCGCGGCGGCCCGCCGGATCATGCGCTTGATCACGGCCTCCAGGACGAGCTCGCCGCGCTGGTTGACCACTTCGTGCCGATACGTGACGATACCGCGGTCGGGCTTCTTCGTCTCGCGCTTCTCCGTGATGCCCACGCGGACGCGGAGCGTATCGCCCACGAGCACGGGGGCGACGATCTTGATCTCGCTGCCCAGATACGACATGCCCGTACCGTGGATGAGGCCCGTCTGCATGACGAGCCCCTCGGAGAGGCAGAAGGTGAAGGCGCCGGGAGCGGGGCGGCCCTTGAAGACCGAGGAGGTCTGCACGAACTCCATGTCGTAGAAGAGCGGCTCGTTGAAGCCGCACAGGTTGACGAAGGCGCAGACGTCCGCCTCCGTCACCGTGCGGCCCCGCGTCTCGTACGTGGCGCCGGGGGCATGCTCCTCGTAGGTCAATCCGTGCGTTCTCATCGCGCCCCCCTCTGGTGAATTGTTGGTCACGCTTCCCCCAGGTAGGCCCGGCGAACCTCGGGGTTGTCGGCCAGGTTCCGCGCGGAGCCCTCGAGGGCGATGCCGCCGGTCTCGAGGACATAGCCGCGGCCCGCGATGGACAGGGCCATGGCCGCGTTCTGCTCCACGAGCAGGATGGTCACCCCCTGCTTGTTGATGGCGAGGACGGTCTCGAAGATCTGCTCCACGAGGACGGGAGCCAAGCCCATGGAGGGCTCGTCGAGCAGGAGAAGGGTGGGGCGGGCCATGAGAGCGCGGCCGATGGCCAGCATCTGCTGCTCACCGCCCGAGAGCGTGCCCGCGACCTGACTGCGCCGCTCCTGGAGCCGCGGGAAGATCGAGAAGACACGGTCCATGTCCTCGCGCACGCCGGCGTCCGCGCGCGTGAAGGCGCCCATCTCGAGGTTCTCGAGGACGGTGAGCCGATTGAAGATGCGCCGGCCCTCGGGCACGTGGGTGATGCCCCGGTGCACAATGGCATGAGAGGCGACGCCGAGGAGCGACTGACCCTGGAAGAGGATATCGCCTTCGCGCGGGTGCAGAAGCCCGGAGAGGGCGCGGAGGGTCGTGGTCTTCCCCGCGCCGTTGCTGCCGAGGAGGGTGACGATCTCGCCCTGGCGCACCTCGAAGGAGACGCCGCGCAAGGCGCGGATCTCTCCGTAGGAGACGTGGAGGTCCCGCACCTCAAGCACGGCCGTCCCCCGCCGCGGGCGTCCACTTCCGCCGCCCCAGGTACGCCTCGATCACGCGCGGATCCCGCTGCACCTCGACGGCGCGCCCCTCGGCGATCTTCTCGCCGTAGTCGAGAACGGTGACGTGGTCCGAGACCTCCATGACCACGCGCATGTTGTGCTCGATGAGCAGGATGGTGAGGGCGAAGTCGGCGATGAGGCGGTGCAGGAGCGCCATGAGGTCTCGCGCCTCGCCCTGGGTCATCCCGGCCGTGGGTTCGTCGAGGAGGAGGAGGGCGGGCCGAGAGGCGAGGGCACGCGCGATCTCGAGGCGGCGCTGGTCGCCATAGGGCAGGTTGCGGGCGATCTCGTTGGCCCGTCCCCGGAGCCCCACGGTGTCGAGCAGCTCCGCCGCCCGCGCCCACAGGGCCCGCTCCTCCGTCTTGAAGCGCCGGTTTCGCGACAGCGCGCTCCACACTCCCGTGCCGACCCGCGCGTGCATGCCCACGAGGACGTTCTCCACCGCGGTCATGTTGCGGAAGAGGCGGATGTTCTGGAAGGTGCGGCAGACGCCGAGGGCGGTGATCTGATCGGGTCGGAGGCCCAGGAGAGGAGCGCCCCGGAAGCTCACCGTTCCCTCTTCGGGCACGTAGAGGCCCGTGAAGACGTTGAAGAACGTGGTCTTGCCCGCGCCGTTGGGCCCGATGATGGAGGCGATGCGGCCTTCCTCGAGGATGAAGTCGACCTTGTTCAGCGCGATCAGCCCGCCGAATCGCTTGGTGACGCCGCGCGCCTCGAGAAGCGCCGTCATCTCAGGGCTCCGCCGGCTCCTGGAGCTCGCGCGTGCGGCGCCGCGCGGGCAGGATGCCCTGCGGCCGGAAGATCATCATGAGCACGAGGATGAGGCCGAAGATCATGCGCTCGTACTTGGCCGGCTCGAGCTGGGTGGGCAGGTTGGCGAGGTTGTAGCCGAGGATCATGGTGCCCGCGTTGCGGAGCTCGTTGAGCCAGAGGGAGAAACCCTTGAGGACCTGGAGGTTCAGAATGGTGACGACGGCGGCGCCGAGGATCGCCCCGGGGATGGAGCCCATGCCCCCCAGGATGATCATGGCGAGCACGCCGATGGACTCCATGAAGGTGAAGGACTCCGGGTTGATGAAGATCTGCTTGGCCGAGAAGAGCACGCCGACCGCCCCCGCGAAGGAGGCGCCGCAGGCGAAGGCCAGGAGCTTCATGCGCACGAGCGGCACGCCCATGGCCTGCGCGGCCGTCTGGTCCTCGCGGATCGCCTCCCAGGCCCGGCCGATGTGCGAGTCCTCCAGCCGCCGGTTGACGAGCACGGTGACGCCGACGATCAGCAGCACGAGGGCGTAGAGGTAGAGCGGGTAGATCACGTTGGAGCTCGGGTCGATCCCGACGGCCTGCAGGAGCGGGGCGAAGAAGATGGGCGGTCGTCCGATGGGCGTGATGCCCTTGGGACCGTTGGTGACGTTGATGGGCTTGTCGAGGTTGTTGGCGAGCACCCGGATGACCTCGCCGAAGCCGAGGGTCACGAGGGCCAGGTAGTCGCCGTGGAGCCTCAGCACGGGCAGGCCCAGGAGAATGCCCGCTCCCGCGGCCATGCCGACGCCGACCAGGAGGAAGACGAAGAACCACCACGGCGACAGCGGGAAGGCGCTTCCCCCGAACATCTGATTGGCCTGGGGCGATCCGAAGATGGCCCAGGAGTAGGCTCCGACCGCGAAGAAGGCGACATAGCCCAGGTCCAGGAGCCCGGCCAGCCCCACCACGATGTTGAGACCGAGGGCCAGGGCCACGAAGATGCCGACTTGGATGGCGATCTCCATGTAGTAGGCGTTGATGGTCCCGAGCACGGGCATGAGCACGCCGAGGGTGACGGCGGTCAGGAGGGTCTTGGGCCCGCGCGGGATCCGCGCGAAGTAGAGGACCAGGATCGAGGCCTGGAAGAGCATGAACAGCACGATCGAGCGCGGAGAGCGGGTCACGCCCCAGGTGGTGAGGGCGAGCAGCCCGACCACGAGGGGTGTTGCGAACACGGGCTTCTCGAGGAGCCCCGTGATCACGCGCGCTCCCGGACGATCTCGCCGAGGAGACCCTTGGGCCGGAAGATCAGGATGAGGATGAGGATCGAGAAGGCAAGGATGTCCTTGTACTCCGCTCCGAAGGCTCCGCCCGTGAGCAGGGAAAGATAGGAGGCGCCGAAGGCCTCGAGGATTCCCAGCAAGAGCCCGCCGAGCATCGCGCCCGGGATGTTGCCGATGCCTCCCAGGACCGCCGCCGTGAAGGCCTTGAGCCCGGGAATGAAGCCCGTGTAGGGATTGATCAGGCTGTACTGCATGCCGAACAGCACGCCCGCCCCGCCGCCCATGGCGCCGCCGATCAGGAAGGTCAGCGAGATCATGCGATTGACGTTGATGCCCATGAGGCTGGCCGCGGCCTGGTCCTCCGCGACGGCGCGGATGGCCTTGCCGACCTTCGTCCGGTTGACGAGGCTATGCAGGCCCCACAGCATGAGGAGCGCGGCCACGATGACCACGAGCGACTTCATGGAGACGTCGATGGTCTGGGTCAGCTCGAAGCGGTGATTGAGCGCGTCCATGGACGGGTACACGAGGTTGAAGGCATTGCGCCAGAGCGACTCGGCGAGGCGAATGGTGTCCTGGAGGAAGAAGGAGACGCCGATGGCCGAGATCAGCGGGATCAGGCGCGGGGCGTGCCGGAGGGGGCGGTAGGCGGTGCGCTCCACGAGGACGGCGAGAAGCCCGGAGGCGGCCATGCCCGCCAGCAAGACCACGACGAGCACGACGACCCAGGGCAGCACGTCGAGCCAGCCGGCCGTCTTGAAGGTCAGCAACAGCTCCACCCCGACGAAGGCGCCGAAGATGAAGATCTCGGAGTGCGCGAAGTTGATGAACTCGAGGACGCCGTACACCATGGTGTAGCCGAGCGCGATGAGGGCATACATGAAGCCGAGGGTGATGCCGTCGAGGAGGACCTGCGGGAAGATGCCGAGCAGGAGCTCAACGTCCATCGGCACTCGGTCCCAGAGAAGGGAAGGCGGGAGGGGGCAGAGGCCACCCTCCCGCCGGGTTCCCGCGCTCGGCTATTTCTTGGCCGCGGGCGCAGCGATGGCGAGCCGCTTGGCCTCTTTGTTCTCGGACCACTTCTCGGGGTTGTCGCTGCTGACCTGCATCACGTAGTATGAGGCCTTCTTCGGATCACCCTTGTCGTCGAACTCGATGGTGCCGGTCATGCCCGCGTACTTGACCTTGCGAATGGCGCTCGCCACCGCTTCGCGGGTCGGGGCCTTGCCCCCGGCGACCACAGACTCGAGGGCCTTGATGGCGATGCCCGTCGCGACGTAGGACTCGGCCGCGTAGGGCTCGGGGTTCTTGCCGAACTTCTTCTTGAACTCGTCCACGAACTGCTTGGCCGCCGGGCTCGAGGTCGGCGCCGCCGCCGTCGTGTAGTACATGCCGACCACCGTCTTGCCGGCGATCTTCACCAGGTCCGACGAGTCGAACCCGTCGGGCCCGAGGAACTTCGCCTTGAGCCCCTTCTCGCGCGCCTGCTTGAAGAACGGCGCTCCCTGGTCGTAGATGCCGCCGAAGTAGACGAGGTCGGGATTCTTGGCCTTGATGGGGGTGATGATCGGATCGAAATTGGACTTCTCCTCGGTCCCCTCGAAACCGAGCACCTTCACGCCCTTCTTCTCGACGTCGCTCTTGAAGGCCTCGGCCACGCCCTGGCCGTACGTGGTCTTGTCGTGCACGATGTAGACCGACTTCGCCTTCATGACGGTGGCCGCGAACTCCCCGCCCACCGGGCCCTGCACGTCGTCACGCCCGCACACGCGGTTCACGTTCGGGTACCCGCGATCGGTCACCTTCTCGTTCGTGTTGGCCGGCGAGATCATGGCCAGGCCGACTTCCTTGTAGACCTCGGACGAGGGGATGGCCACGCCGGAGTTGAGGTGGCCGATGACGACCATGATGTCCTTGTCGGAGATGATGTTCTTCGCGTTGGCAACGCCGACGTCCGGCTTGGCCTGGTCGTCGAAGGGCACGAGCTCGACCTTGTAGCCCTTCTTCTCGAGGTTGCCCTTGAACTTCTCCATGCCGAGCTGGGCGCCGAGCTTGATGCCCTCGCCCAGGGCGGATTGGCCGCCCGACAGCGGGCTCTGCGTGGCGATCTTGATGGTGCCTTTGGACTGGGCATCCGCGGGCCCGGCGCCGGGCAGCACGAGGGCCGCGATGGCGAGAGCGCTCAGCAGGTGGCGGAATCGCAGGGTCTTCATTCGGTGTCCTCCTCCACGCGGGACGTCGGGGTTGACGGGCGGCGCCATTATAGCGGGTTTGCGAGGGAGGTCAACGGTCGGAGCGGGCCGCGGCCCGGGTGCGCGTCGCCGTCATGGCGTCGAGCTGGCGTCGCGCCTCGGCATCGGCAGGCGAGACGACCAGCGTCTCCTGCAGGAGGGCCATGGCCTGGATGCCGCGGCCGGCCTCGCGCTCGGACTTGGCGATCTCGAGGAGCGCCGCGGCATAATCGTGGGCGAGATTCGCGAAGTATGGGTCCTGGGCCCAGGCGCGGCGGAAATACGGAAGCGACTCGGCGAGGCGGCCGGTCTGTGCATACAGCGCTCCCATGTTGGCGAGCGCGCCCGTGAGGTTGGGATCGAGCTTGAGGGCCAGGCGCAGCATCTCCTCCGCCTCCACGTCCTTGCGCTGGCCATGGAGGGCGGTGGCGATGTTGTTGGCCACGGTCGCGCGTTTTGGCCTGAGCCCGAGCGCCCGCCGGTAGGCCTCCTCCGCCTCGGGATGCCGCTTCTGGGCCGTTAGCGACGTCCCGAAATTGTTCCAGCACACCGCGCACTGGGGATCGATGGCCACGGCCCAGCGCCACAGCGTCTCGGAGTCCTGCCAGATCTTGCTCTGGTCCCAGGTCGCCACCCCCAGCATGAGGACGAGCACGGCCGCCCCCAGGGCGACGCTCCGCACGATCACGGGACCCAGTCGGCGTCGCATGTCCGCGTCGAGGAGGCGCGTGAGCCCGCCTCCCAGGAGCAGGGCCAGGCCCAGGCTCGAGAGATAGCTGTAGCGGTCGTGGGCGAGCTGGTGGCCCGAGTGGACGGCGCCGCTGATGGGAAGCAGCATCACAACGGAGAGCGTCCAGGCCGCGAGGCCGGCCGGCCACCGTTTCCGCAGGGCGATCAGCGCCGCGGTGATCAGGACGAAGGCGACCATGGGCACGACGAATCGGGTGGAGAAAGGATCGAGGCGCGGGGGCAGCTCGTAGAGGGGGATGAGCTGCACGGGCCAGAGCCAGCGCGCCGGGTAGAACATGAAGGCGTAGGCGGTCATGGCGACGCGCGCCGCCACCCCGTAGCTCTCGTACCCGGTGACGCCCGTGCCCTTGAGGACGACGGTGAGGGCGAGCAGAGCCCCCGCGGCCCCGATCACGGCCCACGGCAGCTTTTCCAGGAGGCAGCGCCGCCAGCCGAGCCGCCGGATCCTCCCCAGCGGATAGGCGTCGAGCAGGAGGAGCACGGCGGGCAAGGGCATGGCCGAGGCCTTGGAGAGCAGGGCCGCCGCGAACGCGAGCAGGGAGAGCCCTCTCCACACGGGCCGGATCGTCTCGGTGGCGACGGATCGGAGATAAGCCAGGATCGAGAGCAGGAAGAAGAAGGCGGAGAGCACGTCCTTTCG
>Ga0137365_10005032_pt1 | contig 10603 bp, 8 predicted proteins | sample SagtaG_9_FD_104799 | JGI IMG/M metagenome (GOLD analysis project Ga0137365, IMG submission 104799) | Vadose zone soil microbial communities from Sagehorn Ranch, Mendocino, California, USA - Sage1_L_40_16 metaG | ecosystem: Environmental > Terrestrial > Soil > Vadose zone | place: USA: California... | reverse complement strand
TCAGCATGGTGCTCATGTGAGCGTTCCACCTTGGAAGCAGACGTTTGCTTGATGCCCAGCACCTCGGCAAGCTCCTCTTGCGTCATGTCTCTGGCTTGACGTACGTGCGCGAGCGCACGGAAGTACGCCTCTTCCTCAGCGGCTACCTCAGCTTTGGCCTTTGCCAGCATGGCTTCGTGGTCAGGGTCCTCCTGCAAGGTCTTTTCGATCTCGTCCCAATTGCGTGTGGTCATGATTTGTTATCCTTCCTCTTCAGATTTTCGAGGTGTTCAGCAAAAAGGCGTTCGGCAATAGGAATCATTCGGCTATACCACAGCTTTGACGTTCCCCTCTTAATCTTGCTGCCACCGACGAGCAGCACAGCGGTTCGCTTAGGGTCGAAGGCGTACAGTATCCGATACTCAGCGGTGTTCGTGCTGGTTATTAGTTCCTTGAGATTGGAAATCTTGGAGCTTTTGAGCGTGTCAGCATGCGGTCGGCCAAGACGTGGTCCTTTCTCCTTGAGACGGTCAATCACGGCGTTGACCTTCCTTTTGTCTTGCGGCAACAGCGGATCAAACCATTCTTTGCACTCTTTTGTCATTCTGACGTTCCACACCTCATAATCTTACCGAATAGCTCTAGTCGTGTCAAGATATAGCACTACTCGGTGCTATTTAAGTAACCCATTAATCGGCCATCAGGCACTAGTGAGCACTGTGGGCAGCACGGGTATCCCCTGCGTACGCCAGTTACGAGGATACTGAACAGAGACTCTTTCAGCACGCGCAGGGGGGAGCGTGCCTTTGATAGGGGAAACTCGCACCCATGCCGCTGCCGGGCATGGGTGCGTTTTTTAAGCGTACAATTCCGATTTAAGGGTACAAAAAAGAAAAGCATACATAGGCGCTATTTCAGCGCATGGAAAGGATATCATTATGCTAAAAGAGTCAGATATGCACAGCGAAGGAATGTTAGAAGTAAATATCTGTATAGACTGCAAGCAAGAGTTTTCCTTCGTGCAAGAGTATAACCACTTTACGGGTACGAAACTCCCTGCCCCCGACCGCTGCGTCGATTGCGATAATACATTCTTGATGTACCACGTGCGGTCAATAGGGCCATGTGTCTATATCATGAAACGCCGCTCTGGCTATTATGTGGGCTCGTGTCTCAGCCTGGAAAAGCGCTATAGCCTCCGTGAACTTGATTCCCTTTTCAAAACGTTCCCATGTGCAGCATGGCAACGTCGGCAACTTGAGCAGGGAGTTATAGAGTATCTCACCATGCTACACGTTCCACTGATGAACAAGAGGAGGGCGTACAGGGCATTTCATTCATTTTTACGCGGACACACTTGGTATCATCTTCCAGAGGATATGCTACAGTTTTGCAAGATGCTTGCACACAATACGAAGCAACAAGGAGAGTATTCCAGGGACGTTTGACAGTACTCTCTATATCCACAGGTGGCAGGTCTCCCGTGGATGGTCATCCTGTGGTTTGCCACACCAGGCGCAGGTGTTCGATGGCACCAAGAGAAACCGCACCAAATAAGTGGTCTCAAGGCAGGCAGCGCACAATGCTAGCGCATCGTCTCCATTGGGCAAGGCAATAACCTGGATGACTTTTCCCTGTTGACAGCGTTCGCATTGTCGCATGCTTGTCTCAGCCTTTCAGCTCGTCAAAATTCGCTACGATTACGGGTGTTTTGACCCATCAGGCATGGTTGCGCCTTTGAGTCCAGCCAGTATAACAGAGTTAGTCAGTATTACAAATTTGAGTATAGTGTCACTTCCCAAACAAGCGTTGGGTCAATGTTGCAATGAAAGTTACTTCGATCAGCAGCCCTACAAAGGCTTCAATAGCGGCGACAACAGTCAGGGGATCATCGAGTGTGATACCACCTGGGAAAAAGCCCCGTCCGTGAAATGAGGTCATGCTGAAGACCACCGACCCTAGCGGCGACAAAACCGGACCAACAGTGTGACCAATGATAAAGTAAACTGTGGCAAAAGCCGTAATCACTATGAGATAGGCCACAAGACTCCGCCTCGCTATAAAACCGTAGCCGGAAATAAGGGCAAGGAACAGCGAGAAGAGATATTGCCCGAACTTGCGCTGATGCCAGAATACTTTACGTTGCATGAGCTGTGCCCGGTAAGCAAAGCGTGCGGCATCTTCAGTGAGTCCTTGATTGCGTAATACAAGCGAGAGCTGGCGATAGGCTCTTGCTGCCAGCCTGTAAGACCCCTTGAGCATGTCCTGTGACCGTAAATCAGTTTTCGCTATCTTCCCGTTTTTTAGGCTACGAGCCGTGCTTTCATCACCCGATTCAGAAACAGTTGACCACTCAACCACTGCAAGGTTCGTGTCGCCCCAATGAACATCTGTGAACTTTGCCGCGCCAAACTTTTCATCTGAGAGCGTAATATTATCAAGTTTCGTCGCACTGTCGAAGAATGCGTTATAGAGTTTAGCCCCTTCCAGGCGGGCCCCGTTAAGATCAGCCCCTTCCATATGCGCATCAATGAGATTAGCATTTTCCAGGTGCGCGTAGAAAAGATCAGCATTTTCCAAACGCGCATTGATGAGAAGCGTGCCACCTAACGGCAGAAATCGCAAAAATGCATGGCTTAAATCAGCGCCACGCAAATCCAACCCTATGCGCCAGCGTCGGCTTTCATCCCCCGCATCAACCGGTCCGCGCCCATTTTCATGTGTTGCTAGGAGCCATTCTATGTCTGCACGGTCCAGCTTAGTACCGCTAAATGGATAGATATCTCTTTGAAAATCAGGCTCGATATAACGCCGCTCAGCAAGATATTTTTGACGCTCAATATCAATTTCTGGTTCTGTGCGCCAAGGTTGCCCCTGTTGTTCCCAATAGACTTTCCAATCATATCGGTCGGATGTGATAGGACGTTGTAAAGTAGATATCTGTCCGTTCTCTTGCTCACTCATAGAAAACCTCTCTTCTTCAAAAATCATCAAACCCCACCGTAAAAAGGTGATCTACTGGTATCAACGTATGAGGACATGCCTCATACAATTGATCTATTATAAAGAAGCCTTGCTCTCATCGCTTATCTCTCCTTTGCAGTAAACTCTGCCTGAGTATATCAGACAGAGCATATAAGTGCATAGAGCAAAGCCCCTAGCCCACGATCTAGTCACTTGCTGGCGACTCTGCCCGCCGTGCCCTGAAGTGAAAATCTCCATAAAAGACAGAACACCCACGAGGTTTTCTCGTGGGTGCTTTTGTCCTGCAAACCCGAACGGGCTCCACAGGCCATTTAGCCCGGACATACTTGCTACTACCATGCACGGCATGATGAAGTTTCAATCCCAAACGGGCTCCACAGGCCATTTAGCCAACGTAGTGCCAATTCGGTTAGTACGTTCAAAGAGTAGTTTCAATCCCGAACTGGCTCCACAGGCCATTTAGCCCTCCGTCTGAAAGTGCCACCTTATCGAAAGATGAGGAAGTTTCAATCCCGAACTGGCTCCACAGGCCATTTAGCCTTTGCTAGTCGACAAGTAAAAGCAGTTGCTCTCACTTGTTTCAATCCCGAACTGGCTCCACAGGCCATTTAGCCTAATTTCTTATTTAGAGACACGCTCCCCATGGGTACAGTTTCAATCCCGAACGGGCTCCACAGGCCATTTAGCCCTTGAAGTGCCATGCGCTTCAGCTACAAAAACTCAGGTTTCAATCCCGAACGGGCTCCACAGGCTATTTAGCCAAAAAAATCAATGGCGATGGTTTTAGAGGAAGAAAGGTTTCAATCCCGAACGGGCTCCACAGGCTATTTAGCCCCAATGGACTTTGCAACCATAGTTTTCTTAATCATAGGGTTTCAATCCCGAACGGGCTCCACAGGCTATTTAGCCTCTACAGTGTGATCTCCTTCATCCGCGGAGGCGGGCGTTTCAATCCCGAACGGGCTCCACAGGCTATTTAGCCCCAATAGCATTTGGTTTGTTATTAAGCGTTTTTTCTGTTTCAATCCCGAACGGGCTCCACAGGCTATTTAGCCGAGGAGAGTGGTGTTTGCCATAGGGGCAATCATTTTTCTGTTTCAATCCCGAACGGGCTCCACAGGCTATTTAGCCTGTCAATTTTAGCGCTGTTCGTTTCAATTGCCTGGAAGTTTCAATCCCGAACGGGCTCCACAGGCCATTTAGCCCAAGTACGACGTGGCTGGTGTACCGTATCTGGAAGAGGTTTCAATCCCGAACGGGCTCCACAGGCCATTTAGCCGAAGTTACTATGCATGTATGCAAGTTTTGTCACTGCCTGTTTCAATCCCGAACGGGCTCCACAGGCCATTTAGCCGTATGGTGTCAATAGTGAGCATTGAGAGCATGAACAGTTTCAAACCCGAACGGGCTCCACAGGCCATTTAGCCTTAAAGGCGTTCTACGAGAACTATCCCAATTTCGGTAGTTTCAATCCCAAACGGGCTCCACAGGCCATTTAGCCTGTCACCTTTCTAGTATAGCATAAGAAGCCACCTGATGCAATACTTTGCGCGAGGCTCTTTTTAGAAGAGTTTTTTGATCGGAAAAAGATAGTCATTTTCGGCCTCTTTTCTCCTCAATCCGCTTCTCAAGCCATGCGCGTGCCTCTGCGTGGGAACTCCATCACTGCGCCTCGCGCACGAGCCCTAGGCGCGGCGTTGCCCTAGCGAGCGGGTCATGACTACGGGTGTTTTGACCCATCAGGCATAGTTGCGCCTTTGAGTGATCTGACTTGATCAAGTTGTTCAGTAGTAACTTTGGCCCCACTAAGGTTGGCTAAACTCAGGTCGGCTCTATTTAGGTTGGCTCCAGTGAGTATGGCTTCACTCAGATTAGCATTCATCAAACACGCCTCGGTAAGGTCGGTTTTTTCCAAGATGGCTTTCCTTAAATCAGCTTCGTTCAGGTTAGCACTGCTATCGCATTCGAGGCTTATAACACCGTAATCTGCGATTTTGCCCAAGTAAGCTCCACTCAAGTTGGCTTTTCGCAAGTCGGCTTTAGTTAGGTTAGCACCGAGCATGAGAGCCCCGATCAAGACGGCACCGCGTAGGTCTGCTTTTATTAAGCAGACACCACTTAGGTCGGCTTTATTCAGATTAGCTCTATGCAGGTCGGCGTCAAAAAGATTAGCGTCTGATAAAAGACATCCCTGTAGGTCAGCCTCGCTCAGGTTGGTACGGCGAAATATGACCTTTTGCAGTATTGTGTCACGCAGGTTGGCTTTGCTCAGGTTTGCTCCATCTAAGTCAATAACACATTCTAATTCAACAAATTTCTCTTTTTCACTGATAAGGCCAGACTCATACAAAAATTGGATGAGATTACCTTTACGTCTGCCGTCCAATTCTGATAAAACTGTCGATGTTCGTACACGCGCTATTGTGCGCACCTCGGCATCTTCCTCTGACTTGCGCAAGTTCTCACGAAGAAGGAGTTCGGAAATTTTATCAATATACACTTGTAAAGCGGCTTCTCTTTGGTTGTCTAACGAAATATCGCGTTCAGCTTGAGCACGCTTCTCTGCTGCCTCTCGCTCGGCTTGAGTTCGTTTTTCAGTAGCCGCTCGCTCATTTCTGCTTGTCGTGTAGGTGAATAGATACCCGCCTAAAGCCAGCACTGCCGGAATAATAAGCAGTTGCAGCCATTCCCATAGTGTTTTACCTGCAAATCCACTCCCGTATAATCTGACCTCTACGAAAATTAGCGTAATTGCCACTACAAGCACTGTAATAAACCCAACAACTCCCAGAGGCTTTTTTGCCTTCTGCCACCACGAACGAAACATGCATCACCTCTTCGCACTTTACTCTGCCTTAAGTATATCAAACGTAGCAAAGGGCGATATCTCTCACTGGCTCCTTTGTGGTTTATGGCCCCTTCGCCATTTCAAGAACATGCTTCGTATCTGCCTGGGGTTATAGGTTTATTTGCTTATTCCGATATGAGGTATGAGGCCTATTCCAATCCCTACAAACACGATTAGTGAGGTTGTGGCCTTGGTTCCAATAGTATTCTGTCCAGTAGTATTCCCGCTCCTTTACCTTTGTACCAGGTACTTTCTCCAAAATGAAAAGTTTTATAGCATGGCCTCCTGCGAGACGACTTTGTATCCAGGCCACTTTATCGGGATTTTCAGTATCTTTCAGATGTTCAGCAAGTCGGTGTTCTGGTTTCATGGACTGACCCACATAGCCAATTTCCCCAGAGAATTCATCTTCAAGAAAATAGATATAGGCATGCTCTTTGTACCGAGGTTGTGGCCTTGGTTGTGGCGGACCCCATTCAACAGGTATTCCCCATTCACACCAACCCCAACCACGATAGACAGTAATCTCGTATCCCAGCTCCCGATAGATTTTGACCTCGTCAGTCCAGAGCCAGGTTCGGCGTTTTGGCTTATCGTCGGTTCCTTGATGTACCTGTTGTATGCTGCAATCAGCAAACCAAAATGCCAGGCCACTTGTCACTTCACAGATGAAAGGTGCCACTTGACCTGGGGGAAACCGTACCCTTATTATGGGCGGGTCTGGGTTTGGGTATCGTGAATATGATCTGAACTCTGCTAATTCATCAGGTGTCAGCTCGGCAAAGATCCATCCTTCCCCTGGGCGGTAGACCCATCCTCTGGTGCTGTACTTCTGCAACGTGCGTAAACAGGGCTTACGTGGCCCTCTGTATCCTGGCATGCTATTTATTCTCTTACTGTGTTTTCCGCAGGTATTCTGTTTCAATACTATATCATTCTGTATGGAGAGAGGAAAAATGAAGCGTTTGCAGGAACGGTAAGGGTAGTGACCCAAAGGTGGTCATTCTATAATTCTTGCACGACAGTCTTGTTACTGATCGTGGTCAATGAAGTCGTCTCGCTCTTCTGAGCACCGATTCGCTGCTGCCAACGCCCATGCCAAGATGAGGAGCACAACAAAGACGACGATGACAGCAAAAACGAGAAGCATCTGGACGCTCACTGTGCCCTCCTTCTCACATGGTAGCGATGGTTCCCTTGTACACAGTACATACATAAGCCGCCAGGGGCTACTCGATACACGCATGATCCGCCCACCATGGTTGCAACGTAGGGGGTATTTCTCTATGACAAAAGGTCACGGGGCTGCTTCCCGTGACCTTGAGCATCCAGCCCCATTGGTGGATTTACAAAAACAATGCTGGACTAGTCAAAATCGGTACGATTGTCACGCTCGTCGCGTTCTTTCGCTCGTCGATTCGCCAAGACCAGGGCAATCGCCAGGATCACCAACAGGAACGCCAGGCAGATTGCTCCAGCGATAGAGGGAAGCATCATTGGCTCGCCCTCCCCGCTTTCAGGCTATACCACGCGACACTTTTTAGGGCCTATCAGTGCGAAACTGACAGAAGATACGTCGTACTATATAACTAGCAAAACAGCTCGACGTTGGGCAGAGTAATAGAGAGAGAGAGAGAGAGAGAGAGAGAGAAAATCGGCTAGCGAAGCCAGTTGATGACCATCTCGCTACTGCCATTTCTACCACTCGTACCATATACCAGGGGTTATATGGTACATTGATTAAAATCGTTCAAACTTTACGGCAAGACTCAATACCCATACTGTCAACGGAGCACTAGCAACTGAGGTGTACCAACCTTGAGCGAGCAACAAACAGTACCAAGAACTCCCTGGTGGAAGAATAAAAAGATCATTCTTCGGGTTGTTGTACCCGCAGTTCTAGCTGTCGTGCTTATCGCCTCAGCGTATATTTTTCACTGGCCTGGAACAGGGTTTACCAACTTCCAAAAAACAACGACGACGACAGAAGTAACTCAATCAAGCGCCAAAAAAGTGACGACAACTGTAGAAGATCAGCCAGCGAGAACGCTGTGGGACTGGCTGCAACTCGTGGGCATTCCCGTCGTCCTGGCAGTAGGAACCCTCATATTTACCACACGGCAGACTCGGATCAGCGAAGCAAACAGAAAACAACAGCACGATACCGAGATACAGATCGCAGAGACCCAACAGCAAGAAGAGCTTTTGCGGACCTATTTCGATAAGCTATCAGACCTGCTGCTTGATAAGGAACTGAGTAGCAACCCAAACATTCAGTCCATTGTACGAGCCAGAACCTTAGCCGCGTTGCACATGCTCAACACAGAGCGCAAAGCCATTGTCCTCCGGTTCCTGCATGACGCAGACCTTCTCCAGTACGTCAAGAGCTTTCTCTACTCGCTTGACTTAAACAACGCAGACTTAAATGGAATAGATCTGAGCGGAGCCAATTTGCGCGGAACCGACCTGAGCGCAGCCAACCTGTGGTACGCCGACCTGAGCAGAGCCCACATGTGGTTAACCAACTTGGGCGGAGCCAAGCTGTTGGGAGCCAACTTGAGCGAAGCTGACCTGAGTGCAGCCACTCTGAGCAACGCTGATCTATTCAGAGCCAATCTGAGTCATGCCGACCTGAGTTTTACCCTCTTGAACGAAGCCAATCTGAAGGGAGCCGATCTAAGCGGTACCAAGTTGAATGGAGCCTATCTCACCAACAGCGTTCTGAGTGAAGCCAACCTGAAGGGAGCCAGCCTGCATGCTGACCTGAGAGGAGTTGACCTGAGAGGAGCTTTTGTTACCCCAGAACAGCTTGAAAAGGCTAGAAACGTTACCTCAGAGCAACTTGCACAGATCAGACCATCGAATCCAGCAGCCCCACAAGAAGCTAAGATGAAGCAAGCTTCCACTACCTCGGCCTCTTTAGAAAGAAAGCCCGACCAACCGAGCCAAGAAGAAGCAGAACAGCAAGAAGACAAACAACCAAAGCAAGACACAGATGCCACACACTGAAGAAGGAATTTCCCTCAAGTGCAAGTTATATGGTACGACGTATCTTTTCGAGAACACCCACGAGGTGATAGAATCACGCTAGGCAAGGGTAACTCTCTTGTTTAGTGCTCACTCCCCCTGCGGTCGAAAAGTTGAAGGAGTGGGCGCTTCCAATAGTCACAACGCGCTACGAGTTTGGGACCAAGAAAATAAAATGGATGTGACTGGTGTCTTTGGGAAGCTTGGTTTGTTCGTCCCACTCCATAGAGACGCTCTTTATGCCTGGTTGCGTGAGTAACACATTCACTGCCTGCTGCTTCGTTTTCCCGGCTATGAGCTGCTTCATATGCTCTTGTGCCGTCTCTGAGAGCCCGTAAACCCATGTTCCCTTGCCGTAGAATGTAAGCGCAGGCGTCGTATGAGGAAAGGTTGCCTTTACATCCATAACCTCAGCCCTACCTACCAAGGTATACCCTGGACCAAGCCTCTTTAGAGCTTGAGCTGTAAGAAGCTGCGTTGCTTCTGTATGAAGCGCCTGATCGTCATAGGCGACACCGTTACACGTCTGGGACACCGTAACTTGAACCTGGCTTGCCTCGTCTCCTGGTTGGTGATTACTTTCTACCGTGGGCAAACATGGGAGCTGCAACAACTCTTCCCCCTGTCTCAACTCTCCTTGTAGCGCACCTAGCATACTGTGTGCAAGGATAGGCTTCATTGGTGCCACAGTTGTATCAATGTCACGTTTCGCAACGACTTGAAAGTCTCTTGCATCCTGTCCGCCAGTGAAGGGAGCAAGGTTTTTGACGAAGAGACTGCTTGAAGCGGCACTGTTGATATCAAGTGCCTGTATGTTCCCCTGGCGACCAGGAGTAACGGCGTGGGCTGCGACACTTGCTATGCCGTCCTGCGGTGGATTGTTAGCGGGTACGACAATTGTTGTGTCGATCTGTACTTGTGTCCCGTCTGTGCCCACAAACACACTCCCCGCGCTAACTGTTTGGGCAGAGAACGAGGCGTTATAAAAGGTCAGGGCTCCGATAGCTGCGCGTGCGTCCTGATGTCCCTCCCCTGTGGTTGAAACTGTTTGCGTCTGGTACAACGTGACAGCGTGCGTCAGCCTGCCAAGAGGAAGCATGCTGCTAAACGACACTGTTCTCGCATCTGGAATGATGGTAATGGTTGCGACTGGCGGATTGACAGCCAGAAATACCTGGAGCGCAATTGACGAGAAAAGGATGCCAACGCAGAAAAAGATAGTTGCAGAGGTAAACAAGGCAGATGGCCCTTGTGTACTCTGGATAGGGACAGGGGTAGCATCTACAATGGCATCCTCTGATGCTATTTTCTGCCGTGGGACAAAAAAGACATCAACGGTTTCCATCTCGTCCTGGTCTGTTGCCTCCTCCGTGCTTTGGAGGTTTCGTAGAAACTCTTCTATTTCGTCGTTCAATTTTGGCTCCATAGATCTCCCCTTCCTGTTCTAGTATGGCTCTACCGTCTCACCTGGCTTGAGCATACGAAATGATGTGCCATCATTGAGGAGTACAAGGTGTGTGTTTGCCACAATGATGATCATATCAGGCTTTCCGTCGCCGTTCACGTCGTGAAATTCAAGTGTCACGGGATCTAAATCTTGTCCGGTACCGGAAATAGATGGACCAGGATATAACCTGGACTTCGTTGTATCACCGCCTGGGAACTCAATGATTTGAACATGGGCATGAAAGTTCAAAGCGATGAAATGGCTTGGATTGCTTGCTGAGTCGTGATGGCCTACCACTGCATCAACCTGGAACGTGC
>Ga0137365_10005030_pt1 | contig 10605 bp, 9 predicted proteins | sample SagtaG_9_FD_104799 | JGI IMG/M metagenome (GOLD analysis project Ga0137365, IMG submission 104799) | Vadose zone soil microbial communities from Sagehorn Ranch, Mendocino, California, USA - Sage1_L_40_16 metaG | ecosystem: Environmental > Terrestrial > Soil > Vadose zone | place: USA: California... | reverse complement strand
GCTGCCTCAGCGGGCAATAAAATTGCGGCGCCGGGCGAAATCACGGTGGCACCCAGTAGGACGGTGTCCCTGCCCGTTGTTAGCTTGACTTTTGGATGCGCGCGCGGCGGAAACTGCCTCAGGAATATAACGAGAACATCAAATCCGGTATCGCTGCAGCGCAACATCAACCCGGCAAGGTCAATATCAGAGCGGGAGGCGTCTACCACCTGCGCGATAGAAACCTCCCCCCGGCCGCCACGCGGGCCCGGTGTCCGGACCAAGCGCCACGTGCCGACACCCATGGCGTGGGTCGAGGCGCCTTCATTAGCGTTGGACCCGGTCTCCTCGCAAAAAAGTAACCGGGGGGCACGATGCGCAAGAAACGAATACGGCGCCAGCAAGCCGGCAATATTGATCTTTTCACGCGCGGCACTAGGCTCGAAAATGAGAAACAGGGAGGCGATCCATCCAATCGCCGGCAGATAGGCGCGAGGCAGTTTTCTTCTACTCAAGGGCCCCTCCGGGAACCGCCACCTTCCTATTCCGTGAAATAACACCGCCCGGGCGCTAACATTTGCTCGTAGCGATGTGCCCCCGCTTGCATTGTGATGGTGTCTGAAAAGTTCCAAATCACTAGCACTCAGATCCTCGAATGCGCGGCTGGTGAAGGGGTCCCATCAAAGCGCGCTACGAGAGCGCTCCTTCGGCGATTCTGCCTGCGGTTGCGGTCGCGGTCGCTTGGCACCTCCCTGCTTTGGCAATTCTCCTCGTTATTCAAGAGGTCTCCCCCATGGCCATTAATAGCATTAGGTGTGCAAGCAACATAACATTCTCTGGATCGTCCGTTTGACATAGTTTGGTGCGATGTATGTTGATCACGTAATCGGACGTGGCCGCCATGTGCGCAATTGCGATTTGCGTTATATTAACGTTGCAAAGTCGGGCGGGAGATGGAATGAAAGCATCCCTGGTCGGGTATTTGGCCTCTAAGGTCGGGGCGTCGATATCGCCTCGCCCGCCGGGGCTCTTATCTGTCTGCATCAACAAGGGCGTGTTGCTCGTGTGAGGGCAGTCGCGTTCAAGAAATGCTTCAAACCCCCAAGCCATCGACGCTTGCCAACCGTGGTGCCCTACCATCAGCACCCGGACTCGACTACATGTCACTGGAGGAGCTGTTCAAGGTTTTTATCGGATTCTTGCACCGGCAGTATCGGGTCATTGTACTCGTTTTTTTGGCGATCATGGCTCTGACCATTACCTACCTCTTCACCACGCCAGCGAGCTTTACCGCGCTAGCGAAGTTGATGATCGACACCCGTAAGGTTCAACTGTTCCAGCAACAATCGGTCCTGGGTGACGCACCTCCCGACACGTGGTTGGTCGACAGTCAGATCGAAGTCCTGCAGTCGGAAAATGTGGCACTGGCGGTCATCAAGGAGCTGCATCTCACCAAAGATCCCCAATTCTTGTGGCCGAAGCTAGGCCTGTTTTCCGCGATTAAGGGCTCGGTATTGGGCCTTGTCGACTCCGTGTTGAGACCTTTTCAATCGTCTTCGACTTCCGATCCCGAATTTGCTCTCACTCGAGCAGCGGTAGAAAGGTTTCAATCACAGCTAATCATCACTCGGGCGGGACTGACATACATCATCTCGGTCGGGTTCCGAGCACAGGATGCTCAACAGGCGGCGAAGATCGCGAACGCGGTGGTAGACGCTTACATAGTCGACCAACTGGAGGCGAAATACCAGGCGACACTGCGAGCTGGCACGTGGATGCAGGATCGAATCAAAGAATTGCGGGCCCAGACCACGAACGCGGAGCGCGCGGTGGAGGACTTCAAGACGAAGAATAACATCGTCGCGGCTAGCGGCCGATTGATGAACGAGCAGCAGCTCTCCGAACTCAACAGCTCGCTGATTCAGGCGCGCGCGCTGACGGCGGAGACGAAGGCTAAGCTTGACCGGATCGACGAAATCTTGCGCTCTGACGTAGAAGTGCCCGATGCAACAGTCACCGACAGCCTAAAAAGTGAAGTCATCAATAAGTTGCGGTCCCACTATCTTGATTTCTCGCGCCAGGCGGCTGAATTTTCCGCAAAATATGGCGCGAGGCACCTTGCGGTCGTTGATTTGCGGACCCGAATGCAGGAGATCCGCAAGGTCATCATCGACGAGCTTAACCGGATCGCGCAGACATATCGAAGCGACTACGAGATTGCCAAGGCACGCGAAGAGTCTATCAGCAAAAGCTTGACGGAAATTGTCTCGGTATCGCAGACGACCAACCAGGCCCAGATCGTGCTGCGTGACCTCGAGAGCAGGGCACAGACCTACCGCCAATTGCATGACAACTTCCTCCAGCGCTATATGGAGACGGTTCAGCAGCAGTCGTTTCCAATCAGCGAGGCTCGGGTCATCACAAGCGCCACGCCTCCCTTGCGGCCCAGCAATCCCAGGACTCTGTTGGTCCTCATGGTAGGGGCAGCCGGAGGCGTGATTGCGGGCTTTGGGCTGGGGCTATTGCGAGACATACGGGATCAAGTCTTCCGCACCAGCGATCAGGTTAAGAGCATTCTGCACACTGACTGCATAGCGATGCTGCCTAAGGTCAAAGGGCCGGCGACATCAACGTCGGGCCAGCCAAAAATAGATTATGGGAGATTGGAACATCGAATCATCAAGCGCGACCAGTGCCTGATCTGGACGGTAATTGATTCGCCGTGTTCACGGTTTGCAGAGTCGATCCGCGCGATCAAGATCGCGGCGGACCTGAACACGTCAGTCAACGGCAGCAAGATGCTGGCGTTCACCGCGTCGCTGCCGAACGAAGGCAAATCGACGGTCGCAGCCGCGCTGGCGCAAAGCATTGCTTACGCTGGTGGACGGGTGGTCCTCTTAGATGCCGACCTGCGCAACCCCGGTCTGTCGCGTAAACTGACCCCGGGGGCGGGAGTCGGCCTGTTAGAGGTTCTTGCCAAGCAGGCGACAATCGAAGACGCGTTGTGTCTAGACCCGGATACGCGTTTGGCGTTCTTGCCCGCCGTCGTGAACGGGCGGATGCCTCACAGCAGCAACCTGCTCGCCTCGGAGAGCACGAAGATGCTAATCGAGCGGTTACGTCGATCGTACGAGTACATCATCGTCGATCTGGCGCCATTGGCCCCGGTGGTAGATGTTCGTGCCATAACGCACCTCGTCGATGCGTTCGTGTTGATAGTTGAGTGGGGACGCACAAAGATCGACGTGGTGGAACATTCGCTCAGGATGGCGCCGGGCGTATACGACAATCTGCTCGGCGTCGTACTTAACAAGACCGATCTCAACATGTTGCGCCGACACGAGAGCCACCGTCGCGACTACTACTTCAACCAGTACTACGGGCGCTATGGTTACTTGGATTGACGACGCAAAAACTAACTACAACGTGGTCAGTCTTTGCCCAAAAGGGCGTTCAGGAGCGGTCGCCGCCACTGCCGCGCTGCGGCGTCGTATGCGCCGAACTCGGAGCAAAACTCCCAATACGACCAGCTGAACCCCCATTTTTCGGCCTCACGAGCCACAGCCCGCGTCCACAGCGCTCGATCGTCCATGTTTGCCTCCCGATAGGCGCCGAATTCTCCAAGATAGAGCGGGCGGTGATTTTGTTTGGACCATGTCGCCGCGCGCTCGAAGTCGTTGCGCAGCTCCTCCCGCTCCTGCGGGGTGCCCACCCATCGTGTCCCGCGCCAGGGCGCGCTGTCATTGAGCCAGAAGGCGCCCTGGTGCGTGAACTGGAGCGGCTTGTAGTAGTGAAACGTGCCGATAATTCGCCGGTCCTGCGGCGGGAGCTGTATCTTGTCCAGCTTGTCGACGGCATTCCAATATGCCGGGCCGATCAGGATTATGCGGTCTGGGTTGCTGTCACGAATGGCCTTGAGCAGCGTGGGAAATACCTCCTGCCAGCGCTCATCGTCGAGTTGGTCGTGCGGCTCGTTCAGCAGCTCGAACATAAGGCTCTTGGGCTGGTTCCGATAGCGCAGCGCGATCTGTTTCCAGAGTTCCACCAGGCGGGGAAGATTTTGGATCGGATCTTGGTTCATCTCCTCGTAGTGATGGATGTTGATGACGGCGGCCAAATTCCTCGACAACGCTTGCCCAATGGCCCAATCGACGCGTTGGAAGAAGTCCGTTTCGATATCGTATGGAGCGGCGGTGCTGGCATGCGTCGACCAGCGGATGGGAATGCGCACCGAATTGAACCCCGCCTTCTTTATCAAGCGAAAATAGTCGGCCTTGAGCGTGACACCCCAGGCTCCCTCGTGTGGTCCGTCCAGGGCATTCCCGAGATTGATGCCTCGGCCGAGCAGGCGATTATAATGAAAGGCGCCGTCGTCCTGCGCGAATGCCGACACACTGGCTGCTGCAAACAGTGCGATGCCGAGGATACCGCTGGTCATCCGATTGATAGCCGAAAAAATCACGGAACTGAATTGGCGTCGACGGTCTGTGTCGAAAAATGGCAGCCACCTACAATTGTTTCTCTTGAAGATCATTCCGAAGGTTCCATTAACCCAACACAGGGCTGACCCGAACCTTATGATCCGCCGCAAGAACTCCACTGGCGACTATTGTTGGGACACTTCGGTAGTTGACCTTGAGCTTGGAACCGACTGCGGCCGACTTGCTTCGCCCGGCCATTTGTCCACACTTGCGGAAGATGACAAGGTTGGAAGCGTATGTTATCATATATCAGACGACAAGCGTTATATATGATAAGAGCTTACGTTAAGGAGCTGGGACAGGACGATCATGTGAGGCGCCGAACTTCATGTGGTGCTCGCCGGTCTTGGTGTGAAGGCGCATGCTGCGGGATCCGTCTTTCTCGCTCGAAAGAGCGGTTGCAGACAGAAAAGTGATTCTTCTCTTCTACAAGGAATTGGAGAAGGACAAGTTCTTCAAGCACGACCGCTATCTCAAGCGCATCGTGCGGCCCATCTATAATCTCACGCACACCAGGCAGAAGAAAACAGGATTTGGCGTTTCATTCGAGCTTCTCGAACAGGCCCTCGAAAAACAGGGCTGGCTGGTGCGGGTCAATGACCATGCGCTTGCACGCAAGCATCCTGATTACCCGGTCGGGTTGGTTGGATTTCCCACGGTTTTGGACGGCTGGAACTTACCGAATCCTGCCCTACTAGGGCCTTCCCTATTTGACCACCCCATGCTTGCACCCCGTCTGATGGAAGATCCTCGATTCCGCATTTATCTCGTTCTCGCGCAATGGATGTACGACATGTTTCGCCCCGTCTACGGCGACGCATGCGTGCAATGGTACGCTGGGATCGATACCGACGACTGGGTCGATACGAGTTCGCATGCGAAAGACATCGACTTCCTTGTTTACGACAAGATCCGGTGGAGTCACGAGAGGTTGGCAGTCGAGCTGCTACAGCCGATACTCGATGTACTTGCTCGCCATGGATTACGGACCCACGTCATCCGGTACAAATATCATGACCACAAGACCTATCGGCGACTTTTGGGGAGGTCGCGCGCAATGATTTTCATCTGCGAGCACGAGACGCAGGGTCTCGCCTACCAGGAAGCGCTTGCGTCGAACGTTCCCGTCCTCGCATGGGACAACGGCTATTGGCTTGATCCGCTGTGGAAGCAGGTCAGCAACGCGATGATCCCGGCATCGTCTGTACCTTTTTTTTCCGCAGAATGCGGTGATCGGTTCGCCGATCTTACCAAGTTCGAACAAGCGCTGGATCGATTTCGCAATTGCATAAGTTCTTATCAACCCAGAAAATATGTATTAGGCAATCTCTCACGGCAGCAGTCGGCATCTATATACTCGTGCGCATACTTCTCGTTGATGACTGGTGAGCATCAGGGTGAAAGGCCGTGCACAGCATGCGTGTCGTCTTGAAGAACCTCATGCGTCGCAATCCTAGGATATTCAACCCTCTGTGGGCGTTTCTCTATCCATTGATATATCGCCACAACGGGAAATATTTTGGCTCGGAGTATCTCAATGGTCAGCAAGCTTTCCAAATGATCTTTGAGGAGAATCGCTGGGGATCGTCCGAGTCACGCAGCGGTCGGGGGAGCACCCTCGCGTATACCGAGCGGTTGTGGCCGTTGCTAGAACGTTATCTGACGACACTTAACGTCGAGGTTTTCCTTGATGTGCCTTGTGGAGACTTCAACTGGATGAAGTATGTCAAGTTGCCACATGGAACCCGGTACATCGGCGGAGATATTGTCGTCCCCCTCGTCCATGATTTGCAAAAAAAATATGGAAGCGACAGATATTCTTTCCATACAATTGACATTGTAGAAGGACCTCTGCCGAAAGCCGACCTCTGGCTCTGTCGAGACGTACTCTTTCACTTACCCAACGAAGATATACAGAGAGTGTTCAGAAACTTCGTCGCTGCTGCTATACCCTATATACTCACGACGACATATAATTTCTCTAGGAAAAACGATGATGTGAAGGCCGGTGGGTTTCGCTTTATAAACTTGAGGCTGCCGCCCTTTATGCTTCCACCACCATTATCGATGGTGCCAGATTTCGTCGCGCCCGAGCCTCCTAGACATCTCGGACTCTGGTCTCGCGAACAGGTTGCTGAAGCCCTAAGTAGCGCAGGTCAAATTAATGCCTCCATGTCAAACGTGCAATCTAGCTCCGCCTTGCCGAGTTCACCGTGACATTGCATCAAGTCGCTCGCTCTTCCAGCCAGAATATCCGCGGCCTTGCTTTCGATCTCTCGTGGTGGGTCTGGTTTGTTGCAATTGCCGCTCTCTTCTTCCTCGATATTATACCGACACTACCAGTAATCGTGTTTATGATTGGATCAATGGTTTACGTGCTGGCGCGCCCGGGCTTGGCGCTAAAGGCGAGTTTTAGTTCTTGGATACCTTGGATCTATGTGATCTTCGCAGCGATGTCGGTGCTCTGGTCGCAATATCCGGATTGGACGCTCCGGGCTTCAATCCAATTCGCATTTTCGACTGGAGTTTTCCTGGTGATGGTGCACGCACTGCCGGCGAAGTCGTTCCTGACAGTGTTTCTGTCGGCGATCCTGCTCGCTGACGTGGTGAGCCTGGCGAGCCCGCGAATGGCTTGGAACACTGGCGGATTGGCGATGATTGGGATCTTCGGCTCGAAAAACAGCTTCGGCTTGACGCAAGCTTTATTGATTCAAGTCGGCGTGTGGGTGCTTCTGGACCGTGGGCAGCGCGGGCTCATGCGGGCACTAGCGCTCATCGGCGTGGTCGGCGGGTCCGTCCTGATGGTGGCTGCGCTGTCTGTAGGCGCCGTTGTGGCTCTCTTCGGTGCATTGGCGTGTTCGCTTCTGGCATTCAATTTGCACCATTTCCCGCCCCGCTCGCGTGTCGTTTGTTTGTGCGCCGGCGCCCTACTGACTGCGATATTGTGCAGCTTCCTTATTGTTTTCGGCGACGAACTGTTTCAAGCGGCGCTCCAGGCCACTGGAAAAAGCACCACCTTCTCGGATAGAACGCCTCTTTGGGATGTCGCTAACAAGATGATGCAAGAACATCCCATCGGGGGCGTTGGATTTCAAGCATTCTGGCAACACGGAAACCCGTACGCTGAGGATTTGTGGAGGCAGTTCCAACCAGGGCGAGCGGGGTACCACTTTCATAATCTTTGGTACCAGTCGGGGGTCGACCTCGGTTATATAGGACTTGGTTTGGCGTTTCTTACGGTCACCATAACTGCGATCGAAGTCATTCGCTGGGTAGTCCGCTCGCCTAGTCCAGCGAGCTGTTTTTTCCTTGGATATGTGGCATTTGTCATACAGAGGTCTATGTTGGAGGTCGACTTATTCGCTCAGTTTTCACTCACGGGGGCCATTTTTCTCGCAGCTTTCGTCTATGCGAGACAATCGCGAGAGCAATACGAAGCGGAAAAGAGAGTTTGCATGGAGGTGGGGCTGCTTGGTGCTATTGCCAATCAGCGTTCGGCCCAAACCTAGCCGATAGGTCTTCCTATCGAGCGCACGCCGCGGTGCGCTTATGCTCATTGGCGGCCCAGACCTTAGGAACGCGTTTCATGTGGGTCATGCAAGTCTCTATGGGCCGATGCTAGCAAGTTCGGATAAGAAATAGTGCCTGGACTTCAAAGCATGGCCGAAGATCTCGCTCAATTTCGAATTTTGGCCGCCAACTTGTCTGGCGGAACTAGCAACAGCGAAATAAAGCAGATGGTGATGGAGATTATTACGGCGCAAGGGATCAAGGGGCGCGTGCTGGACTTTGGTGCAGGAAAAGGTGAATTGATCAAGCTATTGTCTCGTATCGATGGTATCGAGCCGCATGGAGTCGACATTATGAAGCGCCCGGAAGATATTCCGAGCGCGGTCAGTTGGCGTCAACAGGACTTAAATGACGAACTCTCATGCGCTCCGGAATATTTCGATGCAGTCATTTGCAGCGAAGTTATCGAGCATCTGGAAAATCCGCGGTTCGTGTTCAGGAGCCTGTCCGCAGTGTTGAGACCGGGCGGGAATTTGGTATTGACGATGCCCAATCAGGAGAATTTACGCTCTTTCTTGACATTCATCTTTCGAGGTCATTTCGCGTCGTTTCAGGAACAGGACTATCCGGCCCACATAACCGCACTGCTGAGAGCCGATCTTATCCGACTGTGTCAAGAGACAGGATTTTCGGAGCCGTATTTCTACTATACAAACCGCGGATGGATGCCGAAGGCGCGAACAACGTGGCAAAAAGCTTCGCTGAATTTACTTCGAGGAAGGCTTTTCAGCGACAATTTGGGCATGGCGGCCACTAAGTTGCAGCGGACGTCGGCAAGAGCGATGGCGGGGTCCTCGCTCGTTCGATGACCGGCGTGCCCTTAAGTTTCCTATATCAAGGGATCTCCCCACAGGGCCGAGCAGAGTCCATCTCGACCGATCGAAATCCATCAATACGTGAATAATGCATCGTCAATGGACGGCTTCAGTGTGTTAAGCTAACATTTTCGCGTAAGCATCCGGAGAGTCGATTGATAATCTGTATTGCAGAAAATCGCTCGAGCTTCGAGCCATCTGTTAAGCTTCTTCTCATGAGTCTGGCGAGGCACTCTCCGAACCTCCCGATACGTCTGTTCTTTCCTCCGGCAAAAGAAGAGTTCCTTTCCTGGGTCAGGCAATATGCACAAGTGAAACTTGATGTCGATCCGCTGCCGACCGCATATAGCCACAACGTGAAACCGCAAGCTCTCCTACAGCTGATGGACGAAGGCCACGATGATATCGTATGGATTGATTCGGACATTATTGTTGCGCGAGATATTTCCCGCCTGTTCCACAAACTTGACCCTGATGTGCTCGTCATCACAGAGGAAGCTATGTGCAGGGCCCGCTACGATCCCGATGGGCTGCGAGCTCGTCTCTGGGGCTTTAAAGTCGGACGAACTCATCCGTTCGTTCTCAATACGGGCGTAATTCGCGGCACAAAATCACACCGCGCTCTCCTGAGCCGATGGCGCGAGCTTCTCGAGTCTGACCAATATGCGAAATTCCAGCGGCTGGATTGGCGATCCCGGCCCCCACACATGATATCCGATCAAGACGTGCTGACGGCTCTTCTTGCTTCACAAGAGTACGCAAATGTACCTCTAAAAATACTCAAGCGAGGCAAAGATATCATTCAGTATTTTGGCTCTCACGGCTACACAATTTCCGAACGACTCTCGAACGTTTTACTCGGCGCACCCACCTTCATCCATTCACAAGGCCCAAAGCCATGGATTCAAGACTGGCAGCGCCGCACAAAAAGAAGTGTCAGGGAAAGCTGGGAGATGTTGCACCTCGACCTGTCGCCCTATACTCTTGTCGCACGCAAATACCGCGAAAATTTAGACAGTGATACGTCGTGGATGCAGTCACATTCGACCTTCGGTTCTTTTTTGCGCGGGCTCGGCCTATGGTATCCACCTCTTGTTGGTCTTCCTTTTGCGGCTGCGGCGGACCTCCTTCGCTTGGCGGGAGGATTTTCTGCTAACAGCCAAACAGCAACTCGCCAGCCTTCAAACGAGTGACGGGCGCGATCTCATTTTGACGCAGATTTTCTGAGCTTTTTTGTCTCTCCGGTCAAGTAGACCTGGGTAGAGTTGATGGCTGGCAAGAGCTTGCGGCGAAGCCCTGGAAGATGCATTGCTGAAAATTCCAACCAAATTCGACAAACACCATTCCGTCACGCGGCGCGTTCAATACTGGACAGGTCCCCAAATCAGGTGGGTTCCGGTTTTCCGTATTCTTCGTGAACGCTGGCGCCCAGGGCGTAGCTTACTGTTCCCCAGTGAAAGATGCCGCGCATCAACCACCACATGGCGCGCGCTCGGTTTGGACTCGTGGCGGCTGCGATTATGGCGCAGATAGCTACTTTCAACGGTGCTGTCCATGAGAGGCGGGTGTACTCAGAACGGTCAAATTTGTGCGACACGAGTGCGCGAGCTTGTCCGGCCCGATAGCGGCGTTTCATGACCCAAGCAAAATTGGCACGGGACTGAACGACATTTTCATACACAACCGCACTGGAGGCGTACCTCAGCACGCCGCCTTGGCGGTACATCGCGTGGAAGAACATTGTATCTTCTCCCCCGGTT
>Ga0137365_10005015_pt1 | contig 10622 bp, 11 predicted proteins | sample SagtaG_9_FD_104799 | JGI IMG/M metagenome (GOLD analysis project Ga0137365, IMG submission 104799) | Vadose zone soil microbial communities from Sagehorn Ranch, Mendocino, California, USA - Sage1_L_40_16 metaG | ecosystem: Environmental > Terrestrial > Soil > Vadose zone | place: USA... | reverse complement strand
GCCCGGATCTGGTCGGCGACGGAACGCCCGCCGCCGAGGACGGCCCGCACGACCGCCTCCGGCCCCAGCAGTCCCTGCACCCGGGTGATCGCCCGCAGTGCCCGGTCGCGCTCCTCCCCCGCCTCGCCCCACAGCCCGAGCTGCAACCCCGCGTGCTCGATCACCCCGTCGGGGATGAGGCGCAGCCGGACGATCCCGGACGTGGGCACCGACCGGTTGCCGGCGGTGGTGAGCCAGCCGTCGAGCTGCCAGCGCACCCGGTCGGCGATGGCGGCGGCGCTGAGCAGCCCGTCGTGGCGCCAGGTGCGGTGCAGCTCCTCGCCGTATGCCGTGAGCGCCTCGATCCCCAGCCGGGTGCAGGCCAGCCCGTGCGCGGCGAGGCGCTCGTGCAGCCGCTCGGCGAGGGCCCGGGCGGCGAACGCGGCCGCGTCGACGCGGTCCACCGGCTCGTCGAACTCCTCGGTCACGTCCAGGTCGGGGGCCGGCTGGCGGGGGGCCAGCGGCTGCTCGTCGGCTCCGGCGGCGAGCAGGTGGGCCAGCGCCGCGTCGAACCCGAACCGGGCGAGCACGTCCCCCGCGGGTAGCGCGGCGAACTCGCCGAGCGTGTGGATGCCCAGGCGGCGCAGCAGGTCGACCAGCTCGGGGCGGCCGAGCGCGGCGACGTCGAGCGCGGCGAGGAACCGGGTCGTGCCGCCGGGCGGTATCAGCCGGCCGGCGCGTGCGGCGAGGGTCGCGGCGAACACCCCGTCGGCGATGCCGATCTGCGCCTCGACCGAGTGCCCCTGCGCGACCTGCTCGACGAGCAGCTCGGCGGCGGCCTCCTCGCCGCCGAAGTAGCGGGCCGGCCCGCGGGCGGCCAGCGCGCAGACCCCCGGGCGGACCACCTCGACGCCCGGGGCGAGCTGCTCGACCGTGGCCAGCACCGGCTCGAAGGCCCGGGCGTCCCGGCCGGGGTCGTGGTCGACCACGACCAGCTGCGGGCAGCGCCGCTGCGCCTCCCGTTTACGCAGCCCGCGGCGCACCCCTTCGCTGCGGGCGGCCGGTGAGCAGGCGAGCACCCGGTTGGCGTGCATGACGGCTACCGGCCCGTGCGCCGGCACCCCCTCGACGATCTCCGCGGCAACCACCGGCCAGTCGGGGCACCACAGCACCAGGGTCCGCATGGCTAGCCCGCCGCTTCCAGCGCTTCCTCCCGATCCTGGACAGGCGGACCGACCATAGCCGGCTCGGCTGTCCAAGATCGTTGAAACGCCGGGAACCAGATCTCGGTGTGCTTGGCCGTGGCGGCCGCTCCCCGGCCGCGCGCCAGGACGGTGAGCTGCCGGGCGCGCAGGCGTCCCCGGCCCTCGCCGAGGCCGTGCCACACGCCACGGACCGCGTCGAAGGTGATGTCGGCGCCCTCCCACCGCCCGTATGAGACGAACACGCTGCCGCGCTGACGGGCCCGGGCGGCCAGCCGGTTGGCCACCGACGGCGCGATCGGGCCGGGCGGGGCGGCGACGACGATGTCGACGCCGTCAAGCAGCGCGGCGACCACGGTCGTCCAGTCGGGGCCCGGGTTGGGGACAAGGGCCAGCCGGTCGAGTGCGATGCCCGCCTCGGCGGCGGCGACCGCGCCGAGCGTGGGCACCCCGACGACGGCGCACCACGAACCCGCGCCCGATGCGGCGGCGAGCAGCGCGAGCAGCAACGAGGTGGCCCCGGTGGAGCGGGCCGGCTGGCCGGTGTCGGGCACCGTGACGGTGGCCACCGCGATCATGGCGCCCCGGCGCAACCCGCGGCCGGGCAGGAGCCGGCGCAGCTCGGGCAGCACCGGCAGCAGGCGCTCGCTGCCCAGCTCTCCGGCGGCGTGCTCGCTGGCGCGCCGGACCTTGCCGGTGAGCGCGGCCGTCCGGAGGATCGCCAGGCCCTTGCCGGAGCGGTCGCCATCGTCCGGTGGCACGGGCGGCTGCGGCAGGGACACGGTCTCCTGTGTCGCTGCCGTCGTCGCTGTCGACAAGCCCGCCACCGCGGCTGCTCCCCCCACTGGCGCTGGTGCTCCGGGCCCCCCGGCCCGGCTGAAGATGCCCCGGGCCCCCCGGTCCGGGTGAAAGAAGGTGGTGCGGCAGGAGAACTAGCTGGCCAGGCGACCATCCAGCAACGGCTGATAGGACAGGCCGAGCGCGACCTCCACGACGCCGGTGAACTGCTCGGCGGCGCGCAGCAGGTCGTCGGCCTCGCGCGCCGACACCACGCGCGGGATCCCGGCCTCGGCGGCGGCCCGCTTGGCGGCTCCCGCCGCGAAGAAGGAGGCCCACTCGCTCAGCTCGGGCGCGACCATGACCAGCAGCGACCAGACACTGGTCAGCCGGCTGCGGCGACCGGGCGCGGGGCGGGCCCGGGCGGCGAGCACCGCTGCCGCGGCGCGCAGGGCGGCCAGATGTGCGGCGGCGTAACGCAGCCCGTCGGTGCGGGTCCCGGCCGCCTCCTCCAGCCCTTGGCGGGCGAGGGTGATCAGCTCACGAGGGGTGCGGTGGGGAAGCGCGTGCGCGGCGACCGGAAGCTCCTGGCGCCCGTCATGGGCGGGGGCGGACCCGGGGCTCGCGAACGGAGCGGTCTGTCGGGGCGTGGGCATCGGCTCTCCCTCACTCGGTCTGGTGCTCAAAGCCGCTGCGGAGGAAGGCGCAGCGGCGGCGTGCCGGCCGGACATGGCGCTTCCCCACACCACGCCCGGCCGGCCGGATCACCAGCCGCCGCCCGGGGGTCGGGGGCAGCGACTGGTGACCCCGCCGTGAGGCTGGCCCGCGATGGCCAGCCTCGTGCGGTGTCGCGCGAACCGCCCTTGGGAGTGGCGCCGCGAATCGCCCCTCCCAAGCTGTCGAACGAGTGTTCGAACTTGAGGGTAAGACTACACGGGGGGGCCGACAAAAACTCGCGCCGCGCGAAGTTTTTCGAACACAAGTACTAACTGCACCTTCCAATCGACAGGGGTAACTGAGTTGCCCGCATCAAGGTCGATATCGTCTCTCCCATGGGCGAGCGTGCGGACCTGGGCCTTCTGATGGCGGCCTGTTGCGAGCGACTGGTACGGGCGTTCCTCGCCACCCTCGCCGAAGCGGGCTACGACCACCTCACCTCGACCCAGGCGATCACCGTCCTCCTGGTGGGTGACGGCGCCAACACGGTCACCCAGCTCGCCGACCGCCTCGGCATCACCACCCAGGCCGTGAGCAAAATATGTGGGGTGCTGTACACGGAGAGGCTCATCGACCGGGAGCCACACGCCGCCGACGGCCGCAGCCGTCGGCTCGCCCTCACCCGCGAGGGCCGCCGGGTGCGCGACCTCATGGAGGGCGCCGGCGACGAGGCCGAACGGCGCTGGGCCGACGTCGTCGGCAAGGAGACGCTGGAAACCGTCCGCGCCGCCCTGGCCGCCTACGCCGCGACACCCGACCCGGCACCGCCTCCGGCACCGGTACGCATCCGGTTCGCGTGACGGCCCGCCCCGCGCTGGGCGCGGCGATGGTGGTCACCTCCGGCGTCCTGTTCGCCGTCAACGGCACCGCATCCAAGCTGGTCCTGCGCGCCGGCATGGACGCTCCGCAGCTGACCACGCTCCGGGCCACCGGCGCGTTTCTCGGCCTCCTCGCGCTGTGCCTGGTCACCCGGCCCGCGCGGCTGCGCCTCACCCGCCGCGAGCTGCCCCTGCTCATCGGGTACGGGCTGTGCGGGTTCCTGCTCGTCCCCCTGCTGTACTTCATCGCGATCAGCCGGCTACCGGTCGGCATCGCGCTGCTGTTCGAGTACACGGCACCGCTGCTGGTCGCACTGTGGGCCAGGTTCGGCCAGCACCAGCCCGTACGCCCGCGGTTGTGGATCGGTCTGGCGCTGAGCCTCGCAGGCCTGGCAGGTGTCGCGGAGATCTGGGGAGAGCTGCGGCTGGATCCGCTCGGCATAGCGGCGGGCCTCGGGGCGGCGGTCCTGCTCGCCGTCTACTACGTGTTCGGCGCGCGCGGCGTCGCCAGCCGGGACGCGCTGTCACTGACCTGCTGGGCGTTCGGCTTCGCCGCGCTGGCCGGCGCGGTCGTCAAGCCGTGGTGGAACTTTCCGGCCCATCTGCTGCGCGGCACGAGCGGCGGGCTGCCGGTGTGGCTGCTGTGCTGCTACGTCGTCGTGTTGGGCTCGATCGCGCCGTACCTGCTGGTGTCGGCGGCGCTGAAGTACCTGCCGGCGACCAGCGTGGGCATCGTCGGCATGGTGGAGCCGGTGTTCGCCGGGGCGGTCGCGTGGCTCGCGCTCCGCGAGGTGCTCGACGCGGCTCAACTGGCCGGCGCCGCCCTGATCCTCGCCGGCGTCGCACTCGCCGAGACGGCCCGAACGGCACAGACCACCCCCACCCCTCCGTCGATCTAGGAGTTATGGCCGCTCGATGCCCGGTTTGTCCGGCCATTACTCCTAGATCGACACGACCGGGGCGGGTCCTCGATCCACGTATCGAACATTCCGCCGCGATCGGCCAAGATGGGAGCATGCAGCTTCACGCCAACGCGCAGGCGGTGCAGGACGCGCTGGACTCGGCCGGCGCGCTGGACGCCGAGGGCCGCCCGAGCGCGGTCCGGATCCTGCCGGACGCGGTGCACACCGCCGTGGCGGCCGCCGCCGCGGTGGGCGTACACGTGGGCCAGATCGCCAACTCCCTGGTCTTCGACGCCGACGGCGACCCGCTGCTCGTGCTGACAAGTGGAGCGCACCGGGTGGACACCGCGAAGGTGGCCGGGGTGGTCGGCGCGCGGCAGGTGCGCCGGGCCTCCCCCGACTTCGTGCGCCACCACACCGGTCAGGTCATCGGCGGGGTGGCCCCGCTGGGCCACCCCAAGCAGGTGCGCACCCTCGTCGACGCGACGCTGGAGCGCTTCGAGCAGGTCTGGGCCGCCGGCGGCATCCCCCAGGCGGTCTTCCCCGTCACCTACTCCGAGCTGGTGCGCATCACGTCCGGCAGTCCCGCCGAGGTGGCGTGAGCACCCTGGTCACCCTGCACGTCTGGCGGGTACCCCGCACAGCGCCGGCCCGCGCGCTGTGGCGCATGGCGGTCGACCGGCGCCGCCTGCGGCGTACCCCCGGGGTGTCTTTCGCGAAGCTGCTGGGCACGGGCCGCGACCGCCGCTTCGGCCCCGCGGACGCCGACCCGACCCGGTGGGCGGCGTTGACCGTCTGGGATGACCCCGCGGCCGCCGACCGCTTCGACGCGACGCCGGTCGGGCGCGCCTGGGCAGGCCTGGCCCAGCAACGCTGCCGCCTCACGCTGGCCCCGATCAGCAGCCGCGGCGCGTGGGCCGGCCGGGAGCCGTTTCCGGCACCCGGCCGGGAGCCGTTTCCGGCACAGTCCGGCAAGCCCGACGGGCCGATGCTGGTCCTGACCCGGGCACGGCTGCGGGCCCGCGCGGCGGTGACGTTCTGGCGCACCATCCCGTCCGTGGGCGCGGCGCTGCCCGATGACGGGCTGCTCGCCGCGTTCGGGATCGGCGAGGCGCCGGTGGGCTGGCAGGGCACCGTCAGCGTGTGGCGTGACCGCGCGGACCTTATCGGGTTCGCGTACCGTCGGCCCGAGCACCGGGCGGCGGTCGCGGCGACACCGGTGCGGCGGTGGTACGCCGAAGAGCTTTTCGCCCGCTTCGCCGTGCTCGATATCGTCGGTGAACGCGGCGTGCTGGGGTGGGTGGACCGCCGCGACGGGAAGGGATGAGGCGGGGATGAGGCTCGTGGCGTGGCAGGGCGACGACCTGCTGCACCGGCTCGATGACGTGATCGGCGTATACGGGGCGGCGATGGGTTACCACGCCGAGCTCTTGCAGACCCGGCGCGGATACGTGGCGGCGCACGTCACCCGGCCGGGCTTCCGCGCGGTGGCGACGCTCGGCGACGACGGGTCGCTGCTGGGGTTCGGGTACGGGTACACGTCCACGCCGGGCCAGTGGTGGCACGACCAGATCCGCGCGTCGCTGCGCCGGGACGCCAGCAAGTCCTGGTTGTCGGACTGCTTCGAGCTGGTCGAGTTGCACGTGCGCCCCAACGAGCAGGGGCACGGCATCGGCGAGCGGCAACTGCGCGCGCTGCTGTCCGGTGTCGTGCACCGCACCGTCCTGCTGTCCACCCCGGAGGCCGACGAGAAGCTTTCCCGCGCCTGGCGGCTCTACCGGCGCTTCGGCTTCGTCGACGTGCTGCGCGACTTCTACTTCCCGGGCGACGATCGCCCCTTCGCGATCCTCGGCCGTGCCCTGCCCCTGCCGGCCCATGCGCCTGCGTAGCTTCCTGTGGGTCGCGCTCGGCGCGCTGGTGCTGGCCGAGATCGGGTACCCCCTGGTCGAGGGCGCGGTCCGGGCGCGGCTCGTCGTGGTCACCGTCGTCGTCGGGTACGCGATATCGGTGGCCCACGCGGCGCTGCGGCGGGCCGCGGTCCCGCTGATCCTGGTCACCACCGGCGGCGGGTTCGCGGTCGAGGCGCTCGGGGTGGCGACCGGGCTGCCGTTCGGGTCCTACGCCTACAGCGACCTTCTCGGCCCGCGCCTTCTCGGCGTGCCCCTGGTGATCCCGCTCGCATGGACCTGGATGGCGTGGCCGGCGTGGCTGGCGGCGGGCCGGATCGCGCCGTCCCTTCAGGTCCCGGTCGCGGGGGTGGCACTCGCATCGTGGGACCTGTTCCTCGACCCGCAGATGGTCGCCGAAGGGTACTGGGTCTGGCGCGATCCCCGGCCGGCCCTGCCGGGCGTGCCCGACATTCCGGTCTCCAACTACCTCGGCTGGCTGGTCGTCGCGGTGGCGCTGATGGCGCTGCTGTCGCTGCTGTCGCTGCTGTCGCTGCTGCTTCGACGTTGGTCGAGACAACGCGATTCTGACCGCGCGAATGGGACTGGATCGACCAGCGTCTACGCCGACGCGCCGATGTACGCGCTCTACCTGTGGACCTACGCGTCCGGGGTGCTCGCTCACGCGGTCTTCCTCGGCCTGCCCGCGTCGGCGGCATGGGGCGGGCTCGGGATGGGCTTGGTGGCGATTCCGCTCGCGGTGCGCCTGGCTCCTCCCCATAGGGCGCCCCTGTACGCGCGCAGACGCCGAGAGGGGCGCCCTCCTCAACAACAGGGGAAGGACGCAGCATGATCGAGTGGCTCGCCGCGGCCGGGGCGACGGCGCTCACCCTCCACTCGGCCGTCAACGCCGCCCTGCTGCGCCGCCCGCCCGCGCACCCGGAGCCCACCGCGGCCAGCGTCGCCGTCCTGCTCCCCGCACGCGACGAGGCGGCCCGGGTGCGACCCTGCCTGGCGTCCCTGCTGGCCCAGGCCGGCGTGCCCAACCTGGAGATCCTGGTACTCGACGACCGGTCCACCGACGGCACCGCCGACACTGTCCGGGAGGTCGGTGGCGACCGGATCCGGCTCCTCCACGGGGAACCACTCGCGCCCGGCTGGCTCGGCAAGCCGCACGCGTGCGCCCAGCTCGCCGCGGCCACCGGCGCGGACATCCTGGTTTTCGTCGACGCCGACGTGGTGCTCGCCCCGCACGCCGTCGCCGCGACCGTCGCGCTGCTCGACGGGTTCGACCTGGTCTCGCCGTACCCGAAGATCATCGGTCAGAGCCTGGTGCAGCCGCTGCTGCAGTGGTCGTGGCTGACCTTCCTGCCGCTGCGGGCGATGGAGCGCTCGCCGCGGGAGTCCCTGGCCGCCGCCGGCGGGCAGCTGCTGGCCGTGCGGGCCGGCGCCTACCGGAAGGCCGGTGGACACGAAGCGGTCCGCGACCGGGTACTCGAAGACGTCGAGCTGGCCCGCGCGGTCAAGCGGGCCGGCGGGCGGATCGCGCTTGCCGACGGGTCGTCGCTGGCAACCTGTCGGATGTACGACTCGTGGGGCGACCTGGTGACCGGCTACAGCAAGTCGCTGTGGGCCTCGTTCGGCTCCCCGGCCGGCGCGGCGGCGGTCCTCGCCCTGCTCCTCGCCGTCTACGTGCTGCCGCTCGTCACCGGGCCGGCGGGGCTGGTCGCCTACACCGCCGGCGTGGTCGGGCGGATCGTCACCGCCCGGGCCACCGGCGGCCGGTGGTTTCCGAGCGCCTTCGCCCACCCCGTCGCGATCGTGGTGTTCGGCTGGCTGGTGGCCCGCTCCTACCGCCTCCGGCGGCAGGGCAGACTGGCGTGGAAGGGCCGTCCCGTGGAGGCGAACCATCCGCCGGACGGATCCGTGTAGCCGGATACCCCTCCAGCGAAGGAACTACATGAGCGACGTCGTGGTGGTCGGCGCGGGCGTCGGCGGGCTCGCGACCGCGCTGCGGCTGGCGGCGGCCGGGCACCGGGTGACCGTCTTGGAGCGCTCCGGCAACGTCGGCGGCAAGCTCGGCCGGTACTCCCGCAAGACCCGCGCCGGCACGTTCCACTTCGACACCGGTCCGAGCCTGCTGACCCTGCCGCACATCCTCACCGACCTGTTCGAGGCGACCGGCGGCGGCCTGGCCGACCACCTCGACCTGGTCGAGCTGAACCCGATCGTGCGGCACCGCTTCGCCGACGGCACGGTACTCGACTCGTGCGCCGACCCCGACGCATTCGCCGATCGGATCGCCGCCGCGCTCGGCGGGACGCAGGCGGCCGAGTGGCGGCGGCTCTGGCGGCGGGCCGAACGCGTCTGGAACGCCTCGTGGAAACACGTCCTCACCGCGCCGGCCCGTTCGACCGTGGCCCTGTCGACGCTGGCCTGGCGGGTCGGCGACCTGGCGGCCATCGGTCCGGGGCAGACGCTGCGCGGGGTGGCCCGGCGCTACCTGTCCGACCCGCGGCTGCGCATGCTGCTCGAGCGCTACGCCACCTACTCCGGCGCGGATCCCCGCCGGGCGCCGGCCGCGCTGCTCGCCATCCCGTACGCGGAGATGCGCTACGGCGGCTGGTATCTGCGCGGCGGGCTGGGCACCCTCGGCGACGCGCTGCTGGCCCGGTGCGAGGAGCTGGGGGTACGGGTGCACCTGGACACGCCGGTGCGGGAGATCGAGGCGGCTGGTGGTCGGGTGCACGGCGTACGGCTGGCCGGCGGCGCCCGGATACCCGCCGACGTCGTGGTCGCCAACACCGACGCGCTGGAGGTCTACCGCGACCTGCTGCCCCACAAGCGCCAGGCGCGCCGGCTGCGCGAGCGGAGCCTGGCCGGCTTCGTCATGCTGCTCGGCGTGCACGGGCGTACCCCCCGGCTGGCCCACCACACGGTGCTCTTCCCCAGCGACTACGACGCCGAGTTCGACGACGTCTTCGGCCATCCCCGGCGCGGCATCGTGGCCCAGCCGGCCCGGGAACCGGCCATCTTCGTCACCGTGCCCGACGACCCGCTCGTGCGCCCCGACGGCCACGAAGCATGGTTCGTGCTGGTCAACGCGCCCCCGCAGGGCGACGACGCGGCGAGCGTCGACTGGACCCGGAGAGAGCTGATCGAGGGGTACGCCAACCGGATCCTCGACCTGCTCGCCCGGCGCGGGGTGGAGGTGCGTAACCGGGTGCTGTTCCGCAAGCTGCGCACCCCGGCCGACCTCCAGGTGGCGACGGCTTCGCCGGGAGGAGCGATCTACGGTACGCCGGCGCACGGCCTGACCGGGCTGCGCCGGCCGGGCAACCGGGGACCGGCCCGCGGGCTGTTCCTGGTCGGCGGCTCGGTGCACCCGGGCGGCGGGCTGCCGATGGTCATGCTGTCGGCCAAGATCGTGTCGACGCAGATCGGCCCCGCCTGAGCCGCCCCGCGCGCCCCGCGCCCTCTCCTCGCCCTCTCCGCGCCCTCTCCTCGCCCTCTCCTCGCCCCCTCCTCGTCGATCTAGGAGTAATGGCCGCTCGATGCCCGTTTTGTCCGGCCATATCTCCTAGATCGATGAGGAGAGGGCGCGGCGCACCGCGACGAAGAGCTGCCCGAAGCCGACCAGCGCCAGCACGACCCAGAGCCCGGCCGCAGCGGTCGCGCCTACCCCGCCGACCGCCCCGCTCGCAAGTAGGCCGGCAACGACCACGATGATCCGCGTGGGCCGCTCGGCCACCGTCACCACGCCGACGCGGTCCAGCCCGGCCATCGCCGCCCGCGCCCGCAGGTACTCGTGCAGCCAGCTCACCCCGCCCGCCACCAGCAGCAGCCACACCGGGCCGCCGGCCAGCCACAGCGCCACCAGCCAGGCGGCCTCGCTGAGCCGGTCGGCGAGCGAGTCGTAGACGTACCCCAGCCGGGAGGCCCGGCCGGCGATCACGGCGACCGCGCCGTCCACGGTGTCCGCGACGGCCGAAAGCATCACCAGCACCGCGGCCACGAGCGCACCGCCGGGCACCAGCCACACCACCACGGGTACGCACGACGACAGCCCCAGGCCGACCGCGGTCACCGCCGACGGGCTCGCGCCGAGGCGGGCCGCGCTCCGCCCGCCCAGGTACGCCAGCCGCAGCCACCCGCGCACGAACGCCGACCCGGCGCGCGGATCGTAGCCACCGTGCAGGTCCCGCCAACCGGCCGCGTACTCGTCCCAGGTCTTCATCGGGCGGTCGAATGCACCCCGAGGTTGTGCCAGATCTCCCGGGTCGCCGTCGACCGGTTGAGGGTGATGAAATGGATGCCCGGTGCGCCCTCGGCGAGCAGCCG